>ERZ778028.1958-NODE-1958-length-17521-cov-8.476125_pt1 | contig 17521 bp, 17 predicted proteins | sample MGYA00375758_ERZ778028 | MGnify/ENA primary metagenome ERZ778028 (study PRJEB29350, sample SAMN05389828) | bioreactor metagenome | isolation source: Thiocyanate bioreactor | place: South Africa: University of Cape Town | collected 2014-03-17 ... | reverse complement strand
GCTACCGCCGCCGCGGCCACAACGAGGGCGACGACCCGTCGATGACGCAGCCGCTGATGACCAACCTCATCGAGGCGAAGCGCTCGGTGCGCCGGCTCTACACGGAGTCGCTCGTCGGTCGTGGCGACATCACCGAGGAGGAGTACGACAAGGCGAAGCAGGACTTCCAGAACCGCCTCGAGATCGCGTTCGCCGAGACCCACGCCGCCGAGACCGGTGCCACCGGCATCGTCTCCCCCGCCGTCACGGGCGGCGTGGAGCAGGCCGTCGGTGAGCCCGAGACGACCGGCGTCTCGACCGAGGTCGTACACCAGATCGGCGACGCGTTCGTCAACAAGCCCGACGGCTTCACGGTGCACAACAAGCTGCAGCAGCTGCTCGAGAAGCGCCTCGACATGAGCCGCAACGGGCAGATCGACTGGGGCTTCGGCGAACTGCTGGCCTTCGGGTCGGTGCTGATGGAAGGCACGAACGTGCGACTGGCAGGCCAGGATGCCCGCCGCGGAACGTTCGTCCAGCGCCACGCCGTGCTCCACGACCGGGCGAACGGCCAGGAGTGGCTGCCGCTGGCGAACCTGTCCGAGAGCCAGGGCCGGATCTACGTCTACGACTCCCTTCTCAGCGAGTATGCGGCGATGGCGTTCGAGTACGGGTACTCCGTCGAGCGTCCCGACACCCTCACCCTGTGGGAGGCGCAGTTCGGCGATTTCGCGAACGGCGCCCAGTCGGTCATCGACGAGTACATCTCCGCGGCCGACCAGAAATGGGGCCAGCAGTCGAGCGTCGTGCTGCTGCTCCCCCACGGCTACGAGGGTCAGGGTCCCGACCACTCCTCCGCCCGCATCGAGCGCTACCTGCAGATGTGCGCGCAGGAGAACATGACCGTTGCGCGACCCTCGACCCCGGCGTCGTACTTCCACCTGCTGCGGCGCCAGGCGTACGCCCGTCCCCGTCGTCCCCTGATCGTGTTCACCCCCAAGGCGATGCTGCGCCTTCGCGGAGCGACGAGTCCCGTCGAGGCCTTCACCACCGGACGGTTCGAGCCCGTGCTCGACGACGATCGCAACCTCGACCCGTCGGCGGTCACCAAGGTGCTGCTGCACTCGGGCAAGATCCACTGGGACCTCAAGGCCGAGCTCGACAAGAAGCCGAACCCGCAGGTCGCTCTCGTCCGTCTCGAGCAGCTGTACCCGGCTCCGATCGATCAGCTGAACGCCGTGATCGACCGCTACCCGAACGCCCAGCTGGTCTGGGTGCAGGACGAGCCCGAGAACCAGGGCGCCTGGCCGTTCATCGCGCTCGAGGTCGTCAAGCACCTGCACGGACGCACGATCCGCCGCGTGTCCCGCGCCGCCGCCGCCTCCACCGCGACCGGCTCACCGAAGGTGCACGCGCGCGAGCAGGCCGCGATCCTCGAGAAGGCTCTCACCGTCTGACCTGACTGCCGCTCAGCCGGCGGCGGGCAGCGCCAGGCGCACACGCGTGCCGTCGCCCTCGCGGGAGGCGATCGTGACCTCGCCGCCGTGTCTGTCGACGATGGTGCGCACCAGTGCCAGGCCCAAACCGCTGCCTGCGCGATCACGCGCGTTGCGGCCCCGAGCCAACTCGTCGAAGACCGCATCGATCTCGTCGGCGGGGATGCCGCGGCCGGTGTCGGCGACGTCGAGGACGACGGCACCGTGCTTCTCGTCGCCGCGGATCTCGATCACATCGCTCGGCTCGGAGTACTTGGCCGCGTTCGCCACCACGTTGAACAGAGCCACGAACAACAGGTCGGGATCGCCCACCACGTCCGGCAGCGGCCAGGGCGCCGCCGGCAGGGTCACCGCCACCTCGCGCCCGTGAGCGTCGCGGACCGCGTCGACGACGTCCGTCACCAGCGCGGCGACCGACACGCGCGAGCGCTCGACCTCGGACGTCTGCAGTTCGGAGAGTTTGCGAAGGTCGGCGACCAGCCGCGAGAGCCGGGCCGTCTGGGCATCGATGGTCGCGAGCTGGGGCGTATCGGCCTCGCTCGCGGCGACGGCGACGCGGATCGCCGTCACGGGATTCTTCAACTCGTGGTCGAGTCGAGCGAGAAAGCGTCGGTGCTCCGAGGCCGCCGTGTCGCGCGTGGTGCGCCGTGTCGTCTCGAGGAGACGACTCCGGCGGTGAGCCGCGAGTGCGAGAGCCGCGGCCGCCGCGGCGAACAGGACCGCGGCGCCCACGCCTACGGCCGGAACGCCGGCCTCGACCACGATCGATCGCCGGTCTCCTCCGATGACGCCGGCGACGGCGGCACCGGCTGAGACGACAGCGGCAGCGGCGAGAACCAGCACCCCGACGCGAGTGTTCATGCGCGGCGCACCTCGGCACGGAACCGATAGCCGACACCCGCAACGGTCTCGACGTAGCGCGGGTCCGTCGCGTCGTCGCCGAGAGCAGACCGCAGCTCCGCGACACGGTGGTCGACCGCTCGCGTGTGCGAAGCGAAGTCGAAGCCCCACAGCGCCGACAGCAGTCGCTCGCGGGTATGCACCTCGCCGGGGCGCGCCATCAGGTACTCCAGCAGTTGGAACACGCCTTCGGCGTCAGCGAGACCTCGGCATCGCCACGCCAGACGCGACGTCCGGGGCGATCCAGTCGCAGGCCGCCGGTGACGAGCGTCTGCGACGTCACCAACGGGGCGGCTCCCGCAGCGACGCGGCGCAGCACCGCGCGTGCGCGGGCGACGAGCTCCTGCGGGTCGAACGGCTTGTTGAGGTAGTCGTCGGCGCCTTTTTCGAGCGCAGCCGAACGCTCGCCCGACTCTCCGACTCGCGTGAGCAGGATCGCCGGCGTGCTGTCTCCGGCCGCGCGCAGCCGGCGGACGAACTCCCGACCGTCCAGCACCGGCATCATGACATCGCTGACGATGATGTCGGGTACCCACTGCGTGACGACGTCCCACGCCTGCTGACCGTTCGCCGCAACGCGCACCTCGAACCCGCTGCGCGTCAGGAACGGGGCGAGGCCGTCGGTGATCGAGCTCTCATCGTCGACGAGGAGCAGACGCGGCGGCGCGGAGGTCATGAACGGATCGTACCGATCAGGAGATCGGCGTCGTGCCGTTGAGGGTGCCGGCATCCTTGACGACAGCCGTGCCGCTCTCCCAGCCGACGAGGTTCGCGTCCGCGCCCGCGTCCAGCACGATCTCGCGGGCCGCGGTGGCGATGACGATGTTCCCGTCGCCCTGAACGCTGAGCTCGTCGACGGCGGGCAGCAGGACGGTCGCCGCCGAGGCCAGGATCGTGACCTCCCGGCAGTCGCCTGTCACCTCCACGACCAGTGCGTCGGCGTTGCGGTCGACCGTGTACACGCCGTCCACGCACGCCACGTGCTGGGTGACCTTGTCGCTCCAGCGACTGCGCTGCAGCTTCGCCATGCGCTCGTCATCGACGACACCGCCCACGTTCGCGCTGTCGCTCGGCGACGGCGAGGGCGCCGCTGCCGTCGGAGAGGGGGATGCGGCCGCATCGGCGGCCGTCGAGGTCGCGGCGCCGGCGTCGGACACCCGGACACTGCAGCCGGCGAGTGCGCAGCCCGCGATCAGGAGCGCGAAGGACAGAGCGAGAGGGCGGCGTAGCGTGTTCATGCAGACAACGTTACGAATCGGATGTCGCAGCCGCGTCGCGACCGTGTCGCGATCTTGCGACAGGGCATGATGAGGCGAACACCCGCACGCCGCCGAGCTCGCACCGGCCGACCTTCCGACAGGACGACATGGACGTCGCACTCCTCGTCAATCCGACAGCCCGTGCCTCCGCACGCAGCCACGCCGCGGAGGACGTCGCCGCGCGCCTGCGCGCCCACGGCATCCGCACGACGTTGATCGCGGGCGGCAGCGCCGTCGAGTCCACCGACCTGCTGCGCCTCGCCCTCCAGGCGGGTGCCGATGCCGTGCTCGTCGCGGGCGGGGACGGCACGGTCAATCTCGCCGCGCAGGAGCTGGCGGGAACCGGCATCCCCCTCGGCATCGTACCGACGGGCACCGGTAACGACGTGGCGACCGCCCTCGGGCTGCGCGAGCGCGACGCGCGCGGAGCCGCCGAAGCCGTCGCGGCGGGGTCCACACGCACGATCGATCTCGCGCGCGTGCGTCGCGCGGACGGCTCGACGTCGTTGTACGCGACCGTGCTGGCGAGCGGATTCGACTCGCGGGTGAACGACCGCGCCAACCGCATGCGCTGGCCCCGCGGCCACGTCCGCTACGACCTCGCGATCCTCATCGAGTTCCTGCGACTGCGCTGCGTCGCCTTCGAGGTGGAGCTCGAGCACGACGACGGCACGATCGAACGCCGCGGCGAGGACCTGCTCATGGCGACGGTGGGCAACGGCCCGACCTATGGCGGCGGCATCCCCATCTGTCCGGATGCCGACCTCGCCGACGGCCTGCTCGACGTCACGCTCGTGCGCCCGCTCGGACGGACGCGCCTGCTCCGGCTGCTGCCCCGCGTCTACCGCGGCACGCATGCCGGCCTGGACGAGGTCGTCACCGCACGCGTGCGGCGGGTGGGACTGTCCGCCCCCGCGACCACCGCCTACGCGACGGCGATGCGGTGGGGATGCTGCCACTGGAGATCGACGTCGTTCCCGGTGCGCTCCGCGTCTTCGCGCCGGCGGCGCGCTGATCCCGTTTCCGGGCCGGGTCACGGACCGATCCGACGGTTGCGGTCAGTGGTGGCTCGCCTGCTCCGCGCGCAAGCGGGCCAAGACCTGGTCGCGCAGCTCCTCGGGAGCCGTCTCCTTGCAGGCTCGTGCGACGACGGCGGTCAGCGTCGTGGCCACCAGCGCCTCGTCGCGGCAGGACGGACAGTTCTCCAGGTGCGCGCGGATGTCGGCGTGCTCGGTCTTGCAGACCTCGTTGCGGAGGTACTCTTCCAGGTCCTTGCGTGCTTTGTCGCAGCCGCAGTCACTCATTTCTTGCTCCCTGATGAAGTCGCGGGCACCGGCACGTCCATGCCGCGCTCGCGCGCGTAGTCGGCGAGGAGGTCACGCAGCATGCGCCTGCCACGATGCAGGCGGCTCATGACCGTGCCGATGGGGGTTTTCATGATGTCCGCGATCTCCTGATACGCGAAGCCCTCGACGTCGGCGAGGTACACCGCGAGACGGAAATCCTCCGGAATCGACTGCAGCGCGTCCTTGACCGCGGATGCCGGCATGTGGTCGATCGCCTCCGCCTCCGCCGAGCGGCTCCTGGTGGCTGTCGTGGACTCCGCGCCGCCGAGCTGCCAGTCCTCGAGATCGTCGATCGTGCCCTGATAGGGCTCGCGCTGCTTCTTGCGGTACGTGTTGATGTACGTGTTCGTCAGGATGCGGTACAGCCACGCCTTGAGGTTCGTGCCCTGCGTGAAAGAGGACCAGGATGCGAAGGCCTTGACGAACGTCTCCTGCACCAGATCGGCCGCATCCGCCGGGTTGCGCGTCATCCGCATGCCCGCGGCGTACAGCTGATCCATGAACGGCAGCGCCTGCTGCTCGAACTGCGCACGGGCGTCCGCGGCGCTGTCGACCTCGTCCGCCGGGACGAGGTCTGTGGCCGGGGTTTCGGGGGTCGGCGACTCGAGGGCCGCGTGCTCTTCCATCAGGGCCCAGTCTACGTCGGCGATGTCCGGCACCAGGGGTGCGAGTGTCGCGGTCACGGGGCTCCTCTCTTCGTCGGCGTCCACCGTTCGGCAGGCTGCACCCGTCGCGCCGAAGGCGGCACTGTCGGACGGGTTCGTTAGGGTAGAACCCGATGACAGTCACCGGGTATTCCCCTCTTCCGCCGGCAGGTTCTCCCTGGCCGGCGCCGCGTGCGGACGAGGCCGTGCATGCGACGGTCTCGGTGCCCGGCTCGAAGTCGCTCACCAACCGCAAGCTCGTCCTCGCCGCACTGGCCGACGGCCCCAGCACGCTCACCTCACCCCTGCACTCCGAGGACTCGGAACGCATGATCGCGGCGCTGCGCGCACTGGGCGTGGAGGTCTCCGAGGTGCCCGGCTCCGGTCGGTTCGGACCCGACCTGCTGGTGACCCCTCCGGCATCCTTCCGCGGTGACGTCGAGATCGATTGCGGTCAGGCCGGCACCGTCATGCGCTTCATCGCCCCCCTCGCCGGACTGGCCCACGGCGACGTCACCCTCACGGCACACCCGAGCGCCCTGCACCGCCCGATGGGCGAGATGATCAAGGCGCTACGCGAGATCGGTGCCGACATCGACGACGGTGGCACCTGGTCGCTGCCCTTCACGGTCCGCGGGCGCGGGCACATCCGTGGCGGCGAGGTCACGATCGACGCGAGCGGCTCGAGCCAGTTCGTCTCCGGACTGCTCCTGGCCGCGCCCCGCTTCGACGTGGGCCTTCACCTCATCCACTCCGGCGAGCGCCTCCCGTCGGTCCCCCATATCGACATGACCATCGAGACGCTCGCGCGTCGCGGCATCCAGGTCGAGCACCCCACACCCACTGAGTGGGTCGTTCCCGCTGGCACCCTGCGCGGACGCGACGCCGCGATCGAGCCGGATCTGTCGAACGCGGCGCCTTTCCTCGCTGCGGCGATGCTGACGGAGGGCTCGGTGACGATCCCCGGGTGGCCCGCGAGTTCGACACAGCCCGGCGCGCTCCTGCCCGAGATCCTCACTCTCCTGGGCGGGCGGGCAACCCGCCGCGGCGGCGCTCTCACCGTGACCGGCGGTCCCCGCATCGCCGGCGTCGACCTCGACCTGAGCGCGGCGAGCGAGCTGACGCCGACTCTGTTCGCGCTGGCCGCCTTCGCCGACGCCCCAACGACCCTCCACGGCATCGGACACATCCGCGGCCACGAGACGAACCGTATCGAGGCCCTCATCGCCAATCTGGAGGCACTCGGCGGACGCGCCGAGGAGCTGCCCGACGGCATCCGCATCGTGCCCGCTGACCTCCACGGGGGCCTCTGGCGCGCGCATCACGACCACCGCATCGCGACCGCCGGCGCCCTCATCGGCTTGCGCGTGCCCGGCGTCGAGGTCGACCACATCGAGACCACGGCGAAGACCATGCCGGAGTTTCCCGCCCTGTGGAGCGGGATGCTGTCCGGGTCTGCGAACGATTGAGCCGGCCGGTGCGAGGCGTGCAATGAGCTGGCTCGATCTCGACGACGATGACGACGAACTCGAGTTCGACGAGACCGACATCCGGGTACGCCCCAATCCGAAGGCGAATCGCCCGCGCACGAAACGGCGCCCCGCCCACGCTGATGCGGTGATCGGTCGGGTGCTCGGCGTCGACCGGGGCCGCTACACCGTGTTGATCGACGAAGACGGTCCCGACGAGCACACCGCTCTCGCCGCCCGGGCGCGCGAACTGCGCAAGCAGCCGATCGTCACCGGCGACCGTGCGCGCGTTGTGGGCGACACCAGCGGCGATGAGGGCACTCTGACGCGCATCGTCGGGCTCGAGGAGCGCACATCGCTCCTGCGGCGCAGCGCCGACGACACCGACCAGGTGGAGAGGGTCGTGGTCGCCAACGCCGACCAGATGCTCGTCGTCGTCGCCGCCGCCGATCCCGAGCCGCGGCCTCGGCTGGTCGATCGCTACCTTATCGCGGCTCTGGACGCCGGCATCCATCCGCTCCTGGTCGTGACCAAGACCGACCTGGCCGATCCCGCCTCCTTCGTTGCGCACTTCGAGGGCGTGGACGATCTGGAGATTTTCACGAGCGGCCGCGGCCAGATGCCCGTCGAGGAGATCGGGCGACGCCTGATCGGCCACTCGACCGTCTTCGTCGGCCACTCCGGTGTCGGCAAGTCGACGCTGGTCAACGCCCTCGTCCCCACGGCCGATCGCGCAACGGGCCACGTGAACGAGGTGACCGGCCGTGGCCGCCACACGTCGAGTTCGACGGTGTCGCTGCGCTACGTGACGGCAGAGGGGCGCGGCTGGGTGATCGACACCCCCGGCGTGCGATCGTTCGGGCTCGGACACGTCGACCCCGCGAACATCCTCCGCGCCTTCACGGATCTCGCCGTCGTCGCCGAGGAGTGCCCTCGCGGCTGCACGCACCTTCCGGACGCGCCCGATTGCGCGCTGATCGAGGCGGTGGCCGAGGGACGCCTCGGAGAGCGCGGAGCGGCGCGCCTGGATTCGCTGCAGCGTCTGCTCTCCACGTTCGCCTGATCGTAGGCTGTGGCTATGGCACTCCTCGAACCCGGTACCGCCGCCCCCGACTTCACGCTCGTCGATCAGGACGACGCACCGGTCAGCCTTCACGATCTGCGCGGCACCCCGATCATCCTGTTCTTCTACCCCGCCGCCATGACGCCCGGGTGCACGACGGAAGCGTGCGACTTCCGCGACAGCTTGGCACCGCTGCAGGCGGCGGGCTACGCGGTGATGGGCGTCTCGCGCGACGACACCGCGACCCTGCGCCGGTTCCGCGAGCGCGACGGTCTCACCTACCCGCTGCTCAGCGACCCCGATCACGCCGTGCACGACGCCTACGGCGCGTGGGGCGAGAAGATGAACTACGGCAAGACGGTGGAGGGCGTCATCCGCTCGACGATCGTCGTGGATGCCGAGGGTCTCGTCACGCACGCTCTGTACAACGTCAAGGCCACCGGGCACGTCGCCCGCGTGCGCTCCCTGCTCGGCGTCGGCTGACCCGTCGCGTCCGCCTCAGCTGCGATCGTCGCCGCGCCGCGCGGCGGCTGTCCGGGCCGCGAGAAAGAGGGCGACCAATCCGATGACGGCGGGAATCGCTGTGACCAGCGCCGTGGAGACGGACGGAGTCGGGCCCGTGATGGCGCCGAGCGCCACCGCGAGGATCAGGAGCTGACTGACGATCCCCCCGGACCGCCCCCAGGAATGACCCCGCCAGACGGCGAGCGCGAAGGCGGCGAGGGCCACCGCCCCGATCGCCGTGAGGACGATGAGCGCGATCGAGCTGACCGCGTCGTCGGTGTCGCCGGTGACCAGGGCAACGATCTCCCAGCCGGTCACGAGGAGGACGGCGAGCGCCTCCAGCGCCAGAATGGCCGAACCGGTCCGCTCTGCTGGCGTCGTCATCATGCGGGCAGGCCCTCCGATACAGGCAGTACACAGCACACGCCGGGGGAAATGCCGAGTTCACCCTTGATTCATCTGAATGACCATGGGAGCATTGATTTATCCGTGTGCTCCCACAGTGGCGTGGGGCGAGCGTCTGCTCGCACACCATCAGGGTAATCGACGCCCGACGTCACACCCACCCGACTTCTCATCCCGCATCAAGGAGCACCCCCTATGGATTGGCGCGACAAAGCCGCCTGCCTGACCGTCGACCCCGAGCTGTTCTTCCCCGTAGGGAACACCGGGCCTGCTGTCGATCAGATCGAGAAAGCCAAGTCCGTGTGCGCGCGCTGCACCGTCACGGAGGTCTGCCTGCAGTACGCCCTCGAGACCGGTCAGGACTCGGGCGTGTGGGGCGGGCTGTCCGAGGACGAGCGCCGTGCTCTGAAGCGCCGCGCTGCCCGCGCCCGCCGCGCAAGCTGAGGCGGCGCCCGCCCGCTCCCGCTCGCACCGTCGACGATGATCTCGCCGGTGTTGCTGGAGCTCAGCTCTGGGTGCGCCCCAGGTAGCGCATCGGGATCTCGATGGTCACCTCGGTGCCCGAGCCGACGAGCGTGTGCCAGTCGATCGTGCCGCTGAGTTCGCCCTGAATGAGAGTGCGGACGATCTGCGTGCCCAGTCCCCGACCGACTTGCCCTTCCGGCAGGCCGACGCCGGTGTCACGCACCTTCACGCCGAGTCGATCCTCGGTGCGCTCCGCGATGATCTCGACCTCGCCCTCCTGGTCGACCAGACCGTGCTCGACGGCGTTGGTGACGAGCTCTGTGAGAGCAAGAGCGAGAGGCGTGGCGTACTCGCTGGGCAGCGTGCCGAACGTGCCCGTCTTCGACGTGCGCGCCCGCGTGTTGGGTGAGGCCGCGACCTCTGCGACGAGCTTGAGCACGCGGGCGAACACCTCGTCGAAGTCGACGTTCTGCGCGAGCCCCTCAGAGAGCGTGTCGTGCACGACGGCGATCGCCGACACGCGCCGCATCGCCTGGATGAGCGCGTCGCGCGCTTCGTCCGAGCGCGTGCGCCGCGACTGGATGCGCAGCAGCGACGCGACCGTCTGCAGGTTGTTCTTGACGCGATGGTGGATCTCCCGGATCGTCGCATCCTTGGTGATCAGCTCCTGCTCCTGGTGGCGGATCTCCGTGACGTCCCGGCACAGCACGATGGCGCCGATCCGGGTGCCGTGGTCCTTGAGCGGGATGGTGCGAAGTGACACCGTGACCCCGCGCGCCTCCAGGTCGGCCCGCCACGGTGCACGACCGGCCATGACGATCGGCAACGACTCATCGAAGTCGCGCCCTTTCGGCAGGATGCCGGTGGCCACTTCGAGCAGGGACTCCCCTTCGAGCTCGTCGTCGAAGCCGAGGCGGTTGAACGCGGAGAGGGCGTTGGGGCTGGCAAACGTGGTCGTGCCGTCGACATCGATGCGGATCAGACCGTCGGAGGCGCGCGGGGCACCCCGTCGTGGAGAAGTCGGTGCGGCGAGGTCGGGGAAGTCGGCGCTCGCGATCATGCCGAAGAGGTCGTCGGCGCAGTCGTTGAAAGTGATCTGCTGGCGTGACGGGGTGCGCGCCTCGCCGAGGTTGGTGTGCCGCGTGAGCACGCCCACCACCACGGGCGACTGCTCACCGGCGCCGGCCGCGCGCACGATCGGCACCGCGCGCACACGCGTGGGGGTCTCTTCGAACCAGTCCGGGGATGCCGAATCGACGATCTCGACCCGCGTGAACGCGTCACGAACCTGCGTGCGCCACTGCGGGCGCACCATGTCGCCCACGATGTCCCGGTAGAACAGGGTCGCCGCACCGCTCGGCCGGGTGTGGGCGACGGCGATGAACGAGTCGTCCACCGTCGGTACCCAGATCACGATGTCGGCGAAGGCCAGGTCGGCGAGGAGCTGGCCGTCGCCGGCGAGGCGGTGCAGCCACTCGATGTCAGCCCCCGTGGATCGGCCCTGGGCATAGACGAGATCGCTGAGCGTCGACACGCACCCAGCCTAGGCGAGATCGTTCATCGGTGACGCGGCCGAGCCGCCTCAGGCCACGCCGCGAAGAGTGCGTCGCGTCCGGAGGCGAGCGTCCCCGCGGCGGCCCTCGGTATCGGCGCCGGGTGCCACACGCGATCGACGCACCGCTGCGCGCGCCGGAGGCGGCTCGATCGCCTCGCCGACGAAACGACGAACGGCCCCAGACAGCGAGGAGCGTGGCGCCACACGACCCACCGGCTGCGCCTGCAGGACCGCGGCGTCGGCAGCCTTCGGATCCCACGGGACGAACCAGCACGCGGCGACGCCGACGTAGCGATCGAGCGTGCGGCGCACCTGCGACCGCGCGTCGATCCCGAGCGTCGAGGTCCGCGTCTTGTTGACCAGGACGTGAATGGGCGCGGCGCCGGCCGCGGCGCGCAGATCGGCATGCGCACGGACGAAGCGTGCAACGCCGACGGGGTCTGCGGAGACGACCGCGACGACGATGTCGGCTGCGGCCAGGACCGCGAGCGTGGCCGCGTTGCGACGCGGACCCTCCACATCGCTCACGATCTCCTCGTCGCGCTCCAGCGGCGCCGCGACGTCGACGATGAGATCCTCGACCCACGTGCGACACTGCTCGAGAGCATCGCCGACCCGCGCCGAGGACAGCTCCGGCCAGCGCCCCGGCCGGTTGATCCCCGCCAGGACCGCGACATCACCGAGGGGCAGGGCGATCCGTTCGAGCTCGGCGGCGCTCAACGTCCCGCGCTCCGCCGCTCGACACGCCGCAGCGAAGCCCGGCCCCTCGTCGGCGAGCCCGGTCAGCATCGCGACCGATGGGGCATGCGTGTCCGCGTCGACGAGGCCGACACGGCGCCCATCCCGGGCGAGCTCCGCGGCGATCTCGATGGCCATGGTGGTGCGTCCCGGAGCGCCCGCGGGGCCCCAGACCGCGATGATGCGACCGCGCGGGGGCGCCGTCGGCGGCGCGGTCACCGCGTGCAGCACCGCCGTGCGGACATCGTCCGGCGCGCACGTGGCGATGCCGAACATCTCGGCGAGTCGGCGATCTGCCGCGCCGTCGCACACCGCGACGATGCGCACTCCGAAGCGATCGCACACCGCCACCAGCTGAGGAGTCAGCGCGTCTCGGCCGGCGTCGATGGCAAGCACGTCGGCAGCGGCGAGCGCGCCGAGCAGTTCGGCCGCGGCGCGGCCCGTGACGGCGTCGGCGGCGGCATCCGCCGGAGCATCCGCCGCCACCACGAGGAGAACCTCGGCACCGTCGTCGCGGAGAGCGTCGACGACGACGGGGGTATCCAGCCGATCGGACGCCAGCACCACACGCACGCTCATGAGCCCGCTCCGCCGCTCGGGACGATCGACAGACTGGACCCGTCGGCGATCGCGGCGAGAGTGGTGGCGACGTCGTCGCGGTCGATCACGATCTCGACCGCGACGGCGGTCGCGCCCATCATCGACCGGTCGCGATCGACCGACGCGACCGTCGCGGAGCCGACCAGGATGCGCGGCGTGTCGTACGCACCGCGCTCCCGCGGGGCCGCAGCCCAGACATCGACGGATGATCCCGTGCCGACGGTGGCGGGCACCTCGCTCGCGCTCGTGATGACGACCGTGGTGCTGCGCACGCCGGCCGCGTCACCGAGCGCATCGTTCGGCACGAGCTCGCCGGCGCGCACGACGCGGGTCGCGACGGCTCCCGGCCGAAGCGTCGTCGGCGTCGCGTAGGAGTCGTGCACGGGCCCGAGCGCGACATCGACCACGCGCAGGTCGGCGGATTCGACGGCCTCGCCCGGGAGCAGCGTCGTGGCTGCGGCGAACACGGGCGCCGTCTGGCGCGCTGCGGCGACCACGAACCAGACGCCGGCCACCGAGACGACGATCAGTGCGATCCCGAGGAGGAATCGCAGGTCTGCCCAGAAAGCGCGAGGGCGAGGTCGGGCCGTGACGGAGTCGCTCATGTCGATATGGTGACGCAGCGTCCCGCCGGCGCGGGCTGGTTATCCACAGCGCGGCGTGGACCCGTGAGGCCTCGCCTGGCGGGCCGCATAATGGCCTCATGCCCGAATCACCCAAAGCCGGCGCGCGCCTGCTGACACCTGCCCAAGTGGCGGAGATGCTGCAGATCGCCGTCGACGAGGTGGTCGCTCTCGTGATCGACGGCCGTCTTCGCGGCATGAAGGCGGGCTCGCCGGCGCGCTGGCGCATCGATGCCGGCAGCGTCGCTGTCTACCTCGACGATCAAGCGGAGGACGCGCGGCGGATGGCGCTGTGGCGTGAGTCGAATGCGGCGAGCTTTCCGGAGTTGTGGGGTCGAGGCGCGGTGCGCAACCCGGACTGATCGCCGCGCGCCCTCCGACTGCGTCAGACGAGGTCGACGAGCGCATCCATCCGCATCGCGGACACCGCCACGAATGGGACGATCCGGAAGCCGCGCACCTGGTCGGCGCGGCGCACCCCACCGATCTCGTGCAGTGCGAGGTCGAGATGATCGGCGCCGGCGCGGTCGATCGTTCCCGACAGTGCGCGCCCCGTCACGAGATGCACCGTCACCGGGATGCGCCGGCGAACGAGATCGCGCACGACGAAACCCAGGGACATGCGCTGCGCGAGTGCGCCGCCGGGATGAGCGGCGCGCACACTGCCGAGAAGCTGCTGCGTTGCGAGCGCCATGGTCGCCACGGCGGCCAGTGGCACGATCCAGACCGTGCCCGTCGATCCGCCCTCCACGGTGACGGCGACCCAGTCCGATCCGACGCGCGTGACGGTCCCCGACAGCGTCGTGCCGTCCGTGAGCTCGAGGCCGACGGCGACATCGGCGGTCTCCGCGAGCACCACGAGCCGATCGCGGACGGGGATGCGCGCCAGACGCAGGCGCTCCGCTTCGGTGTCCAGGGCGGCGCGCTCAGCCTCCCACTCGGAGTCGAGTTGGTCTTCCAGATCCTCGAAGAAGCGGTCCCAGCGCACGCGGTGACCCTAGAGGAGGGATGCTGCCGACCGCCGATTCTGTCCACAGGAGCCTCTCCACAGGTTGGAGGATTCTCATCCACCCTGTGCGTGGGCTGTGTTGTACTCGTCAGACGCCCGACCAGGCGGACGACGAGAGAGGAGGACGGAGCATGGCCACCGCATCCCCCGACGCTGCCGGCACTCCACCGCGCAGCGCGACCGCGCGGCGGAGCGTGTCGACACCACGCCGCGGATCCGCATTGGAGGTCGCGGAGTACTTCGCACCCCAGCGCACCGGCACGGATGCGCTGCCCGCTCCCGAGCCGCTGCTGAAGAACCTGACCATCGGCGTCCTCGAAGCGCTCGCCGGCGTGCGCGAAGTCGATCAACTCGCACGCTGGTTCGGCGAGGACGCGTTTCGCGCTCTGATCACACGAGCCAATCTGTCGGCTCGCGCACGCAGCGCCCGAGGCGTCGCGCCGGCCCGGCCCGTGCACCATATCCTCTCGACACGTCATTCCTCCCCCGCCGACGGCGTCATCGAGGGCGTCGTCATCGTGGCGGGACCGGCGCGCACCCGCGCCGTCGCCCTCCGCTTGGAGGGCTGGGACGGTCGCTGGCGCGCCACGTCCCTCGCACTTCTCTGAGCCTCCCGGGGACGCGGCCGGCGTGACCGACCCGCCTTACTGCCGGTACGACGAGAGGAAGTTGCCGAGCCGTTCGATCGCCTCGGTGAGCACGCGCGCCTCCGGCAGCGTCACGATCCGGAAGTGATCCGGCGTCGGCCAGTTGAAGCCCGTGCCCTGCACGAGCAGCACGTGCTCGGCGACGAGGAAGTCGTAGACGAACTTGGCATCGTCGTGGATCTCGTAGATCTCAGGATCGAGTCGGGGGAACGCGTAGAGGGCGCCGCGCGGCTTGTGGCACTGCACCCCGGGAATCGCGGTGAGAGCCTCGAAGGCGGCATCCCGCTGCTCATGGAGCCGTCCGGTGGGAGCGATCAGCGCGTCGATCGACTGCACCCCGGACAGAGCCGCCTGCACCGCGTGTTGAGCAGGAACGTTGGGGCACAGTCGTGTCGAGGCGAGCAGTTGAATGCCTTCCAGGAACCCGGCGGCATGCTTCTTCGGACCGGTGATGACCATCCAGCCCGAGCGGTACCCCGCCACGCGATAGGTCTTCGACAGGCCGTTGAAGGTCAGGCACAGCAGATCCGGCGCGAGCGTCGCGAGCGGGATGTGCACGGCATCGTCGAACAGGATGCGGTCGTAGATCTCGTCGCTGAGCAGCAGCAGCGAATGCTCTCGAGCGATCTCGACGATGCCCTCGAGCACCTCACGGGAGTACACCGCTCCGGTGGGGTTGTTCGGGTTGATGATGACGATCGCCTTCGTGGCGGGCGTCACCTTCGACCGGATGTCATCGAGGTCGGGCTGCCAGCCGCTCTCGTTGTCGCAGCGGTAGTGCACGGGGGTTCCCCCGGCCAGGCTCGTCATGGCCGTCCACAGCGGATAGTCCGGAGCGGGGATGAGGACCTCGTCGCCGCTGTCCAGCAGCGCCTGCATGGTCATGGTGATGAGCTCGGACACCCCGTTGCCGAGGTACACGTCGTCCGGATCGAACGCCGGGAACCCGGGGACCTGCTCGTAGCGCGACACGACGGCACGCCGCGCCGACATGATGCCGCGGCTGTCGCTGTAGCCGTGTGCGTGCGGCACCGCTTCGATCATGTCGCGCACGATCTGGTACGGAGCCTCGAAACCGAAGACGGCGGGGTTGCCCGTGTTGAGCTTGAGGATGCGGTGGCCGTCGGCCTCGAGTCGGTCAGCCTCGACGAGGGCGGCTCCACGGATCTCGTAGAGGACGTCCTTGAGCTTGGATGACTGGTCGAGGATGCGAGGGCTCATCGGATCAGGATATCGCCGTCCCGACGAGGCCAATCGCCGCCCCGTGGACCGGGGCGACCCGAGCCGTCGACTACTTCTTCTTGCCGGCGGCGCGGCGCTCGGCGCGGTTGTTCGCAGCCGGTGCGGATGCCGCGGCATCCGTGCGCTGTCCGAACGCCCCGCGCGGAGCCTCGGCGGCGGGCGCGGCAGGCTCGGAGCTCGCACTCTGCTGGCGGAGCTTGCTCGTCGCCGCCTGCTGGACCTGCCCGCGGTCGTTGCGGACCTCCACCTCGCCCGCATCGTTGGCAGCGGTGTACTGCAGCTTCTGATTCTCCACCGACGGCGCGACCCGCAAGCCCTTGGCCTCGACCTCCTCGCCGCTCTGGCGCACCTCGACCTCGAGGTTGTAGAGGAATCCGACCGACTCCTCCTTGATCTGGCCCATCATGGTCTGGAACATCTCGTAGCCCTCGCGCTGATACTCGATCAGCGGGTCGCGCTGCGCCATGGCACGCAGGCCGATGCCGTCCTTGAGGTAGTCCATCTCGTAGAGGTGATCACGCCAGCGCCGATCGAGCACCTGGAGCACGACGCGACGCTCGAGCTCGCGCATGGCGGGCTCGCCGAGCTTCTCCTCACGCGCCGCGTACGCGATCTTCGCGTCCGAGAGGATCTCGCGCTTGAGCACCTCCGGCGTGACGCGCCCCTTGTTGCCGCTTTCGGCGACGACCTCGTCGATCGTCACCGACACCGGGTACAGCGTCTTCAACTCGGTCCACAGCGCGTCGAAGTCCCAGCTCTCGTTGTGACCCGTGCCGGTATGGTCGTCGATGATCGCCCCGATGGCGTCCTCGATGAAGTGCTGCACGCGGTCGGACAGATCGTCCCCCTCGAGCATCTGACGACGATCGGCGTAGATCGCTTCGCGCTGGCGGTTGAGGACGTCGTCGTACTTGAGCACGTTCTTGCGGATCTCGGCGTTGCGCGCCTCGAACAGTCGCATGAGGTCGTCGGTCAGCGACAGGTAGAAGCGGCTCTCGCCCGGGTCGCCCTGACGGCCCGAGCGGCCGCGCAGCTGATTGTCGATGCGACGGGACTCGTGGCGTTCGGTTCCGAGGACGTACAGTCCGCCGGCCTCGACGACCTTGGTCGCCTCCTCGGCCACCGTGTCGCGCATCGCGGCGTAGGTCTCGGTCCAGGCGGCATCGTACTCATCGGGCGTCTCGACCGGGTCGAGCCCCTTCGCCTTGAGCTCCTGCACCGCCAGGAACTCGGCGTTTCCGCCGAGCATGATGTCGGTGCCACGACCGGCCATGTTGGTGGCCACGGTGACGGCGCCGAGCCGGCCGGCACGAGCGACGATCTCAGCCTCACGCGCGTGGTTCTTGGCGTTGAGCACCTCGTGCTTGATGCCCTTCTTGGCGAGCAGTCGCGAGAGGTACTCGCTCTTCTCGACGCTGACGGTGCCGACGAGGACGGGCTGGCCGCTCTCGTGGCGGCGGGCGATGTCCTCGACGACCTGGGCGAACTTCGCCTGCTCGTTCTTGTAGACGAGGTCGGGCTGGTCCTTGCGGATCATCGGCTTGTTCGTCGGGATCGGCACGACGCCGAGCTTGTAG
>ERZ778028.1954-NODE-1954-length-17571-cov-6.553894_pt1 | contig 17571 bp, 18 predicted proteins | sample MGYA00375758_ERZ778028 | MGnify/ENA primary metagenome ERZ778028 (study PRJEB29350, sample SAMN05389828) | bioreactor metagenome | isolation source: Thiocyanate bioreactor | place: South Africa: University of Cape Town | collected 2014-03-17 ... | reverse complement strand
TCGGGCGCCACGGCGGGATCGTCTGCACCTCCTCCAACGCGCGCACCGTGCTGGAATGGGCGTTCGCCCGCGGGCGCCGGGTGCTGTTCTTCCCCGATCAGCACCTCGGTCGCAACACGGCGAAGGCGATGGGCGTGCCCCTGGCGCAGATGCCCATGTGGAATCCCCGCAAGCCTCTCGGCGGCTCGAGCGCCGACGAGCTGGACAGCGCCCGGGTGATCCTCTGGCACGGGTTCTGCTCGGTGCACCGCCGGTTCACGGTCGACCAGATCGACAAGGCCCGCGCCGAGCACCCCGGCGTGCGCGTGATCGTCCACCCGGAGTGCCCCATGGCCGTCGTCGACGCGGCCGACGAGGCGGGATCGACCGACTACATCCGCAAGGCCATCGCCGCCGCCACCGAGCCGACGACGTTCGCGATCGGCACCGAGATCAACCTCGTGCAGCGTCTCGCGGCGCAGTTCCCCCAGCACGAGATCTTCTGCCTCGACCCGGTGGTGTGCCCCTGCTCCACGATGTACCGCATCCACCCCGGCTACCTCGCCTGGGTGCTCGAGCGCCTCGTCGCCGGCGACGTCGTGAACCGCATCACGGTGCCCGCCGACGTCGCCGACCCCGCACGCGTCGCCCTCGAGCGGATGCTGGTGGCCAAGCCGTGAGCGTCGACGTGCCTGACGTCGTCGTGGTCGGCTCGGGGATCGCGGGGCTCACCGCGGCGCTGCACGCCGCGGCATCCGGATGCCGGGTGACCCTCGTCACGAAGGACGTGCTCGAACACGCCAACACGCGCTACGCCCAGGGCGGCATCGCCGGCGTCATGTTCGACGACGACAGTGCCGCCGCGCACGAGCACGACACTCTCGTCGCGGGGGCCGGGCTCAGTGATCCCGCCGCCGTGCGCGTCCTGGTGAGCGAAGGGCCCGAGCGCATCCGTGAACTCATCGAGCTCGGCGTCGCGTTCGACCGCGGCAGCGATGGCGCTCTCGTGAAGGGACTGGAGGCCGCGCACTCCTACCCGCGGGTGCTCCACGCAGGGGGCGACGCGACCGGGAGCGTCATCGAGAAGGCGCTCGTTGCACGCGTGCGCGCCAGCGGGGCCCGCGTCATCGAGCACGCCTTCCTCGTCGATCTGATCCTCGACAGCGACGGTCGCGCGTGCGGCGTCGACCTCCTGGTCGGCGACACGCGGCGCGATCGGATCCCGGCGGATGCCGTCGTGCTGGCGACCGGGGGTGTCGGTCAGCTCTACGCCCACACCACCAACCCCGCCGTCGCCACCGGCGACGGCATCGCCGCGGCCGTGCGTGCCGGCGCGAGCGTCTGCGACCTGGAGTTCGTGCAGTTCCATCCCACCGTCCTGTCCGTCGAGGGCACGGAACCCTTCCTCGTCTCGGAAGCCGTGCGCGGCGAAGGGGCGGTCCTGCGCGACCAGGAGGGGCGGCGTTTCATGCTCGACCTCCACCCCGACGCCGAGCTCGCACCCCGCGACGTGGTCGCCCGCGCGATCGCCGCGGTGATGGAGGGCCAGGGCGGCGAGCCGGTGCTCCTCGACGCGACCGGCCTGGGCCTGGACACCGCCGCGACAGGATCGGCGCGCAAGAGGGCCGGCGCCTTCCTTCGGCGCCGGTTCCCCACGATCGACGCCGCCGTGCGAGAGCGCGGGCTGGACTGGTCGCAGGAGCCGATTCCGGTGACGCCGGCCGCGCACTATCTGATGGGGGGCGTGGTCACCGACCTCCAGGGGCGCACGAGCGTCGCGGGACTGTATGCGGTGGGCGAGGTCGCGCGCACCGGCGTGCACGGCGCGAACCGGCTCGCCTCGAACTCGCTGCTGGAGGGAGCCGTGTTCGGCGCACGTGCCGGTGACGCGATCGTCGGCGACACCGCGTCCGGTGCGTGGCCCGTCACCGCGCCGTCCGCTGCGGCGACCGCCCCGGCGGGAGATTTCGCCGCAGCGGCGGCGGCGCCGTGGCATCGAGCTGCGCTGCAGGAGCTGATGTGGGCGCACGCGGGGCTCGTCCGTGATGCGGTGGGTCTGCGCCACGCCGCCGCCGTGATCGGCAGCTGGCGGGTCGGGCAGCGCACGCCACGGACGGAGGCGGAGTTCGAAGATGCCAACCTGCTCCTGGTGGCCGCCTGCCTGGTGGATGCCGCGCTCGCCCGCACCGCATCGGTGGGCGCGCACACGCGCCGCGACGAGGATGCGTCCGCGCCATCCGCCCCGGCGCGACGCGAGCTTCAGGGGTCGGCATGCTGACCGCACGCCAGATCGAGCGCGTCGTCATCGCCGCTCTCGAGGAGGACGCGCCGTGGGGTGACGTCACCAGCGACTATCTGATCCCGGCCGATGCCGTCGCGACGGCAGACCTGGTCGCACGAGAGGCCGGCGTGTTCAGCGGCGGCGACGTCTTCGCGGCGGCGTTCGCCCTCACCGACCCCGCCATCGCCGTCACCGTGGCGACTGCCGATGGCGCGGCCTTCGGCGCAGGAGATGTGCTCGCGACCGTCAGTGGGCCGGCACGCGGCGTCCTGACTGCCGAACGGGTGGGTCTCAACCTCGTGCAGCGCATGAGCGGCATCTCCACCCTCACCGCGCGCTACGTCGACGCGGTCGCCGGCACCGGCGCGCGGATCGCCGATACCCGCAAGACGACTCCGGGGCTGCGGGCGCTCGAACGCCACGCTGTCCGCAGCGGCGGCGGTCACAACCACCGCTACTCGCTGTCGGACGCCGTGATGGCCAAGGACAATCACCTCGCGGTGCTGACCGCCGACGGCGGCGATCTGACGACCGCACTGCGTCGTGCATTGTCCGCCCTGCCCCACACGACCCACGTCGAGGTGGAGGTCGACCGGCTGGAGCAGATCGAACCCGTCCTCGCCGCCGGCGGCGGCGCCGCGCGCATCGGCACGATCATGCTCGACAACTTCGCGCTCGACGACCTCCGCGCCGGGGTCGCACTCATCGCCGGACGCGCCACGGTCGAGGCGTCGGGCGGAGTGAGCCTGGACACCGTGTCCGAGATCGCGGCTACGGGCGTCGACGTGATCTCCGTCGGAGCCCTGACGCATTCCGCCCGTGCCCTCGATCTGGGCCTGGACGCCCGCGTCGCGAGCAACGTCGGCGGTGCCTGACCCGCGAGGAAGCGATGTTCTATCTCGATCACGCTGCCACCACCCCGGTACGTCCCGACGTGGTCCAGGCGATGCTGCCCTACCTCGGCGATCGGTTCGGTAATCCGTCCAGCCACCACACGGTCGGTGAGGCCTCGGCATCCGTCCTCTCGGATGCGCGACGGCGCGTCGCCGCCGTGTTCGGCATGCGCCCCGCCGACATCGTCTTCACCTCGGGTGGCACCGAAGCGGACAACCTGGCGGTGAAGGGCATCACGATCGGCACGGCGCTGCATCGCGGCGGCGGACGAAGCGCTCCGATGCACGTGATCACCACGCCCATCGAGCATGAAGCCGTCCTCGCCTCCTGCGGGTACCTGGAGCGTGTGCACGGCGCGAGCATCACCCGGCTGCCCGTGGACGCGACGGGCCTCGTCGCGCCCGCGGACATCGCCGCGGCGCTTCGCCCCGAGACCGCGCTCGTGTCGATCGGCTACGCGAACAACGAGGTCGGCACGGTTCAGGATCTGGGCGCGATCGCCGCGGTGACGCGCGCGGCCGGCGTCGCGCTGCACGTCGACGCCGTACAGGCGGCGGGCTGGCTGCCGCTGGCCGACACCGGAGCCGATGCGATCTCGGTCGCCGGACACAAGATCGGGGCTCCCCCGGGCATCGGCGTGCTCGCGATCCGAGGCCGCGTGCCTCTGGAACCGTTGCTCCACGGCGGCGGCCAGGAGCGCGAGCGGCGCAGCGGCACCGAGAACGTCGCCGGCGCGGTCGCGATTGCAACCGCCCTGGAGATCGCGGAGCGCGAGCGCCCCGCCGCAGCGGCACGCGTCGGCGCGCTGCGCGACCGCTTCATCGCCCGCGTGCTGGCCTTCGTCCCCTCCTCGCGGCTCACCGGCCATCCCGTGCGTCGGCTGCCCTCCTTGGCCAGTTTCACCTTCGCGGGAACCAGCGGCGAGTCGGTGCTGCTCGAGCTCGAACGCCGTGGCATCGTCTCTTCCAGCGGCTCCGCGTGCGCCGCCGGAAGCGACGAACCGTCCCATGTGCTGCTCGCGCTGGGCATCACCCCGGAGCTCGCCCAGACCGCCGTGCGCTTCAGTTTCGGTCATGACTTCGGCGCCGGCGACGAGGAGCGGGCCGCAGCACTGCTCGATGCCGCCGCGGACGCGGTCGCCGCATCGGTGACGGCGGTACGATCGGGGCCGTGAGCACACCCGTCGCTACCGTCATCGTCCCCGGACGCGACGTCGCCGCCTACGCGCAGGAGGCCGTGGACTCCCTCCGCGCACAAACGCTCACGAGCTGGCGCGCCATCTTGGTCGACGACGGATCCCTCGATGCGACCGGAGAGGTCTTTGCGGCGGCGGCGGCATCCGACGATCGTTTCCATGTCGTCACCCATCCCGTCGCGCGCGGGCTGTCGGCTGCCCGCAACACCGGGCTGGACCTCGTCGAGACACCGTTCGTCGGATTCCTGGATGCCGACGACGTGCTCACCCCGCGCGCACTGGAGCGCTTCGTGGACACGCTCACGCGCTCCGGCAGCGATGTCGTCGTGGGCGCCTACGTGCGACTGCGCGCCGACGAGGCAGGCACCTACCGTCCCGGTCCCGTGCAACCGTGGGTTCGCGCCGCCACCGATCCGCCGCGGCTCGCGACGACGCTGGCCGCGCATCCCGAGGTCTCCGGAAACATCGTGGCCTGGTCGAAGCTCAGCCGGGTGGAGCTCTGGCGGCGGACGGGGCTGCGCTTTCCCGAGGGCAAGCTCTACGAGGATCAGCTGGTGGCGCAGCGTCTCTACACCGCCGCGCGCGCCATCGATGTCATCCCCGACGTCGTCGTGCACTGGCGAGAGCGCGCCGATGGCTCCTCCATCACGCAGAACAAGAATCTGCTCCCCGTGCTCGAGGACTACCTCGACGCCCTCAGCGGCGGTATCGCCGTGCTCGACGGCGCCGGTCAGCGCGCCGCCGCCCGCGCCCGCGTGCGTCTCATTCTGGAGATGGACGTCCCTCCGCTCGTTCGCATCGCGCAAGACAGCCCCGACGACGCCTACCGACGCACGCTCGGCACGTTCATCCGCGCCCTCCACGACCGTGCGGATGCCGAGTCCATCGGTCTCGATGACGCCGCGGCCCGGTTGCGCAGCGCGGCTGAACTGTGGTGAGACGAGCCGGAGATATTCTGAGCGGATGACCGATTCCGACGCCGCTCACCTCCCCGATCGTCCTACGGGTCCCGATCTCGCCCCGATCCGTGCCGAGATCGACGAGCTCGCATCCCTCTCCACGGAGGAGCTCGTCAACCCGAAGCCGAAGGCGATCGCCGAGAACGAGCCGGTCCCGTACCCCACGGACGCGATCGGGTCCGAGGACTGGAGCGAGCCGGCCTGAGCGGCCTCAGGCCTGTTCGCGCGCCTGCGCCTCCAAGCCCGCGATCGTCGCGGCCGCCATCTGCTCGAGCGCCAGCTCGGCGTAGAGCCCACCCTGGGCCAGCAGTTCGCTGTGGGTCCCGGACTCGACGATGCGCCCCGCCTCGACGACGTGGATGACGTCGGCGCCGACGACGGTCGACAGCCGGTGCGCGATCGAGATGGTGGTGCGCCCGCGCGCCACATTGTCCAGCGCTTCCTGCACGACCCGTTCCGAGACCGTGTCCAAAGCCGACGTGGCCTCGTCCAGCAGCAGCACCGGTGGATCCTTCAGCAGGACGCGCGCGATCGCGATCCGCTGCTTCTCGCCGCCCGAGAGCCGATAGCCGCGCTCGCCGACGACGGTGTCGTAGCCGTGCTCGAAGCTCGCGATGGCGTGGTGGATGTTCGCCGCCGTGCACGCCGCCACGAGCTCCTCGTCGGTGGCATCGGGCTTCGCGTAGCGGAGGTTGTCGGCGATGGTGGCGTGGAACAGGTAGGTCTCCTGGGAGACGATGCCGACGTTCTCCACGATCGAGTCCTGGGTGAGCCCCCGCACATCCCGCCCGGCGAAGACGACGGCGCCCTCGGATGCTTCGTACAGACGCGGAGCAAGGTAGACGATGGTGGTCTTGCCCGCGCCGGACGGCCCCACGAAAGCGATGTGCTGGCCGGGCTCGGCGACGAAGGACACTCCGTCGAGCGTCGGGCGGGTGTCGCCCGCGGCATCCGGATAGCGGAAGACGACGTCGCGGAACTCGACGCGTCCGATCGGCCCGGGAGCGCGCGCGACGTCTATCGCGTCGGGAGCGTCGACGATGGCCGGCGTCAAGTCGAGGTACTCGAAGATGCGCGCGAACAGTGCCCGGGAGGTCTGCAGATCCAGCGCCACACGCATCAGCCCCATGAGCGGTTGGAGCAGGCGCGCCTGCACCGTGGTGAAGGCGACGACGGTGCCGGCCGTGATCGCGCCGGTACCGCCCGCGATGAGGTAGCCCGACACCAGATAGATGACGGCGGGCACCGAGGCCATGATGACCTGCACGACGGCGAAGAAGCCCTGTCCGCTCATGGCCCGGCGCACCTGGAGACGGACCTGGTTGAGGTTCTCTGCGCGGTAGCGCTCCGACTCCGCCCGTTGGCGGTTGAAGGCCTTGGACAGAAGGATGCCGCTGACCGACAGCGTCTCCTGGGTGATGCTGGTCAGTTCGCTCAGCGACTCCTGCGTCTGCCCCGCGATACGGGCCCGCACCTGCCCCACCCGCCTCTGCACGAGCACGAGCGCGGGCATCATGATCACGGCGATGATGGTCAGCCGCCAGTCGATCAGGATCATGGCGACGAGGGCGGAGATCACGGTCACCGTGTTGCCGAGGATGCTGGTGATGGTGTTGGTCAAGACGTCCGAGACGCCGCCGACGTCGTTCTGCAGCCGCGACTGGATGACCCCGGTCTTCGTCCGGGTGAAGAAGCCCAGCTCCATCGCCTGCAGGTGATCGAACAGGCGGACCCGCAGGTCTCCCGTCACACGATTGCCGACCGTCGAAGTGAGCCAGGTCTGGGTGACACCGAGCACCGCGGAGAACAGGAACAGCCCGATCATGGTGAGCACCAACCGCAGCAGGAGCGCGAGATCGGGAGACGCACCGTCCGTGGGAAACAGCGCGTCGTCGAAGATGCGCTGCACGATGAGGGGCGGGACGACACCGATCGCCGCGCCGACGACGACCATCACCGCGGTCACGAGGATGCGCAGGCGGTAGGGGCGGAACAGGCCCACGACCCGAGCACCCAGGTTCGGGATCGCCGGGGCCTGTGCGTTCAGTCGCCGTTGCGCGCCTTCGTCCACGCCGCGGAAGGCCGCCGGACGACCACCCGGCCCCATTCCCCCCATGCCCATACTCACCGGGTCACTCTAACCCCGTGCCGGAGGGGGCGGCGGCTCAGCCGAGGCCGGCGACGAGATTGATCACCGATGCGAGGATGACGGCCCCGAACAGGTAGGCCAGCAGCGTCTGCGCGACGATGATGCGCCGGATCTCATTCGCGGACACATTCGTGTCGGACACCTGGTAGGTCATCCCCAGGCCGACCGAGAAGTAGCCGAAGTCGGAGTACGTCGGCGCATCGTCCTGATTGAAGTCGATGCCACCCGCCATACCCGCGGCGACGCGTCCGTAGTAGACGCGCGCATAGCGCAGCATGTAGTCGACCTGGATGAGCGCCCACGAGCTCACCACGGCCGCGATCGCCACCCCCGCGACGAGGAACGCGCGGGCGTGGCCGCTGCTCCCACTCCCGATCAGCACCGCGACCACGCCGCCGAGGCTCGCGACGCTGCCCGCGAGTGCGATCAGGCGCGCGACCGGCCGGCCCGGGTCGACGCTCGTCGTGTGCGAGCGCGTCTGTTCGGCATCCATCGGCCAGACCACGCTCAGCAGCCACACCACGTTGGTCGCGGCCACGACGGCCCATCCGGCGAGAAGACCGACGGAGAGCCCGGCACCGACCGACGCGACGACGGCGACCACGGCCCCGACGGAGAGGGAGAGGGGGCCGCGGACGGCCACCCGCGACGGATGACGGCGAAAGCTCATGCCTCGATGCTCCCACCGCGACCGGGAATGCCGTGTCCGACCCTCCCGTTACAGTGGACAGTCGCCCCGCCCGCCGGGAACGCGTCCCGACGACACCCAGGAGCCCGATGACCTCTCCCGACACCGCCACCACGCCTGATGCGCCCACGCAGGTCGGAGCCAAGGAGAACCGCGTCATCTGGTTGCTGCTGGCCGCCGCGTTCGTGGCCATCCTGAACGAGACGACGATGGGCGTCGCGATTCCGCACCTGATCGGCGACCTCGGCATCACCGCGGTGGCCGCGCAGTGGCTGACCACCGCGTTCATGCTGACGATGGCGGTCGTGATCCCCACCACGGGTTTTCTGCTGCGGCGATTCACGACGCGGGCGATGTTCGCGACGGCGATGGGTCTGTTCTCCGCGGGCACGCTGATCGCGCTGATCGCCCCGGGCTTCGAAGTGCTCGTCGCGGCCCGTGTCGTCCAGGCGTCGGGCACGGCCATCATGATGCCCCTGCTCATGACGACGCTCATGACTGTCGTCCCGCCGCACCTGCGGGGGCGGATGATGGGCCGTGTCAGCGTGGTGATCTCGCTGGCCCCCGCCATCGGACCGACGATGGCGGGCATCGTGCTCGACAATCTGACGTGGCGGTGGATCTTCGCGATCGTCCTCCCGATCGCGTTGATCGCCCTCGTCGTGGGGGTGCGCTGGATCCACAACCTGGGAGAGAGCACGCACACGCCGATCGACATCCTCTCCGTGCTCCTGTCCGCCGTCGGGTTCGGCGGGGTGGTCTTCGGGCTCAGCCAGATCGGTGGGCACGGGACGGATGTCGCCGCCGCGGAGGCGGCGACCACGACTCTCGTCGTCGCGCTGGGCATCGGACTCGTAGCCCTCGGACTGTTCGTCTGGCGTCAGGTGATCCTGCAGAAGCGGGATGAGGCGCTCCTCGATCTGCGCATCTTCCGCTCGAGCAACTTCTCCCTGTCGGTCGCGCACTTCGCGGTGATGTCGCTGGCGTTCTTCGGAACGCTGACTGCGCTCCCGCTGTATCTGCAGAACACTCTGGGACTGTCGGCGAGCGCCTCCGGCCTCGTCGTGCTGCCGGGAGCGCTGGCGATGGGCCTTCTCGGCCCGGTCATCGGACGCGTCTACGATCGCTGGGGCACCCGCGTGCTGCTGCTTCCCGGGACGATCATCGTGCTGACGATCCTGTGGAGCTTCACGATGCTCACCGAGTCGACCCCGGTGTGGATCCTCATCGGAACCCAGACGTTGCTGTCGATCGGGCTGGCGATGTCCTTCACGCCGTTGTTCACGGCCTCTTTGGGCTCGCTCGAGCCGCGGTTCTACTCGTACGGCAGCGCGATGGTCTCGACGATCCAGCAGGTCGCGGGGGCAGCCGGCATCGCCCTCCTGATCTCGGTGATGTCGTCAGTGGCTGCGGGTGCGGCTCGGAGCGGAGTGGCCGAGGCGCCCGCCGGAGCTGCAGGCGCACGGGCGGCGTTCCTGCTCGCGGCGATCATCGGCACGCCGCTGTTGATCAGTGCTTTCCTCATCAGAAAGCCGGATGACGTACCGGACGGGCCACCCGCGCACTGAGCTGACGCGCGCCGACCCTGCGCGAATCGGACGGCAGAACTCGGGACGCTCAGCCGATACTGCAGGACCCGCCACCGCAGCACGATGCGGATGCGTCGACGCTCGCGTCCACGAGCGGGAGAAGCGTGATGGCACCCTGAGCGCTCGAAGCGTCGTCGTCGACAGCGACCTGGGGCTGGTGAGAGGTGGTCATCCGTCGATCATACGTCGCTGTCGCGACGAGCGGCCTCGAGGACGGCGAACTGACCGCACCCTGGCAGGCGGTGACGGATGCCGGGTCACGGCGGCGATGCTCTCCCCCGCCGGACGACCTCGGCGCCTTCACGGGAAAGCTCGTCGAGGAGATCGGCGATGGGCAGCACGACGGCCCGACCGCCTGAGCGGGACGGCTCTCAGTCCCAGTCGAGGTAGTCCTCGATGAACCACGACGTCTCGCCGGGGTGGGTCAGGGGAAAGAAGTGGCCGGCGCCGTCGACCGCTTTCACGCTGACCAGCCCCGGCGCGGCCTTGCGCAGCGACTCTCCGGCCTCGACCGGCGTGACGCGGTCCGCGGATCCCTGGACGATGAGCACGGGCGTGGCATCCGCGACAGGCTGCCAGGCCGCGCCGTCCGTCGCCGCGAGCGCATCCGCTTGCATCTGACGCACATCGGTCTGCGGCGAGAACGAGTCGCCGAAGACTGCGCGCACCTCCGCGTCGAAGTCACCACCGTACGGAGCTTGGCGGGCGACGCCCAGCAACAGCACTCCGCTCACATGGTCGTGATGGTCGATCGCGACGGTTCGAGCGACCGCACCGCCGAATCCGTGTCCACCGATCCAGGCTTCCGAGATCTGCAGGTGGTCGAGGACGTCCACCACGTCCTGGGCGAGTTCGTGCAACGTCGGCGCCGTGGAGCGTCGTGTGGCGATGCGCACCACGCGGAAGTCCTCTTCGACGAGGATGCTGGCCAGCGCGCCGAAGTAGGCGAAGTCCAGTCCCGCCTCAGGCAGCAGAACGATGGCGGGGCCGGTGCCCTCATCGAGGTAGCTGATGTCGCGAACGTCGGCATCGAAGATCTGTCGAAGGTTCTCGGTCACGATCCTCCATCCTAGGCCGTGTTGCTAAACGCTCTCCGCGGCGCTCGGGGTGTCCAGCCAGCCCGCGCTGACAAGGATCTCGTGCGCGATCTCCGCGACGGAGCGGCCGTCGGTGGCGATGCGTGAGACGGTTTTGTCCGCCGCGTCGAGTCGTCGCGCTGCGAGGTTGCTGCGGTCGATGTGCTCGGCCAGCGCGGTGCCGATCTCTCGTTGCGCGAGTCGATGGGCTGCGGTCGTGTCGGTTGATGTCAGCAGGACCGCGGATGAATGAGTCTCGCCGCCGAGCGCGGCCTTCAGTTCCGTGACCTGCAGCACGCTCACGGTGTTGGTGAAGATCAGACGTGAGTAGCCGACGGCTCGGTAGTTCTTCCACATCGCCGCGAGGTTCTGCTCCGCGAGGTTGATGCCGTCGCGCCAGGGTTGTGGGTATGCCTGGTCGAGGTTGTCGCCTTCGATGAGTGCGTGGCGGATGTCGGCGCGGGCCAGGATCCGGGAGACCTCCGCGGCCACGGACGACTTGCCCACTCCCGAACGGCCGCCGATGAAGATGACGTCCGTCGGGGTGTCGGTCTGCATCTGCTCATCTTGTCGCATCGCGCGACGATGTCAGCTCTAACGATGTGAGCCAGTGCAGTGTGGCCCCCAGGCAGAGAGCGGCGTGATAGTTGCTGCTCGATAGGATCGGTGGGATGTCTCGCATGAGGCGGCGAGGATCTCCGGGCGTTGGTTAGCGCGACGTTGCCAGAAGAGAACGGGCCTTGGCGAGCTTTGTTGCGTCACCGCGACTCAGGGATTTGAACTCATCTGCGTGCGAGGAGATGTATTCGTCCTGCCACGCAGAAGCGACGGCGACTCTCAGCCCGGTAAGGCCCGTTGAGAGCTTGCAGTTGACGTCCGAGGCGGCGACTTGAATCTCGGCGGCCGACGCTTTCGATGTTGCCCACTTCGGGTCATTAATCGCGGCCGCAGGCGTCTCGTACGTGAACCCGTTTGCCTTCATGCATTCGCTCCAAGAACGGAACGCGGCGAGCACGCGAGGGTCTCTGTCCGATTGGCGCAGGCCGTACGCAACGGTCGACTCGAGGAGGGCTTGGCTCGAACCGTCGTCGCCGGTAATGGAGCGAGCTTCGGAGATGCAACCCCCCGCAGGAACAGTTTGACCGTTGATCTCTCGATCGGAGCCGTCGCCCATAGCAATGTCCAGGGCGCGCTCGTCGAGAGAACTCGCGTCCTTCTCTGCGATCCCTGCTCCTTCGCCTGACTCGAGGATCTCGTCGCCTACCACGTGGTAACCAGTGCTCTGTGCTTGCGCCAGGTCCAGCACCCCGAACAAGCGATCGTAGTCATGACTCTCGGCGGGAACTGTCTGCGGCGGAACGTCGAACGACTCGCCGAATCTTGCCATGCAAGACTGCATCGCCTTGTGTTCAGCCAGGAAGACCACATTCTGATCCTCTGGCGACATTCGGTAAGAGTCGACGGGGAAGACGATGTCGCTGCCTACACGAACATCGGTGACCTGGCCGAGCTTTAGCTCCTCCACGGCAGCAGAAGCGTCCGATGCCGCTCCGGTCGGTGCCGCCCCGCCGGCGCCTGCTGGCTGGACACGGGACTGGGCAACGACACTCGTTGCAACACCGAAGCTCACGACTCCGATGGCAGCAGTTATGACTACCGCCGTCACCCGGCGGGCTAGAAGCTGCATACTGTCCCCGCATTCCAACAGAGCGATGAAATCTGATCGTTATACGCCACCTGTGTAACCGACGTCAGCGGGTAGATGGTCTGGTAGGCCCCCGAGTAGTACGCGTCGTTGAACAGGCGGACCTTGTAGGTGGCATCCCTGTTCTTCGCGCCGCTGATGGTGTCGTTGAGGTTGCACTTCGGCGCATACCCCTGGATGTTGTTGCACGTATCGGGGTTGTTGTACGTGTGTGGCGGCCAGTTATTCATGTTGCCGTAGCTGCCATCGAACGCAGACCAAGGATGCAGCACGCTCGAGGCGTAGGGGTCGTCAGGCGGCCCGAAATTCAAGCTATCGTTGTACACGCACACATCTCCCGAGGAGCACGTGTGCCCTGAAGCAAGAGCCACGCCCGGCGCAAGACTGAGGCCAAGGACTGCACCGCCCACCGCCGCTGTCAGCATGTGAGCCACGAGGCGGCCCCGTCTCTTTCTGGTACCGCCTACGTCCCGGACAACCGACCTAGCGAATCGCCTCGTCATGCGGGCATCATCGCATCGCTACTCCCGATGGGTCAATAGCTACCTTGGGTACCCATGATCTCTACAGGGCTAGAAGTCTGCGCATACGGCCACTAGGCCGTGTTGCTAAACGCCTTCGGGCTACCCGTGGGCGAGTCTTGGACGCGTGTCGCGTGATGTGATCTCGGATGAGGCGTGGGCTGTGATCGGCTCGTTGTTCCCGATTGCGAAGTCCACGGGGCGGCCGCCGGTGGATCGGCGCACGGTCGTCGAGGCGACGGCGTGGCGGTTCCGGACGGGCGCGCCGTGGCGGGACGTGCCGGAGCGGTTCGGGAACTGGAACACGATCTATAAGAACTTCAACCGGTGGTCCGAGCAGGGCGTGTGGGCGCGGGTGCTAGAGAAGACGCAATCGTTTGCGCAGCAGTCCGGCGATCTGGACTGGGTCGCGTCGATCGACTCCACGATCGTGCGCGTGCATCAGCATGGCGCAACCCTTCCCCGCGTCACAAGGGGACCTGTCGAACTACAAGAAGTTTGGTGACGAACCGGCGGATCATGCGATCGGCCGTTCTCGCGGCGGGTTGACGACGAAGAGTCATCTGGTCTGCGACGGGAAGGGACGAGCTCTCGCGTTCATCCTCACGCCCGGGCAAGCGGCGGACACCAGCATGCTGACCGCGACACTGAGCGAGATCCGCGTGCCAGGCGCCCGGGGAAGGCCGAGGTCGAGGCCGGAGCGGGTGCTCGCGGACAAGGGCTACCCGTCGAAGGCGAATCGCGCCTGGCTGCGCGAGCGCGGGATTGCCGCGACGATCCCCGAACGCGACGATCAGATCGCCCACCGACGCAAGCGCCGCGGGCGGCCGATCGACTTCGGCGACCAGCAGCGGGCCCGATACCGCGGCCGCAACGTCGTCGAACGGTGTTTCAACAAGCTCAAGCAGTGGCGCGGGATCGCGATGCGCTCAGACAAGCTCGCTCGCAACTACCACGCCGGCCTTTGCCTCGCCGCGACGCTCCATTGGCTCAGCAGTGGTGTCGTCGCTCATTCCGCGATCGGCAGCGCGAGATTCGTCGTAGGGGCGGGGTCGGTCACCAGTCGCGCGTGCGTTTCAACGTCGTAGCGAACATTGCCGTAGCGGAGCTTCTCCCGCTCGATCCCTTCGGCGAGAAATCCCGCCGCGGTCGCCACTCGACATGACGCGGGGTTGTTCACCCGGTGCCCGAGCTCGAGCCGATGCAGCCCGTTCTCAAAGGCCCAGTCACTCACCACGATGAGCGCACCCGTCACGTATCCCTTCCCGCGCGCTTCGGCTGCGAGCCAGTAATACATCCACGCGGTCTCGTGCCGAAACTCGATCGCGGACGCTCCGACGTTGCCGATCGCAACACCGTCCTCGACGACGGCCCAGTTCTTCACGTGCTCGTCGAAGCGCAAGGACTGGTCGATGAACGCCTCAGCAGCTGCCCGGGTTGACAGATCGGCGCCGCCGAACTGAGTCGCCAGATCGGAAGTGCTCTGAAATGCCTCGCTCAGCGCCGACGCATCGCGACTGTTCCACGGGCGAAGCGAGACACTCACGCCCCCAATCCTGCCTCACTTGGCAGCCGTGAGTCGGACGCAGCCTTTAGCAACACGCCCTAGGCGGCGGCGAGTGTGCAGGGAGCATCTCCGTCCCCGCGGCGATGCCTAAGCTGGGATGGTGACGTATCCCACGGCACGGTGGTGCCGCAGCCGGCGAGGCAGCGCCCTGTGCACGCGATCGTCCGGGCATGCGGGACTGCACAACCGCGTCGGCACGTCGCAGATGTGGTCGGACGTCGACGCCGACCCGCCGACGTGCCCGGCCTCCGGTACCGAGGCCATCGGCGCGCCACGCCTGGCAGACACTTCCCCCGCCGCCGGCTTTCCCGATGGACGGGCGCGGGGCCTCGGGTGCGATGCCTTCGTGCCGTTGGTCGACGGCCGCCTGGGCGCCCATGACCGATTTCGCGGCACCGAGGATGTCGCCGAATCCGCCGCTCGCGCCGAGTGGTTCAACACCTTCGGCTGGGAGTGAGGCGGGCACCGCGTCTCAGACGCCGAGCTTCTTCGCCGCCTTCTTGGCCGCCTTGTCGACGACTTTCCGCGAGCGTGCACGGGCCTTCTCGGCGCGGTCAGTGAGAACAGAAGTTCACGGGCGGTGGAAGGGATCCGCGTACAGCCGCTCGGGCACGCGGAACCCGTAGATGGCGCGCCCGGTGGCCCAGATGGCTGCGGCGCCCGCGCGTACGAGATCGATCGGCCGGGACCCCTCCGACACGACGTGGATGTCGGCGCCGTCGATCCGCACGGCCGCATCACGGACGGAGGTCACCTCTCCCTGGACGACCGTCTCCGGGTACTCCTCGTGCAACTCGCGCAGATCGCCGAGGATGAAGGTGGGCCGCGCCGTCGGCGGAGCGGCAAGCACGTGCTTGGGTCGGTCGATGCCGGTCAGCACCAGCACCGAGTCGAGCCCCGCAGCCTGGGCGCCCGCGATGTCGGTGTCGAGCCGGTCGCCGATGAAGAGCGCCTTGTGTGCCGCGAAACGCGCGACGGCCTCATCGAAGATCGGTCGCTCCGGCTTGCCCGCGACGACGGCGAGCCGACCGACGGCCGTATGCACGGCAGACACGAGTGTTCCGTTTCCCGGCGCGATGCCGCGTGCCTGCGGAATCGTCCAGTCGGTGTTCGTGGCGATCCACGGGATGCCGCCGGCATCCTCCGGCGTCGCCAGAGCGTACGCGGCTTCGGCCAGCTGCTCCCAGCCCACCTGGGGAGCAAATCCCTGGACGACGGCCGCGGGGGCGTCCTCGGCGCTGCGGGTCACGACGTAGCCGGCCTTCTCGACTTCGAAGACGAGGCCGTCACCACCGACGACGAGGATCGTGGATCCCGGTGCGACGCGATCGCGCAGCAACCGCATCGCGGCCTGCGGACTGGTCACGACGTCTTCGGCGCGTGTGGAGGCCAGCCCCAGCTCGCGCAAGTGTTCCGCCACGACGGCATCACGTCGGGACGCGTTGTTGGTGATGTACCCGAGGCGCCGCGACACAGCCGCCGCATTCAGGCTGTCGACGGCATACGGGAGGGCCCCCGGGCCGGCGTAGACGACCCCATCCAGGTCCGCGAGCACCGCGTCGACACCGTCGAGGGGAGTGCGAGGCGCGCGCTTCGAGAAGAGGCCCATCAGCGCTCCGCTTCCTCTGCATCCGACTCGTCGTCGCCGGAACCGTCGCTCTCGACCGTGGGGGCGATGTCCTCCTCCGCCGGCAGCGCGATCTCCTCGATCTCGTAGATCTCGATCACCTCGAGATCCGCATCGACGGCCCCGAGCGCCTCCGCGGCCACCTCGGCGCGTCGCTGCCACTGCTGCGCCTCATCGACGCGGCCAAGCTCCTCGAGCACCGCAGCCCGCGCCGCGAACAGCCCGGGGCTCCACGAGAAGGCACGATCGGGGTCCAACTCGGGGATGTCCAGTTCGCTGAGTGCGCGCTCCGTCTCACCGAGGTCGAGTCGAGCCCCCGACATGGCAATCGCCAGCTCCACGCGCACTTCGGTGGTCAACGTCGAACGATCCACCGCGCGTCCCACTTCGAGTGCACGATCAGCGCGGCCCACGCCGCGTTCGCTGTCGACGAGAAGGGCGATCTGGTCATCACGGCCGGAGATGCGCCGGTACGTCCGCAACTCACGCACCGCCAGGGCGAAGTCGCCCAACGCGTACGCGGTGATGGCGACGGTCTCACGCACGATAGCGATGCGCCCAGCGCTGCGGGACGCGGCGAGGGCATGCTCGTGCGCACGGACGGCGTCCTCGTCGATGAGACGTGCTGCCATGGCGAGATGACGCGCGACCTGTTCGGCGTTCTCCTTCGACAGCGTCTTCAGCTCGTTGCGCGCGGATGCCGGCAGGTCCTGAGGAGTGACATCGTCGGGCAGTTGCGGCCCCGTGGGGCCCGTGCGACGCTCCGAGCCCTGCGGCGGCCGGGAACTGCGACCGGGCACACGGGAGGTTCGATCCCCATCGCGCTGTGCGTAAGGCTTGCGCTCGCCATCACGAGGAGCATACGGCTTCCGCTCACCATCGCGCTTCACGTACGGCTTGCGCTCACCATCGCGAGGCGCATACGGCTTACGCTCACCGTCACGCTTCACGTAGGGCCTACGCTCGCCATCACGAGGCGCATACGGCTTACGCTCACCGTCACGCTTCACGTACGGCTTACGCTCACCGTCACGAGGCGCATACGGCTTACGCTCACCGTCACGCTTCACGTACGGCTTACGCTCACCGTCACGCTTCACGTACGGCTTACGCTCACCATCGCGCGGACGCTGGCCGTCGCGAGGGCCCGCGCCCGATCGTGCCCACGAGGTTCCATCGGAAGACCTCCGACGGCGCTCGGGTGTCGCATCCGGGTTCTCGGGATCGCGCTCCTGTGCCATCGAAGGAGTTCCTTTCAGTCGTGTTAACGGGAAATGGCCACCCAGCGTTGGGTGGCCATTTCCTGAAAAGAAGTCCGGCGGTGTCCTACTCTCCCACAGG
>ERZ778028.1953-NODE-1953-length-17601-cov-6.887952_pt1 | contig 17601 bp, 11 predicted proteins | sample MGYA00375758_ERZ778028 | MGnify/ENA primary metagenome ERZ778028 (study PRJEB29350, sample SAMN05389828) | bioreactor metagenome | isolation source: Thiocyanate bioreactor | place: South Africa: University of Cape Town | collected 2014-03-17 ... | reverse complement strand
CCCGCTGCGCCGATCTGTACGACGCGGCTCTCGACGCGACGCTGACCTTCGCCCCCGGGGCGGCCGGGCTGACCGCCTCCGCCGACGCTCCCATGACCACCGCGACGCAGCTGGTCGACGCCCTGCGGCCGCAGGTCGTGTTCACCTGTGCATGGCGCGCCGACGCCGGCACCGTCACCACGACGCTCGCGAACGTCCCCGCGGATGCCGGGCCCATCGCCGCGGCGGCGCTGCCGGCGACCGGGTTCACGTGCTCCTCGCAGGCCGAGCGCACGCGGTGTACCCGCACCGACGGCGAACTCACGGAGACGATCGAGGCCGGTGGGGGCCGGTGGCTGTCGACGAGCGAGACGAGCTGGCACCCGACGGACTACGTCACCCGCATCGCCAAGCGCGTCTGGGGCTGAACGCGACTATCGCGAGGTCTGCGGCCTCGCGAGCCAGGTCGGCAGCAGGTCCACCATGAGCCGCACGATGCGCTCGTCGTCGACGTCGCCGTGAACCACGATGTCGACGAGGAGCGCGACGAGGCCGCCGGCGATGAAACTGCTGGCCGTGCGTATCGTCGCGTCGTCGTCGGCGGGGCGTTCCGCGCGCACCGCGTCGCGCACCGACGTCGCGAGCGCGGCGAACACATGTTCGCGCAGCCGGAGTGTCGAGGGGCCGGCCAGGACGTAGAGGAAGAACTCGCGTTTCTCGCGGAGCGCGGCCAACAGGTCACGCGTCGCCAGCTCTGCGATGACGTCGCCGGGAAGCTCGTGTTCGTGGCGGCGACGGGCGTCACGGGGGCCCAGCTCCGCGAAGACCTCGTCGACCACGAGCTCGGCGACGTCGTCGACCGATCCGAAGTGCGCATAGAACGTCGAGCGGCCGACGCCGCCCCGCGTGCAGATCGCGGCGACCGACACGCTCTCACCGCTGCGAAGCAACTCTCCGAGCGCCTGCACGATGCGGCCGCGCGTGCGCGCTGGGCGCGGATCCTTGGAAGCCTTCGGCGTCGAGCGGGGGGTGTGCGATTCGAGCGCAGCCACCGCCCCATCATGACAGATGAGTTTCGAGACAGATGTTCAGAATCGCGAGTAGTCTGACGGAGTCCGCACTGACGCGGACGACCTACCGCGACGCTGATGTCACGGGTGACGGGCCGCGGGGCTGCGGCAGAAGAAGGAGAACAGAGATGAAGGCATCGGTCGTGCGCGAGTTCGGCGGAGGATTCCACACAGAAGAGGTGGCGATCGCCGAGCCACGAGGTCGCGAGGTACTGGTCCAGGTCAAGGCCTCGGGGCTGTGCCATAGCGATGAACTCGCGGCCAACACCCCGCTCGGCTACGAAGTGCCGATGGTCCTCGGGCACGAGGTATCCGGCGTCGTCACAGCGGTGGGCCCCGACGTCGTCGACCTCGCGGTGGGTGACGACGTCGTCGCCTGCCTGGTCCAGTACTGCGGATCGTGCGCGAAATGCCTCATCGGACGCGTTCATCTCTGCGAGCACCCGGAGTTCACGGTGCGCGCCGGGCGTCTGGCCGACGCGGACGGCAACGAGCTCGCGCAAGGCATGGGACTCGGGGGCTTTGCGGAGTTCGCACTCATCCACGAGAACCAGCTCGCCAAGATTCCGGATGCCGTTCCGTTTCCGCAGGCGGCGCTGCTCGGCTGCGGGGTTGTGACGGGGGCCGGCGCGGTGATGAACACCGCCGACGTCCAACCCGGTGAGACCGTCGCGATCATCGGCACCGGCGGGGTCGGCACCAACGCCATCAGCGGCGCAGTGATCGCCGGAGCAGGTCGTATCATCGCCATCGATGTCGCCGACGACAAGCTCGACAATGCGCGGCATTTCGGCGCGACTGACGTCATCAACTCCCGCGAGGTCGACGCCGTCGCCGCGGTCAAGGAGCTCACCGGCGGTCTCGGGGCGGACTACGTCTTCGACTTCGTGGGGATTCCCGCAGTGACGCAGTCGGGGCTCTCGATGCTGGCGCCCGGTGGCGGGCTCTACCTCATCGGAATTCTCGACCCGGCCAACCATATCGACGTGTCCGCGCTCCAGCTGCTCGGCGCACGTAACCGGGTCGAGGGCGTCTACATGGGCTCGACAAATCCGAAGCGTGACATCCCGATGATCGCCGAACTCTATCTGCAGGGCCGGTACAAGCTCGACGAGCTCGTGTCGAGGGAGATCTCGATCGACGAGGTGCAGCAGGGCTACGAGTCTCTTCGTGACCCGAAGATCAACCGCGTCGTCGTGACCTCGTTCTGACGTCTCGGAAAGGCCCCAGACCCGGCCCGTCCGCCGCTATCGCGTCGCGGACGGGCTGGGTGTCGGCGCCGGCGTTCTCGGCACCGACCCGGCGGGCGGCCAGAGCGCGTCGATGATGGCGTCGGTGTAGCCGGCGGGGGCGAGATTCGAGTACTGGGTGTCGACGATGACACCGTCGCGGTAGAAGAGGGTGCGCCCCTCCTGCACCGGGAGGGTCGCGGACTGCCAGGTCTTCTCGCAGCGGATGCCGCCGCGCGGCTCGTAGCACGTGTAGCCGTCGTTGCCGAGGGCGTAGAGCGCGTCGCGAGCCGGCTGGTCGGGGGCGTACCCGATGAGGGTCACGAGGCGAGTGCCGACCGCGCCCGGCTCGCCCCAGACGCACACGCGCGTGCTGTCACTGCGGATGCCGCCGCCCATCCCCTCCGCGTTCAGCGGCACGCCGTCGAGCTCCTGCAGGACGCTCGCGGTCAGGATGTCCCGGCATCCCTGCGGCAGGTTCGACGGCAGCGGCGTCGTCGAGGTGGCCGGGCCCATCGGGAACGGAGCGAGTGTCATCGCCGGCGTCGGTGCGGCAGGCGACGCCGGGGCGGACGCGCTCGTCCCGATGGTGTCGGGCGTGCCGGCGCAGGCGGTCAGCGCGAGCGCCGCGAGCAGCGTGATCCCGAGGGCGGCGAGTCGGCGTGACGTCATGGCCTCACGATAAGCGGCGCGCGCGGCACGGGCGTCGAGACACGTCGGCATGGCTCCGCGTCGGTGCCCCATCCCGGCGTTACGCTCGCTGTGCGGCGGCACACGTCCCGCGTGAGGAGCACACGCCATGAGCGACCCCAAGTACGGCGAACCGATCGAGGAGAACACCCCGGTCGAGACCACGTCGGTCGATGAGGCCGTCGCGAGTGCCCATGCGGGGCTCGCCGACGCCGAAGCCGCCTCTCGCGAGGCCGCCGTCGATGCGCCCTCGACAGCGGATGCCGAGGCCGCCGACGCTGTCCACACGTCCGCGTCGGCCGCGTCCGAGCAGGCGCCGCAGCCCGTGGTCGCCGAGCCGGCGCGCGCGGAGTCGACGCCCGCCACGCACACGGAACCGGTCTACGGATCCTCCTTCGCCGACGATCCGGTCGACGAGACGTACGTTCCGGGCGCCTATTCGTCTTCTGCGGAGACCGTCGTCGTCGCGGAGCCGGTCGTGCCGGTCGTCCCGGCCGCGGCCCCCGCCCCGCAGCCGATCTTCGTGCAGGCTCCCGAGCCGCCGCGTCTGCGCGGCAACCGTGGCGCTGCGGGCGCGATCGGCCTGCTGGCGGCGGTGGCCTTCGGCGTCCTGTACCTCGGCGCCGCGCTCGGCCTGCAGGCCATCCGGGGCGAGGTGACGGGTGCCAACGTGGGCACCGCCGCGCTGGCTGCGGTGCAGTCGTGGTGGCTGTGGGTGCCGGTCGTCGTCTTCTTCATCGGCTTCTGGCTGCTCGGTGCCGTCATCAATCGTGGACGCTGGGGCCACTGGGTCATCTTCGGCCTTCTCGTCGGCGTCGTCGCCTACGCGGGGCACCTCCTCGGCCAGCTGTTCCAGGCGCCGTTCTGGACGCTCACCGCGCGGCAGGGTGCCGACCTCATTCAGGGGCAGCTGCTCGCCCCGCTCGCGATCGTGGCCTTCGTGCTCGGCCGTGAGCTCACGATCTGGTTCGGCGCGTGGGTCGCGGCTCGCGGCAAGCGCGTCACCGAGCTGAATGACGAGGCGCAGCGCGAGTACGAGCGCACGCTCGAGGCTGGCCCGCGCATCCACCAGGGCTGATGTCCGATCCGCGCGGACGCGGTGGCGCAGGCGGACTCACCCCGCCGGTGGCCACCGCGTTCGCCGTCGTGGGGTTCTTCGCCCTGCTGATCGGCGGGTTCGGGATGCTCAGCCTGTTCACGGGCGCGGAGGTGCTGCCGGTCTCCGGGCTGGGGCAGCTGCCCGGCATCGTCGGGGGCGCGTTCTCCGTCGGCGCCTTCGCCCTGTCGACCTGGTTCGCCGTCCGCCCCGAGCGCAGGCGATACGGCAGCGCGGCGATCGTGACGGTGGCGACGGTGCTCGCCTACCTGGTCGGTGTACTGGCCGGCGGTGTGCTCTCGGGAGTGGACGGCGCGCGCATCGTGGCCGCTGTGGGCGCATTCGCGACCTCGTGGTTCGCCGTCGTGCTGGCCGCCGCCGCGCTGGTGGGTGGATGGGGGGCGATCGCGCTCGTGCGCACCGCCGCCGAACGGCCTCGCTGGCCGTGGGAGCGCGACGACGACTGAGTCGTGGCCGGAAATCCCCCGCGATCGGCGCGGATGCCGCAACAATGGACCCGTGGAGCGGTCGATCGAGACCCAGGTCAGCCAGGCGGTGGACGCCTGGCTGCGCTGGCTGCCGCGCTGGGAGCCCGCCACCCACCGCGGGCGCGTCGCGCCGTGCCGCCGCTGCTTCGGCTCGCCGGTGCTGTCGGCCGCGGGCCTGGGGGCGGATGTTCCGCACGGCGTGCAGCACGGGCTCTCCACTCGCATCAAGACGATCGTCGATCATGCCGTCGCGGAGTACACGTCGCGCAACCTCCCGATGCTGCAGGCCGAGCTCGACCAGCAGGCCGCCCGCAACCGGGCGCGCAGCTACCGCCCCGCGGAAGGGCTCGACCCCGAGTTCGAGGGACTTCCCCTCGATCCGGATCCGGTCCCGGGAGCACCGTTCCTCTTCACGATCGGCGGCCTCGCGGAGCAGGAGGACGCCGACATCCCGGCCTTGCCGCCGCTCAGCGACGATGCGAAGGCGGCCCTCCGTCAAGAGGTCGGACTGGCCGATGACTACGCGAACATGGTGGGTCGCGAGGTCTGCGCCGTGCTGCTGCACCATCGCCTGCGTATCCAGGCCGCTATCGCGCAGTACGTCGAGCCGCAGATCGCCGCCATGCTCGAGGAGCTCACGCGTTCGCTGGATGCACCGTTCGAGCCGAACGCCGACCCCGGCCTGCCCGAGCTCTGATCGGTGCCGGCTCGACGCGGTGCGGAGCGGGCGCCGCGGTGTGTCGAGGTGGCTTTGTTAGCATGGCCGGGTTCCCGAGGTCGTCGGGGATGGGGTCGCGAGATGACTGAGGGGTGCCATGACGCGCAGGCTCCCGTCTGCGCCGCCGCAGCTGCCGGGGCTCGACTACGTGCGTCCGCTGGGATCCGGCGGCTTCGCCGACGTCTTCCTCTATCAACAGGACATGCCGCGGCGTGCGGTCGCGGTGAAGGTGCTGCCGGCGGGCGAGCGTGACCCCGATCTGCTGCGCATGTTCAACGCCGAGGCCGACGTTCTGGCGCATCTGTCGGCGCATCCGGCGATCGTCACGGTCTATCAGGCGGGAATCTCCGCCGACGGACGCCCGTATATCGTGATGGAGTACTGCCCCGGCTCGCTCGCGCAGCGCTATCGCATCGAACGGATGCCGGTGGACGAGGTGATGGCCGTCGCGGTGCGTCTGGCCGGGGCACTCGAGTCCGCGCACCGCGCGGGTCTGATCCACCGCGACATCAAGCCGAGCAACATCCTGGTGACCAGCTTCGGGTCGGCGGTGCTGGCCGACTTCGGCATCTCCGCGTCGTTGCAGCGCAGCGCGGCATCCGACGTCCTCGCGATGTCGATCCCGTGGAGCGCTCCGGAAGTCGTCGCCGAGCACAGCGGCGGCACGATCGCGAGCGAGGTGTGGAGCCTGGGCGCGACCGTGTACTCGCTGCTGGCCGGTCACAGCCCGTTCGAGAGGCGCGAGAAGGATCAGAACACCCGCGAGCTGATGCGTCGCCGCATCGCGCGGGCGACGTTCGTGCCGATCGCCCGTCCGGATGTGCCCGACGCGCTGCAGCAGGTCCTCGCGACGGCCATGACCCGGGACCCCGACCGCCGATACGCCTCGGCGCGGGAGTTCGGCGAGGCCGTCCGCGAGGTCCAGCGTGCGGCGGGGATCGCGCCCACCCCGCTGGAGGTGCCGACGGAGGAGTGGATGCCGGCATCCGACGCGATCGATTTCACCGACGTGTCGGCGCGCGGCCCCGCGCGCAGCCGCGTGGCGGAGGGTCGCCGGCGATCGATGCCGGAGGCCACGGCGCGTCGAACGCCCAGCGCGGACGAGGACGCGACCGGTCTGAGCGCCTCCTCCCCGCGCGCATTGTGGTCGCCCCGGGTGATCGCCCTCTCGATCGTCGGCGCGCTGGTGGCGGCCGGCGGACTGCTCGCCGCAGGAGCGGCGCTGTGGACGGTGATCCGCTGATGAAGCGGGGCAGCGTCGTCGGTCTCGCCGCCGCGGGTGCGGCGTTGGCGCTCATCACCGGGGTCAGTGTGGTCTGGCCGGGCCTGGATGCTCAGCGCACCCCGCCGCAGCAGACCACGGCGTGGGTGCTGCAGGCCGACACCCTGCGCTACGCCCGCGTGAACACGGCCATCGGAGAGATCGACACGGTGCGGGCGGTCAGCAACCCGAGCCGCATCGTGACCTCCGCCGACGGCGCGTACATGTTCACCGACAACGATGCCAAGGTCGAGCGCATCGACGACGCCGCACCGGTCGATCTCGTCGCCGAGGGGCTCCGCTCGGCGACGCCCGCGCCGGCCGGCACGGCCGACATCGACGCCTCCGGCGACGTGGTGGCCTACCGCACCGACGCGGGGGCGGTGTTCGCGGGACGGCTGTCGGCCGGACCCGCCGCGCCGATCGAGGTCCCGGCATCCGCCGCCGTCGCCTCGTCCTCGTCGGGAGTGGTCTTCAGCTACTCGGCAGCGGCAGGCACCGTCTCGCGGATCGACCTCGCCTCGGGAAGGGTTGCCGCCACCGACACCGTCGCGGCCACCGTGGAGCGCCCCGTCCTCACCGCGGCCGGCGACGACTGGGTGCTCCTGGATACCGCCGGTAGCGGCGCGGGACGGTTCTGGACGAGCCGCGGGCAGGGCGCTGTGTCGCTGACCGGCGCCGTCGCGGTCAGTCGCGCCGCAGTCGACGGCGATGCCGTGTACGTCGCCGATGACACCGGGCTGGTCCGCATTGCGGTCTCCGGCGTCGCGGGCGAGCGCATCTTCGGCGACAGCACGACCTCGCGCGGCACCCCCGCCCGTCCGGTCAGTCGCGGCGGCGTCGTCAGCGCCGCATGGCTCGCGGAGGGCACGCGCGGCGGCACCCTGTGGACCTCCACGGGCGGGGATGTGCCTCTGGACTACGGCGGGCAGGGACTGGGCTCTCAGCGGCGTCCCGTCTTCGTGGATGCCGGCGACAGCGTGATCCTCAACGACGCGCGCTCGGGGTGGGTCTGGTCGGTTCCGGATGGGCGGCTGCTGCCCTCCAGCCAGAATTGGAACATCGAGGACGAGGTGCAGACCGCGCCGAAGACCTCGGATCAGAAGCCGCCCCCCATCATCGACCCGCGCCCGCCGGTCGCCGAGAACGATGTGTTCGGCGTGCGTCCGGGTGCGCTCGTGAGTCTTCCGGTGTTGTTGAACGACCACGATCCCAACGATGACGTTCTCGCCGTCGACCCGGCTTCGGTCGCCGGTCTCGACCCCGCGTTCGGAACCGTGACCACCACCGATGACCGCCAGCGCCTCGCGGTGCGCGTCGCCCCCGGAGCGACCGGGTCCGCGACCTTCACCTACGCGGTGACCGATGGCACCACGGTGAACGGGCTCATGTCGCCGCCGGCGACGGTGACGCTGCGCGTGGCCGCCGAGGACGAGAACTCCGCGCCGGTGTGGTGCGGCGTCGAGGGATGCCGCCAGGACTGGCCGAGCCCCGAGGTCGCTCCGGGCGGCACGGTGACCGTTCCGGTGCTCGGGGACTGGGTGGATCCTCAAGGCGACCCCGTTCTGCTGCTGTCGGCGAGCGACGACTCCGGTCTCGGCGAGGTTGCGACCACACCGGAGGGCGACGTCGTGTTCCAGCACCGCGACGCCGGAGTGGACGGCGAGCAGACCGAGTCGATCACCGTGACGGTCGCCGACGTCCGCGGCGCGACGGCGACCCGGCAGCTCGTCGTGCGCATCCGGGGCGACGCGCAGCCGGCCCTGCAGTCGTTCGCCGTCGTCGATGTCGCCGGTTCGCGGGTGTCGGTCGATGTCGCGCCGCACGTCACGGGCACCGCCGGCAACCTCACGCTCACCGCGGCGCGCGTGCTCGACGATGCGGCCGCCACGGCGACGGTCGTCGGCGGTTCGACCACGTTCGATGTCGTCGCGGCATCGCCCGGCGCCTACCGTGTGGCCGTCACGGTGTCTTCGGGAGGGCACGAGGCCACCGGCACGGTCCGGCTCACCCTGCTCGACCCGGCGGGTCCCGCCGATCTGTCGACCTCGCCGGTCGTCGCCTTCGTGCGTCCGCAGGCCGATGCCACCGTCGACGTCCTCGCCGCGGTCACCAACCCCACCCGACGTGTGCTCCTGCTCAGCGATCTCGTCATCCGACCGGTCACCGGCGCGTCCCTGTCGGCGGATATCGTGGCCCAGAGCCAGTTGCGCGTATCCGGCTCGACGGCATCCGGAGAGTCGGGTCTGCTGGGGACCGTCTCGTACCGTGTCGGCGACGGGACGACCGACGAGGGGTCGGCCGTCACGGGCGAGGCGACGGTGTACCTGCTGCCGCCCGCCTCCGAGCAGGCGCCGATCGCCGTCGACGATCGTGCCATCGTCCGCGCCGGCGCACAGATCGACATCCCGGTGCTGGACAACGACGTCGCCGCGGTGGGCACGCGCCCCCGTCTGGACCCCGAGTCGATCGTCGCGTCGCGTCCCGACGTGCTCGCCTTCGCCGCCGGCGATGTGCTGCGGGTGCTGGCGCCCGCATCGCCCGGTGACCTCACGATCTCCTATCGGGCGTTCACGACCGGCGCGCCGGCGCTCGGCGACACCGCGACGGTCCACCTGAGCGTGGTCGGCGACGGAGCGAACCGCGACCCCCAGCCCCGGGCGCTTTCGGGCCGGGTGCTCAGCGGACTGTCCACGGTCATCGCGTTCGACGGGTTCGGGATGGATCCGGACGGCGACGTCGTGCGCCTGGACCGCATCGTCGATCAGCCCGCACACGGCTCGGCCGTGATCTCCGCCGACGGTGCCTCCGTCGTCTACTCGAGCGACGCCGGCAGCTCGGGGCAGGACACGTTCACCTATCGGGTCGTGGACCCCTCCGGCGCCTCCGGTGTCGGAACCGTCCGTGTCGGGGTGCTGAGCGGCGATGCCAGCCCCGCTCCGATCACCTACACCGACTACGTGCAGGTGCAAGCCGGTGACGGCAACGTCCTGCGTGTGCATCCCCTCGCCAACGACATCGATCCCATGCAGGGCACGCTGACACTGCAACGGGTGCGCCCGGACGTTCCTCAGTTCGCGCTGGACGGGTCGCCGACGGCGGAGTTCACCCGTCTGCAGCAGCGACTCGTCGCGCAGAGCGACGACACGGTCACGATCGAGGCGGGGCCGACGCCCGGGACGATGTCGTTCCTCTACGACGTGGTCTCCTCTGCCGGCAACACCGCCCGGGGCCTCATCGTCGTGCGGGTGGTCGCCCAACGCGTCGCCGACTTCCCGGTCGTCTCCGACACCGTGCTCGATGCCGATGGGCGCGCCGACCTCGCGAGGGGTATCGATGTCCTGGCCGGCAAGGTGCTGTGGTCGGGCGGTGACGCGGGCGAGCTGTCGGTCGGGCTGTGGGGCACGGCGGGCGGCATCCCCGTCGAGGGGACGCCCCTGGTGGGCCCCGCCGATGATCGTGCCCACCTGATCCCCTTCTCGGTGACCGGACAGACGCCCGCCGGGCCGGTGACGACCTACGCGTTCCTGAGGATCCCGGCTGCTGCCGATACGCCGCTGGCGCTGCGCGCCGGCGCGCCGCCGCTGACGGTCGGCGAGAACGCGCAGGCCGACGTCGATCTCGCCTCTCTGATCACCGTGCCGCGCGGTCGCGCCCTGGAACTGTCGGGCGAGACCCGCGCCTCGGGCGCGCGGCCCGGTGCATCCTGCACGGCCGTCGGCGCCACCACCCTGCGCTACACGGCCGGAGCGGACGCGCCGTGGACGGACACCTGCCGCGTCCTCGTGCGCCTCACCGGGCAGCCGTCGTGGACGGTCCTGTCGATCCCGGTCGTCGTGACCCCGATCGCCCCGCAGCCACGGCTGTCTCCGGCCGCGCTGGAGGTCGCGCCGGGCGACACCCAGGTCTTCGACCTCGGCGCGATGACCACGTGGCAGGGGCGCCCCGAGGCGATCGTCTACCGGGTCGAGGGGAACCCGGCATCCTTCGACCTGGCCCTGCAGGGCGCGCAGCTGAGCATCCGCGGTCGTGATGCGGCCGCGCCCGGAACGATCGAGAGCGTCGTGGTCCAGGTGACATCCCACCCGGGTGTCGCACCGGCGCGGATCTCCCTGCGGGTGGGCGCCGCCCCGTCCACGCTGCCGCAGGGGGGTTCCGTGCAGCAGCAGTGCAGCCAGGCGTCGGGCACCTCGTGCACGATCGATGTCGTCGGCGCAGCCGGTGAGGTCAACCCGTTGCCGAGCACACCGCTGCAGGTGGTCTCCGTCGCCGCGGCGGGTGTCTGCACCGGCGTGAGCTTCGCGGTGGTCTCGCCCAGCCGCATCTCCGCGACGTGGACCTCGGATGCGCCCGGTGCGACATGTGCGGCGAGTTTCACCGTCCGTGACGCCCAGGGACGCCAGAGCGCGAGCGCCCGAGACGGACGGATCCTGCTCGACCTGCAGGGCTACCCGAAAGCCCCGGCGAGCGTGGCGCAGTCCGCCTACGCGGACGGCTCGCTCACCCTCCGGGTCGATCCGGGGCCCGCGCAGGCCGCCTACCCCGCGCTCACCGGGTTCGAGGTCCGCCAGGCCGGCCAGCGCGTGGCCGTGTGCACGCCGCAGGGCATCTGCCCGCCGATCAGCGCCCCGAACGGAGAGCAGCGCTCGTACGAGGCCGTCGCGGTGAACGCGGTGGGCTCCTCGCTCACCGCCGTGCGCACGACCGCCTGGGCGTACGATCCGCCGTCCGCTCCCACGGGCGCGACCGCGGCTCCCGTCGTCGCCGGTGCCGACGGCGGCGTGGCGTCGCTGGTGATCTCCGGGGTGGATGCCGCGAACACCGGATCCTTGCAGATCATCAGCCCGGTCGGTGAGACGCAGACGATCGCCGTCGGCGCCACGCAGACCGACATCACGGTGCCCGCGTTCCGGGTGGGCGCCAACACGGCGACCGACGTGACGATCACACCGCTGTCGCGGTACACGGCTCCGCCGGGTCTTCCCGGTCCCGCCATCGGCTCCACGACGGTGTCGGCGCATGGCATCGGTGCGCCGACGCAGGGCGCGCTGACCCTCACGGCCGTCAACGTCGGCGGAGGCCGGGTCGACATCACGGCGGTGGGCACGGCGGCGCCGGGCGGCGACGACGCCCGGGTGCGCTACGGCATCGTGCGCCTGGACGGTCCCGTCGGTCAGGACGGCGCGCCCGTCTCGGCCGACAGCTGCCGCACCAGCGACGACGGCGGACAGCGGGTCTTCCGGGGCCTGCCGGACGGGCGCCTGTACACCTTCGCCCTCTGCGCGGAGTCGTGGTTCGATTCACGCTCCTTCGGTCGGGCCACCGTGACCAACACGGTGCGCGCGACGCAGAGCGGTGCTGCGCCCACCGGCTACACCTTCGTGGTCGGTCCCACCGCGCACGTCGCCGGCGACGGCACCCCGTCGGGTCGCGCCACGTGGACGATCGATCAGACGCCGACGTCGCCCGAAACTCCGCCGAACGACAACAACGTGGTCTTCCGGGGACTGCCGAGCAGCGTGTTCGACAACGACCCCCAGATCCAGGTGCGCTACGAGCACAAGGACGGATGGTGGCAGTCGGCGTGGGGCGACGTGACCCCCGCTGCCGGCAGCGCTCCGTATCAGGTGCAGGCCTCGTGGTCGCTCGGCACGTGCACCGGCGGCACGACGCTCTCCCGCACCGCCAGCTCGAGTGGCTCGGATGCCGCGGTCACGTTCGATCCCGCGGCCATCCGCTATTACGACAAGAACGACACGCTGCTGGCTCCCGGCACGGATCCGTGGACGGTGCCCGCGAACGCCGCACGCGTGGCCGGCATCCGCGTTGTCGTCGACTGGTCCGGGCAGGGCTGGAGCCTCGCCCCCGCGAGCGCGGAGCTCGCCACACGCTGTACGCCCGCCGCCGCGCCGAACCCGGCCGGCTGACCCGACGGAGTCCTCATGACGATCACCACCGAGCAGGCGAGCTGGTTCGCCCAGACCTTTGCGCAACTGGCCGACAACGTCGAGCGCGCCGTGCTCGGCAAGCGTCATGTCGTCGAGCTCATCCTGACCGCCATGCTCAGTGAAGGCCACGTGCTCATCGAGGACGTGCCGGGCACGGGCAAGACCTCCCTCGCCCGCGCCGTGGCCCAATCGGTGCAGGGGACGACGACCCGCATCCAGTTCACCCCCGACCTGCTTCCGGGTGACATCACCGGAATCACCGTCTACGACCAGAAGACCGGTGCGTTCGAGTTCCACGCCGGCCCCATCTTCGCCAACATCGTCCTCGCCGACGAGATCAACCGCGCAAGCCCCAAGACGCAGGCGGCGCTGCTGGAGGTGATGGAGGAGGGGAGCGTGACCATCGACGGCGTCACGCGCGCCGTCGGTGCCCCCTTCCTCGTGCTCGCTACGCAGAACCCTGTCGAGCAGGCCGGCACCTACCGCCTGCCGGAGGCCCAGCTCGACCGCTTCCTGCTGCGCACGGCGCTCGGCTACCCCGATCACGCGGCGACGGTCCGCATCCTCGACCGCGCCGCGGTCGCGACCGCGGACCTGTCGCCCGTGCTCACCCCGGGGGCGCTGGTCGGGATGAGCGAACTGGCCGCGGACGTCTACGTGGACGCGCTCGTGCTCGACTACATCGCGCGGCTCGTCGACGCGACGCGGGCGGCCGACGAGGTCCGCCTGGGCGTCAGCATCCGCGGGGCCCTCGCCCTGACGCGGGCCGCGCGCACGAGCGCCGCCGCCCACGGGCGCACGTACGTCACTCCCGACGACGTCAAGCGGCTCGCCGTCCCGGTGCTCGCTCACCGGCTGATCCTGCACGCGGAGGCCGAGTTCGACGGCGTCGCCCCCGAGGCCGTCATCGGTCAGGTCCTTCTCGACGTGGCGCCGCCCACCCGCCGGGACAGCGCGTGAGCAGCGGCGAGAGTCGGTCGTCCGTGACCGACACACGGCTCACGCGGACCTCGGCAACCAGCCTCACCGGCGAGCGGACGGAGGTCACGGCGCGCCGCGGCCGTCGCCTGGTGGGAGCGGCCGTCCGCGCCTCGCGGGTGTGGGCGAGCGGGCGCGCGGCCGTCCGCGCCGCCACCGCGTGGTGCCGCGCGACGATCAGGCCCGCCGGGGCCCTGGCGGTGCTGACGGCGACCGCAGGCCTCTCGGCCGGGCTCGCGTTCGGATGGGTCGAGGCCCTCGTCGCCGGCGCGGCCGCGGCGGCGTTGCTCGCCATGGCCCTGCCGTTCCTCCTCGGTGCCCGCACGTACGAGGTGCGCCTCGTGCTCGACCGGGAGCGCGTCGTCGCGGGGGTGGCGGCGCGGGCGACCGTGGTCGTGCGCAACATCGGGCGCGCCACGGCATTGCCCGGCCGCATCGACATCCCGATCGGGCCCGGACTGGTCGAGTTCGGCGTTCCGCTCCTCGCCGCCGACGGGGTTTCCCGTCACGCGGTGGACCTGCCGCCGCAGCGTCGCGGCATCGTGCGCATCGGTCCGGCGACCACGATCCGCTCCGATCCGCTGGGGCTGCTGCGCCGCGAGCATGCTTTCGACGACGTACAGGAGCTGTTCGTCCACCCGCGCACCGTCGCCGTGCCGTCCACCAGCGCCGGACTCATCCGCGACCTCGACGGCAGTGCGACGCGGCGCCTCGTCGATGCGGACATGTCCTTCCACGCGATCCGCGAGTACGCGCCCGGTGATGCCCGCCGCCAGATCCATTGGAAGTCAACGGCGAAGACGGGCCGGCTCATGGTCCGGCAGTACGAGGAGTCGCGCCGCTCGCGGATGGCGGTCGTGCTGGGACTGTCGAGCGCGGAGTACGCATCCGACGACGAGTTCGAACTCGCCGTCAGCGCGGCATCCTCCCTGGCCCTGCGCGCCGTGCACGACGCGCGCGACCTCGACATCGTCGTCGGTGCCGAGATCCCGCGCGTCGTCCGGGGGCGCCTGCGCGCCATCCGCCACATCGCCGCGGGCGCCCCGCGCGCCGTGCTCGACGGCTTCAGCGGCGTCGATCGCCTCGTCGAGACGATGCCGTTCCCGGAGGTGTGCCGGCTGACCGCCGAGGCCAACGAACGGCTCTCGGTCGCTGTCCTCGTCGCCGGCTCGGGCGTGCCTCTCGCGGCTCTGCGCCTGGCGACGCTGGCCTTTCCGGTGGATGCCGCGGTCATCGCCGTCCGCTGCGACGAGCGCGCCCACCCGCGCGCACAGACGGTCGGTCCGCTCACCGTCGTGACCATCGGTGCGCTCGAGGACCTCGCCGGACTGCTCCTGCGCGGAGCGCGCTCGTGAGGGTCGTGGCCGGCGCGCTCTACGCGCTCGCCGCCGTGGTGTTGGCCGCCGTCGCGGCGTGGCCCATCTACCGGTCCGGATCGTTCCTGCTGCTGGTGGCCGCGGCATCCGTGCTCGCCGCGGCCATCGCGGCCCTCGTCGCCTGGCGACGGTGGAGCGGCTGGGCCGCGGTCGGACTGCTCGCCGGCGCCGTCCTCGTGGCGGGAGTGCCCCTGGCCGTCCCCTCCCGTGCGGGGGCGCCGGCACCGTTCCTCCAAGGACTGGGCGATCTCGTCGCGGGACTGCTGTGGGGCTGGAAGGACCTGCTCACCGTCGACCTGCCGGTCGGGTCGTATCGCAACCTGCTGGTGCCCGCGCTCGTGGTGTTCCTGGTCGGTACGGCCAGCGTCCTGCTGCTGAGCTGGCGCAGGGACGCGCTCGCCGTGCTCGCCGTGCCCGTCGCGATCGCGATGGCCGGCTTCGGGCTGCTGTTCGGCAGCACCGAGGTCAGCGCCCCCCTGGTCGTGGGCCCCCTCGTCCTTCCTGCCCCGGTCGAGACGGCCGTGGGAGCGGGAGTGCTGCTGACCGGCGTGCTGTGGTTGTCGTGGCGCAGCCGCGCCGCGCGCGTGCAGGCCCTTCGACGAGGGTCGGGCGCGGCTCGCGTGCGAGTGGCCGGCGACGCCGCCCGGGGAGCGGGCCCGCGACTGCGCCGGCTCGGGCTCGGGCTCGGCATGGTCGCCGTCGCTGCGGCCGTCGCCGTCTCGGTGCCGGCGGTGGCGGTGCCGACGCAGCGCGATGTGCTGCGCGAGGCGACGGGGCCCCGGCAGGAGATCTCCCGCGCGATCAGCCCGTTGAGCTCGTATCGGACGCTGTTCGCCGACGCGCGCGTCGACGAAGAACTGTTCCGGGTCACCGGCGACGCTCTTCCCGACCGCGTGCGACTGGCTGTTCTGGACGATTACGACGGCGCGGTCTGGCGCACCGACCCGGCCGGCGAGCCGTTCGTGCGGCTCGCCGCGGCACGCGTCCTCGGTGAGGGGGCTCCCATCGACGCCGAGGTGACGATCGGCGCGCTGGACGGCATCTGGATGCCGACGGCCGGAGCCGTGGCATCCGTCGACTTCGCCGGGCCGCGCGCCGCCGCACTGGCCGACGGCTTCTACGTGAGCGGCGCACGGGAGGCGGCGGTCGAGACGGCCCCCTGGAGCGCCGGTGACACCTACCGTCTCCGCGCTGCCGCGCCGGCGGTGAGCGCCCTGTCTTCGGTCACTGCTCCCGGTGGGCAGGCGGGAGTGTCGGTGACCGCCGCCGACGGCAGCGAACTCGTGGCACCGGCGAGCCTGCGCACCTGGGTGCAGCAGCATGCCGTCGGCACGGGCGGGGCGGCTCTGGACGGCTTGGTCACGCTGCTGCGCTCCCGCGGCTACCTGAGCCACGCGCTGCGCCCGCCCGCTGTCGGCGCCGCCTGGATGCAGCGGCTCGGGGCGGGCTACACCTTCGCACCGAGCGCGTCGGGACACTCGCTGGCGCGCATCGACGCCATGTTCACGGCGCTGCTGGCCCGCGAGGCCGACCCCGCCGCCGTCGCCGCGGACGACCTCGTGGCCGCCGTCGGCGACGACGAGCAGTTCTCGGCCGCCGTCGCCCTCATCGCCCGTGAGCTGGGCTTTCCGGCGCGGGTGGTCGTCGGCACGCGCCTCACGTCGAGCGACCCGGATGCCGCGACCTGCGCCGGCGGGGTGTGTCGCGCCGGCGACGTCTCGGCGTGGGTGGAGGTGCGCGCCGCGTCGGGGGAGTGGATCCCGGTCGACGTCACCCCCCAGCACGTGCGCCCGCCGCGCACCGAGCGCACCGAGCAGCCCGACCCCCAGATCGCCACCTCGGTGCGCCCCGACGGGGTCGACGAGGTGCAGCCCCAGCGTCCCGCGCAGGAGGACAGTGCCGCACCGACCGACCGCTCCGACCCTCTCGACCTGCGCTGGCTGTGGACGACGCTGGGCATCACGGGAGGTGTCCTTGCGGTTCTGCTCGTGCTCGCCGGTCCATTCGCGGCGATCGTGATCGCCAAGGCGCTGCGGCGGCGCCGGCGGCGGCGCCAGGACCGTCCCGCCGACGCGATCGCCGGGGGGTGGGACGAGTACCTCGATGTCGCGGTCGACGCCGGTCGCCGCCCGCCACCGGCCGCCACGCGTTCCGAGATCGCACAGGCGCTCGCGCGTCCGGCGGCGGGCGCGCTGGCGCGCACCGCCGACGAAGCGGTGTTCTCCGCCCGCCCGATGGCCCCCGACGAGGCCGATGAGTTCTGGCGGATCGTCGAGGACGAGCGTGCTGCGCTCGCGACGAGCAGGTGGCGCCGGCTGCGTGCAGCCGTATCGTTGAGATCGTTCGTCCCGCGATCGTTCCGGTCACACTTCGAGAGGGGGAGCCGCGCGGCCTCGCGCCCGCGGCGCACCGCATGAACGCACCCATCGGCGACTCCGTCGGCGCTCTGCTGGGCCTCGTCGCCCTCGCGGCGGGCCTCGCCCTGTACGTCTGGACCGCCCTGGCCCTGGCCGCGATGTTCCGCAAGATGGGCGAGGCCCCCTATAAGGGGTGGGTGCCCGTCCTCAACGCCGCCACCGTGCTCGGGTGGGGGGGGTTCAGTCCGTGGCTCATCCTGATCGGGCTGTTTCCGGTGCTCGGGCCGATCGCGCTGTGGGTGCTGGTGATCATCTCGGCTCACCGGATCAATCCGGGCTTCGGATACGGCGGTGGCATGACCGTCCTCGCGGCGGTGCTGTTCGTCGTCTGGGCGAGCATCCTCGGTTTCG
>ERZ778028.1951-NODE-1951-length-17623-cov-4.084472_pt1 | contig 17623 bp, 13 predicted proteins | sample MGYA00375758_ERZ778028 | MGnify/ENA primary metagenome ERZ778028 (study PRJEB29350, sample SAMN05389828) | bioreactor metagenome | isolation source: Thiocyanate bioreactor | place: South Africa: University of Cape Town | collected 2014-03-17 ... | reverse complement strand
AATGGAATCGCTGATTAACCATTTCAAGATTGTGATGGGCGAATACCCTGTCCCGGTCACCGAAGTCTATCATTCGGTGGAAGCCTCCAACGGCGAATTGGGGATGTACATGATCACAGACGGCTCACGCACTCCTTTCCGGGTGCATTTCCGCCGTCCATGCTTCATCTATTATCAGGCTTATCCTGAAATGATTCGTGGCGGATTGCTCTCGGATGCTGTGGCCACCTTGTCGAGCATCAACGTGATAGCAGGCGAACTGGATGCCTAACAGATGCCCTGCTGGGCCAGCAACCGAACGAAGAATAGTGAGAAGAAACTAAAAAAGACATATCTCTAAAGGATCTCTCTTCCGAGAGACTGGGAAAGAATATATGGAAAGAGTAATTATTAAACAATTCACGCAGCAAGTCAACATCACCGACGAAGTGATGGCTCGCATCGGCGAGCTGACGAGTCATTATCCTGAAGGAAAACAAAAGTCGGCTCTTTTGCCTGTCCTGCATCTGGTGCAGGATGCGCACGACAATTGGTTGAGTGTGGACTTGATGGACAAAGTGGCCGAAATCTTGCAAATCAAGCCCATCGAGGTGTATGAAGTAGCCACTTTCTACTCGATGTACAACCTGAAACCGGTCGCCAAATATAAGTTCGAATTTTGCCGCACAGCTTGTTGCAGCATCCGCGGAGCTGAAGACTTGATGGACTACACCTGCTCCAAACTGGGAGTCAAGGAAGGGGAAATCACCCCCGACGGGCTGTTCAGCGTGGCAGGAGTGGAATGCCTGGGCGCATGTGGTTATGCTCCCATGTTGCAGCTGGGCGATTTCTATCACGAGCACATGACCCCCGAAAAGATCGACGAGCTGATCGAAAATTGCAAACAAGGAAAAGTTGAATTCTATTCTGAATAAACGATGGGAAAAAAGATATTAACAGAAAAAATCAATATTCCGGGTATTCGTGAATACGATGTTTATCGTCAGAATGGAGGATACAAGTCGGTTGAAAAAGCGTTGAAGGAAATGACCCCCGAGCAATTGGTGGAGTCGGTGAAAGCTTCCGGGCTGAGAGGCCGTGGAGGTGCGGGATTCCCGGTAGGGATGAAGTGGAGTTTCATCGACAAGAAATCGGGAAAACCTCGTCACTTGTTGGTGAATGCCGACGAATCGGAACCCGGCACCTTCAAAGACCGCTACCTGATGGAATTTATCCCCCACTTGCTCATAGAAGGGGCCATCGTTTCCAGCTTTGCATTAGAAGCGAATTTGTCATACATATACATCCGTGGGGAATACATGTTTGTCTTCAAAATATTGGAGAAGGCAATCAAGGAAGCTTATGCCAACGGATGGCTGGGCAAAAACATCTTGGGGACAGGCTACAACTTGGATTTGTATGTTCATTGCGGAGCAGGCGCATACATTTGCGGGGAAGAAACCGCCCAGATAGAATCGTTGGAGGGAAAACGCGGCAATCCACGTATCAAACCTCCGTTTCCAGCCGTGAGCGGCCTTTGGAACGAACCGACGGTGGTGAACAATGTGGAATCCATCGCATCCATTCCTTGGATCACCCTCAATGGCGGCGAAGAATATGCCAAAATCGGCATCGGCCGTTCCACCGGGACCAAATTGATTTCGGCTTCAGGCCACATCAAGAATCCCGGCGTATATGAGATTGAAATGGGAATGACAGTGGACGAATTCATGAATTCCGACGAATACCTCGGCGGCATGATCGACGACCGCCCTCTGAAAGCCTTGATTCCCGGAGGATCTTCCGTGCAAATTTTGCCACCGCAATATATTTTCAAAACAGCCAACGGCGATGACCGCCTGATGAGCTACGAATCTTGGTCCGATGGAGGTCCTGTCACAGGTTCATCGCTCGGGTCGGGAGGATTCATCGTTTACAACGACACGGCTTGCATTGTGCGCAACACCTGGAACTTGTCGCGGTTCTACCATCACGAAAGCTGCGGACAATGTTCTCCTTGCCGCGAAGGAACTGGATGGATGGAGAAAATCCTCTACCGCATCGAACACGGCCAAGGCACCGAAGAAGACGTTGATTTGCTGTGGGACATCCAAGCCAACATCGAAGGAAACACGATTTGCCCGCTGGGTGACGCTGCTGCTTGGCCTGTGGCCGCTGCTATCCGTCACTTCAGAGAAGAATTTGAATATCACATCCGTTTCCCGGAAAAGATCAAAAACAGAAATCACTTCCGTGAAGAACCGATGGAGAAAGTGCGCCAGTTATTGGTAAAATAGTTTTTTTTGATTGACTGATTAAAAATCATGCGGCGTTCGATACCGCCTAATAGAAAAAAAATAATCGCATGAAAATAACAATAGACGGACATACCATAGAAGTTGAACCGGGGACAACCATTCTCCAGGCAGCCCGTATGATTGGGGGAGCAAGCGTTCCTCCCACCATGTGCTATTATTCGAAGCTAAAGGATTGCGGCGGAAAATGCCGTTGCTGCTTAGTGGAAGTAACCAAGGGTAGCGAGCGCGATCCACGGCCGATGCCAAAACTTCAACCCTCGTGCGTGACAGGTGCGCAGGATGGCATGGAGGTGCTTAGCGGCAATTCCCAAAGGGTGTTGGATGCACGCAAGGCTGTCACCGAATTCTTGTTGATAAACCACCCCTTGGATTGCCCCGTTTGCGACCAGGCAGGTGAGTGCAACTTGCAGGATTTGGCGATGACCAACAAGGATTTCAAATCCCGCTTCAAAGAACAAAAAGTAACCACCCCAAGCGAAGACATAGGCCCTTATATTTCTCTCAACAAGAACCGTTGCATCCTTTGCTACCGTTGTGTGAAATTGGCCGAGCAATTGACTCCAAACCGGGTGCACGGCGTGCTCTACCGTGGCGACCATGCTGAAATTTCGGCATATATCCACAATGCCATCGACAGCGATTTCTCCGGAAACATGATCGATGTGTGTCCCGTGGGTGCATTGACCGACCGGACTTTCCGCTTCCAGTCGCGCGTTTGGTTTACCAAGAAATTCAACGCTCACCGCGATTGCCCTCATTGCAGCGGAAAAGTGGTGCTGTGGACTTTTGGCAACGACGTGCTTCGGGTCACTGCACGGAAAGACGAATTCAGCGAAGTGGAAGAATTCATTTGCAACGAATGCCGTTTCGACCATAAGAAGAAGGAAGACTGGGTGGTGGAAGGACCGCACAAATTCGGCAAGAATTCGGTGCTGAATATCAACAATAATGCGTTGGCTGCGCCCAAAGAAGTGGAGATTCAAACAGAGAAACTCACCTTGGAAGGACGCGATGTTGACCGCAAGAAAATCAGCATGAAAGATGTTCCGATGGCACATCTGGAAGAGAAAAAATAAGATTGCTCCGGCAAAAAATAGGAATAAGATAAAAATAAGATATGGATATTTATTTTATATTAGAAAAGCTCCTTTTGATTGTTGTCGCATTTGCCGTCACAATGTTCTTTGCGCTTTACGAAACCTTGGCAGAACGCAAGGTGGCAGGATTCATGCAAGACCGCTACGGCCCCAACCGGGCAGGTATCTTTGGTCTGTTGCAACCTGTGGCGGATGGCGCCAAGTTGTTTGCTAAAGAAGAATTTATCCCCGACACGCCCAACAAGGTTTTGTTCATTATCGGCCCTGCCATTTCAATGATAGTGTCGCTTCTGGGTACTTCAGTGATTCCCTGGGCAAAGGAATTTCATTTCGGCGACTACGTGTTTATCCCGCAAGTGGCCGACGTGAACATTGCCGTCCTGGTGATTGTGGCGATCCTTTCGATGGGAGTGTATGGGATTGTGATCGGAGGCTGGGCATCCAACAACAAATTTTCGTTGCTTGGAGGGATACGCGCCGGAGCGCAAATGATTTCCTACGAAATTGCGATGGGGCTATCCATCATTGCCTTGGTGATGATGACAGGCACCTTGAGCTTGGCTCAAATAACGGAACAGCAGGCCGGAATGCACTGGAATGTATTCTTTCAGCCATTAACCTTCCTGATTTTCCTGGTGTGCGCTTTCGCTGAATGTAACCGCACCCCGTTCGACTTGGCTGAATGCGAGTCGGAGCTGGTGAATGGCCACCATACGGAATTTTCATCGATGAAAATGGGATTCTACATGTTTTCGGAATACGTGGCGATGTTTTTCTCCTCCCTGTTCATGTCGGTGCTTTTCTTCGGAGGATACAACTATCCGGGCATGGAATGGGTCAGTGCGAACGTCGGAGTGAATATAGCAAACGTTCTGGGAGTCTTGTCCTTGCTTGCCAAGGCAGTTTGTTTCATCTTCTTCTTCATGTGGATCCGTTGGACAATCCCACGTTTTCGCTACGACCAGTTGATGAACTTGGGCTGGAAAATTTTGTTCCCCTTGGCCTTATTCAATATTTTGCTGAATGCAATTTTGATTTTGGTATTTAAGTGGTAATCTGAAAAATGATTCGAAAGAAATGGAAGATTTAAAAAACATATCATTATCCGGACGCAAGAAAGCGGTTTCGAACAAGAAAATGACTTTTTTGGAAAGCATTTACTTGCGGGAGATCGTCCGCGGTTTGGGAATCACCATCAAGCACTTTTTTCAAAAGAAAGTGACCGTGCAATATCCGGAGCAGAAACGTCCGCTGAGTCCTGTCTATCGTGGTCGCCACGTGTTGATGCGCGACGAAGAAGGGCGCGAACGATGCACTGCCTGCGGGATGTGTGCGTTGGCTTGCCCGGCAGAAGCCATCACAATGAAGTCGGCCGAAAGAAAACCGGAAGAAGAACATCTATACCGCGAAGAGAAATATGCTTCGGTATATGAGATCAACATGCTGCGTTGCATCTTCTGCGGGTTGTGCGAAGAAGCTTGCCCCAAGGAAGCGATCTACCTCACCAAATCGCAAGATTTCGTGATGCCCACCACCAGCCGCGAAGCCTTCGTGTATGGGAAGGACAAATTGGTGATTTCGTTGGAAGACGCCAAATCGAAAAAATTTGGCGAAGCTTTTGTGAAATAAGGAGAAAACATTCAAGAAATGATAACAGTTATTTTTTACATCTTATCGGCCATCACGCTTGGCGCTGCTTTGTTGACAGTGTTGAGCCGGAATCCGATTTACAGCGCGATATTCATGATTATCTGCTTTTTTTCGATTGCAGGGCATTACATGTTGTTGAGCGCGCAATTTTTGGCAGTAGTCCACGTCGTTGTCTATACTGGTTCGGTAATGATCTTGCTGCTTTTCACACTCATGTTGTTGAACCTGAAGGAAAAGCACGAGCCTCACAAAGCGATCATCAGCAAAATCACGGCGGTGCTTGCCTCTTGCCTGATGGCTTTCGTGCTGTTCGCCACATTTATGAAGGCGCATCCGGGGATGGAAGAATACAAGGAGACAGGCGTCGATTTCCAATCGGGGCAGGGGTTGGGAAAAGTGTTGTTCACGGACTACCTTGTGCCCTTTGAGTTTGCTTCGGTATTGCTCTTGCTGGCCATGCTCGGAGTGGTGATGGTTTCTAAAAAGGATTTGAAACAAGATGTTCACTGATTGTACATCTGAAAAACGATAGAATAATGGCTGAAAATGTTTTAAAGCTCATCGGTATCGATTCGTACATTTACCTCACCATCTTGCTTTTCTCGGTGGGTATCTTGGGCGTTTTGTTCAGACGCAGCATGATTGTGTTGCTGATGTCGATTGAAATCATGTTGAATGCGGTCAACTTGCTGCTCGTGGTCTTCTCGGTGTATCACCAGGATGCAGCGGGACAGGTTTTCGTGTTCTTCTCGATGGCGGTAGCAGCCGCCGAAGTTGCAGTTGGGTTATCAATTCTGGTGTCGATTTTCAGGAATGCCGGTTCAATTGATTTTGCCACATTAAGAAATTTGAAAGGATAAAATACGGATGGAAACAAGTTTGGCACTTATACTTATTCTAAGCCCATTCATCGGGTTTCTCTACAACCTGTTTGCGGGGAAAAAGACGCGCGAGATTTCGGGCATTGTGGCCACGTTGGCCGTGACGGTTTCGTTTGTGATTTCGGTTTATTTCTTCCAGCAGGTTTATGTCTCCAAAACACCGATTGTAGTTCATCTGTTCAACTGGATTTCACTCGAAGGCTTTACCATTGGGCTTGACTTTTTGCTCGACCAGCTTTCCTTACTATGGTTGCTGTTTGTGACGGGCATCGGGGCGTTGATCCACCTTTATTCCATCGGCTACATGCACGATGATGAAAACAAAGACCGTTTTTTCGCCTACCTCAATCTTTTCGTAGGATTCATGCTGATGCTTGTGATGGGAGGAAATCTCCTGGTGACATTCATCGGATGGGAAGGCGTAGGATTGTGTTCTTACCTCTTGATCGGATTCTGGTACAAAAACCAAAGCTATAACGACGCCGCCAAAAAGGCGTTCATCATGAACCGCATCGGGGACTTGGGTTTCCTGATCGGGATGTTCACACTGGCTCACATTTTCGGGACTTTGGACTATGCCCACATGAAGGCCGGCTTCAGCCTGGCCTCGCTCACCTCACCTACCGTATTTGCGGGATTAACATTGGCCGGCGTATGCCTCTTCATTGGAGCAACGGGTAAGAGTGCCCAGTTGCCCCTCTACACCTGGTTGCCGGACGCAATGGCTGGGCCAACGCCTGTGTCGGCGTTGATCCATGCCGCCACGATGGTGACGGGAGGTATTTTTCTTGTCACCCGCATGGGCTTCCTCTACAATGTGATACCCGATGTTCAGTTATTGATCGCCATCGTGGGAGCTGCCACGGCATTGTTTGCAGCCACCATCGGCCTCATGCAGACAGATATTAAGAAAGTGCTCGCATATTCTACCGTATCGCAGCTCGGCTTGATGTTCCTCGCACTCGGTGTGGGAGCCTATTCGGCGGCCGTGTTCCATGTGGTGACACATGCCTTCTTCAAGGCTTGCTTGTTCCTCGGGGCAGGTTCTGTAATACATGGATTGGGCGGTCAGCAAGACATACGCAAGATGGGCGGTGTGAAATCGGCGATGTTTGTCACCTATGTCACGTTCTTCATCGCCACGCTTGCTATTTCTGGAATTTTCCCGTTTGCCGGGTTCTTTTCCAAAGATGAAATCCTGCTATCAACATTCGAACACAACAAGTTGCTTTTGGTAATCGGCTCCCTTGCCTCTATCATGACGGCATTCTATATGTTCCGTGCCTTGTTCCTCACTTTCTTCGGAAAGTTCAGAGGCACAGAGGAAGAAAAGCATCATATTCACGAGTCACCCAAAACAATGACTATCCCGTTGATCGTATTGGCCATCTTGTCCACACTTGGTGGGCTTCTCGGCATTCCCGGATACAGTTGGATCAGTGAATACCTCGCTCCAGTGTTGCCTGCGGTATCGGAAGAGGCGCACCATCTGGGAGCCATGGAATACACCTTGATGGGCGTTGCCTTAGTGGGTGCGATCGTTGGTATTGCTATCGCCTATTTCCTATACCTTTCCAAGAAAAATGTACCTTCCGCCGACGAAGAGAAAGAGGGCTTTGGCAAAGTGGTTTACAACAAATTCTACGTGGATGAATTGTATCAGGCTGTAGTCGTGAAACCGGTCTATGCCCTGTCCTCGCTGTTCACGAATGTATTTGAGAAAGCTATCGCCTATGTTGTGGATGGAATAGGAAGCCTTACGGGATACATTTCAACTCAAGCCCGGCTGATTCAGGATGGAAGCATCGGCACCTACCTTGTGGCGTTTGTAGTAGGCTTGTGTGCGATTCTAACCTATTTATTCATCCTTTGATTCCAGTTGATTGTAACGGAATTTTGAATTTGAAATTGAAGTAAAAAATGAATATAGTAGCTGTCTTATTGGTCTTGTTAGCTGGGGTGGTTCTCACGTTCGTCTCAGGAAATAAATTGGCAAAGAAATCGGCGTTGTTTTTCAGTGTGCTCACCTTGCTCTCATCCATCTGTATGCTGCAAGGCTATCTGGGTGGTGCAAATGTAGGGGCCGCTATTCCTTGGGTTTCATATCCCCACATTTCCTTGTCGTTTAAGATAGATGGATTGGCCCTTGCCATGGTGCTGCTGACCACAGTCCTTACCCCCATTATTATCCTCACCACTTGGAACAAGGAAATAAAAAATGCAAAAACACTCTACTCGCTGATCCTGTTCATGTCGCTTGCCATGATTGGGACTTTCACCAGTAGCGACGGGTTGATATATTATATTTTCTGGGAACTTTCCTTAATCCCGATCTACTTTATTATTTTGGTTTGGGGCAATGGAGAATTTGAGAAACGCAAGAAAGCGGTCATCACCTTCTTCATCTACACATTTGCCGGCTCGCTTTTCATGCTCCTGTCGTTGATCTACCTCTACACGCAAGCAAAAAGCTTTTCAATCGACGCCTGGTACAGCCTCAAGCTGCCTGTTGAAACGCAATACTGGGTGTTTGCAGGATTTTTCCTTGCTTATGCCATCAAGATACCGATTATCCCCTTCCACTCCTGGCAGGCTTCCACCTATCAGAAAGCCCCTGCTTACGGCACCATGCTGCTTTCGGGTATCATGCTGAAAATGGGATTGTATAGTATCATCCGCTGGCAATTGCCCGTGGCTCCCGCAGCGGCCGAGTGCTTCAAATACATTTTGATCGGGGTGTCGGTTGCCGGTGTCATCTACGGTTCGATCATCACATTGAAACAACGAAATATCAAACGCTTCCTTGCCTATTCATCCTTGGCACACGTCGGCCTCATCGCTGCCGGCGCTTATACCTTGACGGTGGATGGCTTGCGCGGAGCGGTTCTTCAGATGCTGGCACATGGTTTGGTAATTGTCGGGCTATTTTATGCCGCCGATATTATTTACAAACGTTTGGGAACTGCCAACATCGATGAGATGGGCGGGATCAAAGCCCATGCTGGAAAATTCAGCACAGCGTTCATCGTACTTGTATTGGCTTCTGTGGCCTTGCCGCTGACATTCAATTTCATCGGGGAATTCACGGTGCTTTACAGCTTGTTGCAAGTGAACCTGTGGTTTGCCGTGGTTGGAGGTTTAACCATTATCCTCGGAGCATTCTACATGACTCGGATGTTCCAGCACGTGATGCTTGGCGAAGCAAGTGCCAAGCCGTTCTTCGATTTGACAGCAGGCGAAATATTGGTTTTCTCGCTGATTATCGGGCTGGTAATCCTTTTTGGAATTTACCCGCAACCGCTTATTGAGTTGATTGACCCTGCAATAAAAGAGATTGTAAAACAAATTGTTTGATATGAGAATCTGCCAACCCCTCTTGTTGAGTTCGAATAATACCGGCTTGGCACCTTTTATTGGCAAATTATCACATTAGCAAATTATCCATTAGATATAACAGAAAATGAGTTTACTATTAGCTGTAGCTTTTTTGGGGGTTCTTTGCCTCGTCCTTGAGATTCTGAACATAAAGAAAACCATTGTTCCAGTAGTCGTGATCGCATTATTGGGCTTGTTTGGGTTGACGGTGAACGATTTGCTGACGCATGGTTCGTTCCTCGACATCGTTTCGTTGCCCGGGATGTTGGTTTTCAACAATTATGCGAAAGCTTTTTCCGCATTGTTTGTTCTGTTGACAGCCCTGATATTGTGCTTGATCCCTTTTTGCACACGGGAAAGAACCGGACACTACACCGACTACACTGCCATCATCCTGTTCCTCCTTTCGGGGGCAATTGCCATGGTGTCGTTCAGTAACCTTTCGATGTTTTTTATCGGATTGGAAGTCTTGTCCATCTCGCTCTACCTCTTGCCGGCAAGCAACGTGAAAAGCCGCAGAAGCAACGAGGCAGGGATGAAATACTTCCTGATGGGATCGTTTGCCTCGTCTCTCATTTTGTTTGGGGTGGCATTGATTTATGGAGCCACAGGCACATTCGATATTTCCAAGATAATCGAGGTTTCGCATAGCACAACTTTCCCAGTCTGGTATTCGCTCGGCTTGACATTGATATTGGTGGGGATGCTGTTCAAGGTTTCTGCAGCTCCGTTCCACTTTTGGGCGCCAGACGTATATCAAGGTGCGCCAACGATCATCACGACGGTAATGAGCACTTTGGTGAAAGTGGCTGCGGTGGCTACACTCTACAAGCTGATGGATATTTTGGTGCCGACGATTTCGGGTTCTTCCCGGATTATTATCGTGGTCATTTCCATCCTGACGATGACCATCGGAAACATTACAGCAATCAAGCAAACGAACATCAAACGCTTGTTGGCATATTCCGGAATCTCGCATGCAGGGTTCATGCTGATGGCGCTTCTTTATTTGCATCAAAATTCGGAGATATTGCTCTATTATACTGCGGCATATTCACTGGCTGGCGTAGCTGCATTCTCAGTAGTGATTGCGGTGTGTCATGCCAAAGGAAAGCAAGACATGGAAATGTTCTCGGGCTTGGGCAAGACCAACCCGCTGATGGCTGTCGTACTCACAGCGGCCATGTTCTCAATGGCTGGTATCCCGATCTTCTCGGGCTTCATGGCTAAGTTCTTCCTTTTCAATGAAATGTTATCCATCGGTGAAACCGGTTTGGTTGTTGTCGGGGTTTTGAACTCCATCGTGAGCGTTTTCTACTACTTCCGCATCGTGAACCTGATGTTCACGAAAGAACCGGATACGAGCCACGTGATTAAATATCCGATAGAAGTAGCCGTTGTAGCAGTTATCGCCATCGCCTTGAATATTTTGTTGGGAATCTATCCTTCCATCATCACGAGTCTTACAATTTGAAAATAACATACCGGAGGATCCTCCGATAAACAAGAACAAAGCAGGGCTTCTCTAATAAGGGAAGCCCTGCTCGTTTTCTCTTGGTTTTCATCGTCTATCTTTTCAACAGTTTTAACACTATTCTCGTTGAATGTGCCTCCACAGACAAGAGGTAAGTTCCCCTTGGCAGTAAATTCCAGTTGGAAATATTGACCTTGTCCTCCCATTGCCACTCACCCAATTTCTGTCCTGTTATGCTGAACAAGGTTGCAGTGGCCTTTTCCTCTCCAACTTGCTGTATCACCAGGTTTCCACCCGAAAAATAGGCCGTAACGTCTTTCGAAATGGCATTCGCTGATATGCCAGAGACCAGTCGGTTTTCATCGTAGAGGGCATATACATCCGGAATTCCGTAGCCAAGACTGTTGTTGGGCGATGCGTGCAGGGAAGAATATTTCTTCATGAGGTTGATGATCTCGATGTTGTTCAGGTGGGGCAGAGATTGCCATACGCAGGCCACCAATCCGGCTATGATGGGCGTGGCAAATGATGTTCCGGAACTGGGGTAGATTCCATCAATACTCGCAACGATTGTTTGGTAACCCATGGCACACACGTCAGGCTTCACCCTGCCGTCCGAGGAGGGGCCATAGCTGCTGAAATTTGCTATGTTCCCATTTGCATCAACTGCTCCCACACAGAGGATGGAATCAGCGTCAGAAGGCACAGAAATGTAGTGCCAAGATTTGCTTCCGTCGTTGCCGGCTGCATTCACCACAATCATTCCTTTCCTCGCTGCAAGGTTTGCTGCGATGGAGGCCCTCGAAGTCCTTCCATTTAGGGTTTGATAGGTGTAGTTCATTCCCGAATAATCAAACTCGGTATAACCCAGCGATGAATTGACGATGTCCACGCCTGCACTGTCGGCAAACTCGATCCCTGCTACCCAGTTGTCCACCTCCACAGGATATTCTGTTGGCGCATATTCTGTCCGGAGAAGCCAGTAGGAGGCATCGGGAGCAGCCCCTATCATTTTCCCGGGAAGGTTTGCGGCCATGACCGATAGCACGCTTGTTCCGTGGGACATGTTGATGGAGAAAAAATCGGAGGTGCTGTCCGCAAAATTCCGAACACCAACCAAGCGGTTTTGTTGGAACAGGCTGTCGAAAACTAGAATTTCATTCGCTTTGTAAAACCCGCCGTCAAGCACCCCTATAGCCAAGCCTTTCCCTCGGTATCCCGCCGAATGCAGTTTTTGTCCGTTGTGGATGTCTATTTGGTGAAAAGCATCGCCATAAGTGGGATCCAAAGCGGCTTTGGTCATCCTGACAGTTTTGGATATGCTGGATGCGGTATAGTCCGAAGGAACCAATGTCAATTCCAAATGCTTGACAAACGGAAGTTTTCTCAGCTCGAGCAAGGCGGAAGTATCATTCATGGCAACCGTTATGCCGTTGAGCCATTTGCTCGTGTTTTTGAGCCTTACCCCTTTGGCTAAGACTTGATTTACATACGTTCGGCTTATGGGCAGGTCGGTGGAGTCGATTTGGATTTGCTGTTTCGCTCTACGGTTGATCGCCCTTTCCGACAAATAGCTCGTCGGCTTGGTAAATGTCCCCGAAGTCCCGTTTTTATCCTTGAATTGGATCCAGGTATTATACTGGGCTGGCACGTCCGCGGCAGATACAAGGTAAATGGTTATGGTCAGCAGTAGTTTTTTCATCGCAAATAGTTGCTTGAAAGATGAAGTTCCTGTTATTTAGACCCTAAGATAAGAAGATTTTTTATGTCAGGATATCGATACCTGATTTATCTTGTCGGAAACGTGCTACTTTCCCTGAAAAAGGCAATTTCCATTTCCTTTCATGGATAGTTTAGGTAAATGCTAAAAGATTGTCTTATATTTTTAACGCAAAGCCGCCAAGGTATATTTTACTTACCAAATCAGGACACGGGATGCCTGTCGAATAAAGTGTTTACAAAAAAAAACGTCGTGTCTTTGTCTCTTTGCATTTCGATTCTGTCATGGCATCGGCAAAGATTATACGCTAAGAAAAAACGCTTTCGAATAGCTTCCCTATATCTTCTCAAATCCTTTTCCAAACACCCCTTTCACCACGCTTTGGGAAATAAAGGCGTCGCTGTCGATGCTTTTGATGGCGCGAAAGATCTCTGTGGCTTCCGAACGGCGAGCCAGCAGCACGATCACCTTCTTCGGTTCCTTCGAATACCACCCGGTGCCATCCAGCACGGTGCATCCCCGCTTCAATTCTTTGTTAATCACGTCCGCAATCAGTTCGTATTTGCTGGAAAAAATCAGGAACTGCACCGATTGACGGAAACCGTTGATAACCATATCAATCACATACGTCATCACGCCCATCACCACCAATCCGTAGATGATCTTCACATAATCATGAAACACAATATAAGAAGAACAAATAATGATGAAGTCGCACAACAACATTCCCCGGCCAAAAGCCATATTTTTGAACTTGTTGAGTACCGCCACCACGATGTCTGTGCCTCCCGTGCTACCGTTGGCATTGAAGACAAAACCAATACCGGCTCCACACAGCATGGCTCCGATCACGCCCGACATCATCGGCTCGTTTTTGATGATTGGCTCCTTGAAAAATGATTGGCAGAGGGAAATAAGCAGGGTGAGGATAATGACGCTGAAAATAGTCTTGAGCAAGAACTTGACGCCCAATATTTTCACCGAAAACAACAGCAGGAGGCAATTGACTACGAAATAGGTGATCTGCAGGGGAATCCATCCATTGGTGGCATATTCCACCAGCAAGCCCACACCCGCCAAACCGCCGGTGACAATGCCCACCGGCTTGATGAAAGCCACCAGGCCGACGGCATAGAGCAAAAGGCCGAAAACGATGTTGACGTAGTCGCGCCAATAAAAGTCCTTTAGATACTTGTTTGACATATACTATTCCTACTTAAGCATTACTTCCGGAGTGTGCAAGCCTCCCCCCTCTATTCGAGGGGAGGTGGTTACAATACGATATTTATCATCTTCTTTGGCACGAATACCACTTTCTTCGGAGCTTTTCCTTCCAGCCATTTCTGCGAAGATCCGTGCTTCAGCACGGTTTCTTCCACTTCCTTGGCGGTGATGTCGGCTGGAAACTCTATGTCGAAACGCACTTTTCCATTGAATGCCACGCCGTATTTGAAGGAATCTTCCAACAAATAGGATTCGTTGCACACAGGCCATTGCGCATCGCACACGGAGGTCGCATTTCCCAGCTTGTTCCACAATTCTTCGGCGATGTGCGGTGCAAAAGGGGCAATCAGCACCACCAAATCCGAAAGAATGACTTTTTTGTGCGACTTCAAGGCAGTGAGTTCGTTCACGCAAATCATGAAGGCCGAAACCGAGGTGTTGAACGAGAAATTTTCAATGTCGTAAGTCACCTTTTTAATGAGCTTGTGCAGCGATTTCAACTCTTCCTTGGTAGCCGTTTCGTCCGTCACCACAAACTGTTCGCCGGCATAGAAAAGGCTCCAGTACTTGCGGAAGAACCGATGAACACCGTCGATTCCGTTGGTATCCCAAGGCTTGGATTGCTCCAGCGGGCCGAGGAACATTTCGTACATACGGAGCGTGTCGGCACCGTAGCTTTCCACAATGTCATCGGGATTCACCACGTTGAACATTGACTTCGACATTTTCTCAACCGCCCATCCGCAAACGTATTTTCCATCTTCAAGGATAAACTCCGCTTCGGCAAATTCGGGACGCCAAGCCTTGAATTTTTCCAGATCGAGAATGTCATTGCTCACGATGTTGACGTCTACATGCAATTCGGTTGTTTCGTATTCTTTTTTCAAGTTCAAGGATACAAATGTGTTCGTTCCGTTGATGCGATACACAAAATTGCTTCGTCCCTGAATCATCCCTTGATTAATCAACTTCTTGAAGGGTTCTTCTTCGCAGGAAATGCCTATGTCGTACAAAAATTTGTTCCAAAAACGGCTGTATATCAAGTGTCCGGTAGCATGTTCCGTGCCGCCGATGTACAAGTCCACATTCCGCCAATATTCATCTACTTGCCTATCCACCAAAGCCTTGTCGTTTTTCGAATCCATGTAACGAAGGTAATAAGCCGACGATCCGGCAAAGCCCGGCATGGTATTCAATTCCAAGGGGAAAATGGTCTTGCGGTCGATAAGCGCAGTTTCCACCACCTGCTGGTTGGCTTCGTCCCACGCCCATTTGGTGGCATGTCCCAATGGAGGCTCGCCCGATTCGGTGGGAAGAAATTTGCTGACCTCGGGCAATTCCAACGGTAATTTATCCACGGGAAGCATGTAAGGCATTCCGTCCTTGTAATACACCGGGAAGGGCTCGCCCCAATAACGTTGGCGGGAGAAAATGGCATCGCGCAAACGGTAGTTCACCTTCACTCGTCCCAAACCTTGCTCCTGGATATATTCTTTTGTTTTCTGAATGGCTTCCTTCACATCCAATCCGTTCAGGAATCCGGAGTTAATCATTTTTCCTTCTTTGGCATCAAAGCTTTCTTCCGATACGTCTGCGCCTTCTATCAACGGGATAATAGGCAAGCCGAAATGCTTGGCAAAAGCGTAGTCGCGGCTGTCGTGCGCGGGAACGGCCATGATGGCACCCGTTCCGTATCCGGCCAATACATAGTCCGAAATCCAGATCGGAATCTCTTTTCCATTCAACGGATTGATGGCATACGCTCCTGTGAAAACACCGGACACTTTTTTGTCCGCGATCCGTTCGCGTTCTGTCCTGCGCTTGGTGGCTTGAATGTATTCTTCAACGGCTTTTGCTTGTTCCGCTGACGTAACCAACTTCACGTAGTCGCTTTCTGGAGCAAGCACCATAAATGTTACACCAAAAACGGTGTCCGCTCTGGTAGTAAAGACAGTCACCCCACTCACCTCCCCTAAATCCCCTCCAATAGAGGGGACTTGGCTTGCGCACGAAGCCATATTCTCGGAATCCTCTTCGGTAGAGGGGACTTGGCTGACGCACGAGGACTTTATCTTGCCGAGGACGTTGTCTGTGTCGGCTATGACTTCTTCGTTTTTGAAACGAATTACAGTGTAACCCAAGTTATTGAGAATTTCAGTTCTTTGTTTGTCAGCTTCGGCTTGTTCCTGATTTCCGTGGTATCCACCATCCACTTCTACGATCAGGGATTTTTCAAGACATACGAAGTCAACGATAAAGCGATCGATCAAATGCTGCCGTCTAAATTTGTATCCAATGCCTTTGTCCCTCAGCATTTGCCAAAGGGCATCTTCAGCCTCCGTCGGATTCTTCCGATTTTCTCTGGCATTACCAATATTGGTATTCCAATCCAATTTATTCGTTGTATAATACGGCGGATTGTTTTTGTCTTCGGAAGAACCATGTAATCCCGTCCCCCCTCTGTTGGAGGGGGCCAGGGGGAGGTATATTTCCGCCCCTTCGCTCCGTCCGATCCAGTTGCGTTGCGTTTCCGAAATGGAATCGCTCCAGTCCACGGCATTCAGTCCGTCAAGCAAACGTTGCGCATACGCCGACACACGCAAGCTCCATTGGCGCATCACCCGTTGCTCCACAGGATAGCCTCCACGCACGGAAAGCCCGTTCACCACCTCGTCGTTAGCCAGCACAGTCCACAATTGAGGACACCAGTTAACACTTGTGTTGGCCAAGTAAGCGATGCGGTAGTTGAGAAGTATTTCTTGTTTTTCTTTTTCCGATTTGGCTTTCCAGTCAGCAGCCGAGAAATCCAGTTCTTCCGAGCAAGCAACGTTCAATTGAGAAGAACCATTTTGCTCGAACCAGGAAATCAATTCACTGATGGGGCGCGCCTGCTGCTCGTCGTTGCAGTAATAGCTGTTGAACATCTGTATAAATGCCCATTGAGTCCAGTGGTAATAATCCGGAGTACAGGTACGCACTTCGCGGTTCCAATCATAAGAAAACCCGATTTTGTCCAATTGCTCGCGGTAGCGGCTGATGTTTTTCTCAGTGGTGATGGCCGGATGTTGCCCGGTTTGAATAGCATATTGCTCTGCCGGAAGTCCGTAGGCATCATATCCCATGGGATGCAACACGTTGAAACCGTTCAAACGCTTGTAGCGGCTGTAAATATCGGATGCGATGTACCCGAGCGGATGGCCCACGTGCAGCCCTGCTCCCGAAGGATAGGGGAACATGTCCAAGACATAAAATTTGGGTTTCGAAGCATCTTCGGTCACTTTATATGTCTGTTGGTCAATCCAATATTGTTGCCAGCGTTTCTCGATTTCTTTAAAGTTGTATTCCATAATTCTGTTTTGCCAATTTTTTGTGCGCAAAGTTAATGATAATTTGTTGTAAGTAAAACAGAAAACCAAATCACATTCGGGCAGTAGTCGCCAATAGGTGTGCGGATACTTCAATCAAGGCAAGACCTATTATTCCTTCAAAGGGCTTAAGCTGACTTTTGATGGTTATACGACTATGAATGAAATCTCTTTCGAAATTCAAGACGAAAAAATCACCTGGCTACATTCCGACGATTCGCAGAGTGCTTTTTTCGGAGAGGGGTACAATCTTTCTTCAACGAATAATGCCGACACAATCTATTTCTTCAACGACACCAAAACCAGCTACCAGTTCAGTTATTCCAACGACATTTACAGCACGCAATTGAGCGGGCAAATAATCATTAAGTGAGACTTAAACGGTGCTGAAGAGGAAGTCGTCAATTATGAAATACAGTCTTTTCAATTGCTTAAAAATTGGAATAAATTTGCAAATTAATAAAAATGCTAATAAATTTGTGATCGATATTATCAACCAAACTTTTTAAATTATGAAAACTATTAAAATTACCCCCCCCA
>ERZ778028.1950-NODE-1950-length-17637-cov-7.336139_pt1 | contig 17637 bp, 15 predicted proteins | sample MGYA00375758_ERZ778028 | MGnify/ENA primary metagenome ERZ778028 (study PRJEB29350, sample SAMN05389828) | bioreactor metagenome | isolation source: Thiocyanate bioreactor | place: South Africa: University of Cape Town | collected 2014-03-17 ... | reverse complement strand
CCCGCAGGTCACGACCCTGCTGTCGTACCACCACTCGCCGCACCGGTCCGCCGGAAACGGCGGGTTCGGCATGGGCGACAACCGCTCCGGAGCCGCGGGCGAAAGCCTGGAGCTCGCCGTTCCGGTCGGCACCGTGGTGAAGGATGCCGACGGGGAAACGCTCGCGGATCTCGTCGTCCCCGGCACCCGCTTCGTCGTCGCCCCCGGCGGTCAGGGCGGGCTCGGCAATGCCGCTCTTGCGAACCCCAAGCGCAAAGCGCCCGGCTTCGCACTGCTCGGTACGCCCGGGTGGGAGGGTGACGTCCTCCTCGAGTTGAAGACGGTCGCCGATGTCGCCCTCGTCGGCTTCCCCTCCGCCGGCAAGTCCAGCCTCATCGCGGCGATCTCCGCAGCACGCCCCAAGATCGCCGACTACCCGTTCACGACGCTGCATCCGAACCTGGGCGTCGTGCAGGCCGGCGACACGCGCTTCACCGTAGCCGACGTACCCGGACTCATCGAGGGCGCGAGCGAGGGCAAGGGGCTGGGACTCGAGTTCCTGCGCCATGTCGAGCGCTGCACCGCACTCGTGCACGTCCTCGACTGCGCGACCCTGGAACCCGGTCGTGACCCGCTGAGCGATCTCGACGTGATCCGCGAGGAACTCGCGAACTATCCGGTTCCCGAGGGACAGACGCCGCTGCTCGATCGCCCGCAGCTCGTGGCTCTGAACAAGGTCGACGTGCCCGAGGCCAAGGATCTCGCCGACTTGGTGCGCCCCGATCTGGAAGAGCGCGGCTACCGGGTGTTCGAGATCTCGACGGTCAGCCACGAGGGTCTGCGACAGCTGACGTTCGCGCTGGGCGACATCATCGCGCAGCATCGCGTGCAGGTGGCGGAGGCCCCTGCAGCGGAGCGCATCGTGATCCGCCCCAAGGGCGCGCAGAAGGACTTCGAGATCCGCGTCGAGGGCGGGACCTACGGAAACGTCTATCGCATCCTCGGCGACAAGCCGCTGCGGTGGGTACAGCAGACAGATTTCCAGAACGAAGAAGCGGTCGGCTTCCTCGCAGATCGCCTCGAGAAGCTGGGCGTCGAGGACGAGCTGTTCCGCGTGGGGGCCGTCGCGGGCTCGACGGTCGTGATCGGGCCGGGCGACGGCATCGTGTTCGACTGGCATCCGTCGCTCTCGTCGGCCGCCGAACTGATGACGGCTCCGCGCGGCACCGACCCCCGTCTCGACCTGAACCCGCGCCGCACCACATCACAGCGACGCGAGCGCTATCACGAGCGGATGGACGCCAAGGCGGAAGCCCGGGCGGAACTCGAGGCCGAGCGCCTCGGGGTGCCGGACTTCTCCTTCGACGGAGAGGATGACGAGCAAGCGTGAGCGTGCACGATCGGTCCGGCATCGCGGGGGCGCGTCGCGTCGTCGTGAAGGTGGGCTCCTCTTCCATCAGCGGCGACAACCATCACCGCATCGAATCGATCGTCGACGCACTCGCGGCCGCACACGCCCGCGGCACGCAGGTCGTGCTGGTCTCCTCCGGCGCGATCGCCACGGCGCTGCCTCTGCTCAACCTCGACGGCCGGCCCTCCGATCTCGCGACCCAGCAGGCGGCGGCCGCGGTCGGTCAGAACGTGCTCATGTGGCGCTATCAGACCACGCTGGAGCGATACGGGCTTCTCGCCGGCCAAGTGCTGCTGACGGCCGGCGACCTCGAGAACGCCGCACACCGCGCCAATGCCCGCCGCGCAGTGGATCGGCTGCTGGGTCTGGGTGTTCTGCCCATCGTCAACGAGAACGACACCGTCGCGACGCACGAGATCCGCTTCGGCGACAACGATCGCCTCGCCGCCCTCGTGGCCGAGCTGATCGGGGCCGATGCGCTCATCCTTCTCAGCGACATCGCATCGCTGTACACCCGTCCGCCGTCCGAGCCCGGCGCCGAAGCGATCCACACGGTGCCCTACGGCGACGACCTCAGTCGCTTCGAGTTCGGATCGGTCGTCGTCAACAGCGTGGGCACCGGGGGAGCGGCCACCAAGGCATCCGCGGCACGCCTGGCCGCGGCATCCGGCATCGGCGTGCTCGTCACCAGTGCCGACCTCGTCGAGCAGGCACTGTCGGGCGACGACATCGGCACCTGGTTTGCTCCGAACCCCGAAACGCCGCCGCGCGTGGGCACCACGCCGTTGCCCACGGTGAGCTCGGTCTGACCCCGCCGCCCACGTCGGAGGCCGGGGCACCGCTCGGTAGAATGAGCGGATGACCACCGTCTCCGTCGACGCGCCCACCGCCGCACGTCACCGCATCGAACGTGCGCACGAGGCGGCGCGCGGCGTGGGACTGCTGACCGATGCGCAGAAGGCCGAGGCGCTGCGCGCGATCGCGGACGCGATCGAGGCAGCCACCGACGACATCGTCTCGGCGAACACCGTCGATCTCGAGCGCGGAGAGCGCGAAGGCCTGTCCGACGGCCTCCGCGACCGCCTTCGCCTCGACCGCGCGCGGGTTGCGGCCCTCGCCGCTGCCGTGCGCGACGTCGCCGAGCTGCCCGACCCGGTCGGCCGCGTGCTGGACGAGCGCACGCTGAGCAACGGTGTGCGCCTGCAGAAGGTCTCGGTGCCGTTCGGCGTCGTCGGCTCGATCTACGAGGCCCGCCCGAACGTCACCGTGGACATCGCCGCGTTGGCGCTGCGTTCCGGCAACGCCGTCGTCCTGCGCGGTGGCACGGCGGCGCAGGCGACGAACGCCGCACTCGTGTCCGCCATGCGCGATGCCTTGGCGGGCCGAGGGATCGACCCCGAAGCGATTCAGACCGTCGACGACTTCGGCCGCGAGGGCGCGCACGCACTGATGCAGGCACGCGGTCTCGTGGACGTGCTGGTCCCGCGCGGCAGCGCGCAGCTCATCGAGACCGTCGTCACGCAGTCAGCCGTCCCGGTGATCGAGACCGGTGCCGGTGTGGTCCACATCGTCCTGGACTCGTCGGCTCCGCTCGAATGGGCCGAGCAGATCGTCGTGAACGCCAAGGCTCAGCGGCCGAGCGTCTGCAACGCAGTGGAGACGGTTCTCGTCCTGCGTGACGCTGCCGAGCGGCTGGTGCCTCCGGTGGCCGCCGCGCTGCAGGAGGCCGGGGTCACCGTCCACGGCGACGAGACCGTGCGCGAGCTCGTCGTGGACGCCGTGGCAGCGACGGACGCCGATTGGTCGACCGAGCACATGAGCCTCGACCTCTCGATGCGCGTCGTGGACGACCTCGACGAGGCACTGGCCCATATCCGTCGCTACTCGACCCATCACACGGAATCGATCGTGACGACGGATGAGGCCCGAGCAGAGCGGTTCCTCGCCGAAGTCGACTCCGCCGTGGTGATGGCGAACGCGTCGACGCGCTTCACCGACGGCGGCGAGTTCGGCTTCGGCGCCGAAGTCGGGATTTCGACACAGAAGCTGCACGCCCGAGGGCCGATGGGCCTTCCCGAGCTCACCAGCACCAAGTGGCTGGCGCGTGGGTCCGGGCAGATCCGTATCTGACGGCCTAAACTGAACAGACCCGACTTTCGAAGGAGTCCGAATGACCCTCGCCACGACCCTCGCCCTCGCTGCGGCGCAGGCAGAGCCTCACGGCAACGTCCAGGCCCAGACGTTCATCTTCGGCCTGATCGCGTTCATCGTGTTCCTGGCGCTGGGACTGGTCACGGTGTCCTACCGCAACGTGGCGAACCGTCACTCGCACAAGGCCGAGGCCTACGCCAAGGCGCACCCCGTCGACCAGGCGCAGGTGGGACACGGCCACCACTAGGACGCCGGCATGACCTCGATACGCGCCCCCCGCATCGGGGTCATGGGTGGAACCTTCGACCCGATCCACCACGGACACCTCGTGGCGGCGAGCGAAGTCGCTCAGTCGTTCGACCTGGACGAGGTGATCTTCGTTCCGACCGGCATGCCGTGGCAGAAGGACAAGGAGAAGGTCACCGCCGGTGAGCATCGGTATCTGATGACCGTCATCGCGACGGCATCCAATCCGCAGTTCACGGTCAGCCGCGTCGACATCGATCGCGCCGGACCCACGTACACGATCGACACCTTGCGCGATCTGAAGAGCACACGTCCCGACGCGGAGCTCTTCTTCATCACGGGAGCCGATGCGATCGCCCAGATCCTCGGATGGCGCGATCATGATGATCTCTGGGACCTGGCCCACTTCGTGGCGGTGTCCCGGCCGGGACATGTCCTGTCCACCGAGGGCCTTCCCGAGGACGTCGTCAGCAGACTCGAGATCCCCGCCCTGGCGATCTCGTCCACCGACTGCCGTGAGCGGGTGAACCGAGGCCACCCGGTGTGGTACCTCGTCCCCGACGGCGTCGTCCAATACATTGCGAAGCACCACCTTTACCGGAGCGAGGCATGAGCACACCCGACCAGCCCGATACTCCCCAGCTGACCCGCCGTCAGTTGCGCGAGATGCGCAACACCGCCTCGACGCCGGTGATCACCCCCGCGGATGCCGAGAAGGCAGAACGTCCGGCCGAACCGGCCCCTCCCGTCGTTGCTCCGCTGCCGCGCGCGGCCGAACCCGTCGAGGTGGCCGAGGCACCGCCCGCGGTGGCAGATGTCGACGTCGAAGCGCCGTCGTTCACGCGCCGCGCCGCGCGCCGCCAGGAGCGGCTGCGGACGGCCTCGGTGCCGGTCGCCGACGAGACACCAGCCCCCACCGCGACCAGTTCCGAGACAGGTTCCGAGGCCCGCCCAGAAGACGTCGCCCCGGCGGATGCCATGGCGGAGAACGCCCCCGAGATCGCACAGGACGAGGAACGTCCCGTGGTCGCGCCGACGTTCGGTTCAGGTCTCCTTGCCGGCGAGAGCGTGGAGATCGACCTCCCGGCATCCTTCGATCAGCTCTTGACGCGCGGCAGCACCGCCACGGGGGCACTGTCGGCGCCCAATGCGCTGATCCTGTCGCAGACACCGGAGACCGGTGCGCTCGTCTCGCCGATCACGGGCACAGGAGAAGTCCTCATCACCGGGACGTTCTCGCTTCCCGAGTCGTTCGGGTCGACCGGCACCATGCCGGGTCGCGCCGACAACAAGGAGACGGACGCCGTCCTCGTCGACGGCGAACTGCCCGCCTCCTCTTCACCCACCCCGATCGCGGCCAGTTCCGCGATCAGCACGATCAAGAGTGCCGAAGACATCATCAAACCGCCCGCGCCCGAGAAGGGGAGCCGGCTGATGCTGGCCCTCGTCATCACCGCGGGGGCGCTGGCGCTGGCCTTGACCGGCGTGCTGATCGTGGCCCTCGTGACAGGAGCATTCCGATGACCGCCGCCGACACCACCCGCACCCTCGTCAACGTCGCCGCGGCGGCGGCCGAGAGCAAGGGCGCCGAGGACCTGCTCGCCTTCGACGTCTCCGAGCCTCTGCCGCTGGTGGACGCCTTCCTCCTCGCCACCGGATCCAGCGAGCGCAACGTGGCCGCCATCGCCGACGCGATCGAAGAGGCGATGCTCGAGAACGGTGTCAAGCGTCTTCGCCGCGAAGGCCGCCACGAGTCGCGGTGGGTGCTCCTCGACTTCGGCGACCTCGTCGTGCACGTCTTCCACGAGCAGGAGCGTGTCTTCTACGGACTCGAGCGGCTCTGGAAGGACTGCCCGATCATCCCGGTCGAGCTGCCCGCACCCGCCGTCGCGGACTGAGTCGTGTTCGTCGCACCCCTCGGCATGTAGTAAGCTTGAGGGGTTGCCGCGGAGCGGTGACAAACTGAAAATGGGCCTGTGGCGCAGCTGGTAGCGCACCTGCATGGCATGCAGGGGGTCAGGGGTTCGAGTCCCCTCAGGTCCACCAAGAACCCCCGGGTCACCCCCGGGGGTTTCGCGTTTTCGGCGGAGATTCGCCGATTCCTGAGTGAATGCTGTGCGTTTGGCCTGATCGGGGGTAGCGTCCCATGCGTGGCTCGCGCGACATCATCGATGTCGACAACTGCGCCACACGTCTACGGATGGAGATCGCCGACCCCTCGGGGTGTGGGCGGCGCCGCGATCGCCGCGGGTGCTGCTGCCGAGCAGCGGCTGGATTCGTCGGTTCCGCCGGCGGTCCTGCAGCTTCGTCAACCGGTGGCGGGCCGCGTGCTCGCACTTTCCGAGGTTCCGGATGCGATGTTCACCCAAGGAACGATGGGCCCGGGCCTCGCGATCGACCCCACCGGAGACACCATCGTCGCGCCGGCCGGTGGCACCATCGCATCGGTCTTCCCGACGGGACATGCGATCGGCCTCGCCCTCGCGGACGGAACGGAGCTTCTGATCCACGTCGGCATCGACACGGTCGACATGAAGGGCGACGGCTTCGAGACGCTCGTGACAGCGGGGGACACCGTCGAGGCCGGTACGCCGCTCCTTCGCTTCGACGCGGAGAAGATCCGCCGCGCGGGGCACCCCGCGATCACTCCGGTGATCGTGCTCAACAACGAGGATGCGACGATCGAGTTCGCGTAGGGATCGAACGATCCTGCCGGATACGGCGGGTCGGACCTTCGGGTCCGTCCCGCCGTCCGTCACGAGAGCGGCGCGATCAGCTGCGGGCCGTTGTTGCGCACGTTGCCGACGGCGCGATCAACCTCTCGCATCAGCATCCCGTCCACCAGGGCCGGGGCAGCGTCGATCGTCGCGTCCAGCAGATCGCCGACGTTCTCCGTGGTGGGGTCGAGCCACACATCGGCGTAGTCCGCGTCGATGAACAGCGGCATGCGGTCGTGAATCGAGCCGAGCTGACCCACGGCATCCCTTGTCATGATCGTGAAGCTCAGCACCCATCGTGAGGGGTCGTCCGCGGCCTTCGCGGGGTCTTTCCACCACTCGTAGAGACCGGCGAAGAACAGCGGCTCGTCGTCAGACGGGTGGATGTAGTACGGCGTCTTCACGCCGCCTTCGGTCTTCCACTCGTAATAGCCGGATGCCGGGATGACGGCTCGCCGCGCGATCAGCGCCTGCCGGAACATCGGCTTGTTCTCGACCTCTTCGGCGCGTGCGTTGATCGCCTTCGCACCGATGCCCACATCCTTTGCCCACCCGGGGATCAGACCCCAGCGCGCCGCCTCCAGGCGACGCGTCGGGGGCTCGGTCTTCGCGGAGTCGAGCACGATCGCCACGCGGTCGGTCGGCGCCACGTTGAACGAGGGCTGGGGAAGATCATCTCCGACGACATCCACTCTCAGCACACCGACGAGCTCGGAGCCGGAACTGCCCACGACGAATCGACCGCACATGCGGCCAGCCTACGCGGGGCCTCCGACGCCGTCGGCCGTGCCGCCCACGACACCGATCTCAGCCAGCCTGTCGAGAAGGGCGGCGCCGTCGTCCCCTGTCACCCACGGCACCGTGGCGGCGGTGTGATCGTCCACGGCCGTGCGTCCTCCGGCCAGCACCGCCTCCGCCGGCGAGAGCCGACGGATCGCGACGGCCGTGACGTGCTCGGGGTGCGCGCCCGTGAAAGCCGTGTACAGGGCATCGTCGTGTTGCCCGTCGTCACCGATCAGCACCCATTTCACTTGGGGGAACTCGCGCGCGAGGCGTCGGAGGTTCTCCTCCTTGTGTGCCCGGCCGCTGCGGAACCACCGGTCGTGCGTGGGTCCCCAGTCGGTCAACAGCAGTGCGCCGGGCGGAAAGAGGTGACGACGGAGAAAGCGCTGGAGCGTCGGAGCCACGTTCCACGCGCCGGTGGAGAGGTAGACCATGGGCGCGCCCGGGTGCTCGCGCACGAGACGCTCGAGCAGCACGGCCATGCCGGGCACCGGCTGGCGGGCGTGCTCGTTCACGACGAAGGAGTTCCACGCCGCGATGAGCGGCCGAGGCAGGGCCGTCACCATGACGGTGTCATCGACGTCGGAGACGATGCCGAAGCGGACATCGGAGCCCACGACGAACACGCGCGTCTCGAACGGCTCCGACCCCTCGACGGTCATCGACAGGGGCTGCCATCCCGGCTGCAGTCGGGCCGGCAGCACGGCATCGATGACGCCACCGCGATCGGCGATCACCTCGTGTGTGACGCCGTCCACGCTCACCGTCACGGTCGCATAACCGACGGGAACGGCAGCGAAGCTGCGCCAACCACGGACGCCGCCGTCGTCGCCACGTCGACGACGCGCGCGGACGGGAGGGACGATCAGCACACGCCCGAGGACACGAACCCAGTCCTCCCCGCCGTAACCGGGGTACGCAGACACACTGGCGCGCAGCCCACGGGCGCGGGCCCGACGTTCTCGCCACGCATGGAACCGGTACTCCAGTCGGGCGATCCAGAGCACCTTCACGCGCGGTGCGGGTTCGGCGGCCATCGTTTCAGTCTCCCATGCCGTCCGTGCGCTTCGTGCCGGGAGCCTCGTCGTCCAGTCGCATATGGCGCGCCTCGCGTGCCACGATCACGCGCTTGGCGACGTAGGCGAGAAAGAGGAAGACGATGATCGCCCCGACGAAGAAGTACCCCGCGGTGTGCAGACGGTCGGCCAACTCTCGGTAGGTGCCCGCCGCCGCTGCCGCCACGCTCACGTAGGCCACGGCCCACACCGTGCAGGCCGGCGCGGTCCACGCGAGGAAGCGGCGATAGGAGAACCCGCTCATCCCCACCGTCAAAGGCACGAGGGAATGCAGAACCGGCAGAAAGCGGGAGAGAAAGATGGCCGGTCCGCCGCGCCGTCGCAGGTAGAGCTCGGCGCGAGTCCAGTTGTCTTCGCCGATCCGACGTCCGAGACGCGAAAAGCGGATGCGGGGGCCGAGCCACCGACCGAGCCAGAATCCGACGCTCTCTCCGATGAGTGCACCCACGATCACGACCACAATGAGCACGACGGCTTCGGCGACCGATCCGACGGCCGTGGCAGCGACGATGACGACGGTGTCTCCGGGCACGATCAGGCCGACCAGAACGCTCGTCTCCAGCATGATGGCGACGCCCGCGAGCACCGTGCGCAGGACGGGATCCACACTCTGCACGGCATCGAGCAGCCATGAGAGGAACTCGTTCACGGCTCCAGCCTATGGCGGGTGAAGGTGTGTGCACGCTGTGCATTCGCCGTCGGCGACCGAACGTCACGGCTAGCCTGGAGCGATGAGCTCCAGCCTCGTCGCCCGCCGGCACGACTGGGTCGATCCAGCCGTCGTCTTCGCGACGATCCTGTGCGACGACGAGCATGCGTTCTGGCTGGATGCCGGGCCGGCTGCGACGGCAGGATTCAGCTGGATGGGCGTGGGCGCTCCCGACGCAGCACCCCGCGACCTTCCTCTCGTGGCGGACGCGCGGCAGCCGGCGGTAGTGCCGGGTCCGCTGCAGGGCGGCTGGGTGGGGTGGTGGGGTTTCGATGCGGCGGCCGCGGCCGTCGGCGCGCCCGCGCGCATCGACGACGCCGACGGACCGCAGGAGCTGTGGCTGCGGATCGAGTGGTTCGTCGTCTTCGACCACGCCGCCCGTGAGGTGTGGATCGCCGCGCCCGCCGACCGCGGCGAGGCCCTCGCCGACGCGGTGGAGGGCGCACGGTCGTCGGCTTCGCGTGTGGCGTCACGCCGCCCCGCTGCCACACGCCAGGCGGTCCCCATCGCATCCGCCCGCCAGACGCCGGAGGAGTATCGGGCGCTCATCGCGCAGTGCCGAGACGCGATCCGGGCCGGCGACGCCTACCAGCTCTGCCTGACGACGCGGTTCACGGTCGCGGCATCCACACCCTTCGATCCCGTCTCCACCTATCTCGCGCTGCGCGACGCGCTGCCCGCACACCACGGTGGGATCATCCGCAGCGGCGACACCGCGTTGCTCAGCGCGAGTCCCGAGCGCTTCCTCGAGGTCACCGACGGCGTGGTGCGCACGCACCCGATCAAAGGCACCCGGCCGCGCGGCCGCGACGCCGACGATGACGCCGCGCTGCGTCGCGCGCTCGTCGACAGTGTGAAGGAGCGGGCCGAGAACGTCATGATCGTCGACCTGATGCGCAACGACCTGCAGCGGGTGTGCCGGCCGGGGACGGTCCGCGCCGAACGTCTGCTCGAGGTGGAGTCGTATACGGCGGTCCACCAGTTGGTCAGCACCGTCGCGGGCCAGCTCCTGCCCGACGCCACCCTCGGACACCTGCTGGACGCCACCTTCCCTGCGGGGAGCATGACGGGGGCGCCGAAGCTGTCGGCGATGACGATCCTGTCCGCGCTGGAGGGGGCAGGCCGGGGCATCTACGCGGGGTGCTTCGGCTGGGTCGGAACCGACGGTCGCGCCGACCTGGCGATGACGATCCGATCGATCGTGCTGCGACCGCACGGCGCATACGTCGGTGCCGGCGGCGGCATCACCTGGCTCTCCGATCCCGAAGAGGAGGTCGCCGAGGTCGGGCTCAAAGCCCGGGGCCCCCTCGCCGCACTGGGTGCGAATCTGCCGCCGGGATGGTAGGACGGGTCCGCTAACCTGGAAGGACGCCTCTCGTGCGTTCCCGAGCTTTCAGATTGGTCTTCCCCTTCCCATGAGCAGCCCCACAGACATCGCCACCGCCGCCGAGAACGGACCGTACGACGTGCACGCCGTGCAGGAGAAGTGGCAGCGCATCTGGGCCGAGAAGGACCCGTTCCGCGCCGGCGGTGAAGACGACACCCGCCCGCGGAAGTACGTGCTCGCGATGTTCCCCTACCCGTCGGGCGACCTGCACATGGGGCACGCGGAGAACTACCTCTACTCCGACATCGTCGCGCGCTTCTGGCGTCACCGCGGGTACAACGTGCTCAACCCGATCGGCTGGGACAGCTTCGGCCTGCCCGCCGAGAACGCCGCCATCAAGCGCGGCGTCGAGCCGCGCGGCTGGACCTACGGCAACATCGCGCAGCAGCGCTCCAGCATGCAGCAGTACGGCGTCTCGTTCGACTGGTCGCGCGTATTGCACACCTCCGACCCGGAGTACTACCGCTGGAACCAGTGGCTCTTCCAGCGGCTCTATGAGAAGGGCCTCGCGTACCGCAAGGATGCGCTCGTCAACTGGGACCCGGTCGACCAGACCGTGCTCGCCAACGAGCAGGTGCTGCCCGACGGGACATCGGAGCGCAGCGGCGCCGTGGTCGTCAAGAAGAAGCTCACCCAGTGGTTCTTCCGCATCACTGAGTACGCCGACCGCTTGCTCGACGACCTGAATCAGCTCGAGGGCTTCTGGCCGCACAAGGTGCTGCAGATGCAGCGCAACTGGATCGGACGCTCCGTCGGCGCCGACATCGACTTCGAGATCGAAGGCCGCGCCGACAAGATCACCGTGTTCTCGACGCGCCCCGACACCCTCTACGGCGCGACGTTCATGGTCGTCGCCCCGGACTCCGACCTCGCCGCGGAGCTCGTAGCCTCGGCATCCCCGGAGGCACGCATGCGCTTCCAGGACTACCTCGACACCGTGCAGAAGACGAGCGAGATCGACCGGCAGACCGCCGACCGCCCGAAGACCGGCGTGTTCCTGGAGCGGTACGCGGTCAACCCGGTCACGGGGGAGCGGCTGCCCATCTGGGCCGCGGACTACGTTCTCGCCGGCTACGGCCACGGCGCCGTCATGGCGGTTCCCGCCCACGATCAGCGCGACCTCGACTTCGCCCGTGCGTTCGATCTGCCCGTCAAGGTGGTCGTCGACACGACAGCCCCCGTGACCGGCGCGATCCCGGTGATCGAACTGGATGCCGAGGGCGTGCCGATCGATCCGGGTGCTCCGGGCATCGACGAGATCGACCCGGCGAAGACCGGCGTGGCGCTCACGGGCGACGGCCGGATGATGAACTCCGGCCCCCTCGACGGACTGAGCAAGCGCAACGCCATCGCCCGGGCCATCGAGCAGCTCGAGGCCGCCGGAACCGGTCGCGCCGCGAAGACCTATCGCCTCCGCGACTGGCTCATCTCACGCCAGCGCTACTGGGGCACGCCGATCCCGATGGTGCACACCGCCGATGGGCGCATCGTGCCCGTGCCGGACGAGCAGCTGCCCGTCGAGCTGCCGGCCATGGAGGGCCTCGACCTGACGCCGAAGGGCTCTTCTCCGCTGGGCGCCGCGACCGGATGGGTGGAGACCGTCGACCCCGAGACGGGCGAGCCGGCCCTGCGCGACCCCGACACGATGGACACGTTCGTCGACAGCTCCTGGTACTTCCTGCGGTTCCTGTCACCGGGCGACACGACGAAGGCGTTCTCCTCGAAGGACGCCGACCGATGGGGTCCGGTGGACTTCTACATCGGCGGCGTCGAGCACGCCATCCTGCACCTGCTGTACGCGCGCTTCATCACGAAGGCGCTGTTCGATATGGGCCTCGTCGAGTTCACCGAGCCGTTCTCCCACCTCATCAACCAGGGCATGGTCATCCTCGACGGCGCCAAGATGAGCAAGAGCAAGGGCAACCTCGTGCTCTTCCAGGACGAGCTGAACGCCCACGGTGCCGACGCCCTGCGGGTCGCGCTCGCCTTCGCCGGTCCGGTGGAGGACGACAAGGACTGGAGCGATGTCTCGACGACGGGAGCCGCGAAGTTCCTGGCGCGCGCCTGGCGCATCGCGCATGAGGTGACCAGCGCTCCGGACGTCGTGTGGGCCGAGGGAGACCAGGCGCTTCGCCGTGTCACCCATCGTCTGTGGGCCGACGCCCCGGCGCTGATCGAGCAGACCAAGTTCAACGTCGTCGTCGCCCGCTTGATGGAGCTCGTCAACGCGACGCGCAAGACGATCGACGGCCCCGCCGGGGCGGGCGACCCTGCCGTCCGCGAGGCCGCCGAGGCGATCGCGATGGTCCTCGACCTGTTCGCTCCGCACACGGCCGAGGAGATGTGGGAGCAGCTCGGTTACGAGCCGTTCGTGGGTCTCGCCACCTGGCGTCAGGCCGATCCGACGCTGCTGGTCGAGGAGTCGGTCACCGCGGTCGTGCAGATCGACGGCAAGGTGCGCGGCACGCTGACGGTGCCGGCGCGCATCTCGGCCGACGAGCTGGAGGCGCTGGCGCGCGCGGACGAGAAGGTCGTGCGCTCACTCGTCGGACGCGAGATCGCGCGCGTCGTCGTCCGCGCTCCCAAGGTCGTCAGCTTCACCACCGCGTAGTCTCCTCCCCATGAGGGCGGCGGCGGCCGCTCGTCCACGGATGCCGCGCGGGCGCTGAGCCTGGCGGTGCGCCGATGGCACGGTGTGGAGGTGAGTCCGCCCGGCATCGATCACGCACCGCGCACCGCCGCCGACGCGCATCGCGCGCGTCGGCGGCGCGTCGGCACCGGTGCGGCCCTGGTGCTGGTGCTGGCCGCCGCGGCGATCGCGGTCGCGGTGGGATTCGTCCGCTCGGTGGCCACCGCCGACACCGGCGTCGCGGTGGCGCCCGTCGAGATCTCGGCCGCAGCGCTCTACGTGCACGTGTCGGGTGCCGTGGAGCGCCCCGGGCTCTACCGCCTCGACGGCGGAGCGCGCGTCGTCGATGTGGTCTCCGCGGCGGGCGGGTTCACGGACACCGCCGATCGCACGGCGGTCAATCTGGCGCGACCTCTCGTAGACGGCGAGCAGGTGCAGGTGCCGGAGGTGGGGGAGGCGTCGTCCACCGGCGCACCCGTCAGCGGTGACGGACGCGTGAACCTCAACACCGCCGACGTCGCCGCCCTCGACACGCTTCCGCGCGTCGGACCCGCGATCGCAGAGCGCATCATCGCGTGGCGCGAGGAGAACGGCCGGTTCACCAGCGTCGACGATCTGCTGTCGGTTCCCGGCATCGGCGAGAAGATGCTCGCCGGCCTCCGCGACCTGGTGACGGTGTGACCGGCACCGCAGCGACGACACCTCAGCCGACCCGAGCCGGCCGGGGCGGCCGCTCCCTGCGACGCCGGGACGTGCGCCTCGTGCCCGTCGCCGCCGGTGCGTGGGTGACCGCCGGGGTCGTCACCGGCACGGCGGATGCCGCGGCATCCGCGTCCGCGCTGCTCTGGGCGAGCGCACTCGTGGTCGTCCTCGCGCTGGTGCACCGGCGGCGACGCTCCGCTGCGTTCCGGGCGGGGCGCATCGCTCCTGCGCTCGCCCTGGTCGCCATCGTCCTGGCCGTCGCGGCGGGGGTCGCCTCGCACGTCGCCTCCGCGCTGCCTGCTCGCGGAGCCGTTGCGGCGGCCGAGATCGCCGGGGGCCGTGCGCTGACGGTCGACGTCGTCGCGGTCGGCAAGATCGAACGCGGCGCGGCCGGCTGGCGATTCGACGCCGTGCTGCAGCGGCTCGCCTACGGAGAAACCACGATCACGACACCGGTGCCGGTGCTCGTACGCACCGGCGACATCCCGCCGGGACTCGATCTCGGCGCCCGCGTGAGCCTGACCGGAACGGCATGGGCCGCGGGCCCCGGCGAACGGGCCGTCCTCGTCGTCGACGCGTCCGCGACGCCGACGCTCATCGCCGCACCGACGGGAGTGTTCGCTCTCGCCTCGCTCCTGCGCCACGGACTGAGCGCCGTCACGACCGGGCTCCCCGATCCCGGCGGCGGCCTCATCGCGGGTCTCGCGGTCGGCGACACCTCGGGAGTCTCGGACGGGCTCGATGCGGCGATGAAGTCCTCTTCGCTGTCGCACCTCACTGCCGTGAGCGGGGCCAACTGCGCCCTGGTCGTCGGGATCGCCTTCGCGCTGGCGGCCCTGTGCGGAGCGCGCCGCGCCCTCCGGGTGATCGCAGGCCTCGGCACCCTCGTCGCGTTCGTGATCCTCGTCTCGCCGGAGCCGAGCGTCATCCGCGCGGCGACGATGGCCGCCATCGCCATGCTGGGCCTGCTGCTGGGCCGCACCGGGGCGGGGCTCTCCTTGCTGACGGCATCCATCGTCCTCCTGCTCCTGCTCGACCCGTGGCTGTCGCGCTCGATCGGGTTCGCCCTCTCGGTCGCCGCCACCGCCGCGCTTCTCGTCCTCGCCGGGCCCCTCGCAGATGGCCTCTCGCGGTGGATGCCGCGCACACTCGCCCTTTTCGTCGCCGTGCCGCTGTCCGCTCAGCTCGCGTGCGGCCCCATCATCGTGCTGATCTCGCCCCAGGTGTCGATCTACGGTGTGGCGGCGAACATGCTCGCCGCGCCGGCCGCGCCGGTGGGCACCGTTCTGGGGCTCGCCGCCTGCCTGTGCGCCGGCATCCCCCTCCTGGGTGCGGGGCTCGCGGCGCTCGCCTGGGTGCCGGCCGCCTGGATCGCCGCCACCGCCACGACACTCAGTGCCCTGCCGGGCAGCGCGATCTGGTGGCCCGAGGGCGTCGGGGGTCTCGCCGCCCTGAGCCTTGCCAGCGCGGCCGTGGTCGTCCTGCTGCTGCGCACACCCCCACCGGCTCGGGTCGCCGCGGTCGTGGTCCTGGCTGTCACCGCGGTCGTCGTGGCCGCAACCGGCCCCGCCGCGCAGGTCGGACTTCGCGCCCGCCTTCCCGTCGCCTGGTCGATCGCGGTGTGCGACGTCGGCCAGGGCGACGCGATCGCGATCCGCGCCGCCGGTCGCGTCGCGCTGGTGGATACCGGCCCCGATCCGCAGGCGCTCACGAGCTGCCTGGAGACGCTCGGCGTGGACCGGGTGGACCTTCTGGTCCTCACCCATTTCGACCACGACCACGACGGAGGAGCGCGCGCGGTCGCCGGCCGGGTCGACACCGTTCTGCACGGGCCGACAGGAGCGCCCGACGACGAACGCACACTGGCCCGGTTGAGCGAAGCGGGAGCCCGCCTCGTCCGTGCCGATGCGGGGATGACCGGCACCCTCGGCGATGCCCGCTGGCGCGTGCTGTGGCCGCCGCCGCGCACCGCTGCAGGAAACGACGGCAGCGTCGTGATCGACATCGCCGGCCCGACCGTGCCTCCGATGCTGATGCTGGGTGACCTCTCTGCCGAGGGTCAGCGGCGCCTGATGGCGACGGCATCCCTGCGCGCCGCCTACACGATCGTGAAGGTCTCGCACCACGGCAGCGCCGACCAGGAACCGCGGCTGTACGGACGGCTCCGTGCCGCGGTGGCGTTGATCTCGGTCGGAGCGAACACCTACGGGCATCCGCGAAGCGAGACCCTCGCGATGCTCGAGTCCTTGGGTGCGCGGCTGGCCCGCACCGACGTGGAAGGTCTCCTCATGCTGTGGACGGAAGCGTCGAGTGTGCGGCTGTGGCACGAGAAGGGATCTCCGTGAGCTGCCGCCGGGCGCTGCCTCGGTGTCGCGAGCCGTCGGTAGGCTGGTGTTCATGCCTACCGCGCCGCGTCGTCCCGCCTCTCGTGGAGGCGCGCGCACCGCGTCGGCGATCCCGCAGATCTCCTGGCGGTCGCCGCAGCCGGCCCCCGTTGTTCTGGTGTCGGGACCGGAGGACGTCTGCGCGGAGCGGGCGACCGCCGGCATCCGCGAGTTCCTCCGCGCGGAGGATGCGAGCCTTGAGGTCTCCGACCTGCGGGCCGACGACTACACCTCCGGAAGCCTGCTGACCCTCACGTCGCCGTCGCTGTTCGGCGAGCCGCGGCTCGTGCGCGTCGGAGGCGTCGAGAAGTGCTCCGACGCTTTCCTGACCGAGGCCCTCGCCTACATCGAGGCCCCCCAGGACGGCGCCACGGTCGTACTCCGCCACACCGGCTCCAGCGTGCGCGGCAAGAAGCTGCTCGATGCGATCCGATCCGGTACCGGTGGCGGCATCGAGATCGCATGCCCGGCCGTCAAGCGCGACTCCGACCGCTTCGACTTCGCAGCCGGGGAGTTCCAGACGGCGCGCAAGAAGATCGCGCCGGTTGCTCTCCGCGCGCTCGTGGGCGCATTCTCCGACGACCTCACCGAGCTCGCCGCGGCCTGCCAGCAGCTCATCTCCGACGTGCCCGGCGACATCACCGAGCAGATCGTCGAGCGGTATTACGGCGGCCGCGTGGAGACCTCGGCGTTCACGGTCGCCGACACCGCCATCGCCGGCCGCTACGGCGATGCTCTCGTGGCTCTTCGCCACGCCCTCGCCAGCGGCGCCGATCCGGTGCCGCTCGTTGCCGCGATCGCCTCGAAGCTGCGAACGATGGCGCGCGTCGCCGGCATCCGAGAGTCGTCCGCGTCACTCGCGGCTCGACTCGGCATGAAGGACTGGCAGGTCGATCGCGCCCGTCGTGACCTCACGGGGTGGAACGAGGCGAGCCTCGGCCTCGCCATCCAGGCGGCGGCGCGGGCGGATGCCGAGGTCAAAGGCGCCTCACGCGATCCCGTCTTCGCCGTGGAGCGCCTCATCACGATCATCGCCACCCGCGCCCCCTACGGCGCCTGAGCGCGGGGGATGCCGCATCCGTCACTCTGCGGCGCATCCGACCCCGCGCTCATCCGTCCCGTCTGGTCGCATCCGTCACGAATGAACGACCAGACAGGACCGACGAACACGCGCTCGCTCACGCGCGTGCACCGTGCCCACCGACGACGAAGGCCCGCCGCCGCGGATGCGGGGACGGGCCTTCGATGATGTGGACGCGGCTCAGAGAGCGGCGACCTGCTTCGCGATCGACGACTTGCGGTTCGCGGCCTGGTTCTCGTGGATGACGCCCTTGCTCACGGCCTTGTCGAGCTTCTTGGACGCCTTCGCGAGCGCCTTCTCGGCAGCGGCCTTGTCGCCGGCGGCGATCGCCTCGCGGGTGCGACGCACCTCGGTCTTCAGCTCGCTCTTGACGGCCTTGTTG
>ERZ778028.1948-NODE-1948-length-17673-cov-4.920082_pt1 | contig 17673 bp, 16 predicted proteins | sample MGYA00375758_ERZ778028 | MGnify/ENA primary metagenome ERZ778028 (study PRJEB29350, sample SAMN05389828) | bioreactor metagenome | isolation source: Thiocyanate bioreactor | place: South Africa: University of Cape Town | collected 2014-03-17 ... | reverse complement strand
CACGATGCCGATCACCGACACGGACGCAAACGCGATGAAGGCCAGGATCAACACATTGCCCAGATTGAGGATGGTGGCCGCGATCACCACCGGCGCCACGAACATCAGGGCGAAGGGATTGGAGATGCCGCCGGTCAGATAGAGCAGCACCGCCAGTTGCAGCACGTCGAAGGCCAGATAGAAGGTCGCTTCGCGGTTCGACAGGCGATGGGCGGCGGGATAGCGCAGCGCCAGCATGATATTCAGCGCGGCGCTGACCGCGATGGCGATGCTGCAATAGAGAATCGGCAGCGGGTAGCCCAGCGCGAAATAGACCAGGAACAGGGCCGCCGACTGGCCGGTGACCGCCAGCCAGCGCAGGTTGGACAGCGTGCGAAGGCGCACGCGCCCGCCCGACTGAATCTGGGCAAAGCGCCGCATGGTGTCCCGTTCCGCCAAATTGTTCACTTTCCCGCCCGCTTCGGAAGGATTAGAGCAATGGCCGCCATGCTCCGCAACCGCCGCGCCCTTCTGATCTATCTGCTGCTGCTGTCGGCCCTGGTGGGCGGCCTGCTGTGGCGCCTGGGCGACCTGGTGCCGGGCGCGGGCACGGTGATCGGTAGCGGCCAGATCCAGGTCGGCGGCCCCTTCCGGCTGGTGGACCAGAACGGCAGGACCCGCACCGACGCCGATTTCCGGGGCAAATACATGCTGGTCTATTTCGGCTTCACCCATTGCCCCGATGTCTGTCCCACCAGCCTGGCGGCGATGGCCCAGGCGCTGGACATGATCGGCGACAAGGCGGCGCGCGTGACGCCGGTCTTCATCACGGTGGACCCGGCGCGCGACACGCCCCAGGTGGTGGGCGACTATATGAAGGCTTTCGGCCCCAGCTTCGTGGGCCTGACCGGCAGCCAGGCGGCGGTGGACGCGGCGGCCAAGCAGTATCGCGTCTATGCCACGCGGCGCGATCTGCCGGGCGGCCAGTACGCCATGGACCATTCCAATGTGGTCTATCTGATGGGCCCGGACGGCAAGATCGTCAGCTATTACAATGACGCGATCACGCCGGAGATTCTCGCCAAGGATTTGAACGCACATCTTTGACGATATAGCGCGAGGGATTTTGTGGCCTGAGCAGGAGCGCCGAGCGACGTGTACAAGACGTACACGAGCGAAGGCGCGACGCCCTCAGGACGCAAAAGACAAGCGCTAAAGCTGCTGCGGTAGGGGCAAGCCGTTCCGGGCACACGCCGCGATCAGCGTATTGTGCATCAGGCAGACGATGGTCATGGCGCCGACGCCGCCGGGCACCGGGGTGATGGCGCCCGCCACCTTGGCGGCCTCGTCATACGCCACATCGCCCACCAGTTTGGTCTTGCCGCCTTCCGCTTCCACGCGGTTGATGCCCACATCGATCACCACCGCGCCGGGCTTGATCCAGTCGGCCTTGACGAATTCCGGCTTGCCGATGGCGGCGACCAGGATATCGGCGCGCCGCGCCAGCGCGGGCAGATCCCGGGAGCGCGAATGGGCCATGGTGACGGTGGCGTTGGCGGCCAGCAGCAGTTGGGCGGCGGGCTTGCCGAACAGCAGCGAGCGGCCGATCACCAGTGCCTCCTTGCCCGCGATGTCGCCGACATATTCCTTCAGCAGCAGCATCACCCCCGCGGGCGTGCAGGACACCAGATGGGCGCGGCCCGACAGCAGAAGTCCCGCATTGGTGGGGGTCAGCGCGTCCACATCCTTGGCCGGGTCCAGCGCATCCAGCACCGCCGCTTCGTCCAGGTGTTTGGGCAGCGGCAGCTGCACCAGAATGCCGTGCACCGTGGCGTCGGCGGACAAAGCGCGCACTTGGCGCAGCAGTTCGTCCTGGGCCACATCGGCGGGCAGTCCGACATGCACCGACTTGAAGCCCAATGCCTCGGCAGTCTTGCGCTTGTTGCGGACATAGACTTCCGAGGCCGGGTCGTTGCCCACCAGCACGGTGGCCAGGCCCGGCGTCACGCCATGTTGGGCTTTCAGGTCGGCGGTATAGGCCGCGATCCGCTCGCGCAGCCGCGCCGCGCTGGCCTTGCCGTCAATGATGATGCTCATGGTCACATGCCGTAGTTAAAGGCCGCCCAGCGGATGGTATATTGCAGAAACCAGATGATGAGCAGCAGGACGATAGGCGACAGGTCCAGCCCGCCCATCGCCGGGATCACCCGGCGGATAGGCCGCAGCACCGGCTCGGTCAGGGCATAGAGGATCCGCAGCAGGGTGCGGACGAAATCGTTGCGCTCGTTGATGACATTGAAAGCCGTCAGCCAGCTCACGATGACCGCGATGATGATGATCCACTTGTAGATTTCCAGGATCTCGATCAGCAGGGCGGCGATGGGGTTCATCATGGGCGGGGCGCCTGAAACGTTGCGACGCCCCTTGTAGCGGGCAGGGCGGACGGACGGAACCCCCGGCGGAAAGGGCCTTTTCCTGTCCGCGCAACGAGCCCGCTTGACGGGAAATGGGGCGGTCCCTACAAACCTGCGCCTTGCCCCGGTCCCCGGGGCGGACGGTTCGGGGCTGTAGCTCAGTTGGGAGAGCGCCTCGTTCGCAATGAGGAGGCCAGCGGTTCGATTCCGCTCAGCTCCACCATCCTTTCCAGGATGGGTTCCGAACCGCCATTCTCCAGTCCGGTCCCGGCCTCAGGCCCCGCGCTGACGCGCGCGGGCCTTGCGGCGTTCGGCCGGGCAATATTCCCCTTCTTAAAATCCGGTTTACCAATCTGGGGCTTACTGGCGCCATGCCGCGCCGCCGTCCCCTTGCGGGTTCCCTGCTGCCCCTGTTCCTCGCCCTGGCCCTTCCGGCCGGTGCGGCGGAGCATGGCGACGGCGGCGGCGACAAAAAGCAGAAGGCCCCGGAACACAAGATCACCCAGTCCGAGAGCTACATCATGGTGGACCCGATCTACACCACCATCGTCTCCGACAACCGGGCGGCGGGGCTGTTGATGGTGGGCATGGGGCTGGACATTCCCGATGCGGCCCTGCGCGCCGATGCGGCCCGCGCCATGCCGGTGCTGCGCGATGCTTATGTCCGCAACCTGATGACCTTCACCGCCAATGTGGTGCGGACCGATTCCCAGCCCGATGTCGGCGTGATCGCGACACGGCTGCAAGGCGTGACCGACCGCGCCCTGAAGAAAAAGGGCGCGCGGGTGTTGCTGGCCCAGGTGGCTTTAAGAGTGACGAAATAAAGAACCCCCTCCGGCTTTCGCAACTTTGCCGTGGTGCTCGGCTAACGCCTGCGCGCCACGGCGTTGCTACAGCCACCTCCCCCGCCATGCGCTGACGCGCGCGGGGGAGGCGGGCTGTGCCCCGCCCCTCCAATTGTCATTCCCGCGAAAGCGGGAATCCAACTTTCTTTCTTTAATGACCCCCTCCGGTTTCAGCTTTCGCTCGCCTCCCAAGAGATCGGCTTCGCACGCTGAAACCACCTCCCCCTTTTGGGTGCGCTTCGCGCATAAGGGGGAGGGCGGTCTCTGGAATTCTGTTTTCTTTTTTAACCCCCTCCGGTTTCAGCTTTCGCTCGCCTCCCAAGAGGTCGGCTTCGCACGCTGAAACCACCTCCCCCTTTGATGGCGCTGCGCGCCAAAGGGGGAGGATGACCTGTGCTGGCCGGTTTGCCCGCGTTCGTTAACGATAATAGTCTGCCGCTCCACGGGCTTTTCCCGCTGACGGAGACTCATGACCTGGACCCGGCCCCTCAGCGTGCGGCTGGCCCCAACGCTGGTGCTGGCGCTGGGCCTTGCGGTGCTGGCCGTGGACGGCCTCGGCCTGCCCACCCGGCTGGGCAATCTTCTGTTCGACGCCTGGCAGCGTCATTTGCCGGGGCAGACGCAGACCCTGCCCCGGACGGGCTTTCGCATCGAACCGCTGGACCTGCCCGCCCTGGATGAAGACACCCTGACCGCGGCGGCCCGCGCCCTGACGGCGCGGGGCGCGGCGGTGATCATGCTGGCCGCAGCCCCGGAGATGGGCGCCTCGCCACAGAGCCTGGCCGCGAAACTGCCGCCCGGCAGCGACGCGGCGCGCCGGGCGCTGGCCCTGCTGCCCGAACCCGGCCACGATCTGGCGGGGGCGCTGCAAGGCAGCCGTGCCGTGATGCCGGTGACGCTGGGCAAACCGGGCCGCAGCCCGCATGTGACGGCGCGCTTCACCTATCGCGGGGCGCATTATCCCTTTGGCCCGGTGCCGCGCTTCGACACCGGCGCATCGGTCCCCGCCGCGCTGGAACGCCAGGCCGCGGGCGTGGCCGCCGCCAATCTTCCGCCCGATAGCGATGGCGTGATCCGCCGCCTGCCGGTGGCCTTTCACCTGCGGACCCTGCTGGTGCCGGGCCTGGCGGCGGAAGCGGCGCGGCTGACCGAGAACAAGCCCGCCATCACCGTCACCACCGACGAGCGCAATCCGCTGTCCTTCCTGCGCGGGGTGGGCATCGCGGGCGTGGAGATCGGTGGGCGCGTCCTGCCGTCGGACCGCGACGGCGCCTTGCGCCTGCATTTCGCGCCGCCGCAGCACCAGCGCCTGGATGCGCGTGCCTTAGGCAATACCTCGCTGCGCGGCGCGGTGGTGGTGATCGGGGCGGCGGGCGATATGCTGCGCACCCCCCTGGGACTGGACACCCGCGCAGGCGTGACGGCGCAGGCGATCGGCCATCTGCTGTCGGGGGCGGTGCTGGCGCGGCCTGCTTGGGCGCCCTTCGCGGAGATCGCCGCGCTGGCGCTGCTGGGCGCGGGCATGATCGGGCTATTTCGTTTTGGTTTGGGCTGGGCGGCGGCGCTGACCATGAGCGGCATCGTGGCGCTGTTCGCCGCCGCCTGGTGGCTGTTCGCCCACCACGCCATCCTGCTGGACGCCGCCACACCGTCGCTGCTGCTGGCGCTGGCCTTTGCCGCCGGAGCCGTCGCCTGGCTGCAGGATCTGCGGCTGGCCCATGCCAGTCTGCGCCTGGCCTTTTCCGACTCCCTGCCCCGCGCCAGCATCGAGAAGATCGCGCGCAAGCCCGGCCTGCTCCGGATGGAAGGCGAGACGCGCACCGTCACCTATCTGGTCTGCGGGGTGCGCGGCATCGCCGACATCGCGGCGGCGTTTCGGGACGATGCCCCCGGCTTCACCCGCCTGATGCAGCAGGCGCTGTCGCCGCTGCTGGACCAGGCGCTGGCGCATGGCGGCACCATCGACCGGCTGACCGCCGACGGCTTCACCGCCTTCTGGAACGCGCCGCTGGACGATCCCGACCATGCCCTGCACGCCTGCGAGGCGGCCAACGGCATGGCGATCATGTCGGCCCGCGTCACCGAGCACCTGGCATTGGAGATGCGCGACCACCCGCCGCCGCAAGTGGAGATCGGCGTCGGCGTCGCCACCGGCCCGGTCATCGCGGGCGGCTTCGGCGGCCATGGCCGCATGGGCTACAGCGTCAACGGTCCCGCCGTGACCCTGGCCCAGCGCATCCAGGCGCTGTCGCATCAGTATGGCCCCGCTTTGATCGTGGCGGAGGAGACGCGCAACGCCGCCGAGCGCGGTTTCGCCTTTCTGGAAGTGGACACCATCGCCGCCAGCAAGAGCGACGCGCCGGTGACGCTCTATGCCCTGACCGGCAATCCGGTGGCGCGGGCCTCGCCCAAATTCCGCGCCCTGGAAGTGTTCCACGACCATATCTTCCAGGCCATCCGCCGCCAGCACTGGAACCGGGCACGCGAGCTGATCGCGCAATGCCGCCGTCTGTCGGGCGCCAGCCAGAAGATGTACGACCTGCATCTGGCGCGCATCGCCTGGTACGAGAAACATCCGCCAGGCGAGAACTGGGATGGAGCCTTTAGGCCTGTGCTGGAATAAACGCCCGGCGGTTTTTTGATGGGCGGCTTCGCCGCAGGGCGGGCGAGAACTGGGACGGCGCGTTTCGTCCGGTTCTGGAATAGGACCGGCCGACAGGCGGCTACGGAACAGCCGCCAGCCCGTAATGCGCCGAGGCCGCGCCGGTCAGCGCCGCCCACATCTGGTCGCCCCAGCTGAAGTGCCACCATTCGTCGGGATGACCGGCAAAGCCTTCCTCCACCATCAGCCAATGCAGCAGGCGGCGATTGGCCTGCGCTTCCCGGTCGGAAAAGGAGACGTTATCCGCATCCAGTGTCTCGAAACGGTCGCGGTGGGCCAGCGCGGTCACATCGTCGAACAGCGAGCCCATCCACAGCGCCTCGCCATCCGTCCAGCGCAGCGTCAGGTCCACCGCCGCCGCGGTGGCGTGCGGCGCGGGCGAACCCGCGTCCCCGGAATCATCCTCAGGTGAGGGCGCGGCCCAATAGCGTTCCACTTCCTCGGTCAGGGCCGCGCCGGTCAGCGACGGATCGCGCCGCCGCAATTCGGCGGGCATCCAGACATCGTGGAAATAAGCCTGTACCGCGCGCGGCCGCCAGGCGTCGAACAGGAACAGTTCCAACCCCGCCGCGCCTGCCCGCGCATTCACCCGCGCCAGCCTGTCCGCCACCGTCCGGCGCAGCCACAACTTGTCCGTCGCGCCCGCGATCCGTTGCCAATAGGGCGGATTGCGTTCGCTCGCATAAAAGTTCGCGCCCGCCAGTCCCGCATCGCGCGCGTCCACCACCGCTTCGCCATAGAGGACATTGTCGCGCGTGATGGGAATGCGGGCACGAAAGCCGCGCCGCGCGGCGCGCGCCCCGTCCTGGCGGCCGATGGCGCGGTCGCGCAAGTCCTGCAAGGCGCCGAAAGCCGACATAAACCTTCCGAAACTGGTTTTTCCCGAATTGCGACCTAGACTAGAATGATGTCCGCCAGTCCCGAAAGCCATTTTCCGCAAGATTATCGCGGCGCGCGCCGCGCCTTCATCGCCGCCTGCGAGGCGCGCGGCGTCGATGTGATCGCCCGCGTCCATCCCGCCGCCAAGGGGCCGGACGGCAAGCCGCTGTTCCTGGACACCGCCGCGATGGGCCCGCGCCACGCTACCCGGGCGCTGCTGCTGATCTGCGGCACGCATGGGGTGGAAGGCTATTTCGGCTCCGGCGTGATGACCGGGCTGATGCGCGGCGGCATCGTGCCGCCGCTGGATACACGGCTGGTGATGATCCACGCCCTCAACCCCTTCGGCTTTGCCTGGAACCGGCGGGTGAACGAGGACAATGTGGACATCAACCGCAACTTCGTGGACCACGCCGATCCGCCCGGCAATCCCGGCTATGACGAACTGGCCGACGCCATCGCCCCGCGCGACATATCGGGTGCGGCCTGGGCCGAAGCCGACGCGGTGCTGGACGCCTGGCGGCGGCGGCATGGCGACCGGGCCTGGCAGCAGGCGATCAGCGCCGGGCAGTACCGCCATCCGCAAGGGTTGTTCTATGGCGGGGCGCGCGAAAGCTGGTCGGTCCAGGCGTTGCGCGCGGTGTTAACCGAAGACCTGTCCAGGGTCGAACGGCTGGTGGCGGTGGATTTCCATACCGGGCTGGGCGCGCCCGGCGCGGGCGAGATCATCGTGGAGACCGGCTCCGGCACGCCCGCCCATGCCCGCGCCCAGGCGATCTGGGGCAGCGGGATCCGCGCCGCCGCCACGGGCGAATCGCTCTCCACGCCGCTCACCGGCACGCTGGAACGGGGTCTGGAGCGGATGCTGCCCGGCGCGCAGGTCACCTGCGCCACACTGGAAGTGGGCACCGTGGCCCTGCCCGCCATGTTCGACGCCCTCCGGCTGGCCAACTGGCAGGACCATTTCGCCCCCGACACCGTCCGCGCGGCAGACATCGGGCAGCGGATGCGCGACGCTTTTTATGGCGACACGCCTGCCTGGAAACAGGCGGCCTGGCGCCAGGCCCAGGCCTGTGTCGGGGCGGCGCTGGCGGGGCTTTAAAGCCGCGCTTTAGCTTTTGCGGCGGCTGGGCTATACCCCCGCTGCGCTGCACCCGTAGCTCAGCTGGATAGAGTGTCGCCCTCCGAAGGCGAAGGTCATAGGTTCGAATCCTATCGGGTGCGCCAATTTCCGCCGACCGCGGAAGGCAACTCAGGCACAGCCAGGATTGCCGGCTTCCGGCATCGTCAGGAACGTGATGCTGGCGGGTGCGAACGTCGCATTCCCGGCCTTGAGAGCGGCGCCTTCGATCGACGGAAGCGCGTCATCCGCCCCCAGTTGCAGGGCCTTGCCGTTGAGTTGCACCTCGCGGCCTTCCAGCTTGGCGGCGGTCAGCGAATAGCGGTTAGCGGCGATCGGAAGCGTCAGGGACAGGGACTTTTGCCGATCCGTGTTGAGCACCAGCATCGTCACGCCGCCCGGTGTTCCGCGCAGGCACTGGGCATAGATGTGCATACCCGGCCCGTTGGTAACGCCCGGATCGAGCACCGTGGTGCCCATGAACTTGCGCCAGAGCAGTGCGGCCCAGTAATTGGGCTTGGGCTCGAACGTGTCTTCGTCGAGCAAGCCATAGTCGCTGGCGACCAGCGTGTTGTGGATGACGACAGCCACATCCTGCCGCGCCAGCCGGCCGAGTTGATCGAGATAGCGGAAGGAATCGAGGAAGGTGCCGCCCCACGGATTGCCGCCGCAGGCCGCATCGGCGGTTTCGGTATTCCAGAAAGGCTTGCCGGGCATCGCCTTGTCGCGGACGTCCCGGTAATAGGCGAGCGTTTGGTCGGTGCGGCCGAACCAATCCTCATTGAGCGCCTGAGCGGCGCTGGTCTGGTACCCCATCGCCGCGCAACGCTGCGATACGGCGCCATAATGATGGTAGGAAAAAGCGTCCGCCCCGCCGGTATAGGCGGCAAGATCGGCGGCTTTCAGGATCTTGAAATCGCCATAGCCGCCCATGGCGACGCCCCAGTCGGCGGTCGATTCGCCCACCGATCCGGGCGCGAGCAGCTTGCTCTGCGGGAATTCCTTGCGCATGAACGCTTCGAACACGCGATAGTCGCGGCCGAAAGCGGCGGCGTCATAGCTTGCCGAAACGCCGCCCATCGCGGCGAGAGTCGGCTCATTGAAATATTCCGCCGCCGCGACCGTCCCGCCATTTGCCCGGGTGAAGGCCAGCCAGCGGCGCGCCTGGTCGGGCCGCCAGACGCCGTCAGGCCCGCGCGTGCCGTTGCTGAGCGGCATCGATGTGACGATCGGCGCATCCACCGCGTTGGAAAAGGCGATGACGCCAAGCCATTGCTGCCTGGTCAGGACGCCATTGTACCCCTTGGGGGGCGTCCCGGACGGCGTGTCGCTGTCATCGAAAAAGGTCGTGTTCGCCCATGTGCCGCTGACCCGCATATAGGCCGGGCCAAGCGCCTGGGCCATTTTGCGCAATCTCGGATTGGTGAGGTCGATGGGCGGCCGATATTGATATAGTCCCGGGTCCATTCCCGCCGGAGAATTTCCGCCCTCGCTCGGCGCGGCGCCCTGTCCCGGCGCGGCAATGTCCTTATAGGGTTTCCAGAACCGGCCGCCGGTGACCTCCAACATTTCGACATTATAGGATTGGTAGCGCTCGTCGACGGTGCCGACCGGCTTCATCTCCGCCGGGGAAAGGCGCGGCGAAGATTGCCCTTGCGCGCCTGTACAGAATGCCAGCATGGCCAATGCGATTGTGGTGGATGATGTGCAAACGGCCAAGGTCATCGCGCCCTCCCCCTTATGCCACGATCCCAGGTGCGAACGGACACCATATCGTTGGATAACGCCGCCGGCCGCTTCAGGGATCCCATAAAGTACGCAGCTAAAAGTCGATCCGGGTGCTGAGGCCGGCAACCAACGCATCCGGGATTTTTCCGGCGCCGCCGGGACGTATCACATATTGCAGGTTCGGCCGCAGGAAAAGCCAGGGCGTGACCTGTGCGTGATAGTCCATTTCCACCAATGTTTCGGATGTCTGGACGTCGATGGCGCCCGGCATGACCAGGTCTCTGTCCCGCTGATATCGGCTGAGGCGGGGATTGATCTCCCACCGGCCGACAATGAGCGACACATAATCCGCCTCCCGGCCGGAAAAAGGGCCCATGTACCGCCCGCCAACAGCGATCATGTGGCGGAACCTGGCGGTCGCGGCGTCACCGATCCCACCCAGGCCGAACAGGGTCATGCCGCGTGCGGGATTGGCCTGTTCCCGGAAAATCCGCTGGGTGATCTGGGCATAAGCGCCCCAGCGCCCATCATGCTGATGGAATGGCTGGCCGGTCAGCCCGGCCGATCCGTGGTTTCCGTCAAAATACACATCGGGTGTTTTCGCGCTGTTGTAGTAGGCGCCGATTTTCAGGGCGGTGCTCGGCAATCCGGTAGCCGCGTCGCGCGGCGACCAGACCATCTCTACCGGAACGAAAGCGCCGGTCCCCTTAAAGCCAAGGTCGAGGCCATCGTCCCTGTTGCCGGCATCGGGATTGAACCGGAAAATGCCGGTTGCGACCGAGAGTATCGGGGAGATCATGAATCTGGCCTGCGCGCCCCATTGCCCGACGGGACTGTTGCGGGCGCCGCTGTTTTGGGTCAGCGCGCTGGCATGGCCACATACCATGTTGTTCTGGAAGGGACATGCGATGGGGGTTGTTGCAAAGTCATTGCCAAGCGGCGCCCACCCGACCCGCAGCCACAGGCGGTCGTCAAGCAGGCTCTGCGTCAGATTGAGTTCGGAAAGCCGCAATGTCTGCCCGGCGCCATAGAGCTGCTGGACGGGGAACATGCTGCCAAGAGCATCCGCCGCGAGGCTACGGCCTGCGCGATGAGACATGCGGGCGTGGAATGCCGTACCGGAAAACCCGGCCATCTTTTCAAGGTCGAGATTCGCGCCAAATTCCAGTTGCTGGGTGTAAGCAATGGCTTCCCGTTTCCCTCCAACCGGGTTCCAGGCACTTTCGGTCTGGAAATTGGCGTACAGATCGACGCCGCCATCGCGCAGATCGCTGCGTGCGCCGCCCCACGCGCCGGTCAGGGTCTCGGAAAATGCACCTCCGGCCTGTTCCGTCGCGAGCATCCGCGCCGCCGGATCCTCGGATGCGCCTTGGGCGCTGGCGGGTGTAGCCCAGGCCGCCAGGAGCAGGTGCAACATAACGGCGGAAACTGCCACCAAGCCCGAGCCGGAAAGCTTATCCACCATTATGCCTTCCTCGCGGCTCCCCATCGCCGTAATCGGCAGAGGCGGCCATGCGTGAGAAGTAGCAGCGGGTGGCCGGGACCGCCAGCGCGCAGAAGCGCGGCATCGTCGACCGCCATCTCCATACCGGACTGTCCCATCTCGCCCTCAGACAGTTGAACCAACTGCGCCATCCGAATGCCGGGAAGAATCACCGATGGACTTTGATTATCTGGACGCTGAACGGCGCCGCGCGACATGACGGGCGAGACGATGGCGCTCCTCCATCGACGAGGAGAGAACCGCGATGATGATGCCGACGCCCGCCCCCAGCAAGGTATCCAGCACGCGTTCGGACACCATGACGGCTCCATCGACGCGCGGCGCGGCAAGATGGGTCATCAGAAGCGCCATCGGCGTCACCAATACCTGTCCCAGAGCATAATTGCTGCCGATAATCAGCTCCGTCGCATATTGCAGGATCACAAGAAGGGCGATGATCGTCCAGACCGACGGACCCTGACCAAGAATAAACCAGACCAGCAGCGCGCCGATCACAGTCCCGGCCATGCGTTGCAGGGCGCGGTTCATGCTGATGTGGAGATGCGCCCCTTGCAGGACTGCCAGGGCGCCCATCGCGGCCCATACGGGATAGTCCGCGCCCAATGTCGCCGCGGCCAGGATGGCTATGGCCGCGGCAACGACAGTGCGCGCCGAGGCAAGCAGCAATTGTCTTGGGGAACGGACAGGCTCTTCCGGCAAAGGCCGGTCCGGCGCGGCGTGATGACGAAGATGTTCGCTCACCGCGCAAATTGCCCAGGCCAGCAGGGCGACAACGGCCGTGGCGGCGGTACGCTCGAGCACTTGTGCAAAGCTGTCGGCATTCGCCATGGCCGCGCCAGCCGCAAAGATGAAGATCAGGGGGCCTGGCGGGCCAAACCGGCCGAGAACCGCGACAAAGAAAAAGATGCCGCATGACAGCGCCAGCATTACAAGCCTTACGGACAGCGGCAGGCCAAGCCATCCAGCAGCGGACATGATGAAGACGGCCAACGTCTGAACCAGCGCGCACTGGAACAGGATATGATTGCGGCTTCGTTCAGGCGCATAACGGCCGAACAGCGCAACCAGCGCGCCAAGCGCGGCATAGCCGATCAGATGCGACCAGGGCGACAGGTAGACGATCGGCAGCGCGATCGCGGCGGTGAGCGCGGACTGCAGGCCGGCTAGCGAGGCGTTGCGCCAGTAGGGCTGGTCGGCAAGCGTCAAGCTGTCCCGCATCTGCCTGGGATGCAGCAGGTGACGCGCCGCATCGACGCGGCGGGTGGGCCAGGCACTTCGTATCCGGGCACGGTTGTCGCGATTATCCGGCGGTATCATTGAGGAATACTCTTGAGCGCAGATAGCTCCAGTTCATTCAGGCGCCGGTCGATCCGCGTGAAATAGTCCAGCATCTCCGTGATTTCCGCATCGGACAGATCGACGAGGATCGCTTCTTCGCCCTCGGCCAGGGATTTACGAATTGCCGCAACCCGACGCACGCCTCTGGCAGTCAGATGGATCAGCCGCGCACGGCCATCCGTCTCGTCGCGGCGTCTTTCGATCAGGCCATCGCGTGCCAGAATGTCGAGCACGCGCACGAGGCTGGAGCCTTCGACTCCCACCAGCAGAGCCAGCTCTTTTTGCGTGATGCCGCCGCCGGTCTCCTCCAGATGGACCAGTGGCACCCAGCTCACGCTGGTCAGGCCCGCCTGCGCCAGATGTGCATCCAGAACCCGGCGCCAGCGCCGCGCCAATAAGGAAAAGCGAACCCCGAAACGGGTTCGCGGTGAAGGGAAAGTCATCGTCACATTGCCGGTATATAATTTGATTTGCAATTCAACTTATATACCGGCATGTGACGCAAAGCAAGGGCGATGGGCGGTCGGGCGCATAATGCGCCTTGCCCTGGCCCAACGATGCACGGACTTCGTCAGGAGGCCATATCCTTTTGTACCGACCCCGCTAAGGTGGGCGTTGAGACGTTGTGACGCCGGATCACGGCACACTCCACAGTCAAGCGAACACGGCGGGGAATCTGAGGATGCAGGGGGGGATTACGAAACACATTCCGTGGATGGCGCTTGCGGTCGTCGGCTTCGTCGCGCTGTTCGTCATCGCGGTTTCGCGCGGCGAGCCGATCAGCGCGCTGTGGATCGTCGCCGCCTCGGTTTCGTGCTTCCTCGTCGCCTATCGCTATTACGCGCTCTACATCGGCCGCCATGTGATGCGGCTCGATCCCGCCCGGCCGACGCCCGCCGTCTATCGCGCCGATGGGCTGGACTATGTGCCGACCGACCGGCGGGTGCTGTTCGGCCACCACTTCGCCGCCATCGCCGGGGCCGGGCCGCTGGTGGGGCCTGTGCTGGCGGCGCAAATGGGCTACCTGCCCGGAACGATGTGGATCATCTTCGGCGTCGTGCTGGCCGGCGCGGTGCAGGATTTCATGGTCCTGTTCATTTCCATGCGGCGCGACGGGCGCTCGCTGGGCGAACTGGTCCGCATGGAGATGGGGGCCGTGGCCGGCACCATTGCGCTCATCGGCACCTTCATCATCATGGTCATCATCCTGGCCGTTCTGGCGCTGATCGTCGTTCGCGCGCTGGCCGACAGTCCATGGGGCATGTTCACCGTCGCGGCCACCGTGCCGCTGGCCATGCTGATGGGCGTCTATACCCGCTGGATCAGGCCGGGACGGATCGGCGAGGTATCGCTGCTGGGCTTCGTCGGGCTGATCCTGGCCATCATCTATGGCCAGACCATCGCGGCCTCGCCTGTCTGGGGACCGCTGTTCACCTTCACGCCGGTGCAACTGTGCTGGATACTCGTGGGCTATGGCGCCGTGGCCTCGATCCTGCCGGTCTGGCTGCTGCTCGCCCCGCGCGATTATCTGTCCACCTTCCTCAAGATCGGCGCGATCGCCGCGCTGGCCATCGGCATCGTCATCATGGCGCCGCCGCTGCAAATGCCCGCGCTCACGCAATATATCCACGGCGGCGGGCCGGTGTGGTCGGGCGCGCTGTTTCCCTTCCTGTTCATCACCATCGCCTGCGGGGCCGTCTCGGGTTTTCACGCCCTGATCGCCAGCGGCACCACGCCCAAGCTGATCGCGACAGAGGCCGATGCGCCGCTGATCGGCTATGGCGGCATGCTGATGGAGGCTTTCGTCGCGATCATGGCGCTGATCGGGGCCTCGATCCTCGATCCCGGCCTCTATTTCGCAATGAACAGCCCCGCCGCGCTGACCGGCGGAACGCCGCAGGTCGCCGCCGCGGCGGTGACGGCGATGGGCTTTCCCATCGCGCCCGAAGTGCTGGTGCAGACGGCAAAGGAGGTGGGTGAAGCCTCGATCATCTCACGCACGGGCGGCGCGCCGACGCTGGCGGTCGCCATGGCGGAGATATTCAGCCATGTGGTCGGCGGGCCGGCGATGAAGGCCTTCTGGTATCACTTCGCCATCCTGTTCGAAGCGCTGTTCATCCTGACCGCCGTGGACGCGGGCACGCGCGCCGGGCGTTTCATGTTGCAGGACCTGATCGGACTGGCGGTGCCCTCATTCCGTTCGACCGAATCCTTCCTGCCGGGCCTGATCGCCACCGGCCTGTGCGTCGCGGCCTGGGGTTTCTTCCTCTATCAGGGCGTCACCGACCCGCTCGGCGGCGTGAACACGCTCTGGCCGGTCTTCGGTATTTCGAACCAGATGCTGGCGGCGATCGCGCTGATGCTGGGCACTGTCGTCCTGTTCCGCATGAAACAGGATCGCCATGCCTGGGTAACAGTGGTGCCCACGATCTGGCTGCTGATCTGCACGGTCAGTGCGGGAACGCTGAAACTGGTTTCGTCCGATCCGGCCGTGAGCTTCGTCGCCCACGCGCTGAAATTCTCCGATGCGGCATCACGCGGGGACGTGCTGGCCCCGGCGGTGTCGATGGCGGAGATGGAGCGGATCATTTTCAACGACTGGGTCGATGCGGGTCTCTGCGTGCTGTTCCTCGCCGTCGTGCTCAGCCTGCTGGTCTTCACGATCAGGACCATCATCGAGGCCAGGCGGGCGGCAGCGCCCACCGCGCATGAGGTCTTTCCGCAAGCGGTGCCGGCGGAATGAGGGAACTGTTTCGCCTCATGCGCGAGACCGCGCTGCTCATGGTCGGCCAGCCCGACTATCAGGCCTATCTGGACCACATGGTCCGGCATCATCCCGGCCGCCGGCCGATGAGCCGCGTCGCGTTCTTCAGGGATCGCGAAAACACCCGCTATGGCGGGAAAGGCGGAGGCCGCTGTTGCTGAGCGATCATTGATCCCGGCATCTGTTCAAGCGGGTTTTCGAGAGACTTCGTCGAAGCGAGGCCCAAGCCCATTCCTTCGCCGGCCGATTTGCGGCGTGCGACCGGGTTTATATCGCCCTGTTCACCAATTGACGGCCAATTCCCGCAGCCGATGCGACAGGAAGTCGATCCATGCGCGCGTCTTGGCGGCTGGCCGGCGCGTGGCATGGGTGATGGCATGGATCGCCCCCATCTCCATCAGCGGCATGTCGAACGTGACTTCCACCAGCCGCCCATCGGCAACCGCATTCGCTGTGAGAAAGCGCGGTCCATAGACCAGGCCTGCACCGGCCAGCGCCGCCTGCACCAGGATCTCGCCGTTATTCGCATGGAGCGATCCGCGCACGGGCTGCCGGATCCGGCCGTCAATTCCGAAGCCCCAGTGCGAGGCGCCGGTCAGGGGGGATAGCGTGTAGCCCAGGCAATCATGCCCGGTGAGATCGGACAATGTGCGCGGGGTACCTCGCGCGGCCAGATAGGCGGGGGAGGCGCAGATATTCAGGCGGACATCCGCGAGCTTGCGCGCCACAAGGCCGCTGTCCGCAAGCTTGCCGATCCGGATCGCCGTGTCCCAGCGCTCCTCCAGCAGATCGACATAACGGTCGCTGAGCCCGACCTCGACCGTGACCGCCGGATACTGCCGGTGAAACGCGGCGATGATTTCGCCCAGATGCAAGGCTCCGAAGGCGGCGGGGGCGCTGACACGGAGCAACCCTTCCACCTTGCGGGTCCGGGCTGAGACCTCGGCCTCCGCCTCGCGCAGGTCGGCGAGGATCGCCTCGGCCTTGTCGAGATAGATTTCGCCGGCTTCGGTGAGCGAGAGGCGGCGCGTGGTCCGATTGACGAGCGTGACGCCCAGCCGCGTCTCAAGCGCGTTCAGATGCTTGGCCGCCATCGCGGGGGACATCCCGATGTCCCGCGCGGCGGCCGACAAGCTGCCGAGCGTGACGGCGCGCACGAATATCTCGATACCGGTCAAGCGGTCGGCCATCGGCTTTTACTCTTGGTTGAAAGTCATCCTCATAATTGCCGGATTACCACAGAATTGTTCAAGACCTATATTGACTCCCGAAAGGACACATCCATGACCCGTCAACCAGCCTTCTTCATCCCCCACGGGGGCGGCCCCTGCTTTTTCATGGACGACCCGCGCGGGGTCTGGACCGGCATGGAGAGCTTCCTGTGCACGCTGCCGAATCGCCTGCCCGAGACCCCTGCCGCGATCCTGGTCGTGTCGGGCCATTGGGAAACCGATGGTTTTGCCTTCACCGGCGCCGCACGGCCCGGCCTGATCTATGACTATTACGGATTTCCGCCGCACACCTATGAACTGCGCTTCGACGCGCCCGGCGCCCCTTGGCTCGCAAAGGAAGCGGCGGCGCTGCTGACCGAAGCCGGCCTGAAGGCGCATGTCGATGCCGAGCGCGGCTTGGACCATGGCGTATTCGTGCCGTTGAAGGTGGCGTTTCCCGATGCCGATGTTCCGGTCGTGGAGATGTCGGTCGAACGCAATCTCGATCCCGCCCGGCATCTGGCCGCCGGCCGCGCGCTGGCGCCGCTGCGCGACCGGGGCGTCCTGATCCTCGGATCGGGCATGAGCTTTCACAACATGCGCGCCTATGGCGACCCGCGCTTCACAGAGCCGTCGATGGCCTTCGACCGCTGGCTTACCGCCGCCGTGGAAGCGCCGGACGATGCGCGGGCCGAAGCGCTCGCACGTTGGGCCGACGCCCCCGCCGGGCGCCTGTCGCACCCGCAGGAGGAGCATCTGCTGCCCCTGATGGTGGCGGCCGGCGCCTCGGTTAAGCCCGGCGAGCGCGTCTTTGGCGAGAAGGTGATGGAGACCGCCATCTCCGGTTTCCGGTTCGACTGATGACGCGCTGTGGCGCGGACGTAACAATTGCGCGACAAGGGCTATTGCAGCCGCCTGTCCGCAACGAGGAGAAATGACATGCAGATCGATCTTTCCGGCAAGCAGGCCCTCGTCACCGGCTCTACCGCCGGCATCGGCCTCGCCATCGCCACGGGTCTCGCTCGCGCGGGAGCGAGCGTGACGCTGGTCGGCCGCGATACGGCACGGCTGGATGCCGCCATTGCCGGCGTCAACCGGACGACGGGCCGCGATGACGCCACGGGCGTGGTCGCCGATCCCGGAACCGCCGCGGGTTGCGCGACGCTGATCGAAGCGCGAGATCGGAAGAGCGTCGTGTAGGGAAAGAGTGTAGATCTCGGTGGGCGCCG
>ERZ778028.1936-NODE-1936-length-17787-cov-4.495658_pt1 | contig 17787 bp, 18 predicted proteins | sample MGYA00375758_ERZ778028 | MGnify/ENA primary metagenome ERZ778028 (study PRJEB29350, sample SAMN05389828) | bioreactor metagenome | isolation source: Thiocyanate bioreactor | place: South Africa: University of Cape Town | collected 2014-03-17 ... | reverse complement strand
GGCCACCCGCTGCTGTAGCGAGAGACGGTCGAGGCCAGACATTTTCAAGTTGGAGAATGCGCTGAGCCGGTTGTTGAGCATCCGATAGGTTTCGGTGAACGCCAAGGCGACTTCGACAGACGTGCCCTGGACCTCAGCCGGATCAGGCATGCCCCAGTGCGCATTCATCGGCTGGCCAGGCCACACGGGACAGACCTCGCCCGCAGCGCTATCGCAGACCGTGATCACAAAATCCATTTTCGGCGCGTCAGGCGTTGCGAATTCATCCCACGGCTTGGATCGAAATGCTCTTGTATCGTAGCCCAGCCGCTTTAGCATATCGATCATGTGGGGGTTGACCTGCCCTCTCGGCCGCGATCCAGCGGAGTAGGCCCGGAAACGGTGCGCCCCTATCTTATTTAGGATAGCTTCCGCGATGATGGATCGTGCTGAGTTGCCCGTGCAAAGAAACAGCACGTTATACTTTTTTCCGTCGGTCATGACAGCCTCCTAAGAGCAGCACACAGCGCGATTAGCGATCTCCGCGACGGGCGCGCAGATTTCGGCGTTCCCATTGCAGCAGTCTTCTAAGAGAAAGCCGAGCAACTTGCCCATACGCGTGTAATCGGCGGTGTAAATAATAGAGCGGCCCTCACGTCGCGAATTGATCAAACCTGCGCCAGACAAAACCGCGAGGCTGGATGAAAGTGTATTTGGCAACACTTCGAGCTTGCGTGCGATGTCTCCGGCAGCCATGCCACCTGGTCCTGACCGAACAAGGAGACGGAATACGGATAGCCGACCTTCATGCGCAAGCGCAGAGAGCGCTTCTACCGCGGCAGTGAGCTTTATCGATGCCATCCCGCCACCTTTGACGAAAGCGTGCTTACTTCGATATTTCGACGATTGCTGATATAAATTGTTGTTGTCAATAGTGGGATTATATTTAGATGAATGCTCCGCTGATCATTTTTTCATGACACTTTTGTTGCAAGCAGCGCGGTTAGCTTTGTCACGGCAGTCTAGGAGAAAAGTATGGCCCGTCTTGGTATCAACGGATTTGGCAGAATGGGGCGCCTCGCACTGCGCGCTGTTTGGGGTAACGCTGACCTTCCCGTCGTCCATATCAACGAGATAAAGGGCGGGCACAAGACTGCCGCGCATCTTCTAGAATTTGATAGCGTACACGGCCGGTGGTCCAAAAATATCGAAAGCAGCGAAGCGCAGCTACGAATTGACGGTCACGCGATCTCCTTCTCAGATAGCTCGAAGCCTGGCGACGTTCCATGGGACGCACACGGTGTCGATATTGTGCTGGAATGCAGCGGGAACCTGCTCACGCCCGACGCGCTCGCTCCTTATTTCGAGCAGGGCGTAAAAAAAGTGATCGTCGCCGCGCCGGTTAAGCAAGGCGCGCTCAATGTCGTCATGGGAGTGAACGACCATCAATATGATCCCGCGCAACACCACCTCATCACTGCCGCTTCTTGCACCACCAATTGCCTCGCGCCGGTTGTGAAGGTTATTCATGGTAGTCTTGGTATTCGACACGGCGTTATCACCACAATTCACGATGTAACAAATACCCAGACGATGGTGGATGCGCCTCACAAAGACCTTCGCCGCGCGCGCTCTGCCCTCATGTCGCTCATCCCAACCTCCACAGGCTCGGCGACGGCAATCACGATGATCTATCCCGAGCTCAAGGGAAAACTGAATGGGCTTGCGGTCCGTGTCCCGCTACTGAATGCATCTCTGACGGATTGTGTCTTTGAAGTCGAGCGGCAGACGAGCGTTGACGAGGTGAATGCCATGCTGAAGGAGGCCGCGAACGGTGCTCTTGCCGGAATCTTGGGTTACGAGGAACGTCCGCTCGTCTCTATTGATTTCGTGAATGACCCGCGCTCTTCCATTATCGATGCCCTCTCAACAATCGTGGTGAACGGGACGCAGGTAAAAATTCTGGCTTGGTATGATAATGAATGGGGCTATGTGAACCGGATGGTGGAGCTAGCCCAGAAAGTTGCCACGACCCTGCCACCCACACAAACATAGGCCACAGTTGTGAAGGCCGACCTCAAATCCTATGCGCTTATTACTGCCGCCTATTGGGGCTTTACCATCACGGATGGGGCCCTTCGCATGCTTGTTGTGCTCCACTTCTATCAATTGGGGTACAACGAAGTTACGATAGCGTTCCTGTTCCTCTTTTACGAATTCTTCGGCATCGTCACCAACCTCTTCGGCGGCTGGATCGCATCGCGGTCGGGACTGCGTTTCACCCTTTATGGGGGAATGATCCTTCAAATTGTCGCGCTCCTGATGCTGGCAGGTCTCCAGCCAGGATGGATCGAGTATTGGTCCGTCGTCTACGTGATGTGCGCTCAGGCTCTTTCCGGTATTGCGAAAGATCTGACGAAGATGAGCGCGAAAAGCGCCATAAAAGTCATCGTACCGGCCGGGGACGAAGGCGCACTCTTTAAATGGGTCTCCCGCCTCACGGGCTCAAAGAACGCGCTTAAAGGCGTTGGTTTCTTTGTCGGCGGCATCTTGCTGACCGCGCTTGGGTTTGTCGGTTCACTCGTGGCTATGGCCGCCGGACTTGCGGTTATTCTCCTTGGGATCGCGTTCGTGCTTTCCGACGACCTCGGCCGTTCAAAAAAGAAAATCAAATTTACGGCCTTGTTTGCAAAGAGCGCCGCAATCAACTGGTTGTCTGCCGCGCGAGTGTTCTTGTTCGCTGCGCGCGATGTGTGGTTTGTCGTCGGTTTGCCCGTATTCCTATCTCAGCTTGGATGGTCCTCTGCGCAAGTCGGCGCCTTTCTTGCGCTATGGGTGATCGGCTACGGAATTATTCAAGCCGGGGTACCGGGGCTGCTCCGCCTTTTGGGGACTCATACGGTCGGCTGCGGTGCGGCGGCCTTTTGGGCATTCTTGCTAGTCACGTTACCCATGAGCATGCTTCTTGCGCTCACGGCGGGCGCACCTCCCGCCCTTACGCTTATGATCGGCCTGGGCGTATTTGCAGTTGTATTCGCCATTAACTCCGCTGTGCATTCCTACTTAGTGCTCGCGTACACTGACGCAGATAATGTTGCGGTTGATGTTGGCTTCTACTACATGGCGAATGCGGGCGGAAGACTGCTCGGAACCCTTCTGTCCGGCCTAACCTTTGTCTCTGCTGGGTTCGTAGGCTGCCTTATCGGGTCTGCAATCCTCGCGCTTACGTCCGCGATCCTTGCGACGCGGCTTCCACGATCTGCCCAAGTTCTGCCGAGCGGCACGGCTACTTCATAGACCGAGCTATAACGCGCGCAAGCGCAATCTGATACACGCATGGTAAGACACACTTGGTTACACGATGCCCGATATAGCGTTCGTTGGCTTGTCAGTGCTGCTGGGTATCCCAGTGGGTTTGGTGGTCGCGCGCGCATCGGTAGCGCTCCCCAAACCGGAAATCACTGGGCATGTGGGACCGTACCGCAAATTGGCATTGGTACTGATTTGTACGGGACTGGCATTGTGGGCCGGCATGGTCTGGCCTGGTCCAAAAGCCTTTTTGGGCGCTTTGCTTGCTTGGCAGTTGTTGATGCTCGCACTGCTTGACGCCGAACACTTTTGGCTACCACGGTCGCTGACCATCGCATTGATTGCGAGCGGTATCGTTGCCGCTGCGGCCATGTCATTGCAGCAGCTTTCAGAGCATCTACTCGGCGCAGCCGTTGGTTTTTTTCTGCTGGCAGCGCTCGCCTTCCTTTATCGCCGGTTCCGCGGACGCGATGGTCTTGGCGGCGGCGATGCATGGCTTTTGGCCGGCGGGGGCGCCTGGACGGGATGGCAGGGCCTTCCGACTATCCTGGTCTTAGGTTCCGGCGCTGGATTAATCTTCGTCGCATTGATGGCTTTGCGGGGCAATCCCATCGGGCGTGCGCAGCCTATGCCATTTGGGGTCGGCCTTGCGATTGGAATCTGGTTCACTTGGCTTTACGGGCCGCTCGATGGATATTCTTACTTCAGTTGAAGGTTAGGTTAGAGAGCTAGATTGCCTCGATCCACGCGCGCATAACCGTCTACCTCCCGCTGAAATCCCGCCTCGGCCGCCATGGCGTCGCCAAACTGTCCGGTACCTTGAATTCGGTTCTCCATGCGGTATGCCCCTGTTGCGCTGATACGGATCACGCTGCGAAGTGCAATGTCTCCAGACCGTCCCGCAAGCCGCATGATGACATCGCCCCCGGCGCAGCCCAGTGCGCCGCGCAACTGAAAGTCAGGTGCCAGGAGCATGCTGCCGTGCGACAGCCGCACCTTCTTGACCATCACAGAGCCTTGTGCCGCGTGGCAGGCGCCATCACGAAAGGCAACATCGATTCCTGACAGCCGCATCTCTCCTTCCAATGGTAGGGAGGGCGACAGCGCACTAATGGGAAATCGGAGGGCGTTGGCGCGCAAAGCATGGCCATTGCCACTCAGCACCGCAATACCGGAACCCTTCAGCGCGCCGGCGGCTGAGAAGCCGAAGCCCACCCTCCCAGACAAGAGCGCGGGAACGTTTAGTGCCAACCGCGCATCGCCCAGCGAAAGGCGGCCAAGATGGCCCGCGTGCAAAACGCCGTTCCAGATCGTGCCATCCACCCGCGCCGCATAGAACCAGCGATCCGCCTGCACCAAGGAAAGCGCGAGCCGCAGGGGCATAGTGACCACCAAAAGGACCGTCACGAAGATAGCCAGGATCACAAATTTCAACCGCATGTCAGCGCCCACCATCGATCAGGGTTGCGTCCAGCCCGAGAGCACCCTGCCCCTCCTTCACTACAATCAGGTGGCGGGGGGTGATGCCATGCGCGGTTTGCAGACTTGCAATCCAAGGAAACAGCAAGGTGGGTGGGACCGCATTGACGGCGACGCGGACTCCACCTTCTGGGTCCGGTTCGATGCGCGCGGGTGTGATGCCGGCCGCCTCCAGGCTTTCCCGTACGATATCGGCTACGGGCCGCGTGGCCTTTAGCTTACGCGTGGGACCAAGCGCTCGTATCCGTGCGGCAAGAGCTAGGACGGTTTCCTTTTCTTCTAATGCCTGCTGGTGCCGGGAGGCCGCAGCCCGATGAAAATGCGTTACAGGCTGCCATACGCCATACCAAACCAAGCCCGCCGCCAGCAGTGCTGCTAGCAAACCCACCAGGATTCGCTCGCGCCGCGACAGCCCACTCCACCAGTTTGTCATGGCCCGCCTCCCAGCCTGACATCGCTGACGATCTGCCCCGCTTCCTGCCGCGAGGTTTCCACGCGCATCTCGATAACGTTCTTGCGCAATGTACCGGAGAGTCTGTCTAAATCTGCCGCAGTGGCATGGCGCAGCGAAGCCCGCAACACCCCGCCGCCCGCCATGGTCAAACCTTCAATCTGTATATCGGGTATGGACTCCAGCGCGGAAAAGAACTTTGCGACCCGCCCCGCTGATCCGCCGCCGGACGCCAAGTCCAGTTGCCGCAGCCGTTCTTGCAAAACAGGGACCGAATCCTGGGCAAGCGTCCCCTGTGATATCCCATCGGGCAGCACGGATGCCGCAACGGCGGCGCTTTCAGTCCGCAAGCCCTGCGCCGACACATGCAGCTGTAGAGCCTGACCCAGATTCATCAGCACCGGACTTGCCAACAGCAATCCGGCCAATAGCGCAATGCGGGTCTGGTTGCTGTCTAGCAATCGTCCCCGCCGACGGACCGCGAATTCCCCCTGCAGCAGATTGACTGCAGGCTTAAGCGCACCCTGAGCTATCAGGTGTCCGGCTGCTATCTGATCGTATTGGATTGCCCCTTTATCCTTCAGCAGCATTGGCACAAGGTCGCGGTCGCAGGAAAATGCCATGCGCGCACCGCGCACGACCACCGTCCCATCTGCCATTTCCGCCGCGATCGTCTCTTCATTCGTCGGCTCGTGCAGCGCCAGGTGATCAGGGATGAGGACATCAGGGCTCAGACCATACCGCCGCGCCTCCTCGATCCAGGCACGAATCCGCTCGCGCGAAACGGCAACCGCGAGCCGGTGTCCGTCCTTTTCGAGAGGTCCCAGTGCCAGATGCAGTTCTTCGGCACCCAGGGCAAGCTCATCTTCCAACTGCATGCGCGCCGCGGCGCGGGCCTGGGCCTCGTTGCGCGTGGGGAGGTGCAGCCAACGCGCCGTCGCGTCGATTCCGGGCACAACCAGGACCGTCCAAAGGTCCGATGTATCCCGGTCATCATCCGAATGCAGTTTGCGCCAGCCAGGAACTGTGCCAGGCTCCTCTATGGTTACACAAATTGGCGATTTGAGCGTATCCTGCGGTTGAATGACGATGCGCGTTTTCATTCCTCAGCCCCCCAGCGCCTGGACACGAGCCGTACTTCGCCCAAGCCGGTACTCTCGAATAAAGTGGTGGATAGCGCTTCGGCATCGCCATGGCGTACATCCGTTTCAAGCAGGAAAAAGCGGGTCCGCAGCGAAACCTGGTCGCTGGGGCCGCCACTTTCGCTAAGCTCGGCGAGAAGCGGCTCTGCCCGGAATGTTGCCTCGTCGCGCCAACCGCCCGCCGGGCGCATGGCGATCAGGCGGGCAGCGTCAGCGGGTAACAAACGCCCATTGGTGAGTGCCGTGAGCAGCACCGCTCTTGCCCGAGGCAAAGTGTTGACGTTGATCATGGTTATGTCGGTTGTAGGAAGGGCGCAGACATGGGGCCGCAACCGGCGATAGATCGCTTCGCTGAAGCCATGGATGGCGCGCAGCTCACTGGCCTCGGCCAGCAGCGTTGCCCCGGTGCGCCGGGCGAGTGGGGCATCGGTATAGGCTTCATCTTCCGCGCCGCCAGCCTCGCGCAGGGCATCGCTATCGATCCAGTCCACCAACGTGGCGGTAAGGGTTGCAGCATCCTCCGGCGGCACCTCCAGCGCCAGCAACAGCGACAGGAACTGCGCCGCGCCGCGGTCCCGGCGGCGCAGCATCTCCCCCGCACCTTCCACCACCCTATTGAGGTTGAAGCATGCCCCGCCATCAGCCAGCCGCCTGCCGATCTGTCCTTCTTCGACTGGGAATTGCACCAAACGGTCTGGCCAGTTCCCGGCGAGGCTTGTGCGGCCATTGCCGGCTGCCAGACGGGAAATGCGGCTGCGCGCCAGGGCTTCCGCGCCCAGCGCATACCATTGCGCCTGTCCATTCTCCGCGGCGTTGGTGGCGCGGCGAATTCCGAAACGGATATCGTCCAGCAGCGCCACGGCAAGCACCGACATGATCGCCACAAGCAGCAGCACCGTTATCAGGGCCGCCCCCCTTTCATCCCAGCGCCTCACGTTGCGGCTCCCGTCACCAGCAGCAATTGCGAAACCGCGCCATAATCCGTCAATTCCAAATCCAGCCGCACGGCCTGAGGAAGATCGACATGCGCGCCCAGAGGAAGTGTATCGAGCCATTGGCCGTGCCACAGAAATTGCAGCCTGGCGCTACGGATGCCGGTGAGCAGGAGCTGCGGTGGATCGAAGTCGCCGCCATCCAACCCCGTGCGCACACGGCGTTCCATCCTACCCTCTGCCAAGCGGTACTCGACATATTGCAGCGACGCGCGCGGCGCGGCGTCAGGATTGTCTACGCCACGGCGCACTAGAGCGAGCAACGGGCCGCCACTTGTCTGCTCGTTGCCGAAAAAGGCGCGGCCCGCGGGACGGCCATCCGCGCCCCGGGTGCGGCGAGTGCTGGCCTGGGACAGATCTGCCTTGAGCAACGCCCGCACGCCCTGCAATTCCGCCAGTCGTGCAACCTGAGCCCGGACCCGTTCCTGATTGTCCATGCTGAAGCGCATCACGCCGACACCTGCGGCGGAAACCAGGCCAAAGATAAATAGCGCGAGCATCATTTCTACCAGGGTGAAGCCCTTCATCGCGCCACCCGGAATACAATGGCTTCACCGGCCGTCCTGGTCGTCTGCGGCGCTGACACCGTCACCGTGACGCGCAGAATATCGCTATCGGCCCCGCGCGCGACGCGGCGCGTCCAGCGCCAAGCTTCGCCGCCAGCCATCTCCACGCCGCTTGTGGCACCGATGGCAAGAGGCCCGGCGCTGGTAACGGCCTCAATGGCGCGGTTATCCGCCACGATGCCCGCGAACAGCCGCGTGCGCAGGGCAGCTGCGGTTCGCGTGCTTTCGCCGGCAAGGTTGAGCAGGGCCACGGCACCGAGGCTGAGAATGGCGATAGCCACCAGCATTTCCAGGATGGTAAAGCCGCGTTCAGACAAGGTCATGGATGCGCACAACGCCTTGGCGGCTCACGGTCAGGTCTACGGAACGTCCGTTAGCCGTCATGCGGATGGTCGCGGAATCAGCAGTGCCGCTCGGATCGAAGCGGACGGCGCTGCGCCCGCCAACGCCGACCAGCGACACGGACAGTCCTTGGCCCCAGGGGCGGGGCTTGAACGGCCCAGCCATCAGCGGAACCCAACGGCCACGACGATGGACGCGAAACCGGCTATCCTGCGCCGTCAATACGATCTCGACGGGGCGGTTCGTCAGAACGGCCTCCTGCTGAGCATGCTGGACGCGGGCGGCCAGCTGCTCGGCCTCGTCGGAAAGCCGCGCACCGCCCGAGGGCAAGTTCAGCAACACGATGCTGGTGGTCAAGCCAATCAGCAGCAGCACCATCATCATCTCGACCAAGGTGAAGCCCTGGTCGCGCCGCCTAGCTCCAGTTGCCGATATCAGCATTGTCGCCCTCCCCACCCTTGGCTCCATCCGCGCCAAAGGAATAGACATCGAAGCGCCCGTGCTGGCCGGGAAAGACATACTGATAAGGATGGCCCCAAGGATCCTGCGGCAGGCGACGGATATAGCCGCCGTCGCGATAGCGATCCGAACGCACCATGCCAGCAGGCGGCTGCACCAGAGCCGCGAGTCCCTCATCGGTGGTCGGAAAGCGCAGCGTCTCCAGGCGGTAGGTCTCGATCGCTTGCTCCAATACGGAGATGTCGACGCGCGCCTTCTCGCGCATAGCGCGGTCCTGGCTGGGCAGGACATTGATCATCACTACCGTAGCTAGGAGGCCGATAATGACTATCACCACCATGACCTCGACCAGCGTGAAACCGGCGTCGCGGCGAAAGCGGACAGGCATATGCATGATCATCTCTCTTTAACTGTAGGCCAATGTGTTGATTTGCAGGATCGGGAGCAGGATCGCCAAGACGATCACAGTGACGACGGCCCCCATCACCACGATGATGATCGGCTCAAGCAGGCTGAGTGCCAGCGCGACAAAGGCCTGAAACTCCCGCTCCAAATATTCCGCAGCGCGGCCCAGCATCTCGTCCATCCGGCCACTACCCTCTCCACTGGCCGTCATGTAGATGAGGATGGGAGGAAAGATGCCGGCACGGCGCATCGCCCCGGACAAGCTGCCACCCTCGCGAATGGTTGTAGCCATCAGCAGAGTCCCTTGCCGCAGGGAATGGTTGGAGACGGTCGGCGCCGTGAGCAGCAATCCTTCGAGAACCGGTACACCACTGGCGATCATGGTCGAAAGCGTACGTGCCAGCCGGGCGGCGTTGACATCGCGGATCAGCTTTCCCGCGACCGGCAGACGTAGGAGGGCGGTGTCGAAACGCAGGCGGAACTTCGGTTTGCGCAGGGCCTGTGTCAGGAAAGCAATGCCTCCAGCCAGCAGCAGCAGAAACAGCAAGCCCCAGTTCTGCGCCATATCTGATACGAAGATGATAACGCGCGTCAGCAATGGCAGGCGCTGGCCCATGCTGTCGAACTGATCGACCACCTTGGGGACCACGAAGACCACCAGCGCGGCGATCACAGCCAACGCAGTGATTGTGAGAGCTGCGGGATAGACCAGTGCGATCTTGAGGCGGCTGCGCGCCTGTTCGTCCCGCTCCAGAAGATCGGCCAACCGTTCCAGGATGGTGGGAAGCGCGCCGGAATTTTCACCGGCGGCGACCATCGCTCGATAGAGCGGAGGAAAGGCCGCGTCCTGCCGCGCCATGGCGTCCGATAGGCGGAATCCTTCCAGCACGCTGGCATGCGTGGCAGTCAGGATATGCCGCAGACGGGGACTCTCTGCCTGCAAGGCAATGGTGCGCAACGCTTCCTCCAGCGGCGCAGCCGCGACAAGCGTAGCGAGTTGTCGGGTGACCAGCGAAAGCGTACGAACACCCAGCCCGCGGGGCCTGAGCCGGTTGCGCAGGCGGCTGCCCAGGCCCTCAGCGGCGGGCGTTATGCGCACCGGAACCAGACGTCGAGCTTGTAGCTGTTCGCGCACCATGCGCTCGGTTGCGGCCGAGATCACGCCCTGGCAGGTGCGCCCTCCGGCATCCAACGCGACATACTCAAATGTCGACATGGCTCTTTTCCTGGCGGGTGACGCGGATGGCTTCTTCCACCGTCGTCAGGCCTTCGGCGACATAACGGTGGACCTCCTGCGCCAGAGTCCCGCCTCTCTCGAAGGCTACGGCTGAGATCGCATCTTCGTCGGCCATCTCGCTGATGAGGCGACGGATGCGATCATCGATACGGATCGCTTCGTAAACGCCTATCCGCCCCGCGAAGCCGCTATGGCCGCATTCATCGCAGCCCACCGTGCGGTAAAGCGGATGTCCCACGGGCACGCCGGCCAGACTGGCGGCTGCCGCATCCGCGGGCTCCGCACGACGGCAAACCGGACAAAGCCGGCGCACCAGGCGCTGGGCGATGACAACGCGAATGGTCGCGGCCAGCAGGAAGGGCTCCACCCCCATGTCGCGCAGACGTGTGATTGCGCCCGCTGCATTGTTGGTATGGACAGTAGACAGAACTAGGTGACCAGTCAGGCTGGCCTGGACCGCAATCTGCGCAGTTTCGCCATCGCGGATTTCGCCCACCATTACGATATCGGGATCTTGGCGCAGGATGGCGCGCAAACCCGCCGCAAAAGTCATGCCGACCTTGGTGTTGACCTGGGTCTGGCCCAGTCCCTTGATGGCATACTCGACCGGGTCCTCAATGGTGAGGATGTTACGGGTCGCATCGTTGAGCATGGACAGGCCGGCATAGAGACTCGTGGTCTTGCCGGAGCCCGTGGGACCGGTCACCAGCACGATACCATTGGGTTCGCGCAGCCCGTTCCGATAGACCTCCAAAGCGCGGGCAGAAAAGCCGAGTTCCTCGAGTCCCAGGGCCGCCTGATCCTGATGCAGGATGCGCATCACCAGCCGCTCGCCCGCGCGGGCCGGCAGGGTCGAGACACGGACATCCAGAGAGCGCCCACCCAACGTTAAAGAAATGCGCCCATCCTGAGGAATGCGTTTTTCTGCGATGTCGAGGCGCGCCATTACTTTAACGCGCGAGACCAGAAGCGGCGCCAAGCGGTGCGAGAGAGACAGAACCTCCTTGAGGATGCCATCCACCCGCAGTCGCACGACCAACGCAGTCTCAAAGGGCTCGATATGAATATCGGACGCGCCCTGTCGCACCGCTTCGGCGATCAAGCCGTTAATCAACCGGATTATGGGTGCGTCATCTACGACATCGAGAAGATCAGCAGTAGCCGGAAGATTCTCCGCCAAACTGTCCAACCCGACGCTTTCGTCCAAGCTGTCATCTGCAGCGGAAAGGCCAGCGCTGCCGTACGCCTGAGAGAGCCTCTGCTCGAACTCCGGGCGGCTTAGAGGCAATATCTGCAGCGGACGGCGCAGTGCACGCCGCGTCTCGATCAGGGCCGCGGAATCAGCGCCCTCGCGCAGGCCCACTTGCGCGACCTCATCCAGCGCCAACAGGATCACGCCATGTTTTTTGGCGAAGGCATAAGCCAGAGTTTGCGGCGCGCTCATGGCAGCTTGGCGGGCGGCGCGGACGGCGCAGTCGCCTTCTCCACGGGCGGCACGGCCGGAAGGCGGGGCGGTTCGGCGCGCAGATATTTCTGGACAAGCTCCTCGAGCTGGCTCTGTCGGTCGGGATTGTCCCTCGTTTGCTGACCGACAATGTACTCGTACTTCGGGACGGTAGCGCGGCGGGCGTCCGCCGCGCTGCGCACGATAGTCGGGCGAATGAAAATCATCAGGTTGGTGCGGTCGCGGCTCCGGCTGGTACTGCGGAACAATGCGCCCAGAACGGGTACATCACCCAGAAGCGGCGTCTTCTCGACCGTTAGCCGCTCGTTCTGGTCCAGCAGCCCGCCTAGCACGATGATCTCACCGTTATCGACATTCACGGTGGTTTCCACTTGCCGCCGGTTCAGCACTAACTCGGGCGAGGCCGTGCTGACAGGCCCGGCTACGCTGGATACCTCCTGGCGCAGGAACAGCGTGACCGTGCCGCCGGCATTGATCTGCGGTTTCACATCGAGCTGGATGCCGACATCCTGGCGCTGGATGGTGCGGAAAGGATTGACGTTGGCCGTGCCAAGCACTTCGCCGGTGGTGATCGGGACATTCTGGCCGACCAGGATAGTCGCTTGCTGATTGTCGAGCGTCATGATCGAAGGCGTGGACAGAAGGTTCGAAGTAGTGTCGCTCTTGACGGCATTGATTACGAAGGTGAACAGCGTGTCGCCGTTGATCTGGCCGACACCTCCCATGACCAAGCCGTTGGTGCCCAGAATCGAACTGGCGGCCGCGTCGCGCAGAGTCTCAAGCGTAGAGCCCTCGGGCAGAACCTGCGATCCGACCGCCGCCCCCACTATGGCAGGCAAGTTGGGCCGGGCATTAGAATAGCTAGTAGCGGTGAAGGGTGCGCCTGAGCTGTTGCGGCCGGATAATGCGAATTGCACACCAAGCCGCTTGGCGGTAACGTCAGAGACTTCCACGACAATAGCTTCGACCAACACCTGTTCGCGGCGCACATCCAGCTTGCGGATTACCTCCGCCAGCATGTGCTGCGTGTCGGGCGATGCGGCGATCACGATGGCGTTGGCGCCGGGATAGCGCGTGATGCTGGCTCGCTGTTCACCGCTCGAAACAGGTTCGGGAGCAGGAGTGGGAGTCGGTTCCGCCGGCGCGGATTCGCTACCGCGGGTCATGCCCGCCCGGACTGCTAAGGGCGCCGTAGATGGCGCCGGCGTGGTAGTGCCACTCTGTCCAACAAGCTGCCGCAGGACAGGTACCAACTGCGCTGCGTCCGCATGCTGGAGTTGGATCACTCTTACATCGCCGGCGCCCTCGGCCCTTCGGTCGAGATCGGCGATAATCGGCAGCAGCGGACGAACTGCCTCTGCTTCTCCCCGCAGGATAATGCTGTTGCTGCTTTCCACCAGAATAATGGATACAAGGCCATTGCGCGCCTGCATGTCGGCGCCCGGCCCTTTCAGTAGACTGTTGAGAACTTCTGCGATCTCTCGCGCAGAACTGGCACGCAAAGTTACCGTCTCGGTTACCCCGCCCGCGCGGTCTATCTCTCCAAGCAGGTTCCGAATTCGCCGCAGATTGTCGGTATAGTCGGCTATCACAAGTAGATTACCCCGGCTGCTCGGCACTACGACGCCCTGTCGGCCGATCAACGGCTTGAGGGCTTCCGCTGCGGACCGCGCATCGAGCGTATGCAGCCTGAAGACCTGGGTTGAAAAACCAGCCCCAAGGCTTCCTCCCATGCTTCCAGGTGACTGTGCCGCGCCTTCCTCCGGCGCGACCCGATAAGCGTTGGGCCCTGTGGAAAGCGCTACCAGTCCATTGGCGCGCAGGGCCGAGAACAAGACATCCAACAGTTCGGACGGCTGCAAAGCTTGCTGGCTTGTGATGGTCACTTTGCCTTGCACGCGAGGATCGATGATAAAAGTGTTGCCGGTAGCACGGGCAACATCCTGGATGAAGACGCGAATATCGGCATCTTGCAGGTTCAACACCTGTCCCTGTGCCGGCGCGGCATTGCGCGGCGCGTTTTGCGCCGCTGCTGGCGCGGCTTGGTGGAGAACGAGGACAAGGGCAAGGATGCGCTTCACTGTGTTACCCGAAGATTCTTGGTGATGACTTGGCCGTCGCGTTCGACGGTAAGTTTGACTTGGGAAGCGCCCGAGAACTCTGACTCGATTTCTTCGAACCGGTTACGGCTCAACGCCGATCCATTGATAGTTCGGATCACATCACCAGCTTGCAGCCCGGCCTGCTGGAGCGATTGACCTGAGTCGCGCGGCGCCACGGAATAGCCCAGTACCTGCCCCTTCTCCACGCGCGGCTGGAAGGTGTTCTGGGACAAAAAGACCTTAGGGACTATCGTGCCGCTACCGGCATCCGCGGACAGTGGCGGCGCCAGCGGACTGGAAAAGGAAGAAGAAGATGGCGTCGCGAAGACGATGCGGGTACGGGCGCCGGCGCGGGAAAGTATGGCGTGATCGGCGCCCACCGAGGTCAGAACCAGACCGGGAGCGACCGTCTCTCCAACCAGGTAGGATCCCTGCGTCCCGTCGGGGCCCGCCAGGATGGCCGAGCCGCGCCCACCCACGCGCACGCCGAACAAAGCATACGCGCCCGACGCGGCGGAAGAGCGCGCTGTACCGCTACCGTCTAGACCGCGAAAAAAAGGATCGAATCGTGACAGGACTGTGAAATCTGCTTTTGCCTGAGGTAAGGAGATCTGGGCAGGTAGACCAAGTGCCCCCACTGGCGTGATGATCGCCCACAGCAAGCGCACACCTTGAATGGCAAGCCCTGCGATCAGCGCAAATTCTAGCAAGGGCATGAAGGCCATAGGCCGACGAAACGTGTCGAATTGTAACGGCAAGCCCCCTCCTTAATTTCTAGTTTGTGTCAGTGCGGCGACGGCACCATCCCCGAGCCAGGGCACCCTTTTGTGAAGGTAAAACTACATTTATGTGACAGTCGGGATGGCAAAAGGGCGGCGATCGGAAAGATCGCCGCCCTTTGCCGTTACGCTTGAGTGAAACTGACTAAAACGTCTTGGACAGGGAGAGAGAGATGGATGTCCCCACAGTATACATATTATTGTACACGATATTGGCACCTTGCTGCTGAAACTCCTCGAAGTCCTGATCGAGCAAGTTGCGAGCATTCAGGCCAAAGCTGAAGTCCTCACCCGCAATCAAGACGTCCTTACGGAAGGTAAAGTCCAGTGTAATTCCGGGGCTCTGGACCAAGTCCGGCTGGCCGGGCCGGCCACGTGCCGTGATACGGTCGCTCACCCAGGTCAGAAGGACTGTCGCCTGAGAGCGGGCCACGTCGTCCTCAAATCCGAACTGAAAATTGACGAGATGATCAGACTGTCCCTGCAGCTTGCTGCCATTGCGGACATACTCCAAAGCAGGCCTCGGCTGACCGGCCGCGGCAAGTGGGAAGACCACATCTCCCGCTTCGACTTGGACTTCGGATTTTGAGAAGGTGTAATTGGCCTGTGTCAGCCAGCGCTTATTCACCAGGAAAGGATGCGTCCAACCAAAATCGAAATATTTCTTAGCCTCGAGTTCGGCACCTATAATGTTGGCGCGCGGAGCATTGATGTACGTCTGTTGCACTGTGGCGCCGGCCTCGTTCACCACCGATTCCACGGGACGATCAATATCCTTGTAGAAAACACCGCCCGTGAAGAATTCACCGCCCGGTAGATAGCGCTCCAGTCTCGCGTCCACATTCAGCAGCTTGCTGTCCACAAGGAAGGGATTGCCGACAAAAAGGCGATCACTGTCCGGGTCCAGATACTGCTGGGGCGCTAACTCACGGAACTGCGGGCGGGCGATTGTCTCGGACGCGCCAACGCGCACCTGCCAGTCATCCGCGAAATTCCACGTCACGGTTCCGGTCGGAAGGACGTAGGTATTCTGGAGTGGTGCAGGCGTAAAAGGCGCAGGGCCGCCGAACAGGTCCAGCGTGTTAACCGACTGAGTGGCATCCTCTACGCGTACGCCGGCCGCCGTACGGACGAAGGGCAGTATCTCGGCATCCACTTGGAAATAGCCACCCGTAACCTTGAGCCGACCTTGATAAGCCGCCGCGCCTTCCGCACCAGTGGTCTCGCGCAGTACAAGACGGTTAGGATCAATGTTGAAATCTGCCAGCAGGTAATCCACCCGTTCCGTCTGCACATCCACCGGTAGCGAGCTGTTCAGGGCCAGAAAACGGAATTCTCGCGTTTCAGAGCGGCGTTTGTTGTCCGAATAGGCAAAGCCGGCGCTGAAGATCGCCTCGCGAGCGCTGGTAATCGGCACCGCATATGAAAGGTCCAGGCCAGCACTCGCAATGTTGTCTGCAAGAGTGCTGAACCGGGTATAGTTTTGCTCTTGCGAGGCATTGTGGCGGTAAGTTCCGTTCACCAAACGATAGCGAATACCTTTCTCATAGGGCGCATTTCGCGAAGTATCGGCATAAGCGGCGCGCCAGTCTACCTTCAGCCCGCGCCAGGCATGAGACCCTGTGAGCTGAGTATTGATCAGCTCGCGCTCGAAGAACTCAGTGTAGTCGTCGCGGACATCAGCACCTGCGAGGTCGTCATAACCGGCGCGCGTACGAGCTTCCTTCTGCACGCTACGGACAAAGAAATTCGTCCATTTCAGCAGATTTTCGTCCCACTCCAGGCTAATGCCGCCCAAGGCGCTCCAGACGATGTCGTTCTGGTTGGATTCAAAATCATAATCCGTACGGACCTCCAAATTGTTGCCGACTAGAAGGCCTTCCTGCTGAACGCCCACGCGGCTACGCCAGGCACTATCATAGGCACCGACGGCAATGATGCCGAGTTCGGCCCAACCCAGATCAAAGCTGCGACCGCCGCTGAACTGGACGCCGAGATCAGGCGATACTTTCTGGCGTTGCAGAAGATTTAGTGGCGCGTTGACGAAACTGCGGCCGATCTGTTGCAACTCGGTTGGAGTGAAATTCGCGTCGCTCACCCGTTTGCCCGCGCCGAAAGCCGCCTGGACCAACGGAGGGACGTCGCGGTTGCCGCTATCGAACCCGAGCCTGTCGGTGTTTGAGCCATAATAAGTCAGGCCGTTTTTACCGATTGTGCGGGAGTTACCTCCAGTCTTGACCTCTAAGGTCAGGAATGGCTCGACCGGTACACCGACCGTGGACAGGTTCACGACACCGCCGCCGAACTCGCCCGGCATGCTGGCCGAATATGTCTTCTGCACGACCATGTTTGCGAGAATGTTGGAAGGAAACAGGTCTAGCGGAACCACGCGCTGTAGGGGCTCAGGACTGGGCAACGGCGAACCGTTGAGAAGGGCGGAAGAATAGCGTTCGCCCAGGCCGCGAACATAGACAAAGCGGTTGCTTATTAAGCTGACGCCCGAAAGCCGTGATAGCGCGGCAGCGGCGTTACTGTCTCCCGAGCGCTCCAAATCCTCCAACGTGACGACGCTCGCCACCGCAGACGTTTCGCGCATAACGTCGGGAATGTATACGCCACGAACAGTTACCTCTTCCACCGCGGGGGACTGGGCCTGAGCCACAGCGAGATGAGGAGCGATGAGCCCGGTGCTGGCAAGCAGCAGCGCTGGTAGGCTTTTACGAAGCTTCGTCATGGTCCAAAAAACCTTATCGAGAATACAAAATGGCGGGGGTGACTTCGCGTCACCCCCCTTTTTGAAGAATTAGCAGGTCGTGCCGCCGGGCAGCCCACAGGTCCAACCCGCGTACCAAGTATCGGAAGCATCTCGGACTGCGCCGATGTACGTCGTGCGAGTGAAAGCGGCGCTGACCGTCGTGGCATCGAAGGCTGTAACAGCAGCTTCGTTGGCGCCATTGATAAAGGTTCCGGTCAGAGTTGAGTCATGCGCAGAGCTGTTATTGGTGCCTGGAGTGAAGAATGCTTGGGCCCCAAGATCGGAAGAGCACACGTCTGAACTCCAGTCACTAGCTTATCTCGTA
>ERZ778028.1933-NODE-1933-length-17799-cov-5.570784_pt1 | contig 17799 bp, 21 predicted proteins | sample MGYA00375758_ERZ778028 | MGnify/ENA primary metagenome ERZ778028 (study PRJEB29350, sample SAMN05389828) | bioreactor metagenome | isolation source: Thiocyanate bioreactor | place: South Africa: University of Cape Town | collected 2014-03-17 ... | reverse complement strand
AAAACTGCGCACAGTCATTTGAAATTGCGCACTTTTCAGATGCCGCAGGTTCCTGGTGGCCACTACAAAAGGGCCAATGACTGGGGAAAAAATTTTTCAGATCTCATCCAACCTCCCCCTGAACATCATCGACTTAGAAAAATTTCGACCCTTGACCATGTCCGGATCCGCCATCTTCAGAAGCATCTTGCTCGATCAGCAGTACCTCCCGGGCAAGGCCAACACCCGCAAGATGCCCAAGTATGTGGTCAAGGAGCTCCGTCAACATGCCAAATCCAAAGTCAGTGAGAGTCATCTGCACGCCATCGAGGTTCGAAAGCAAGACTCCAGCAAATCCACAACGAAACCCAAACCCATCGACCACGACCCTCTGAACAAACATCGAGACGAGTCCCGAGTGATGCAGCTCAAACGGAAACTGGCCGAACGGAAGGTGGAGAAGGAACCGGGACAGGAGGAGGAAGAAGAACCAGGTCTAAATCCGTGCTACCAGTCGACGATGGGCTTCTGCTGTGACAACGTGGTGCACAGGGTGCTTAGATGGGCAGGACTGGCACATCACATTGTTTTGTTTGACTTCGAATGGATCGACGAGGAGGCTTTGATGCTTCTCCGGCCGGATGATTTTGCATTGATGGGTGTGTCAGCGAAGGATGCAGCAGCGATCATGGAAGCTCGAGTAAAATTTTTTGGGGTTTTTTACTGTGTGCTATCGGAAGCGCCGTTTTACTATTCATTTGCTAGCCATGCTTTGTAACAAACTGTGTCCAACGCATCGTGGAACTCCAACAATGCATCCAAGAAGTGTCGATCGTTGGCCAACTTGGCTCCGATCTTGGAAGCGTCGATTCTCCCTTTGTACTTTGGATCTGTCTCCGCCAGAGTCTGACCTTGCACTGCCAAGTAATCATCTTCCACTATCCGGGTGTCTGGGTGTGTCTGTTTGAACTCCGCTAGCTCGGAATGGAGTTGCTCGTTGACCGCAAGTTCGTGGATGCATTGCACCCCGTTTTCAGTGTAGATGAGATGTATGCTTTTGAACTGGGAGTATACATCGGTGGAAGCCTGGACTGGAGTCGTTCCAAGCTCGAAAGAGGGGAATTTGATATGACCCGTACACTGACGTTGAAACATCTCCAATCGGGGGAGAGGATCAACTTTAGCATCATCAAGGGTTGTAGTCGGACGCACCACGCGTTCTTGCCATACTGGATGGCGTTGTTCCAGTGCGAAACGAAGATGAACCAACAGCTCTTTGCTCGAAGCCATTTTGGCCATGAATTTGATGCTGCGGCGTGTCGGTATGTGAACACGGAGGTGACATGGGGTGACTTTGATGGTGGTTACTATCCCTCTGCTGCCCGGAGGGCAGGTGGCAGCGCCTGCGGCGCTAGACGACTTTCTTCCCTAGGACCAAAAATTTTTTCCCAGTCATTGTCCCTTTCCTGGTGGCCACTGTCACCTTGCGGCATCTGGAAGTAGCGCACAGTCATTCACCTTTTGAGCATTTTCAAATGCCGCAGGTTCCTAGTGGCCACCACAAAACCCCCAATGACTGGGAGAAAAAAGTCTGGCCTCCCCCGGGTCGACCCTCCCTAGGGATCGACTTAGAAATTTTTGGCCTCAAAAAAAATTTTTTTCCCAGTCATTGGCCTTTTCCCAGTGGTCACTGTGAGGTCCAAGTGCGTGCGGCATTTTCGGTGCGTGGCGGCATTTGGCTACAGTGGCCACTGCAAAAGGGGCAATGACTGGGGAAATTTTTTTTTTCTGGACCTTCAAATTTTCCAAGTCTAAGAAAGTGCGCGACCAAAAATTTCTAAGTCAAAAAAGTGCGTCACCCAAAGTTGGTCACAGTGGTCACTGTGAAACCCCCAATGACTGGGGGAAAAATTTTGGGCCCTGCTGAACCTGGCTCCCCGCAGGATCGACTTAGAAATTTTTCGAGTCCAGGCCGACCTCCAAGTGCGCAGCCGAGCCCCAGTGGTCACCAAGAGTGCGCAGCACTCAGGTGCCGCAAGAGGCAGACGCTGGTCCAACCATCAGCACAGATCAGGTCACACTTCAAAACACAAATCGACCACCATGCCTGTCCCTCTCCCATCCACCGCCGACCTCATCGAACACATCGGGTTCATCCCTTGCAACCAAGAACACTACGAGCAGGAGTACGTCGCCATGCTCAGCGAAGAACAGCTCGAACAGTACCGATCCGACCTCCCACTCACCCCACCCCAACCTCCTCGGAAGATGCTGGCTCCTCCCTCCACCCCCATCCGAAGACCTGAGAAGGCGACCCTCGCCTCACCTGAAAAGCTCGTGAGAAACCTACACCATCAATTCAAGGACATGCCACCACTGAACCTCGACGACCCTGACGTCTGCTTCGACACCAACGTGTGGCGGCGTCACCAGATGTACACCGTAGTCGACTCTCTACAGGCCATCAAGGAGGGCGCCGACGATTTTTTGGAAAATTAATAGCTGCGTTGTGCCCACTGTATCAGTAGATGTCCATAGTAAACCTGCACGATGTTCGTTTCAAAGCCCAGTCAGACTCGCCATGATTTCGTCTTGCCATGCTACTGCAGCTCTCAATGATCTTGTGGCCTTAGACTTCGCCACATCTCCCGTGATGTCCCACATCATCAGACAACACTGCTCGCCGCATTCGCCACTGCCAGCCCACAACATACACAGCAAGAAGGTCCTCAAGATCCGAGCAAGATGTGAATGCACTGGACGAAAGACACGGCTGCGACAAGTCAGACTGGTCTACAAGAAGCCCAATGGACTGTTCGCCCACACTCGTTGGTACTGTTTGTCGAGCTGGATACACACTCTTCTGTCAGCGCTATTGTTCATAAACAACCCCATTGTACTAGAAGACGCAGAGACCAACAGACGTACAATGCGACAGCTCTTAAGCAGCATGAAATTAGTTGTAAAATTGTGCGATCTTTTTCGATACAAGCTCCTTTGCCGTCTGTTCTAGGCTACCAAACACATGAATAGCGTTCCAGAGGTGATAAGGATCGCCGAAGAGGTCTGTCAGAGGGTTCTGCTTGCATTCCTCAATGACGCTCAACACAGCGCCTTCGGGCAGTCTCCAGACGCGCTCGCCGTACGTGTGGCACCCGTGTTTCCCCTCCACCGAGAGCTCGCCAGGAGTGTGTTTGATGATGAAAAGGCCTGATTCGATCAGCTGTTTGCGAATCGTTGCATCCATTCTCTTCAGCTTAGTGTTTCGACGAACAGGAGTGACTTTTTTCTTCTGAATCGACGCCTGTAAGGCGGCGGCCTGCGGCCGCGAAGCGGACGAACGAGTTTGCACCATCTCTTCTATAACTGAGTACAGTTTACTGATTCGAGTCAAGAAACATTACCATTGCAAAAACAAGTTGTCACTTTCGAGTCTCAAACCCTTGCGCTTGCTGGTAAACATTGACAATTTCATCCTGTATCGATGTCATCCCGATCACAACTCGGTGCAACTCCTTCGCTTTGTGCAAGTCTCTGAACCCCAGATAGCTTAGCTCAGCTAGAGACAGCCATCTGGTGATGCTCGTCTGGCTGAACTGTAACAAATAGTAGAAACTCGAGTTCCGAGCGTTGAACTTAAATCCGAGGATCATGCCTGTCACCTCGACCGGGCGCCCGAAGAGCTTTGCAAGATTTGCAGGAATCGTTTGGACCATGTACATGCGTTCTTGTAACACCAGCCTGTGCTTATCCGAACAGCTTTGCTGTTGCTCTTCTGTGTATTTCTTCAGATCCTTTAGATACTTCTTGAAATACTTCCACTCGGCGTCGTACTGTTTCTGTAGAACGTATATATGTGACACAGGTTCGAATACGTACTTTACTTGCGGATCGGAGTTTGGCACGTATCCATACAGATCGAGTCTTCCCTGGATCTCGACGAAGATGTTGTGGAAGGAGAACACACACTGGTTGTATACTACTTTAGTGACGTTTCGAGTGATGTTCTGTATTTGTTCAGCTGAGTTGAAGTCGATGAGTTTGAACGCGTAGTTCCCGTTCTCTTTGGCGTACACAATGTTCCCCGCGTGCAAGTCGTTGTGAGTCACACCAAGCTCCATCAGCTGCTTAATGACGTAGTAGAGGAACTTGAATACATAGTCGAACAGCGTCTTTCTTTCTTCGACCGGACGCTTGTAGAACGTGCCGCACAATTGGATCAAGTCTCCTGGGACCAATTCGGTGATAATGTAGCCCATAGGTTGCCCTTGTGGATCGTCGCATTGTACACTGTCCCGATACTCAGGCATGTGATTGAATCCCTTATCTCTCAAATACTCCAAAATCTTGACTTCATTATCGAATGCTTGTTTGCGTTGTTTATCCGCTAGGCTGCATACCTTCACCGCCAATTTGAACTCCTCAAAGTTTTCGAACTGGGAAGCGGAAAGTCCTTTGTACACAGCACCGAATGAACCCTTTCCCACATTCTCAGTTTTGTTGTACTGATATCTGCTGGTGCAGACATCGATCAAATTGATGATGGTGTCGTCCATTTTCGTCATAACGATATCTGCTTTTTACTTCGATTATATACAAACGCTCATTTACTAGCATTTGCGCGATACCTCAACCCCATGTTGCCGTTCAGCAGCATCTGCGTGGGCGTCTCTCCGGTCAGGCTGGACAGAGTCTCCATGTCCCTTCTGGGCAACCCTTCCTTCTTCTCCTCCGCCATCTTGCGCTCCATGGCGAGCCACGGGTTGATAAATGTAAAACGACAAATGAAGTAGCAGGTCTGGAGCAGCAAAAGCACTGAGTTGATGTAGACGAAGTACCATCGCCAGGCGAAGAAGACGTTGAGGAAGTTGAACAGCAGGGTGAAGTGGAAGCCGTGGGAGGACGGAGACATGCACCAGGGGATCATCACCCAGTTCTTATCGGCGCTCTCACAGGCCTTGTGAACCGTATCGTGGACGGACTTGGAGTGGATGTCGACGTTGAGGAAGGAGAGAGTCGGGTCGCTCTTGTCGCACTTGAGCACGACCAGGTCGAAGGCCCGTTGCAAGCTGCAGTGTTCGTCGACCAGGGACGACTTGGACATGATGAACATCTCCAGGTTGCGCTTGTAGGTCTCATGGTAGATGCTGAGGGCGTCGCCGAGAGACTTGCTGACGCCAGCGAAGAGGACGAGAAGGATCAAGCAGGACAGTACTCCCGCGTGGAAGTAAAGCCTATTCATGTTGGCTTGCAGGTGACACGAGATCCACGCATTTTATACCTAAGGCTGTTTGTTTACTGCATGGGAAGGAGTGTATTCTCAAAAGTACCGTTTTACTAACTTGTATCTTCTAAATTCAACAATTGGTCGCAATTTCATGTACACTTTGTCTTTGCTTTTTGTGTATTCATCCACAATCGCTATAAGCGTTTCGCATTCGTATTTGGCAACTAACCGTAAAAGGTCACCGAAGCTTTTAACTTCTTCCGAATCCATGGCGTTCCGTTCGTAACTTTGTCTAATAACGTCGGATACATCTAACGCATCTTGAATAGAAATGTTGTTGATGTATTCAAAGAAAGTACGAAATTGAATCGCATATGACTTGTCTTCGTACTCGAATCCAAATTTTTCACAATACCAACTTCGTCCGCATTTAACGATGTACATCAAATGCAGAGAGCATTTGTTTTTGCAAACCCTAGATCCGTCTTCAAGTACCAGTTCTTCGATACCCAACATCATAGCAAGTTTATCGACAACCCGCATCAGAATCACAGCCGAATCAGACGAAGAGTTCTTGCTATCACTTTTGAAGAGTTTGATTTCCATTGTTTTGGGGGTGTAGGTAGAAATACCGAAAATACACTGCCCGACACAGTTGGATTGTCTAACGACGACATTAGTTGGTGGAAACGATACTTCCGCGTTCGGTACGTCTGGAGTAGAGAGCGAGAACGAACGTGGACCTGTCCAATATTTTTCGTGGTACAATTCGAATCTAGTAATGGGGTCTTTCGCTTCGGAAAGCTCCTGCTCAAAACTTTTGATCTCGCTCATTTTTGCAGAATGATACGCGCTCGATGTATTTATACTAATTTTGTTTGTTTACTCGGTGGACAACGAACCACAAGCTGGTCATGTAGATGGCGAACGTTGCTACAAACTGCAATTGGATCATCATGTAGAAATAGTCGATTTGCTTTGCAGGGAAGTTGACGAGGAGGGTTGAAGTGTGTCCATCCAACTGGTAGCTGTCAACTTCTACTTGAGTCATGGCGTCTCGAATCCATACGATGTCACATAGCTCGATGAGGTACATGGCTGTGCTGAAGGCCATTACGAATGCGAATCTGCCTATCTGAGCTCTTGATTCAGATTGAGGGACAGCTGGTTTGGTTTGGATCAGGCCAGCCTGTTCGGCGCTACGCGCCGCTGCCCCCGCCGCCGAAGGCGGCTTAGCACCACAGATGTAGACATACATGAGGCTGTTCACAGACACGAAGAGACCTAGAGCAGTGAGTACCAGCCATGTTGTCGTGGATTGAGAGATCTCCCCTTTCTGGCCCATGAGCGCCATGTAGAACAAAGCTCCTTGCCAGAGCACAGCGAACGTGAAGAGGAACCAGGCAAACCAACTCATGGCCGAAGGCTTAGTCTCCCCAGACCCCCCGTTCGAGTATTTCGCAATCGCCTCACGTATAGTCATGGCTGCAAATAAAAAGGCAACAAGTCCACCCGATCATATATACAGTAGTTCGTTTACTAAACGTATAGCAGCTATGAGAGTCAGTGAGATAGCCAGTGCCATTCTCGAGCACTTTGCAGTGTTCTACTTCTTTATGGCAGCCTTCACGGCTTCGTGGGCGCTGCAGAAGACTGTCGATTACATCGCGCCGGACAACGGGCTGGCAGGGGTGATATGGGGGTGGATCATTTTTACTTCGGTGACAGGCTCTCTGTACATCGCGCATACAATTCTCAAGTATCTGGCAGGCGAACCTACGATTGCGTTCTTGTCTGTGTCCAAGAAGGAAGCCAAGTTGGACTGCGTCGTGACCATTGCTCAACCGGAACCAGTGAAGGTGGCGGAGAACGTGGTGAAGAGGCAGGAGAACCAAGGGGACTCGTCGGCTGCCATTCTACAGAGGCTCGCTCTTCGTGGCAGGGGCAATATCGTTTGACACTTCTTGTTTTATTGTTGCTTCTGCTTTTGGGTTTCTCAGTGTGTCGAGTTCGCTTCGTAAGCGTTCGATCAGATCTTGAGTTTGGCTGAGTAAATTGTATGATTTGTGGTCCAGCATAGCGTGTATAAGTGCCAAGTTCAGCACGTCATCCGATTCGCCAAATACATTGGTGAATGAGTCACATACAGCTGCTCCGTTCTTGGTTTCGTTCAATACCCTCCAAACCTTCTGCCATTTATCTTCGTTCTTGTGTTTGAATGTCAGATACTCCAACATAACATCAGCTCCGCTCTGACGCTCGAGTCTGAAAAAAAAATTGACCATGGCCGACATGACTATTTTGGGTTTGAATTTGTAGAATGTTTGCACCAAGACATAGAGAACCGAATCGACAGCTTCAGTGTGAGTGGTAGAAGTAGCAATCTTCGCAGTTCCCTTCGATTTTGAAGCAGCAGCAGTAGTAGCGACAGATGCAGCTGGTTTCTTCTTCTGTTCAGCCAATCGCTTCTTCTCAGCTTTGACCAACATCTCGAACACATCTGGATGTGTCATTAACCGCTTGTAACCGGGCTGTGTAGATGGTTGTACGTTCCCTTCTTTGAGTATTCGAATTTGTCCTTCGGTTGCCATGTGTTTGACTTCGAACTCTCTCATCTTCTCCAAAGAGGCCGGCCAGCATCTACCCTCTTCCGAAAACAGGAAAATGCAGAGCTTGTTCGGATCCCTTTTGTCCTCCATAGTCCAGAAGTGGTCCCGATCCAGCTTCGACCAGTCCGGTTCGACTCGTTTGTTTTCCAGAGTCACTGTGGGTACGAACTCCCCAGCATGATTGACGAGATAAGCAGTGGATCCACGAACGTACTCATCTCCTTGTGATGGGGCTTGTCTTCGAACTTTCGCTCGTTTTCTTTCCCGAGCCGCAGGCTCTGGCTCCGGCTCCGCCTCCTCCTCCTCGAGCATGGGTTCTTGGATAATACGTTTACGAGGCATGGTTCTTCTGGGAGGCTTTGGTTCTTCTTCTTCTTCACTGGTTTCCGATTCACTGGACGAGTCACTCGACGATCCATCAGAGCTCGATCCCTCTTCCGAGTCAGCATCCTCCATGGTGTTCTCCGTGTCAGGTGGGATGTCCACTGCTTCTTCCACTTCTTCCCTTTTTCTTTTTAATTTTTTCTTCTTCTCTTCCTCATCACTGGATACATCGGTTTCATACTCGATCTCATCAGTCACGAAGTCCGACTCGTACTCATCCAAGTCTTCATCTGGGTACTTTTGGATGTCTTCACAGTACTGTCCACCAGAGGCCGATTTGAATCTCCCCTTCGCTGCACATGAGTACTTCTTCATCTCGGCGTTGAATTTCAATCGAGCCTTCCACTGGTCCACCGACTCCCCTTTCTTCTGACGAGGGTCGTCGTCTCGGAGCGCTTTGCGCACCTCGCGAGAGTTGTTATCTTCCGCAATGTCATCATCAATCATTCGGGAGGCCATGACGTACTTGTCGAGGGTGTTAGTTGGAGGTCGTTTGACTTGTACCTTGCCGTTCACGATCTGGAGTTTGTTCAAGTCCATTGGCGGTCTGTCTCAGAAATGCCGCAAGCAGGTCGAAGTGCGCAGTTGCAACCTTGGCGCCAAAAGTTTTTGAAAGTGCGCACTTTGAGACTTGGAGTGACTCGTCCTGGGTCCTTCTCGATATACAGTGGGCACTTTATTATTCATATTGAAAAATGTGGGAACCAGTGCCTATTGATACTTTCGAGTGGGTGGACTCCAACGGGACCCATGTCAAGCCAGAACCAGCTGCCAGCACCACACCCGTCTGCTCCGAGTGCAAAGGAGAGCTGTTTCTCGATGAAGACGAGATGAGATATATTTGCACCCAGTGCGGTCTCTCAGAAGCATCTACTACATTCCTGGACGATCGGGCCACCTACAAGCAGATGGAGGAGGAGAGGGGAGGAAAGTCGGAGTTCGAAGAGAAGCTGCTGGAGGAAGGGACAGTCAAGCAGGTCACTCAGGGGGTCATGGACGATGCTCACATTCATCAAGTGTCACCGTTGGCTCGGAAAGTGGCTCATGCTCACAGCAGAATCAAAGCTGTAGAGGAGGTCGTGAGTTTCATTGTTGGAGCCCTGTACGTTGTGAACGACGATGGCCAGTCGGTCCCTATGGTACCACCGTCAGTTGCACCTACATTGCTGTCCGAAGCTCGAAGGTGTATCGAAGCTGTCCAATGCAATGCCACCAAGGTCACTCTTCTGTATGCAGTACTGAGCGGACTGATCTACTTCAACTTGATCGACACCAGTGATGAAGCGTTCGAGGGTGTGTGTGCACTGGCGGATCTCAGCTACTACTCAGGAATGGTCATCAGCGCTATCAAGGATGAGTATAAGAAGTGGGACGACAGGTGGATCAAAGAGACTTCCCTCAAGGGTCCAACACCGGTTTTGGCGAAGGTCGTGGATCCAACGGTGAAGTTGGTAAAGAAGAAGCAGTCGATACAGCAGCTCAAGGAGTCGAACAAGAAGAGAAAGCTCAACAATGTGTTGAATAAGGCGCTTCAAAAGGAGGCCAGAAAGAAGCAAAAGAGTATACTGGTAGCACAGCCACTCCAGGTCGCGGTAGCGACCCCTTCTCCGGCGCAAAGCGCCGTCGTGGAGGAGGTTACTCCGACCGAAGAATTCAAAGCAAGAGAAGAGGAGTTCCGTCAACGATCGTTCCAATTCACAAGTCGTCAGCAAGACTTCTTTTTTCGTCACTACATCGATCCACAGTTCCACGAGTTCGAAGCTCGAAAGGAGGCCACCAATTCCTATGTCCAATTCGCCAACTATCCCGAGCAGTTCTTCAAATCGTCCTATCTGCGCTCCATTGTGCTCATTTCCCAGCTCACCAAAATCCCAATCAAAACCATTCAAAGCCAGTTCCAAAGCCATGCCAGACGATTCGAGGAGCAGCAAGAGGACTACGACAACATCCCCTGCACACGATCAGACTTGGGGTCCATGGAGTATCTGCTGGACACAGTGAAAGAAGAAGTAACCAACTTGAGGTTGGCAGCTGATTTCGATGAGATTCTGAATTTCGTTCTACACACAGTGCGAATGGGCATCCTGTACAATGACGTTATGATCGCCTCCTGTGTGGTGAGACATGTCTCCATCCAGATGAACCTCAGCGTGGATCCGAACTCGCTGGTGTCCAAGGTGCTCTGTACTGCAAGACCCGACGAGTCCAACGTGGAGTACAACAACCGATTCACAAACAAGCTATCGGAGTTCAACAAAGAGATGCTGAAGTTCAGCGAGAGACTGCAACAGAAGCCTCATGTGGATATCGAAGAAGTCTGGAGAAGTGTCGTGGCAGAGACCAAGCTGATTCGTCAAGGTATGTCTTTCGTCGACGAGGTGTGCGACCATGGGAAGGCGTGTGCTTGTTACGGGATCCAAGCTGGACATGAACAGTTGACTCGGTTGTTCCACATTGACTGTAAGAGAATCGATGCTCAGTTCGCCACGATCAAGTCGACTGCTTACATCTACAGGTATCTGTCCACCAACATGACTCTGTATCTGGAGTCCCACGGACTCAGCAAGCCCTTTCGTCGCTTCGCTCCTCAAGTCGTGTCCTACATCATCCTCTACTGTGCTCTCAAGAACCGAGTAGCTGCCTCTCACATCAAGGAAAACGGCCAGGAGGTGTTCCTGAAGCCTCTGTGCAAGACCGACGTGGCTCCATCGAATCTGGCGTCGAGTTTCAACGAAGTATTGAAGGACATCGCCTCCATCTGCAAGAGCGAGGGCAATAACAAGGGCATTATATTAACCAAGGTCGCTCCGACGGTGCTGGTTAAACCATGATCGACCAGACAAAGAAGACTTACAACGCATTGACCATAGTGTGTGTGTTACTAGCACTGGCTGTAGGGGTCTACGTGTTTTTCTGGATATCAGATATACTGGACTTCTTCAATCCTGCTGATATATTAGGTAATGCGGTCAGTACCGCACTTGGTCTTGGTTCCTCTGCTGCCGATGCTGGAAAAGATGTAGTTGACCAGATCCCCATTGGCGACGGAATAGGCGCTATAGGAGACGGTGTGGGTTCTATAGGCGGAGGAGTAGGCGGCGCTATAGGCGACATCGGAGGCGGCTTTGGGTTCTAACTGTAAAGTAAACCGACTTTTTTCTAAACTAAAATCTACTTTTTTACTTAAAACACATATACAAAAATGGACGTCCACAGCACAATGCCATACGGCCCTCTGATGCTCGCCGTGCTCTCGATGCGCGCCCATATGGACTTCCAATCGAACCAGCTCAACCTACAGCAGCGGCCTTCCTACACTGTGTCTCCGAACCGAACCATCTCGACCCCCATCTCATCGATGTAAGGCTTTCATGATCTTTTCTTCAGCAGTGGTGTCGGTGTTGAGGATGCGGCGAGCGTAATCCGGCACCCCCAGCTTGATTTGGATTTGTTCTTGCTTGGAGTATTTTGACAAGTCGTGTGCTGGTTTTGCATATGGATTGTATCTTCCGTAGCTCGCAGCCACGCCAGCCTTCATATGGTTCACCATCATGTTATGGTTATACGTCGCTCGTTCGATATCAGCGGTCGGACCCATGAAGAGAGGAGGAGTCTCGATAGGTGCGGCTGCACCTGGAGCTGCGTTGAGCGAGTTAATATAAGAGGCAGCGACAGCGCAGTTAGGAATCATCACTTCCCGTTGGAACACGTCGATTCCCAGCGTCCCATTCACATAGTCGTTGCATATCTTTTTCTTGTTTTCATCCAAGTCCGGAGCTCCAGTGGATTTCAGTAAATTGACAGCTGAATCTACACTTTCCATACGAAACTTCTTTTCCTTTTCAGCTTGCTCGGCCAGATGAGCTTGTTCAATTTTGCTGAGTTCCTCCATTCGCTTCTTCAACATGAGGTTATCAGCGGCCAGTTTGGCGAACCCTTGCTTAGCGATTTCCCGTTCGGATTTAGTGGGGATACCGTTGCCTTGGAAAACGTTGTTGAGGACATTGGCGAACGTGTCGGATGACATGTCAACTGTGCCGATGTCCTCTGGGACAGGGTTGGTTTGCATGGGTTCTTGAGTGGCCATCTTGAACGACTGGAGGTCTCGGATCGCGTGTGGTATGACGGGTTGCAATGATGCAATCGGTTTATAGTTTGTGTCTTTTATAGTGTCCAAGACGGCGCCTGGGCGCCGCCCGCGAGGGCAAAGGGAGATCTCCAGGATCAGCGGCTTGCCTGCTGCCTTCTCAAACTCGCTGGCTCCAGGGCGATTGGCCGCTTCTCGTTCAGCCCTTGTGGGTATCTTGGCGTGCAGAGACACACTGTTCGTGACTCCCAGCAGAACATTGAGTTCGTGCATGTTGGCTGACATGCTCACGTCGGGCTTAAAGTCAAATCTCCAGGCGTCCCCGTCGATGGTGCAGTTGTCGATGATTCCAGCGCTGGATAGATGTCGACTGTGGTTCGATTTCATGGGCACAGGGACTGTCTTTTTGCTCTCATGGACCTGCCTTATCATCTCCTTGGCGTCGTCGAAGGTCACCTCCAGCAGCTCCTCTTCGGTCTCTGGCGCTCCCTTCTCCCACCAGGAGTACTTCTCGACCAGCTTTGGCACTGCGACTCCCGAGAAAATGAAACCTGTATTTAGAGGCATGGCTGAGCAAGCCAGAGACTACAGGATGCCTAATCTACACGAGACTCAGATGGCTTCGGCCAGGCAGGTGGATAATCTGTCGGGATGGGACAAGATTCAGTCGGAAGTGGATTGGGATAGTGTACAGCTGGCTGGAAATTCGATGAGTCATGCTATCGTGCTGCTGCTACTGGCGGATAAATACTTTGTTTGGTTTGTTCAGGAGTGGGACAGAGTGGCGAAAACCCACGGTATGTTCCAGTTGATGAGTCAAGCAAGACGAACAGCAGCGGTGAGCGATAGGATGGCTGGGACCATGGATAGACTGTACCGATTGGTGTTGGATCTGTCCAATGGTGCTAAAAGCGACACATCGGGACTCGGATCAGATCAACTGGATCTGGAAGAGGTATACAAGTGTTTTAACGTGGACGCATCGGTCATGAAACACGACGAGGTGCTGCAGTACTACCACACACGAGGGCTGCCGATTCAATCCTTTGACGTACAGCCAATGGCACCACTGCAATGGCTTGTGAACGAGAAGGAGTGGACGCATCTTCCCTGGAACCTCGTTGTGTGTAACAAAAAAGGGATGGGCAACTTCGAAGGAACTAATTGGTTAACGATCGGTCCAACATCAGACAACGGCCAGGTGGGATTTTACGGACCGGTAGCTGCTATTGTTATAGCAAATGCTCGATTCAATGGAGTAACCAGACAGGTACATCAATTCTACGAGCCTAAAGGCAAGAAATTAAAACAACCATTGGATGTCCAGACTCAAGGATCGGTACTAGAGTCGTCAACGATCGTCGCATATCTGCTTGAACGCGTCTATTAAGTGACAACTGCATTGTAACAAGCATGCGCGCCGATACTAGTAAAACGCTCACAGTTCCCATGCAAAACACCATGTACAAGCTGACGATCTCCAACATCGTGTGCAACGCCAACGCCGGGTACCAGCTGACGGACCTGGCGCGCATGGCCTACTGCAAGCACATGAAGCTCGACCCGGCCGTGTTCCCTGCAGCCGTGTCCAAGCCCTACTACCCGCGCACCAGCAACTCCACCTTCCGCTCGGCCGAGTTCGTGATAGCCGAGAGCAAGACCGAGGAGGAGGCGCTGCTGTCCGCCTACAGCTTCGTGTACGACTTGACGAGATTCAAGCTGCTGTCTCCCAACGCGAATGTGTACAACTTCCTGACTCACAACATCGTCTGTTACACCAAGATGCCTCGGCCGCTGGATCTCCACCGATTCGAGAGGGACCACTCGACGCGCTGTGTGTGGCAGCCGAAGATCTTTGTCGGGATGCATTGGATCGTCAAGGAGATGCACAAAGTGGTGTTCGTGCTGTTCAAGGACTCAGGGAACGTGGTAGTGGCAGGCATAAGGAAGATGGAGGATATTGAGAAGGCCGAGAAGCTGTTGGAGCATGTGGCCAAGTATATGGTGAAGGAGGGAGAGGTGACTCCTGTCGTTGAGGAAGAGCCTGTGGTCAAGCTTGAACCGGGTCTAGTGAAGGAGGGGAAACGAAAGCTTGAGCAGGCTGCGCCTGCGACCGAAGGGCGCGCTGCGCGCGCAAAGAAAGCGAAGCTGCAGACGATGCGCATATGAGGGTTGTCACTGTGTAGTTGTAAAGTCGAATGTATATTTCACATCACCCCAAGACTGCTCTCTATCTGACCATGACTCTGCTTGCCGTGCTGCCCAGGGAGACCTCCAACATCACCGTCATCGACTTCATGAAGCAACAAAACCACGATGCGTCCCTGACCCGTTGCATCATATGTCGGCCGCCAAAGGACGAAGAGGAGCGCAAGAAGCATCTCTACTCACAGTTCTGCATGGCCTGCATGAACAACGGGAAGCTGAAGGAGTGGACAGAGTTGATAGGCGTGAGGGAAGTGGAAGACAAGCGGTTTACTCAGGCTACAAGCGAGGCGCCTTGTCAGTGTTGCTGCATGCAGTAAAAAGCAATTAGTCTTCTGCTGCCTCATCGAAAACGGATGTCTGTACCTTGGGCATATACATTTTGAAAGCTTCTGCATATTCCTTTCTCTCTGCCGCTGGTTTATTCTTAATGAAAGCTCTGATTTGATCCATCGATGGTTTCTCCTCCGAGCCAGCTCCGTCTTTGAGGCGATCTTCCACCCAACCTTTATTCCCCCGAAGCAGCTCTTGATGAATTTCATAAGGGTCTGTGAACGTTTCTCCTCGCAGCTGTCTCCACGACAACTCAGAGCAACTGTGTTTCCCTTCCAATTGACCCAGACTAACGATACAAAAACTGAGAAAATCCAACACTTTCAGTTCGATCGGTGTCAATAACATATAATCAGAGAATGTGTGAGCGTAGTAGAGGTTGATATCCATTTCCACCAGAACTTTGCCTTGATATTTTGACACATCAGGTAGAAATTCGTCGCGTAACTGATCCAGATTATATCGCTTCTTACTGATGAGGGTGTAAATCAATTTGAGGTCTTCAAAGCTGATGTCGAGTTTTCGTTTGGACATGGTTGGAACGTGAAGGATGTGTTGAGGGATGAACTAATAGTCGTTGTCGTTTGAGGGGTTGATCACATTCAGTCCCCACTTGACTTTGAACTATGACTGGAGGTTTGGGTCTGGTCCCCCCTCCGGGGGGGTCCTAGCCGCCGAAGGCGCTGAGCGAAAAAAAATTTTTGCCAGTCATTTGCCCTTTTCCAGTGGCCACTGGGACCTACCACCCCAGAAAAAGTGCGCATAAGTCCAAATGACTCTACGCAACTTCCCAATGCCGCAAGGTCACAGTGACCACCACAAAACCCCCAATGACTGGGAGAAAAATTTTTGGCTTCATCCAGCCTGCCCCCCTGCGGACCATCGACTTAGAAAATTTTTACCTCGCAAAAATTTTTTTCTCCCAGTCATTGGCCTTTCCTCAGTCACCACTGTGGCCATATGCCGCCACGCACCGAAAATGCCGCAACCCAACGGGGGTCACAGTGACCACCAGAAAAGGGACAATGACTGGGGAAATTTTTTTCTCTGAAGTTGAAAAATTTCTAAGTCCAAAAAATGCCGCAAGCCAAAAGTGATATGCTGTGACCACCAGAGGTAGCCAAGAGATGCAGTAAGCGATCAGAACTCACCCTCCAAAAAAGCCACCCGTCATGTCTACACTTGAGCTAGAAGGAGTCACAGTCACTTCCGGTGACCTAACCAACGCTGACGGCAACACCATCGACACCCTGGTCTTCTCCCACAATGTGCATGGGATGGCTGTCACCATCATCAAGAATATGCAAGTGATACTCCCCAAGCTGCCCAGCCCTCTCCTGCTACCGGACTACAAACGCAACTCGAAATGGATTAAAAAGACAGTATCAGTCAAGCTGTTGTCGGACCGTGAACTCACAACGATGACTGTACCAAGGAAAGAGTTCGAGCATGCGGTCCTCGAGCTCATCGAGGCGTATCGCTTGATAAGGACACCTCCGAAGAGCTGGAGCATCACAGTAGGATTCGACAGATACGACCGACATTTGATCTGCACCGTGTATTTCAAGAAGAAATAAATACACGCAAAGTGGCAATGTAAACAAATGTTTATAAACAATAAAAATTCGCATTTCAATCCTAAAACGACCTCTGATGAATTACCAACTGCCGTGTGAACTCGAGCTCGTTAACGCTCAGCTTGAAATACAGAATCTGAAAGCGGAATTGGAAACCAATGAAGATGAACTCGAGCAGACTCAGATGAGATATGTGTTTGCTATTCGCAACGCTCGAGAACTGTATCAGAAAAAAGAGATTGAGTCACAACAACTAAAAGACACCATAGTGGAACTGCAAATGAAAGTCAACGAGCTCGAAAATAGACCACCACCTTTGGCGTACAGGCCCCCGACTCCGCCACCACCGCCTAAAACCCCACTAATCATCAAAAAACCCAAAACTCCTCCTCCTTACAAAAAACAGACTCTTCCCGCTGCTGTAATATACAACTGCCTTCCTACGCTGCTCACAATGTGCTAATCTCGCTGCGGCGGCGCAGCCGCCCTGCACGCTGCGCGTGCTGAGTAAAAACTTACAACACCTTTACTCTTACAACTTATCTATACACTGCTCCACACACTCGCGAAATATCTTCCTGCACTTGGTGAACCCATTCGACGTCAGCCCGTACTTCTGCAACACAGGCAACGACTTGTTGGTAAACCTGGATATGAACTTTATCTTGTCCTGCAGCTTCGCAATCCTAGGCACCAACACCTTCCCCTGACACTCGTACGCCTTTCCACTGTCCACCTCGTTCAGCACGGCCAGTATGTGATACTCGAATTTGTAGGAGCACACGTGCTCGGCGAACGAGGGAGTGTTGATGAAGTGCAGCCAGAGTCGCATAGCCACCTGCTGCAGCTGGGTCACAATCATCGGGTCGGCTGGCTGAGGGAGCAGCTGCTTGAGCATCACCAGAGCCAACGCCTCGTTAGCGTGATACCGTGCCCTCTTATCATGCACCTGATCTAGCTTCCTCGATGTGACCCCTTTGCCTCCCTTCTGCAGCTTCTGTCTGATCTCATCGCTCTCTGCTGTGTGCTTCCGCTTCTTCCCTCTGGCCCTGGGGTCGGTCTCCACGATCACATGTTGCCTCTGCTCGAAGGTCATCTCCCCGAACTCCCCAGCGTACACGGTGCCCGTCAAGGAGCAGATGGACTGGCCCTGCTGCGGGTCGGACACGAGCTGGTTGCACTCCTCCGAGGTGCACACGTGGAAGTTGCAGGAGAACGTGCAGACGTAGAGGGTCGAGTGTTGGAAGAACGGGCAGGCGTTGGTGCATTGGTGTTTGCAGAAGGAGCGGGGCGGGTCGGACGACAGGCGGTAGCGGGGATACATGGCGTTGATGGCGGCTGTGTAGAGCTCGATCTTCTCAGGATCTGGTTGCATTGTTTGAGCTTTTGGTGCCAGTC
>ERZ778028.1930-NODE-1930-length-17811-cov-5.390122_pt1 | contig 17811 bp, 25 predicted proteins | sample MGYA00375758_ERZ778028 | MGnify/ENA primary metagenome ERZ778028 (study PRJEB29350, sample SAMN05389828) | bioreactor metagenome | isolation source: Thiocyanate bioreactor | place: South Africa: University of Cape Town | collected 2014-03-17 ... | reverse complement strand
AGATAAGCTAGTGACTGGAGTCAGACGTGTGCTCTTCCGATCTTTTGCTATTCAAGTACCTTCGACCAAAGGAACTGGAGCGGCAGAATATCAATTGCTTTGATGCATGGGCTGCAATTTTTGCAAAGAAAACCACTGATTTTGAATTCTCCGTTACCAATCAGGTTATCCAGAAAGAACGTTTTCGTTATTTTATCAAAATACCGGAGCTAGCAGCCTTTTATAATGAAATCACAGATTATCGAACGGCTGAGGACGTTGGAGTTGATCGTCCAAATAAGAACGAGATTCTCCACAATATACCTCCTACGCCCCAACAGGAAGAGTTTATAAAAAAATTAATGGAGTTTGCCCAAACGGGTAATGCGGAAATTTTAGGACGTGCGCCACTATCAGAGTCTGAGGAGAAAGCGAAAATGCTTATTGCAACTGATTACGCCCGAAAAATGGCTCTTGATCTGCGTATGATTAGCCTTGAAAAATACAGTGATCACCCGGATAACAAGGCGAGTCATTGTGCCAAAACAATTGCAGCTTACTACCACAAGTATGAAGCACAAAAAGGAACACAGTTTGTATTTTCGGATTTGGGCACCTATCAACCGGGATCGTGGAGCGTGTATTCAGAGATTAAGCGCAAGCTCGTTGAGGATTACGGTATTCCTTCACATGAAATTCGATTTATCCAGGAATGCAAAACGGATAAAGCCCGTAAGTCGGTTATTGATGCCATGAATGATGGAAAAGTACGCGTTATCTTTGGTTCTACGTCCATGCTTGGTACTGGTGTGAACGCTCAAAAACGTGCGGTTACGGTGCATCATCTTGATACTCCGTGGAGACCGTCTGACTTGCAACAGCGGGATGGTCGCGCGGTCAGAAAAGGAAATGAAGTAGCCAAAATACACGCCAATAATCAGGTGGACGTGATTATCTATGCTGTTGAAAAGTCGCTCGACAGCTATAAATTCAATCTACTGCATTGCAAACAAACTTTCATTTCACAGCTTAAAAGTGGTGCGATGGGTGCACGTACCATCGACGAAGGAGCAATGGATGAGAAAAGTGGTATGAATTTCTCAGAATACATGGCTATCCTCTCGGGCAACACCGACTTGTTGGATAAATCCCGATTGGAGAAGAAAGTGGCAGCATTGGAGAGTGAGCGCAAGTCGTTCAATAAGGATAAGAGTGGGTCAGCTTGGAAACTACAGGAATATACCCGAACACTCGACCATAACAACGAGTGCATTGCTCACATGACTTCTGATTACGAGATGTTTCAATCCCGTATAAAAACAGATAAAGACGGATATATTCTCAATCCATTAAGATTAGACAGTTTACATGCAACCGATGTAAAAAGTGTCGGAACAAAGTTGCAAGAGATTGCAATAAATGCCAGTACCAATGGAGAATATATGCCTATCGGTGAATTATATGGATTTCCAACTCTTGTCAAGACAGAAACGATGGAGAAAGATGCACAAGAGCTAAAGCAAAACCGTTTCTTTATCGAAGGTGCATTTAAATATACTTATAACAACGGGCTGATCGCCATGAGTGATCATAAAGCAGCAGCTATGAACTTTATGAATGCTTTGGAACGAATTCCAAAACTCATTGAGCAGTATAGGGCACAAAACGTAACAATGGAAAGAGACATACCTACTTTGAAAGAAGTGGTAAACGGTACGTGGAGAAAGGAAGAGGATTTAAAAAATCTGAGAAGCGAATTATCTGCATTGGAACGTAAGATACAACTTACGTTAGCACCTCAAAAAGGTGTACCGGCAAATGAAGGTGATACAAGCCAAAAGTTGTCTATAACAGAAGTGAAACCTGAAAAAACTATTGACATTTCGAAAAATAATCAAACGGCTCGTGTTCGTATTTAATGATAAGTACTAAAACTAGTCCAAATATGAGATACGTTTCAAAAAATCATTATTTTACTCCACTAGTAAGTAACCAAGTCCAAAAAAATTATATTTTGACAAATATATATTACCGTAAAAATCCGTATAGGTAAAATCATGCAATACAACCCTGTTACCGGAAAACAGATTAAATATCAAAGCGATGCAATTGATTTGGTGCACAATAAATTGAAAAGTCTGGATAATTAACAAAAAACTTTAAAGAAGACGAAGCCACTGACACCGACCGTACTAATGGATTAGACATTGCCGATTTCATTATTGCAGAACTAAAATCTAAGAAAACCACATTGGAAATTCAAAGTTTCTTCGGTCCAACATTGCAATCTATGATTGACAAAAACAAGGCTTTATTGCTTTTGATAAACGGTTTGCAATTAGAAGAAGTCTGAAAAACCACTATCACCAAAGTTTTAAATTAGCTAAATATCCAAATATATTTCAATTTGTTTGGTCAGCTCATTTATTGTTCGTAGTTTTGCGAACTACAAACAAATAGATACTTTCTATCATGGATAAATACAAAAATAAAGATTACACTATTGACAACGAGCAACTTGCCAGATTTGCAAAAGCAATGGGACATCCGGCACGAATCACAATACTACATTATTTAGCGTCGCTAGACAGTTGCTATTTCGGTGACATACACAACGAATTACCAATTGCAAAAGCTACTGTATCACAACATTTGAAAGAATTAAAAGATGCAGGTCTCATTCAGGGCGAAATTGAAACTCCAAAAGTAAAATACTGTATCAACCGTGAAAATTGGGAAAAAGCCCAAGCATATTTCGAAACATTCTTTGCATTGAGAAAAGAAAAAACAAGTTGTTGCAACTAACTTAGTATTAAAGAAATGAACTTGCATAATCCCCCTTCAGGGGTTAGGGGTTCTTAAAACAAATAAAATCATGAACATTCAAGTATTAGGAACGGGCTGTCCAAAGTGTAAATCACTTGAAAAAGCCACTCGCGAAGTAGTAGCTCAAAACAATATCGATGCAACCATTACTAAAGTGGAAGATATCGTTGAAATTATGAAATTCAATATCATGACAACACCCGCTTTGGTTATTGATGGAAAGGTTGTAGTTAAGGGACGTGTGCCTTCAATGGATGAATTAAAACAAATACTAACAAACAAAATTTATATTTTATGAAAAAGCTTATTTCATTATCTGTATTAGCACTTGTAGTTGTATCGCTTTTTACCGTTAGCAGTGTCGCTGCCAACAAAAAAACACAACCAGTAGTTTCTAAGTCGGCTAAAGTTGAGGTTTACTACTTCCATTTTACACGTCGTTGCGTAACATGTCAGGCTGTTGAAACAGAATCTCAAGCTGCCGTTGCGGCACTTTATCCTGTTCAAGCTAAAAAGGGTCTAATTACCTTTAAAGCAGTGAATTTGGACGAAAAAACAAGTGAAGCATTAGCAAAAAAATGCAACGCTGAGGGTCAGGCACTTTTGGTTATTAGTGGTGGCAAACGTATTGATCTTACTGAGCAAGGATTTATGTACGCAAAAAGTAGCCCGGACAAACTAAAGGCTGAGTTGAAAAAGGTAATTGACGCACTTATTTAATTCTCTAATTAGATTATGGAATTTCTGCAAAGCATATTAGATAACTCACAATACGCATTTGTAACAGCCATTTTGCTTGGACTGATGACAGCCATCAGTCCTTGCCCTTTGGCCACAAACATTTCTGCTATTGGGTTTATTAGTCGCGACATTGAAAATCGCCGACGTGTTTTTATCAGTGGGTTAGTTTACACACTTGGTCGTGCCATTAGTTACACAGGCCTGGCACTCATTATTTTCTTTGGGGCAAGCAAAATGCATATCTCCATGATTTTTCAGGGTTGGGGTGAAAAACTGTTAGGTCCTGCACTCATTCTGATAGGTTTGTTTATGCTCGATGTGATTAAAATCAAGTTCCCTGGCTTCTCAGGCTTAACCGACAAAATAGGCGAGAAAAGCAAAGGCAGCTATTGGAGCACACTTCTGTTGGGAATGGTTTTCGCCCTGGCATTTTGTCCGTACAGCGGTGTATTGTATTTCGTGATGCTTATTCCTATGACTGTAGCAAGTGTAAGTGGGTTATATCTACCTGTTTTATTCGCCATTGCCACTGGCTTACCTGTCATTCTTTTTGCATGGCTTTTAGCTTACGCAGTTGGTAATGTTGGAAAGCTATACAATCAAATCAAAACCTTTGAGCTTTGGTTCAGACGTGTCGTTTCGGTTGTTTTTATCATAGTAGGTCTTTATTATACAGCTATTTTCTTTCTATAATTGTTACATTATCACATCAACACATTATCAAATTAAATCAGTATGGACGAGATTATTTGCTATTGCAAACAGGTAACTAAACGCGAAATTGAAAAAGCAATTTCTGAGGGTGCAAAAACCCTCAAAGATATCCAGGAAATGACCGGAGCATGCACCGGGAATCAATGTAAAGAACTCAACCCTTCAGGCAAGTGCTGTTCTTCAGATATAAATGCAATGCTACCAAAACCAAAATTCAAGATGGCTTCCACTTGTGGTTGTGGCCATTGTTGAGTAAAATTTTTTACCCTAATTGTTCGTACTATTACGAACTAATTATATATCATTAAAATATAAAATTATGAGATTCAATAAAAACGTTATTATACCACTAATACTATTACCTGTCTGGTATGTGATCTATTCCAATTTACAACCTATAGCCGATTGGTTTGTTGACACTATTTTGGGAATGACCAAAGGTTCCCATCTTACTGAAGCATTGAGATTCTTTATTTTCGAGTTCCCGAAAGTATTGATGCTATTAGTCTTGATTATTTTCTTTGTCGGTATTCTCCGCAGTTTTTTTACCGCCGAACGTACCCGAAAAGCCTTGGAGGGTAAATCAACATTCATGGGTAATATTATGGCTTCTTTGTTGGGTATTGTAACGCCCTTCTGTTCTTGTTCTGCTATTCCCCTGTTTCTTGGATTTGTCGAATCTGGCGTACCACTGGGTGTTACTTTCTCGTTCCTGATTGCAGCTCCAATGATTAATGAAGTGGCTGTTATACTGCTGTACGGTATGTTTGGGTGGAAAGTGGCTGCAATTTATATTAGCACAGGTCTGTCTATAGCCATTGTTGCTGGGTGGATCATTGGCAAGTTAAAGCTTGAACACTGGGTAGAAGAATGGGTCTATGCTACCAAATTGGGCGAGGGAGACGGAGAAGAAGGAAAAATCACTTTCTCTCAACGTATTTCTATGGGTTATGATGCAGTCAAAGAAATAGTAGGCAAAGTTTGGTTATATGTGGCATTTGGTATTTTAGTAGGTGCAGGAGCTCACGGCTATGTGCCTGCTGAGTTTATGGCGTCATTTATGGGTAAAGATGTTTGGTATGCTGTCCCTCTTTCGGTTCTCATTGGTATTCCATTATATTCAAACGCCGCCGGCATTGTTCCCATCGTTTCGGTTTTAATTGAAAAAGGTGCATCACTTGGAACTGCCTTGGCATTTATGATGTCGGTCATTGCATTATCATTACCCGAAATGATTATTCTCCGTAAAGTATTGAAAATGCCTTTGATTCTTACTTTTGTTGCCATTGTCGGCGGAGGGATTATGATAGTAGGTTTCTTGTTTAATTACATATTCTAAGAAAATCATTTATTAACCAGTTAATAAAAATGGATCAAAAATTAAACTATACGAAACTGTACGAGAATTATTCACCCAAAATAAGGCGTTATCTAAATTGCAATTTCAGCATTGAAGATTCCGAGGATCTTTTACAGGACATATTCATCAAAGTTTATAATTCGTTACCTAATTTCAGAGGCGAAGCATCCCTGAATACATGGATATATCGGATTGCAACAAATTCAGTCATTGACAAAATAAAAAGTAATGTTCACAAATTCGCCAAAGCACAGCAGGAACTAAACACTACAACATTACATTACAACAACAGCCAATTTACAACAACCTTTGAAAAGCAAATTGAAAAAGAAGAAATGAACCACTGTATAAGGCAGTTTATAAATGAGCTAACTGAAAAGAACAGAGTCGTTTTTGTACTAAGTCAATATGAAGACCTCTCGAATAAGGAAATTGCTGAAGTACTTAATATTAGCATTGGTTCCGTAAAAATAAGGTTGCATAGAGCTAAAGAGACGTTGAAAGCTTCTTTGTCTCAAAATTGTCATATCTATTTTGACGACTGTAACGAAATGTCCTGCGAGCCGGTTTCATCATGCGAACATTAAAACATTATTCTTTTTTGTATCTATATCTTCAGTTCATCGTCTAATCAGTTTTTAAATTTAATGTCAAACTAAAAAAGACTAAAAAGATGACAAATTGCTGTACATGCTTTTCAGAAAGCGAAACTAACAAAAAGGATTTTGAAGTTGTAAAAATTGAGAAAACGAAGAATGTTTGTCCTATGTGCGAAGATTTCGCAAAAGAGCAAATAGAAAACAAAAAACCAATAGCAGTCCTTTCATGCGAAGGTGCATGTTTAAGGGGTGAAATTGCACGCCAGGCTGCAAATATTATTTGCTTTAAACTTTCGCCGGAGAAAACTTCTCGCATTTGTTTAGGCGGAGCATTTACAAAAAACACAGGACAACGAAATTTGGTAAGAAGTACTCCAAAAGTACTTGCTTTAGAAGGTTGCTTTATAAAATGTAGTTCCCGAATGATGAAAGGTGTTATTGATGAGCTAAATCCTGAAATAGTTGTTGTTGATACATTGTGTGATTTCGATAAAAAGCTTTTTGCAATTAATGATTTAGCAGAGGAAAAGATAAGAGAGTTAGCAACTAATGCAGCTAACAAAATTGTTGAAAAATATCTTGCCGTTTAATTTATAAATTTTGAATATAATGGAAACAAAAGAAAAAAAGGCTTGCTTGTGTGGAACAAGCGAATTCAATGTTGTAAGCTGCTCAGGTGCATCAGACCTCGGACAATTTTCTGACCTTGTAGCAAGAAGATTGCGTGACAATAAAGTGCGTAAAATGAACTGTTTGTCAATGATAGCTATCGACAACCAACCTCTAATCACCGCTTTCAAATCAGCCAACGTGTTAGTAATTGATGGTTGTCCGGTGGATTGCGGAAAAAAGATACTTGAGAAAGCCGGAATCACAGATTTTAATCACTTGCGCTTAACTGATCTTGGATATAAAAAAGGAGAAACACCTATAAGTGAGAACATAATTCAAGCCATTTATGAAAAAGCTGAAGCTATCCATTAAGCTGAAACAAATAGTCTCAATTGTTTTTTTGCTTTTGTCAGTATCGTTTTTTATTCTTCTTATTGCCAATAAAAAGAACATGGAAAACTATGCTTCGCAATTAATGAAAAAGCAAACCACTGAAGCCACTAAAGAATCGACAAAATCTGTTGTCGATTCTTTGTATAACTACCAAAAGAACGGCTCGAAACACAAAATCACGTTTCTCGAATTTGGAGCTACTGGCTGTTCAGCTTGTAAACGCATGGAAACTGTTATGGCAGAAATTCGAGAAAAATATCCTCAAGAGGTCAACGTAATATTTCTGAATGTATTACTCCCCGAAAGCCAAATCATGATGAAATACTTCGGCATTGCTGCCATTCCAACACAAGTACTACTAGATAAAAATGGAAAAGAGTTTTTTAGGCATACAGGGTACTTTTCTGAAAAAGAATTGGCAAAAACACTAACAATCAAAAACATTAATTAATTGGAAATGTTAGTGTTAATCTAAATATTGTTATCCTCTTTCTACCTATCTTTATCCATTTAGAGATTATTAACTAACATTTGAACTCGATATACAAAAACATGTCGTATGTTTGCGACATACAACAACTCATTATGATAAAATCTGAAGTATTTGAAAAAGAGCTACAAGAGTTAGCCACATTCGCCAAAGTAATTTCACATCCTGCTCGTTTGGCAATTCTAAAGTATTTAGCAGAAACTAAAACCTGCATTTCAGGAGATATTTCCGACAAACTGCCCCTGAGTCGAACTACCGTTTCGCAACATTTAAAAGAATTGCGTGATATGGGATTGATTCATGGCGATATTGATGGAATGAAAATCAATTATTGCTTGTGTGGAACTTGCATTGCCGAAAAACTAGAGCTTTTCGATAATTTTTTCGCGCAAATTAAAGCAGTTGATATAGACTGTACAAGTGAAAATCATTGTAATTAAACTAATTACCAAATCATTTAAAATAATTTATTATGAAAGTTTCAAAGAAACTGCAGCTGTTATCGCTGCTTTTAGTAGTAATCACATTTAGCGCCTGTGCAAACCCTAAAAAAGAAAGCAATCAGGCAAATTCCGAAAACAGTGCTAATCAACCAGCACAAGCAAAACAAACCGTTAAGGCATCGTCTCCTTTACATGCCGAACTCAACAAAGCTAAAGAAGCCGGGAAAGCGGTTTTTGTAGTCGTTACCGGAACAGGCGCAGCCGATCTGAATAAAGCAATGTCAGTCGCCAAAAGCGCGACTACTATATATAAAAATGCAGTGGTAATTCAAATGAATAGGGACTTACCTGTAAATGCCGATTTAGTAAGCGAATGGGGATTGTCAGGCGCACCGTTACCACTTATTTTATCTATTTCACCAAAAGGATATGCAACAGGGGGATATACTCTTGCAGATGCTACAGCCGACAAAATTGCAGCATTAGTTCCCACGCCAAAAATGGATGACGTTTATGCAGCAATAAATAACAAAAAATCCACATTTATTATTGTATCTAAAAAATCAAACACCGATAAAGCGGGAATTCTTACAAACTGTAAATCAGCCGCAACACAATTGAAAAACAACGTTGCAATAATCGAAATTGATTTGGCAGACCCTAAAGAAGCTGCATTTATAAAACAACTTAATTTGAAAAGCGCACCAAACACAACATCTGTTTTGGTATTAAATGCTTCAGGGCAAACAACAGGCTCGTTTAATGGGAAAGTAGATGCAGCACAATTAGTTGGTGCAGCAACAAAAGTTGTCAAAAGTTGCGGTTCAAGCTGTAGTCCGGGCGGTTGCTAAATAAAATAAAAGAATTATGAGATTAATAGACTTGGTTTTAAAAGAACTATGGCACCGCAAGTCACAACTGACTTCCGGCTTATTGGCCATTACCTTAGGTATTGGAGTTATTGTAGGCATACGCACTATTTCAGTTGTTTCCGAAAAAGCAGTGGCGGTAAACCTCGACAATTTAGGAGCAAATATTTTGGTGTTACCTCAGGCAACCAGTGTAGATAATTATTACTCTGCTGATATTGACGCACCAACTTTCCCCGAAAGTTATGTAGAGAAAATAGTAACTTCCACATTACCGGGTGTCGATAATATGTCGCCAAAACTGACACGCCGTGTAAAAATTGGGAACGAAAATATTGTACTGACAGGTATTTTGCCCAAGAGCGAAATTGCCTCTAAACCAATTTGGCAACAAGGTGGTATCATTGGTAAAAAAGTAAATGCTAGTTGCGCTCCAAAACCGGGTGCAGCTCCCGCCAAATACATAGACCCCAAATTGCAACGCAAAGGAATTGACGACTTAGCCGAATCCGATTGTTTTATCGGTACAGCTGTGGCTCAACGATTGAAATTAAAAGAAAATAGTACCCTAACAATTGAAGGAAAAGATTTTACGGTGGTGAAACTTCTACCCGAAACTGGCACAGTGGACGACGACCGGGTATTTGCAAATCTGCACGCTGTTCAAAAGCTATTAGGTACAGGGGAGCAAATCAGCGCCATTGAAATAATGGGCTGTTGCAGTCAAATATCAGACGGACTTTTGAGCAAACTCCGTAACGTATTGCCCGATACCCGCATTACAACCATTGGTCAAATTGTATCTACACAAATAGAAACCAACCGAATGATGAATAAAATATCATTGGTGTTTCTGATTATTATTCTATTCGTAGGGAGCATTTCCATTGGAAATTACATTTGGGCTAACGTCAACGAACGCCGCAAAGAAATTGGAATACTACGCATGATTGGCTACCACAAACGCCACATTTATTATATTTTGGTGTTGAAAGCCCTGATAATGGGTATTGTGGGAGGAATAGCCGGATACATTGTTGGCACATTGGCAGCCGTTTGGTTAGGTCCGCAATTTATTGGAATAGTAGTAAGTCCAATTTATACCTTGCTGCTTTTATCCATTGGCTTATCCATTTTTATTTCGGTTTTAGGCTCGCTTATTCCGGCATATATGGCAGGAAAAATTGAACCGTTTTCAAACATGCAGGAGGACTAAATTATGCTGATACAAATAAATAATCTTACAAAAACATATCAACGCCACGACGGCGCAATCAATGCGGTTGATAATCTATCGCTCGATATTCCTAAAGGTTCGTTTGTCACCATTACAGGTGCTTCGGGTTCAGGGAAAACAACTTTGCTTTTGATTTTGGGCGGTTTATTACAACCTACTTCAGGTAAAATGAGCTACAATGCCAGGGAATTAGACTTACTCAAAGAAAAGGACATGGCTACTTTCCGCAGCAATCATGTAGGTTTCGTTATGCAGAGCTTCGCCCTTGTTCCTTACCTTACAGCTCTGGAGAACATTTCTATTGCTTTAAATGTGAAAGATAAGGACAATGATAAAAACCGAAAACGGGCATTGGAACTGTTGGAATGGGTGGGACTCTCTGACCGTACTACCCATTATCCCAAAGAACTTTCGGCAGGTCAGCAACAACGGGTAGCCATAGCCAGGGCATTGGCCAACAATCCTGATTTATTGCTTGCCGACGAACCAACCGGCAATCTGGATCCAAGTCTATCGGAAGAAATTCTGGGCATTTTAAAAGACATAAACCAAAAACAGGGAACCACTGTTGTAATGGTCACTCACAGCCCAATGGCTGCCGAATATGGCGATACAAAAATTCAACTCAAAAACGGTAAATTACATACCAACGAAAAAGTATAATCAAATGAAACGAGCATGAACGCAGAGGTTCACCAAAGACAGTGATAATTTGACATGCGAGTTCCATACGGCTATTAAAAAACAATTATTATCGTATGAAAACAATAGAAATTTTCGAAGAGGCAATGTGTTGCCCAACCGGATTATGCGGACCAAGTATTAATCCGGATTTATTGAGAATATCAGCAGTATTGGACACCTTAAAACGAAAGGGCGTTAATATATCCCGCCACAATTTAAAAGATGAACCACAACTGTATGTTTCTAATAAAACCGTAAACGATTTTTTAATGAAATACGGCGTTGAAGGTTTACCAATCACATTGGTTGATGGAGAAATTGTTGTTTCAAAAACATATCCAACTACTAAACAACTAAGTGAATGGACAGGCGTTAATCTTAATTTTATACCTGTCAAATAAAGTAACTACTCAGCACCCCATAATTTTGAAATATAGATAATTAACATCTTTTCCCCAAAGGGGATAAATGTAAATAACCCCCAGCAAGCGAAGCGCAACTGGGGGATGAAGTAAACAAGTGACCCAACATTTGATTTTCAGTTCGGCTAGTCGAACTGAAAATCAATTACATTCAAAAAAATGAAAGATTTTAAATTATCAGAAATAGATTTGACCAAATACCTGTTTTTTACGGGTAAAGGCGGTGTAGGCAAAACTTCTATTGCTTGCGCGACAGCCATAGGATTAGCCGATGCCGGAAAGAATATCTTATTAATCAGCACCGACCCTGCTTCCAACTTGCAGGATGTATTTAATCAGCCGCTAAATGGTAACGGTACAACCATAACTGAAGTTCCAAACCTCACAGTCGTAAATTTAGATCCGGAAGAAGCAGCCGCCAAATACAAAGAAAGTGTAGTTGCCCCTTTCCGTGGCAAACTGCCCGAAAGTGTTATTCAGAACATGGAAGAACAACTATCAGGTTCATGTACAGTGGAAATTGCGGCTTTCAACGAGTTTTCCGATTTTATCACAGACAAAGCAAAGCAAAAAGAATACGACCATATCATTTTCGATACAGCCCCAACAGGTCACACGTTGAGAATGCTGCAACTTCCTTCAGCTTGGAGCACATTTATAAGTGAGAGTACACACGGTGCATCTTGTCTCGGGCAATTGTCAGGCTTGGAAGCTCGGAAGGAGATTTACAAACAAGCCGTTCAGTCGCTAGCCGATGGGCAGGCTACCCGATTGGTTTTAGTGAGTCGTCCCGAGGTTTCGGCATTGAAAGAAGCCGCACGTTCTTCGCAAGAATTACAACTGTTGGGAATTCAAAATCAGTTATTGATTATCAACGGACTGTTACAACAGTTTGATGAAAATGACGAGGTTTCCAAACAAATTCAAAACAGACAACAATCGGCATTAATGAGTACACCTCAGGTATTAAATGAATATCCTGTTTATAGCGTTCCTCTCCGTTCTTATAATTTATCCAATATCTCTAATATCCGTCAATTGCTAACCGAAGATAATCTCTCCGGTACGAAGGACTATCAACCGCTTAAAGATGAAAAAAGTTTAGACGATTTGATAAACGATTTGTATTCGTCAGGCAAAAAGGTTGTTTTTACAATGGGTAAAGGTGGAGTTGGAAAAACTACCATTGCAACCAATATAGCGTTGGGATTGAGAAAACGGGGTGCAAAGGTTCATCTAACCACAACCGACCCCGCAAATCACCTTAATTACGACTTTGTCATTAAAGCCGGAATAACGGTCAGCAAAATTGATGAAACCGTAGTGTTGGAAGCATATAAAAATGAAGTGAGAGCCAAAGCCAGGGAAAACAACATGTCAGCCGCGGATATGGAATATATCGAGGAAGATTTGCGTTCCCCATGTACCCAGGAAATAGCCGTTTTCAAAGCATTTGCCGATATTGTGGAAAAAGCGGATAATGAAATCGTTGTTATTGACACAGCCCCAACCGGTCATACCTTGTTATTACTGGACGCAACCGAAAGTTATCACAAAGAAGTTGAACGTACTCAGGGCGAAGTATCGGGTGCTGTTGCTCATTTACTCCCTCGTTTACGCAATTCACAGGAAACGGAAGTGGTTGTCGTTACCCTCCCTGAAGCAACCCCTGTATTTGAAGCTGAAAGGTTACAACTAGATTTGCAACGTGCAGGTATTCATAACAAATGGTGGGTCGTAAATTCATGTTTATCATTAACTCACACACAAAACCCATTTCTTCAAGCCAAAGCACAGAGCGAATTAACTTGGATTGAAAAAGTAAAACAATTATCAAATCGTAATACCGCTTTAATAGAGTGGAAAGATATCTAAAGAAAATGACTCAGTCAAAGTCCATTTTTGATGATTTCACACAAATGTAATATGATTTACTTGGAAATAGTTGTTTTATGTCGTATGTTTGCGACATAAAACAATAGTACTCGTATTACTTTAAAATCAAACACAATGGAAACAAACTGGATTACTTTAGCCCTGATTTTTATTTGTGCAATTGCTTTGATTTTCTTCTTGATAATAAGAAATCAAAAAGATAAAAACGACGTGGTTTCATCTTTGAATGCTCAAGAGGATTTGGAAGATGATGCTGAACGAGAAAAGGACATAGATTAAAAACTTATCTGACTTGATTATTATTTTACAACAATCTATCGTTCTACGTTTATGACATTTTTCAACAAAGCAAAATGACAAAATCAGAAGTATTTGATAAAGATTTACAAGATCTGGCCAATTTCGCCAAGGTTATTTCACACCCGGCTCGATTAGCTATTCTTAAATATTTGGCCGAAACTAAAACATGTATATCGGGTGATATTTCCGACAAATTACCATTGAGCCGCACCACCGTTTCGCAACATCTAAAAGAATTGCGCGATATGGGACTCATTAGCGGTCAAGTGGATGGACTAAAAATCAATTATTGCTTATGTGGTTCAGCAATTGCTGATTTCAAAGTGGCATTTAATGATTTCTTCAAAGAGAGTGATTGTAAAGAGCTTGTTTGCAAATAAACTAATAAAAAATAGACATATGCCAAAATTAAATGTATTATTCGTGTGCTTGCACAATTCCGCTCGTAGCCAAATGGCTGAAGCTTTTTTAAATTCATTAGGAGGGGATAGTTTCTACGCTGAGAGCGCAGGCTTGGAAGCAGGAACAATAAACCCCTACGTTGTACAGGTAATGAAAGAAGTGGGAATTGACATTTCACAAAACAAAACCGACAGTGTATTTGAGTTTTTCAAACAAGGGCGCTTATACGCTTACGTCATTGCCGTATGCGATGCTGCAAATGCCGAAAGATGTCCGATTTTCCCAGGCGTTTGCAACCGGTTAAATTGGTCTTTCCCCAATCCGGCAGAGTTTAAAGGTACAGACCAAGAAATTTTGGCAGAAACCCGAAAAGTAAGAGATATGATAAAAACTGAAATCGAAAAATTCATAGTAAGCTACAAACAATAAAAAATATGGCTATCATTAAATCTTTATCTATATTCTTATTGGCTGGTCTTTGTGAAATTGGAGGCGGATACTTGGTTTGGCTTTGGCTTAAAGAAGATAGATCTGTTTGGTATGGATTAGCAGGTGGCTTAATTCTGGCAACTTATGGTGTGGTAGCAACCTTGCAGGAATCAAGTTTTGCAAGGGTTTATGCAACATACGGTGGTATTTTTATTGTGATGTCCTTGCTTTGGGCTTATATTATTGACAACTACAGACCTGATAAGTATGATCTGATAGGTGCGGGCATTGCACTAATAGGAGTTTGTGTAATATACTATGCACCAAGAAACTGAAAAACACAACATTATTTAAAATCAAAAACAATTAAAAAACATATAAACATGAAAGTATTAATTCTTTGTACAGGAAACTCATGCCGTAGCCAAATGGCACACGGCTTTTTACAATCTTTCGACCCAACCATTACCGTTTGTTCGGCTGGTACACAAGCCTCAGGCAAACTCAACCAAAAAGCTGTTGCCGCCATGAAAGATGCCGGAATAGATATTAGTAACCACACTTCAGATTCAGTAGATAAATACCTGAAGGACGAATGGGATTATGTAATTACCGTTTGTGGTGGTGCAAACGAAGAATGCCCGGCATTCTTTGGCAAAGTAAAACACCGTTTGCACATTGGTTTTGATGATCCTAGCCACGCCGAAGGAACTGAAGAATTTATTTGGAGCGAATTTATCCGTGTTCGCGATGAAATAAAAGAAGGGTTTTATAAATTCTATATTGAACAAATCAAACCACAATTATAATACTCAATGGCAACTCTGGTAAACGTTCAATCTTTAAGGCCTGTTTCAGTTACTACTCCGACTGTATCCTCAGAACTCGAATTATCTGATTTATTGGGAGCATTAAAAGTACGTTTGGGCATTAACAGAAACAATTATACTGTTACTCCGGGGTTGTACAAAGTTGGAAAACCGGATAGTCAATCAGACGTGTTGGTTTCGGCAAATTACAAATTGAGCTTTGATGTTTTGAGAAAAAATCTCGATTCATTGAATGTTTGGATGTTGGTTATCGATACCAAAGGCGTTAATGTCTGGTGTGCTGCCGGAAAGGGTAACTTCGGTACTGACAATGTGGTGAGAAGTATAAAAAAAGCTTCGCTTGAACATATTGTAAAACACAGGAGAATCATTTTGCCACAGTTGTCGGCAAGTGGAGTGGCAGCACACAAAGTAAAAGAGCAAACCGGATTCAAAGTCATATTTGGTCCTGTTCAGGCTAGAGACATTAAATCGTTTATTGAAGCTGGATATAAAGCAACTCCAGAAATGAGAAAAATAGCTTTTCCCATGGTTGAGCGAGCTAAACTTATACCGGTTGATTTTATGTACGCAATATACAAGCTACTGCTGATATTGTGCGGATTTTTTATCTTCTCGGGTCTTGATAAGACAGGCTTTTTGTTTGCAAAAATGCTCGAAACCTGTTTATATCCTTTAATAAACATTGTAGGAGCTTATATTGTCGGGATTGTTGTTGCTACCCTATTTTTGCCATGGGTTCCATTTCGGGCATTTGCTTTGAAAGGAGCATTTTGGGGTTTAGTACTCACAATTCTTTTATATTTTTTAATCGAAGTTCCTTACATGGAAGGAATAAGTATCGGATTAGTAAATATAAGCATTGCCTCCTTTATGACCATGAATTTTACTGGTTCATCAACCTATACTTCATTGTCTGGAGTTCAAAAAGAAATGAAATGGGCAGTTCCTTTTCAGATCGGATGCATGGCTCTAGGTATAATTTTATTCATTATCTCAAAATTAGTTTGATATGAAGACGATGCAGTATTTAAAAAACGTGGTTACATTAAAACTGAATAGTGATTTATGTACCGGCTGCGGAATGTGTGCTGTGGTTTGTCCTCATGCAGTATTTGAGATAAATAAAGGGAAAGCACATATCATTGATATTAACGATTGTATGGAGTGTGGAGCTTGTGCGCTGAATTGTCGATTTGATGCAATTACAGTAAAATCGGGAGTCGGGTGCGCTGCCGGAATCCTGAATGGGATTTTAAATGGAACCGAACCCTCCTGCGATTGTAGCGGAGAAAGTGAAAAAAGTTGTTGCTAATAATTAGTTAGATTTTTAAAACCAATAAAATATCTTTATGAAAACAAGATTAAAATTTCTTGATCGTTATCTGACTCTGTGGATTTTTTTAGCCATGTTCATTGGCGTTTTTGCAGGTTGGTACAGTCCAAATGTGGCTGCTTTTTGGAATAGCTTCTCAGTGGGAACAACTAATATCCCGATTGCCATAGGATTAATCATTATGATGTACCCACCTTTGGCAAAAGTCAAATACGAAGAATTGGGCGACGTATTCAAAAACACCAAAATACTTGGTTTGTCATTAGTTCAAAACTGGATTATCGGACCGGTATTGATGTTTTTTCTTGCTATAATCTTTCTGCAATTCAACATTGATTACATGTATGGTCTTATCCTCATAGGATTAGCCCGTTGTATTGCAATGGTCATTGTTTGGAACGATTTAGCGAAAGGCGACCGCCAATATGCTGCCGGATTGGTTGCTTTCAACTCGCTTTTCCAGGTATTACTATTTTCGGTGTATGCCTATGTGTTTATTGCCGTTTTGCCCGGTTGGTTTGGACTTCCTGTAAACGATTCGGTTTCGCAGATTACCATGAGCGCCATTGCAAAGAGTGTATTTATCTATTTAGGTATTCCGATGATTGCAGGTTTTCTTACTCGCTTCATTCTTACCCGCCTGAAAAGTGTTCAATGGTACGATACTAAATTTGTTCCTAAAATCAGTCCGTTAACGCTCATTGCATTGCTGTTTACAATCATTGTTATGTTCTCGCTCAAAGGCGAATACATAGTGAAAATCCCAATGGACGTTTTGCGTATTGCTATTCCGTTGGTTATTTACTTTGTAGTTATGTTTGTGTTTTCGTTCTTTATGAGCAAAAAAGCAGGTGCAACCTACGAACAATCAACAACCTTATCATTCACCGCAGCTAGTAACAATTTCGAGCTGGCTATCGCTGTTGCCATCGCTATTTTCGGTATCAACTCCGGCGAAGCCTTTACAGCCGTAATTGGTCCGTTAGTGGAAGTTCCGGTAATGATTGGACTGGTAAATGTAGCATTTTGGTTTAAGAAAAAGATGTTTTAAAGAAGCTTATCAACTCAGCAGTTGATTTGAAGTTTACATTAAAACTTCAAATGCAAAAGTCTCAATAGTCAAATTAACCATTGAGGCTTTTGTTGATTTGCAAGAAATGTCAAAACAGAATAACTGTTTCTGAGTCTGTCACGTCAGGTTAAAAATTTATTTGTAAATCCATTCTGATTCATTTTGGCGATGGAATTC
>ERZ778028.1918-NODE-1918-length-17948-cov-7.099816_pt1 | contig 17948 bp, 14 predicted proteins | sample MGYA00375758_ERZ778028 | MGnify/ENA primary metagenome ERZ778028 (study PRJEB29350, sample SAMN05389828) | bioreactor metagenome | isolation source: Thiocyanate bioreactor | place: South Africa: University of Cape Town | collected 2014-03-17 ... | reverse complement strand
CTTGAGCCGGCCGAAGTCGTGGCCGTAGGTCTCCATGTGGTCGGCGTCGATGTTGGTCACCACTGCCATCACGGGCAGCAGGTTCAGGAACGACGCATCAGACTCATCGGCCTCGACCACGATGTAGTCGCCGCTGCCCAGTTTGGCATTGGCGCCCGCGCTGTTGAGCTTGCCGCCGATCACAAAGGTCGGGTCCAGCCCCGCCTCGGCCAGAACGCTGGTCACAAGGCTGGTGGTGGTGGTCTTGCCGTGGGTGCCGGCAATGGCAATGCCCTGCTTCAGGCGCATGAGCTCGGCGAGCATCAGCGCGCGCGGCACCACGGGGATCTTCTTTTCGCGTGCGGCCAGCACTTCGGGGTTGTCCGAAGTGACCGCTGTGGACGTGACCACGGCGTCGGCACCATCGATGTGCGCGGCCGCGTGGCCGAGGCAGGTCTTGATGCCCAGGTCGGCTAGGCGGCGCAGCGTAGCGCTGTCGGACAGGTCCGAGCCCGAGATGCGGTAGCCCAGGTTGAACAGGACTTCTGCAATGCCGCTCATGCCGGCGCCGCCCAGGCCTACGAAGTGGATGTGGCGAATCGCATGTTTCATGGTTGGGCCAACTCCTCGCAGGCAGTCACCACTTCGCGGGTGGCGTTGATTTTTTGCATGTTTTTGGCCTTGAGCGCTACATCCACAAGCGTGGACCGCTCCAATTTCAATAGCATTTCAGACAGCCCTTGCGGCGTCAGGTCGCGCTGCTGCACCAGCCAGCCGCCGCCCGCATTCACCAGGAACTGCGCGTTGGTGGTCTGGTGGTCATCCACGGCCGACGGGAAGGGCACGAAGATGGACGCGGCGCCCACGGCCGCGATCTCGGTGACGGTGCTCGCCCCCGCCCGGCAGACGATGATGTCGGCCACTGCAAACGCACTGGCGGTGTCGTCGATGAAAGGCGTCAGCTCTGCCTCGACACCTGCAGCGGCGTAGTTGGCGCGCAGGGCATCGATCTGCGCCGCACCGCTTTGGTGGACCACGGTGGGACGGTGGTTGGCAGGCATCAGCGCGATGGCCTGGGGCACGATCTCGTTGAGCGCACGTGCGCCGAGGCTGCCACCCACCACAAGCAGGCGCAGCGGGCCGCTGCGGCCCGCAAACCGTTCGGCCGGGCCGGGCTGCTGCGTGAAGGCGGTTCGCAGCGGGTTGCCCACCCACTGGCCCTTTTTGAACACGTTGGGGAAGGCGGTGAACACCCGGTCGGCCACACCGGCCAGCACCTTGTTCGCCATGCCCGCCACGGAGTTCTGCTCGTGCAGCACCAGCGGCTTGCCCGCGAGCACGCCCATCATCCCGCCCGGAAAGGTGATGTAGCCGCCCAGGCCCACCACCACATCGGGCTTCACACGGCGCACGACCTGCAGCGCCTGCCAGAACGCACGCAACAGGCGCAGCGGCAGCAGGGCCAGCGTGACGAGCCCCTTGCCGCGCACGCCAGAGAAATCGATGAGTTCCAGCGCAAAGCCGTGCTGCGGCACGATGCGCGACTCCATGCTGCCGGGCGCGCCCAGCCAATGCACGCGCCAGCCACGCGTACGCAGCTCTTCGGCCACAGCCAAGCCGGGGAAGATGTGGCCACCGGTGCCGCCGGCCATGATGAGGGCGGTCTTCTGCGTCATACCCGCCCCCTTTTCATCGAATGCTGCGCATTCGGCAGCGTTGCACGCTGCTGCAGCTGGTTTTGGTGAAACAAACTCCTCATACGCGGCCTCCGCGCATGAGAAGTTTGTTTTCATAGTCCACACGCAGCACCACTGCCAGCGCCACCAGATTCATCAGAATCGCTGACCCGCCAAAACTCATCAGCGGCAGCGTGAGCCCCTTGGTCGGCAGTGCGCCCAGGTTCACGCCCATGTTGATGAAGGCCTGGAAGCCGATCCAGATCGCCACGCCCTGTGCGACGAGGCCGGAGAACACCCGGTCCAGCGCAATGGCCTGCCGGCCGATGTGCATGATGCGGCGGGTCATCCAGAGGAACAGGATGATGAGCGCCACCACACCCACAAGGCCAAACTCCTCGCCGATCACGGCCATCAGGAAGTCGGTGTGCGCCTCGGGCAGCCAGTGCAACTTCTCCACGCTGCCGCCCAGTCCGACTCCAAAAATCTCACCGCGCCCGATGGCGATCAGCGAGTGCGACAACTGGTAGCCCTTGCCCAGCGCATGTTGTTCGCTGAAAGGGTCGAGGTAGGCAAACACGCGCTCGCGACGCCATGGGGAGCTGGCGATCATCAACGCAAAGGCACCGACCAGCACGCCAGCAATCAGGAAGAACATGCGGGCATTCACACCGCCCAGGAACAGGATGCCCATGGCAATCACGGCCACCACCATAAAGGCGCCCATGTCGGGCTCGGCCAGCAGCAGCACGCCGACGATAGCCACCGCAGCGCCCATGGGCAGCACGGCGCGGAAGAAGCGCTCCTTCACCTCCATCTTGCGCACCATGTAGTCGGCGGCATAGATCAGCACCGCGAACTTGGCCACCTCGGACGGCTGGAAGCCCACCGGCCCGATGGACAACCAGCGGCGCGCGCCGTTGACCACCTTGCCCACGCCAGGGATCAGCACCGCCACCAGCATGAGCAGGGCCACGATGAACAACCAGGGCGCCACGCGCTCCCACAGCGCCATGGGCACCTGGAACGCCAGCAGCGCCGCCACAAAGCCCACCACCAAGTACATCATGTGGCGGGTCAGGAAATGGGTGGACGCATAGTTGGCAAAGCGCGGGTTGTCCGGCATGGCAATCGACGCCGAATAGACCATCACCAGCCCCCAGGCCAGCAGCGCCACCACCACCCAGAGCAGGGCTTGGTCAAAGCCCAGCACGCTTGCCGGTGTGCTGGACGACTGGCGGTACTCGGTGCCGCCCACACGCACGGGCAACACGTCGGCCGCCTTGCCGGGAAGGCCGCCGAACCAGCCGGTCACGCGTTGGAGCAGGGTGCTGGCGGGTGCTGTCATTGCATGCCCTCCGCCGACTGGCCCGCATCGTCGGCCATCGCCCGCACGGTCTCGCAAAAGACGTGGGCGCGGTGCTCGTAGTCCTTGAACATGTCAAAGCTGGCACAGGCAGGCGACATCAGTACCGCGTCGCCAGAATGGGCGCGCTGCGCTGCCAGTGCGACGGCCTCAGGCAAGGTGCCCGCATCGAGCAGTGGCACGCCAACGTCCTGCAGCGCCGTGCGGATCAGCGGTGCGTCGCGGCCGATCAGCACCACCGCACGTGCGTAGCGGGCGACGGGAGCGGCCAAAGGCGCAAAGTCTTGCCCCTTGCCTTCTCCGCCCAGAATGACCACCAAACGCCGCTCTGTGCCCAGCCCCACCAACGCTGCCGCCGTGGCGCCTACGTTGGTGCCCTTGCTGTCGTCAAAATATTCCACGCCATGGATGATGGCCACGGGTTCCACGCGGTGCGGCTCGCCCCGGTACTCGCGCAGGCCGTACAGCATGGGCGCCAGCGGGCAACCCGCTGCCGTGGCCAGCGCCAGCGCCGCCAAGGCGTTGGTGGCGTTGTGGCGCCCCCGGATGCGCAGCGCATCCGCTGGCATGAGCCGCTGGATATGCAGGTCCTCTTCGACCTCGTTGCGACCACGCTTGCGGGTTTCGTCGGCGTCCATGGCGCGCACCAGCCAGGGCATGCCGCTCACGACCTCGATGCCGAAGTCGCCCGGACGCCGGGGCATGTCTCCACCAAAGGTGATGTGCGCGCGCACCTGCGGCTTTTGCAGTTTGACCTTGACGGGCGGTGGCAGCATGCCCATCACCGCAGGGTCTTCGCGGTTCAGGATCATCAAGCCCGTCTGGCCAAAGATGCGTGCCTTGGCCGCAGCGTAGGCCTCGATGCTGCCGTGCCAGTCCAGGTGATCCTGCGTGATGTTGAGCACCGTGGCGGCCGTGGGCTCGAAGCCGCCTTCCCCCCCATTCACGCCATCCAGCTGAAAACTCGACAGCTCCAGCACCCACACATCGGGCAAGGTGTCTGCATCCAGGTGTTCTGCCAGTGTGTCGAGCAGGGTAGGACCGATGTTGCCGGCCACGGCCACACGTTTGCCCGAGCGCTCCACCAGCTGGCCGGTGAGCGAGGTCACGGTGGTCTTGCCGTTGGTGCCGGTGATGGCGAGCACGGCCGGGGCATATGCATGCGATGCACGCAGCGCGGCCAGGGCCGTGGCATACAGGCTCAACTCACCGCCAGCGCTGATGTTGTTTGCACGAGCCGCTTCCAAAACAGGAGCAACTGCTTCAGGGCTCAGCCCTGGCGAACGATAGACCGCTTGCAGGCTCTGCCCCTGCACCAGACTGGCATCGAATGCGCCCGACACAAAACGCACCTGGGGCAGCTCCTGCTGCAGCGCAGGCAGTTGTGGCGGGGCAACGCGCGTGTCGGCCACGGTGACCTGAGCACCACAACGCACACACCAGCGTGCCATCGCCATGCCCGAGGCGCCCAGGCCCAGGATCAGGATGTGCTGATCTTGCAGCAGGTTCGCAACGCCCTCGCGCGCCGGGCCTGCAGGCACATCGGGCGTGGTGGGCTCGTCGGCCTCTGACGTGTCGGCAACGTCCGCGCTGTCCGCAGCGCCCGGCTCGGGGGCGGTCACCTCGGCAAAGATCTGCGCCACAAAGTCCGCCGCTGCCTTCGCGGCGGAGACGGCGGGCACGGCCTCGGGGTTCCAGGCGGTGCTGGTGCTTTTGGCTGCGGGCGCAGCGTCTGTGGCCTCGCTGCCTGTCGCGGCAACATCCTGCTGCGGATTCGCCTCAGGCGCTGCGGGCGCTACGGGCAAAGGGGCCTGCATGTCGGGATCGCCTTCGGGAGTGCCGTCCGCACCCACCCCGGCCCCTGCCAACGGGGGCATGGCCTCGGGTGTACCGAGGGGGTCAGGGACAAGAGGATCGTTCGGGTTCATCGCAGTTTCAGCGTGGACAGCCCAATCAGGCACAGCAGCATGGTGATGATCCAGAAGCGCACGACGACCTGCGTTTCCTTCCAGCCGCTCTTCTCAAAGTGGTGGTGCAGCGGCGCCATCTTGAGCAGGCGGCGGCCTTCGCCATAGCGCTTCTTGGTGAACTTGAACCAGGTGACCTGCAGCATCACCGACAGCGCCTCGACCACAAAGATGCCGCCCATGATGGCGAGCACGATTTCCTGGCGCACGATGATGGCGATGGTGCCCAGGGCACCGCCCAGCGCCAGCGCGCCCACATCACCCATGAAGACCTGGGCAGGGTGCGCGTTGAACCACAAAAACGCCAAGCCTGCGCCCGCCATGGCTGCGCAGAAGATCAGCAGTTCGCCCGACCCCGGAATGTGCGGAAAGAACAGGTACTTGGAGTACACCGAGCTACCGGTGACGTAGGCAAACACGCCCAGTGCCGAGCCCACCATCACCACGGGCATGATGGCCAGGCCGTCAAGACCATCGGTCAGGTTCACCGCATTGCTGGAACCCACGATGACCAGGTAGGTGAGGATCACGAAACCCAGCACGCCCAGCGGGTAGCTCACCTCTTTGAAGAACGGCAACTGCAGGCCCGCCTTGGGCGGCAGGTCCAGCGAGAAGCCCGACTGCACCCAGCCCACAAACAGCTCCCACACCTTGGCGTTGGAGCTTTCAGAAATGCTGAACACCAGGTACAGCGCGGCCATGAGGCCGATCACCGACTGCCAGAAGTACTTCTCGCGGGAGCGCATGCCCTCGGGGTCTTTGTTGACCACCTTGCGCCAGTCGTCCACCCAGCCGATGGCGCCAAAGCCGAGCGTGACGATGAGCACGATCCACACAAAGCGGTTGGACAGGTCAAACCACAGCAGGGTGGAAATGGCGATCGACAACAGGATCAGCACACCACCCATGGTGGGCGTGCCGCTCTTGGACAGGTGCGACTGCATCGCATAGCCCCGGATGGGCTGGCCGATCTTGAGCGAGGTGAGGATACGGATCACCTTGGGGCCCGCCACCAGCCCGATGAGCAGCGCCGTCATGGCGGCCATCACCGCACGGAACGTGAGGTACTGGAACACCCGGAAAAAGCCGAACTCGGGCGACAGCCCTTGCAGCCATTGCGACAGCATCAGCAGCATGTGGCACCTCCGGCGCAGGCTGGCACCGTGCGGGCAATTTCAATGCGTTGCGCCATGGTGTCCCTCTCGTGGGTTGATCGGCTTTTGTTGTTGTTCTGCGGGCAGTGCGGCGGCGCTGATCGCATCGACCACCTGTTCCATCTTCATGAATCGCGATCCCTTGACCAGCACACTGCCCACCGTGGGCAAGGCCTGGCGCACCGCGTCCTGTAGTGCGCCCATGTCGTTGAAATGCCGGGCAACACCCGCCTGCCCGTCGCCGTAGGCGGACGCGGCGTGCACCGACTGCGCACCCAACGCAAACATCGTGGGGATGCCCGCCTCACGGGCCAGTACCCCCGCCTCGGCATGGAACTGCGGGCCTTGATCGCCCACCTCGCCCATGTCGCCCATCACCAGCAGTTGCGGGCCAGGCAATTCGGCCAGCACCTGAATGGCAGCGTGCATGGAATCGGGGTTGGCGTTGTAGGTGTCGTCCACCACCGTGATGTCGCGGCCTGAAACGGACACGCTGAACGCGCGCGAACGGCCCTTGACCGGCGTGAAGTCGCGCAGCCCCTGGGCAATGGCAGCCACAGGTGCGCCAGCTGCCAGCGTGCACGCCGTGGCCGCCAGTGCGTTCGTCACGTTGTGGCGGCCTGCGATGTGCAGACGGGTGGTGATCTCGCCGCGTGGCGTGACTAGGGTGACCGCCCAGGCGCCGCGCTCCCAGGTGGCCTGCGCGCAGCGGACGTCGCCGCCCTCACCAAACGTCACCGTACGGCGGCCGGGCCGCTCCATGGCAAGCGATTGCCACAGGCTCGTGTACGCATCCCCTGCCGGGAATACGGCCACACCATCGGCCGGCAGGCTGGCAAACACCGAACCGTTCTCGCGGGCCACGGCCTCTACGGTGTGCATGAATTCCAGATGCTCACGCTGCGCGTTGTTGACCAAGGCCACCGTGGGCTGGGCCATGGCCGCCAGTGTGGCGATCTCGCCAGGGTGGTTCATGCCCATCTCGATCACGGCGGCGCGGTGGCTGGCGCGCAGGCGCATCAGCATCAGCGGCACACCGATGTCGTTGTTGAAATTGCCCTGCGTGGCAAATGCGGCGTCGCCCTGCCAGGCACGCAGAATGGACGCAATCATCTGCGTCACCGTGGTCTTGCCGTTGCTGCCCGTCACGCCGATCAGCGGCAGATGAAATTGCGCGCGCCAGCCGGTGGCCAGTGCGCCCAGCGCAGCCAGGCTGTTGGGCACTTCGATGCCGGACAAGCCCGCTGCTTCCAGGCCACCGTGCGCAATAGCGGCTGCAGCGCAGCCTGCACGGGCATCGGCCAAAAAGGCGTTGGCATCAAAACGCTCGCCCTTGAGGGCCACAAACAAATCGCCCGGCTGCAACGTGCGCGTGTCGGTGTGCACGCGCGCCAGCGGAGTGGCGCCATCGCCCACCAGACGGGCAGCAGGGATACTTGGCTGCAGCAGCGCCCAGGCTTGCTGCAGAGTCATGACGGGTTCAAAACTGTTCATGCCCATGTGTGGGCTCCTCGGGCCTGCAGCGCAGCCTGCGCGTGGGCCATGTCGGAAAACGGCACGCGCACGCCTGCCGTCTCCTGGGTGTCTTCGTGGCCCTTACCGGCAATCAGCACCACATCGGCGGGCGCAGCTTCGGCCACGGCCTGGGCGATGGCGACGGCACGGTCGGGCTCGGCTCGCACAGTGCCACCGGCAATCGTGCCCTGCAGGATCTGGTGCAGGATGGCGGCCGGGTCTTCGCTGCGGGGGTTGTCACTGGTCACCAGCACCTGGTCGGCCTGCTGCTGGGCCACCGCCCCCATCAGCGGGCGCTTGCCCGCGTCGCGATCGCCGCCGCAACCGAACACGCACCAGAGGCGCCCGCCACGCTCGGCCGCCAGGGGACGCAGGGCTTGCAGGGCCTTGTCCAAAGCATCGGGGGTGTGGGCGTAGTCCACGGCCACCAGGGGTTGTCCTGCAGACACCAGCCGCTGCATGCGGCCCGGCACGGGCTGCAGACTGGCGCAGGCGCGCACGGCGCGGTCCAGCGGTACGCCCAGGCTGCGCAGCGTGGCCAGCACGCCCAGCAAGTTGAGCACGTTGTACTGGCCGATCACACGGGTTTGCAGCAGATGACGGTCATTGCCCTCCACCACCGTGAAGCGCAGGCCCTGGTCACCCAGGGTGGTGTCTTGTGCCGTCAGACGCGCAGGTGCCTGGGCCGAGACGCTCCACAGATCCAGCGCACTGCCTTTCAGCTCTCCATGCAGCTGGGCGCCTGCGGGGTCGTCCACATTGATGATGGCGGCCTGCAGACCGGGCCAGTCGAACAGGGCGCGCTTGGCCAGCCAGTAATCGGCCATGCTGCCGTGGTAGTCCAGGTGGTCCTGCGTGAAGTTGGTGAAGATGGCGGTGTGGATCTGCGTGCCGTCGAGCCGGGCCTCGGCCAGTCCAATCGACGAGGCCTCGATGGCGCAGGCAACAAGGCCCTGCGCCACAAACTGGGCAAATGCACGCTGCAACCGCACCGGGTCGGGCGTGGTCATGCCGGTGGAGGCCAGCGCCGGAGGCACTCCCATGCCCAAAGTGCCCACCAGCGCACATTGATTCTGCCCCGAGCGCTCCTCATTCGATAGCACATTCAGCGCGCCCGCCAGCCACCAGGCCGTGCTGGTCTTGCCATTGGTTCCGGTCACGGCCAGCACCTTCAGCTGCTGCGTGGGTTGTGCAAACCATTCAGCGGCGATGGGCCCTGTGGCGGCCTTGAGGCCTGACAGCGCAGCCATGTGGTCGCCCTCGAAGGCAAAAGCCTCGACGCCCGCCTGTTCGACCAGGCAGGCCGTGGCGCCGCGCACCATGGCGTCGGCCACATGCGCGCGGCCATCGGTAGCGGCACCGGGCCAGGCAATGAAGCCGTCGCCAGGCGTGATCTGGCGGCTGTCGGTGTGCAAGGTGCCGGTGACGCGCGTGCGCAGCCATTGCACGGCCTCGCCAGCGGTCTGCAGAGTGTGGAGCGGCGCTGGCATCACAGCGACTCCTCCACCGCATTGGCCACGATCTGCGGCTTGACCGCCATGTCGGGCTGCACGCCCATCATGCGCAGGGTTTGCTGCACCACCTCACTGAACACCGGTGCGGCCACGGCGCCGCCGTAGAACACGCCATTGCTGGGCTCGTCGATCATCACGGCCACGATAATGCGGGGCTTGTCGATGGGCGCCATGCCGGTGAACCACGCACGATACTTGCCCGAGGCGTAGTTCTTGCCCACCTGCTTGCGCGCCGTGCCCGACTTGCCGCCCACCGAGTAGCCCACGGTCTGCGCCTTCTGGCCCGTGCCGCCGGGGCCTGCGGCCATCTGCAGCATCTTGCGCACCTGATCGGCCGTGCGTTCGGAAAACACGGGCACGCCCACGGCGGGCTCGCTGGTCTTGAGCATGGTGGCGGGAATGACCCGGCCGCCATTGGCAAACACGGTGTACGAGCGCGCCATCTGGAACAGGCTGGCCGACAGGCCGTAGCCGTAGGACATGGTGGCCTGCTCCACGGGACGCCAGCTCTTGTAAGGGCGCAGGCGGCCCGTCACCACACCCGGGAAGTGCAGTTGCGGCTTCTGGCCAAAACCGGCCGCCGAGAAGGTCTCCCACATCTCACGTGCGGGCATCTGCATGGCCAGCTTGGTGGTGCCCACGTTGCTGGACTTCTGGATCACGCCTTCCACTGTAAGGACGCCATAGTTGTGCGTGTCCGAGATCGTGGAGCCGGTGATGGTGATGCGCCCGGGGTTGGTGTCCACAATGGTCTCGGGGCGCACGCGGCCTGTCTCCAGCGCGAGGCCAATGGTGAAAGGCTTCATGGTGGAGCCGGGCTCGAACACGTCGGTGAGCGCGCGGTTGCGCAGTTGCTCGCCGGTGAGATTCTGGCGCTTGTCGGGCACGTAGCTCGGGTAGTTGGCCAGCGCCAGCAGCTCGCCGGTGTGGGCATCGAGCACCACCACGCTGCCCGCCTTGGCCTTGTGCGCGGCCACCTGGTCGCGCAGCTTCTGGTACGCAAAGAACTGCACCTTGCTGTCGATGGACAGCTGCATGTCCTTGCCGTCGACCGGGGGCACGGTTTCGCCCACGCTTTCCACCACGCGCCCCAGGCGGTCCTTGATCACGCGGCGAGAACCGGGCTTGCCCGCCAGTTCCTTGTCGAACGCCAGCTCCATACCTTCCTGGCCGTGGTCTTCCACGTTGGTGAAGCCCACCACATGCGCGGCGGCTTCGCCCTCGGGGTATTGGCGCTTGTATTCCTTGCGCTGGTAGATGCCCTTGATGTCCAGGGCTGCAATCTGCTGGCCCACATCCCAGTCGAGCTGGCGCTTGATCCAGACAAAGGTCTTGTCCTCGTCCGCCAGCTTCTTCAGCAGATCGGCCTGCGGCATGTCCAGCAGCTTGGCCAGCTGCTTGAGCTTGGCGCGGACCTCGGGCTTGTCCTGGTCCACGTCTTCAGGAATGGCCCAGATGCTCGCAGCCGGCACGCTGGACGCGAGGATCAGACCGTTGCGGTCCACGATCTTGCCGCGGTTGGCAGGCAGCTCCAGCGTGCGCGCAAACCGCACCTCACCTTGCCGCTGGAAGAACGCATTGCCAAACACCTGAACATACGCCGCCCGCCCAGCCAGCCCCAGAAATCCCAGCGCAATCACCGCCACGATGAACTTGCTGCGCCAGACCGGCGTCTTGCTGGCCAGCAAGGGGCTGGACGTGTAGAGCACGCTGCGGCTCATGGCTGCGCCCCTGCAGGTTGCGAAGCGGCGGCTGCCGCTGCTGCTGCATTGGCAGTTGCGACACCCTGTGGGTCAGACACGTACTGCGTGATGGCCGGTGTGGCCGTGCGCATGTTCAACTGTGCACGCGCGATCCTTTCCACCCGCAGCGGCGTGGCCTGGGCGCGCTTTTCCACCTGCAGGCGCTGGTGCTCCGTCTCCAGACGGCGCGCCTCGGCCACTGCGCGGTCCAGCTCGGTGAACAGGCGGCGCGATTCGTACTGGGTGTGCACCAGGTAGATCGCGCTGGCCAACACCGCCAGCAAAAGGACCACGTTCAGCCGCGTCATGTCAGGCGACTGCCGTGCGCTCGGCCACGCGCATGATGGCGCTGCGCGAGCGGGGATTGGACTCGACCTCGGCCGCACTGGGCTTGATGCGGTCGAGCGCGATGAGCTTCATGGCCTGCGGCGCGGCAAACGGTGCGCGGCGGTCGTAGACCTCCTTGGAGTGTTTCGCGATGAACTGTTTGACGATGCGGTCTTCGAGCGAATGGAAGCTGATGACCACCAGCCGCCCGCCGGGCTGCAGAACCGAGAGGCTGGCCTCTAGCGCCTGTTGCAACTCTTCAAGCTCGGCGTTGATGAAAATCCGAAGAGCTTGAAATGTGCGCGTTGCAGGGTTCTGGCCCGGCTCGCGGGTTTTGACCGCGCCAGCCACGAGGTCGGCCAGTTCTGCGGTGGTTGCAAGAGGACCCCGTTCTTCGCGCCGAGCAACAATCGCCTTTGCAATGGGGCCAGCAAACCGTTCTTCACCATAGTCACGTATCACCTCCGCAATCTGACCGACTTCGGCCGTGGCCAACCAATCGGCCACGCTTTCGCCGCGCGTGGTGTCCATGCGCATGTCCAGCGGTCCGTCAAACCGGAAACTGAAGCCCCGCTCGGGGCTGTCGATCTGGGGCGAGCTCACGCCCAGGTCCATCAGCACGCCCGCAGCGCTGGCAGGCGGCAGGTCGGCCAGATGGCGAAAACCTTCGTGCCGAATGGAAAAACGCGCATCGGTGATGCGCGTTGCTTCGGCGATGGCCTCGGGGTCCTTGTCAAAGGCCACCAAGCGCCCCGGGGGGCCCAGCCGGAGCAGGATGAGGCGGGAGTGCCCGCCGCGCCCGAAGGTCGCATCGACCCAGGTGCCGGAAGGCTCCGGGCCTGCGCCGCCCAGGAGAGAGTCCACAGCCTCATTCAGCAGGACGGTGGTGTGTTGCAAGGGAGATGTCACAGCGCGCCTCAGAAGGAGAAGTCCTTGAAGACATCCGGCATCTCGCCCTGCATGGCCTTGGCTTCCTGCTCGTCGTAGGTGGCCTTGTCCCAGAGCTCGAAATGGTTGCCCATGCCCAGCAGCATGGTGTCTTTGGAAATACCGGCGGCTTCGCGCAGCTCGGGGGAGATCAGCACACGGCCCGTGGCGTCCATGTCCACGTCCATGGCGTTGCCCAGAAAGATGCGCTTCCACCATTGGGCGGACATGGGCAGCTGGGCAATACGCTCGCGGAACTTCTCCCATTCAGGACGGGGAAAGACCATGAGGCAGCCGTGCGGGTGCTTGGTAATGGTCAGCTGACCGGATGCCGTGGCCGCAAGGACGTCACGATGCCGGGTCGGCACGGACAGCCGACCCTTCGCATCGAGACTCAGCGACGAGGCACCTTGAAACACGGACAGATTCCCAGTTCGGTTTTGCGCCTCGGAGATCCCGAAGGGGACCTTGAGGGCACTTTTCACCACTTAATTGCACTTTTTTGCACTGTAGCAGGAAAAGCACACCGAACAAGGGGGGTGTCCCACAAACTTTTCAATGAAATCAACGACTTAGATGCGTTTTTTCAGCCATCAAAACGCCAAAAGTCGTTGAAAAATAAGTACTTAGAGAGGCCTATGAAAGTGACCTCTCAAGGCTTGACCGAGTGGTCACAGGATGTAGCGCGACAGGTCCTCGTCCTGGCTCAGGGTCTGCAGGCGCGCATCGACGTAGGCGGCGTCGATGGTGATGGTCTGGCCGGACAGGCGCGTGGCGTCAAAACTCACTTCGTCCAGCAGGCGCTCCATCACCGTGGAAAGGCGGCGCGCACCGATGTTCTCGGTGCGCTCGTTCACCTCAAAGGCGATGTGCGCCAGGCGCGTGATGCCCTCGGGCGCAAACTCCAGCGTCACGCCTTCCGTGGCCAGCAGGGCCTGGTACTGCTTGACCAGCGACGCATGGGTCTGCGTGAGGATGGCCTCGAAGTCCTTGACCGACAGCGACTCCAGCTCCACCCGGATCGGGAAACGCCCCTGCAGTTCGGGAATCAGGTCGCTGGGCTTGGATAGGTGGAAGGCGCCCGACGCGATGAACAGGATGTGGTCCGTCTTGATCATGCCGTATTTGGTGGACACCGTGGTGCCCTCCACCAGCGGCAGCAGGTCGCGCTGGACGCCCTGGCGCGACACGTCCGCACCACTGCTTTCCTGGCGCGCGGCCACCTTGTCGATCTCATCGATAAAGACGATGCCGTTCTGCTCGGCGTTCTGCACGGCGCGGGTCTTGATCTCCTCTTCGTTGACCAGCTTGGCCGCCTCTTCGTCGGTGATGAGCTTCAGAGCTTCCGCGATCTTGAGCTTGCGGGTCTTGCGCTTGTCCTGCCCCAGCTGGCTGAACATGCCGCGCAGCTGCTCGGTCATTTCCTCCATGCCCTGGGGGCCCATGATTTCGAGCTGGGGGCGGCCTTCGGCCACGTCGATCTCGATCTCCTTGTCGTCCAGACTGCCTTCGCGCAGCTTCTTGCGAAAGACCTGGCGGGCGGTGTTGTCAGCGGCAGGCTCGCTGCCTGCTGCGGCGCGGGCCGGGGGGATCAGCACGTCCAGAATGCGTTCCTCGGCCGCATCTTCGGCGCGGGTGCGCACCTTTTTCATCTCGGCCTCGCGCGTCTGCTTGACGGCCATCTCGGCCAGGTCGCGGATGATCGAATCCACATCTTTGCCGACGTAGCCCACCTCGGTGAACTTGGTGGCCTCGACCTTGATGAAGGGCGCATCGGCCAGCTTGGCCAGGCGGCGTGCGATCTCGGTCTTGCCCACGCCGGTGGGGCCGATCATGAGGATGTTTTTGGGCGTGATCTCCTGGCGCAGGCTGCCTTCCACCTGCTGGCGGCGCCAGCGGTTGCGCAGGGCGATGGCCACGGCGCGCTTGGCGCTGGCCTGGCCCACGATGTGGTTGTCCAGCTCGGAGACAATTTCCTGGGGGGTCATGGACGACATACAGGTCTTCCTGGTATCAAATGGGGCTGTAGCGCTAGTGGATCATGCGCTGGCAGCTATAAATAACAGAGCAATCAGCCCATCAGGGGCTGACCGTGCGGCCAACGTGGGGCCGGTTCTACCGCCGTACGCTCAGAGCGTCTCGATGGTGTGGTTCATGTTGGTGTAGATGCAGAGTTCGCCCGCGATTTCGAGCGACTTCTTCACGATCTCTTCGGCGGACAACTCTGTGTTCACCAGCAGCGCCTTGGCCGCCGAGTGCGCATAGGCGCCCCCGGAGCCGATCGCCACGATGCCTTGCTCGGGCTCCAGCACGTCGCCATTGCCAGTGATGATGAGCGACGCGCTGGCGTCGGCCACCGCGAGCATGGCTTCGAGGCGGCGCAGCACGCGGTCGGTGCGCCAGTCCTTGGTGAGTTCGATGGCCGCGCGCGTCAGGTGGCCCTGGTGCTTTTCCAGCTTGGCCTCGAACCGCTCGAACAGCGTGAAGGCATCGGCCGTGGCCCCGGCGAAACCCGCCAGCACCTTGCCGTGGTAGAGCTTGCGCACCTTGCGCGCCGTGCCCTTGACCACAATGTTGCCCAGCGTGACCTGCCCGTCGCCGCCGATGGCGACCTGGATGCCGGAAGGCGTCTGGCGACGCACGCTGAGAATGGTGGTGCCGTGGAACACCGGGTGGTTGTCTTGTGATGAGTCCATAGCTGCGGCAGGTGGGGGCGGCGGCCCACTTTGCAAGGCAGCCATCCGGCGGAAAGACGGGTAAAACGCCCCTCACACACTCCGCTGAAGGCGGCTTCGCCGACAACCCGAGAAAACAAGAAACAGAGAGGCGCACCCAGCCGCCCGTGGCGGGGTTAGCTCCGCTCAGTTTTTGCGGGGCACCACCCAGGCGTGCTCATTGATGCCGATCACGTTGAAGAAGATCGCCACCAGCCGCTGCAGGTTGTGGAACTGGATCACATGGCCATGGCCTTGTTGCTCGGCGGCCCAGTTGAGCACGGAGCCTGCCGCCGCAAAGTCCACCCGGATCAGCTTGTCGCAGGCTATGGTCAGCGGCACGCCGGGCTTGAAGTGCGCCTCGAACGGCTGCAAGAGGGGCGTGGCATCGCCATCGATGTGGCCCTTGAGCTCTGCCACCGGGCCCGCATCCAGCGGGGCCGGGGCCGACAGCTCACCCAGGTCGGAGGCCATGAAGTCGCTGTCCGCCGCCAGCGGGGCGGAGCCGGAAGAGACCCCTTCGTTGTCCGAGTATCCGCAGCGCGGCGACACCCAGGACGGCGGCGAGACCTCGTAGGTCACGCAGTAATCCAGGGCCACCAGTTCAAATTCGTCGGGCTTGCCCATGAGGCGCATGGCGGCCATGCGCAGGCGCCACCACTCGGGGCTGTTGGAACGGTCGCCCGACTGGGTCTTGACATCCAGCAGGGCATGGAGCTTTTCCACGCCCGAAAACACGATCTGCCCCTCTCGGTCGGCCCACTGGCTGAACTGATCGGCCAGCAGGGGCACCGCAGCCTCGTCAATGGAGGTGAGGCGCGACCAGGACAAGGTCCAGGGCGATGCGGCGCGCGCCAGCGAGGCCTGCAGGGCCGCCACCGAAGAGACAGCGACGGTGGGTGGTGCGTTCCAGCTGAAATCGCGGCGCATGGCGACGGCGGGCTCTGCGGCTGGTGCGGCCTCTGCGGCCAGACCCAGTTGCGCCGGAATGGAGAACCACAGCGGCGCAGAACGGCCGTACTGCGCGGCAAAGTCGATGGCTAGGGTGTCAAAACGGTCGTGCTGCCCGGTGGCCCGGTACAGGTCAAACAGCGTCATCCAGATTTCCAGCTGCTGCGCTGGATCGTCCTGTTGGTGCTGGGCCAGCACCTCCAGCAGACCAGACTCGGCCCCTGCGTGGTCACCATTGGCAAACCGGATGGCGGCTTCTTCAAGATCGGGTTCGTGCACGAATTCCTCCGGTTCGAATGCGGGCGCGGGCGCAGCCGTGGGAGCCGCAGGGCTGAAGGATGCTTCGACGGTTGGGGTGCTGCCGGGCAGCATGGTCGCGTCCGTGCCGCCAAAACGGCCAATGGCCATGCTGTCATCGGCGAACAGGGGCTGTACGGCGGGTTTGGTATCCAGCGGGGCGGACAAGCTGCCGGGCACCGTGGGCGCGTAGGCACGGGCCTGTTCTTCCGAAGACGCCTCGGTGCTGGAATCAGGCATCACCCCCGGCTGGGTGGGGGCGTCGGCGCCCTGCTTGCTCTTCCACCACTGCTGGGACATCTGCGCTTCGATCTCGTCGATCTTCTTGAGCGTGACGGCCCGCTCGTCGGGCGATGCCATGCTGCTCTGGAAGAAAGAGGGCCGCCCGGCGGCGTCTTCCACCCGCTGGCCGTGCAAGACCTCGCGCTGGCGCAGCTTGCGCAGCTGATCGAACTCGCGGCGCCGCACAAAGTCGTTACGGCGCTTGCGCTCGATCATCTCCTTGAGCATCTGCTTGCTGTACTGGCTCTCCCGGTCGTCCTGAAGGGAATCCAGCTCCGTCCAGTTGACGGTCGGATTCTTCACGAACCGCACCACCTTCGATAGCAGGCCGCCGGGGGTGGATTCTTCCTTGCTCATGGCTCAGGGTGCAGAGTGCGCGCGTTGATTGACAGGCCGCTGCCTGCTCAATCCCCAAACATCTTCTGCTTGAGTTCGCGGCGTTGCTGCGCTTCGAGCGACAGCGTGGCAGTGGGGCGAGCGATCAGGCGGCCCACGCCGATGGGTTCACCGGTTTCGTCGCAGTAGCCGTAGTCACCGGCATCAATGCGGGCGATGGATTGCTCGATTTTCTTGAGCAGCTTGCGCTCGCGGTCGCGGGTGCGCAGTTCCAGTGCGTGCTCTTCTTCGATGGTGGCGCGGTCGGCCGGGTCGGGCACCACCACGGTGTCTTCACGCAGGTGCTCCGTGGTTTCGCCGGCGCTGTTGTGGATGTCCTGCTTGAGCTGAACGAGCTTGAGGCGGAAAAACGCCATCTGCTTTTCGTTCATGTACTCGCTGTCGGGCATGGCCATGACTTCAGCGTCGGTCAGCTCGGCGACGGACTTGGTTTTCCAGTTGTTCGCCAGCTTGGGGTCTTTTTTGGCAGCCGTAAAAGTGGGCTGCGCTTGCGCGGTCGTGGGCATGGTGTGTTGATAACTGGCTTTGGCGGCCGTGGAGGCCACCGTCTGTGCCATGGATGGTACGGTCAATTGGGCCAATCGGGAAGAAGGCCGGGTTGTGCGCACGGGTACCTGCGAGCCCGCCTGCAGCGCAGGCGCCGCAGCGGGTGCCGCCACGGCAGGGGACGCGGCCACCTTGGGTGCCGCAGCAGCCTTGGCAGCGGCCTTCGCAGCCACCTTGGGTGCTGCTGGGGCGGCGGCGCTTTTCGCCGCGGCAGGGGTTGCCTTGGTGGCCCCCTTGGATTTGCTGGTGTCGGCTTTCACTTCCTGGTCTCCTCGCAGTACGGGCGGGCCCTTGGCCGCTCTCACGGCCCGGGACTGGTGGCAAGCCTTGGGTGGTTTTACCGGGGCGCGATTGTATCGACCTGGGCTGACGCAAACGGAAACGTTGCGGATACAACACAAATCGGGCGCCATCGCCCCCTCAAACCCCGTGCGCAGGTCAGACCAAGCTTTGCTCCAGCCCCTGCAAGAAGATGTCCTTGGGCAGGTCAATGCCAATGAACACCATCTTGCTGGTGCGCGGCTCGCCCTCGGCCCACTGGGGGCCCAGGTCGCTGCCCATGAGCTGGTGCACGCCCTGGAAGATCACCTTGCGC
>ERZ778028.1916-NODE-1916-length-17959-cov-4.609696_pt1 | contig 17959 bp, 13 predicted proteins | sample MGYA00375758_ERZ778028 | MGnify/ENA primary metagenome ERZ778028 (study PRJEB29350, sample SAMN05389828) | bioreactor metagenome | isolation source: Thiocyanate bioreactor | place: South Africa: University of Cape Town | collected 2014-03-17 ... | reverse complement strand
GCCATCAGGTCGGGACGTTGCGTTAAGGTTGCCCCGATCAGCAAGCCTCCGTTGGATCCGCCGTCGATAGCCAATTTTGCGGACGAAGTGTATTTTTCCTTAATCAAGTATTCGGCAGCAGCGATGAAGTCGTCAAACACGTTCTGCTTTTGGAGTTTTGTTCCCGCCTTGTGCCATTCCTCGCCATATTCGCCACCACCACGGAGATTGGCCACCACATAAATTCCTCCGTTTTCGAGGAAAGGCACGCGGGAAATGGAGAAACTGGGGTTGAGGCTGATGTTGAAACCACCGTAGCCGTAGAGCATCAAGGGGTTCTTGCCGTCGCGTTTCATCCCTTTTTTGTAGGTGATCGACATCGGAACGCGTGTGCCGTCCTTGCTGGTAAAGAACACCTGTTCGCTCACGTATTCGTCGGGATTGAATTTCACCTCTGATTTCCGAAACACCTCCGATTTGTTGCCTGAAACATCAAAACGGTAAATTGTAGGAGGGAAGGTGTAGGAGGTGAAGGTGTAGAAGGCTTCGTTCTCGTCCTTCTCCCCGCTGAATCCGCCCAATGTACCTAAAGTGGGAGTCGCCACTTCGTATAATTTTTTTCCGGAGATATCGAAAGCATAGGCATGGTTGGCAGCATCTTTCATGTAAACGGCAAGGAACTTTCCGCCAATGAGTGACACGCTTTCCAGCACGTCGTTCGTTTCCGGAATAATCTCTTTCCAGTTTTCCCGCTGTGGGTTTTCGGGATCAATTTCCATCAGGCGTTGCTTGGGGGCTTTCCAGTTGGTGAGTACATACAATTTGCCGTTGAAATCATCCACCACGTTGTAATCGTTTTCAAAATCAGCAACCAGGCTAATTAGTGACGACGAGGCTTTGGTCAGATCCTTGAACTGGAAAGTGTTTCCGGAGGTGGATTCCGTTTCTGAAATAATCAGGAATTTTTCGTCTTCGGTTACTGCTGCACCCACATTTCGCAGGGGGAAATCCTTGTTTTGGAAAACAATCTTGTCGTCTTTCTGCGAATCGCCCACCTTGTGGAAAAACACTTTGTGGTATTCATTAATCTTGGACAATTCCTTGCCCGGCTGAGGTGCATCGTAGGCACTGTAATAGAAGCCATCGCCTTGCCAGGAAATTCCGGAAAACTTGACCCACAGGATGTGGTCGGCGAGTAATTTTTTCGTAGCCAGATCCATCACATAAATTTCGTTCCAGTCCGATCCTGCCCGAGCCACGGAATAGGCGAGGTATTTTCCATCGTTGGAAAAGGCGATGGAGGAGAGAGCCACCGTGCCGTCTTTCGACAAGGTGTTCGGGTCAAGCAAAATCTCTGGTTCGGCTGTCAGAGAAGCCTGGCGGTAGAGCACACTCTGGTTTTGGAGGCCATCGTTTTTGTAGAAATAATACACTCCGTTTTTCTTGCTCGGCGAACCATATTTGGGGTAATTCATCAATTCCGTAAGCCGCTTTTTGAGGCCTTCGCGAAAAGGAATTTTGTCGAGATAGGCATACGTGACTGCATTTTGAGCTTTCACCCAAGCCTCCGTTTGAGGCGATTTGTCGTTTTCGAGCCAACGGTAAGGCTCTTTCACTTGGACTCCGAAATAGGTGTCGGCAGAATCCACTTTTGCCGTTTGGGGATATTTCAAATTCTGCCCCGATGAAAGGCTCGAAAGAGCAAGTCCGGTCATAATCAAAGGAATTAATCGTTTCATAGACAAACTTTTTATGATAAAGAAATTCTGTATAATTGCTTAGCTTCAAGCCTGGTGTCCTTTTTTATAGACCTGTATGGCCTTGCTGGCCGATCCATGTTCCAGTAGCAAAGCTTTGGCTGTTTCGTAATCAAGGCCAAGCTCCTCTACCAACATGCGGGTGCCACGATCCACTAATTTGGCGTTGCTCAATTGCATGTTCACCATCTTGTTGCCTTTCACCCGCCCCAGCCTTATCATCACCGAGGTGGAAATCATGTTCAGCACCATTTTCTGTGCCGTGCCCGATTTCATCCGCGAACTGCCGGTCACAAACTCCGGCCCTACCACCGTTTCGATGGCAATGTCCGCTTCTTGCGAAAGTGGCGATTCCGGATTGCTGGAAATGGAAGCGGTCAAGATCGCATTTTTCCGCGCTTCACGCAAAGCGCCAATCACATAAGGTGTTGTGCCGGAAGCCGCAATGCCGATTACGGTGTCTTTTTCATTGATGCCGTGTTCAAGCAGGTCTCTCCAGCCATTTTCCAAGTTGTCTTCGGCTTTCTCCACGGGATTCCGCAAAGCACGGTCTCCTCCAGCGATCAGGCCGATGACGTGGCCGCTGTCCATCCCGAATGTAGGTGGAATCTCGGAAGCATCCAGCACGCCCAGCCGTCCGCTGGTGCCTGCTCCCATGTAGAAAATGCGTCCGCCAGCCTCCATGCGGGGGATGATTTGGGAAACCAATTTTTCTATCTGGGGAATATTGCATTGCACCGCTAAGGCCACTTTCTGGTCTTCACGGTTGATGTTTTCTAACAATTCGCCCACCGGCATCTCTTCCAAATGGTCGTAGAGTGATGGCTGTTCGGTGATTTTTATGAAAGTCATTGTATGTAATTAAAACATTAAGAATAATAAGCAATCAGCCCCTCCATCGGGGAGGCAACGATGTTTCCAACTTTCAACTCAAGGCGGTCGGCAACTTCCTTCAGGACAACCTGAAAATGAAAAGCCACGGAACCGGTGAAATGAACCGGACGATTCTGGTAATCGTATTGCATCACGTTGCGGCGGAGAAAATCCTCGAAGCTCCTTGCCACCAAATCATAGACCTCCGCTTCGTGGAGATTCTTCTTGATGAACGGTGCAAAACTGGCAAGAAACCGGTTAGGAAGCGATCCCCGGTAAACCCGATCTACGATGTCTGCCGGAGTCAGGCCTGTCTCTTTCAGGAAGGCTTCTTTCATTCCGGGCGAAAATTGATTTTTCAAGCAGGCACCCACAAACAGTTTTCCGAGCACGGCGCCACTTCCCTCATCGCCAAGGATGTATCCGAGTGGAGAGACATTCTCGATAAGTTTTTCGCCGTCATAATCTCCTGAATTTGATCCAGTACCGAGAATGCAGGCAATGCCGGGACGACGACCGCACAAGGCTTTGGCTGCGCCGAGCAAGTCGCTCCCCAGTTCTATCTTGTTAACCTCCAAGGCGGAATGTATCGCTTTGCGAACCACTTCGTTTTTCTCGGCGTTGGCACAGCCTGCTCCAAAAAAATGAACAGACTCGATCGGCTGCTGATCGGTTTCGGGCAAAAGATTTACCCTCCATTCTTCCGTCATGTCTTCGCTCGACCGGTAAAAAGGATTGGCTCCTTGGGTTTGTATTCTTTTGAGCAGTTCTCCCTTGTCGATGAATGCCCAATCGACCTTCGTCGAGCCTCCGTCTGCAACTATTATCATGCTATGTGTATTCTTAATTAAGCGTCAATATGAACTAAGTAAAAGCAAAAATAGGTTGTCGTATTTTTTTACGCAGAGCATAACCTTTAGCTGATAGCTATTGGAAAAGGGCTAATGGCTAAAAGCTATTGGCTATCAGCTTACACATTTTACGACTATAAACCATTCTCATTACTTAAGTCTTGGCGAAATTACAAAAATTATTTGTTCACCCCACTGTATGGCAGATTCGATGAGCAACAAAACGCATTTTTGCAGCTAAGATTTGCCGGCGACGACAGCCTTTTCGGATCAACTTTGGAGTGTAAAATAAAGAAATAGTTCCGGCTCTGCCAATTTTCAACCCAATTCCGCTTATCTTTGCACCTCAATTCACAAATAACTAATAGATTTATGATAACGATAGACCAACTAAAAGAAGTGTTGGAGCGCGAGCAAGCGCTGAGGGGGTACCTTTGACATTGATGCAAAGACTATCGAACTCGAAGAACAAGAATTAAGGACACAGGCTCCGGAGTTTTGGAACGACAACAAAACGGCGGAAGAGCACATGAAGAAAATCCGCGAGCTGAAAGGCTGGATCAACGGATACAACAAGGTGAAAAGTGCAGCTGAGGAGCTCCAACTGGCATTTGATTTCCTGAAAGAAGAAATTACCACAGAAGAAGAAGTGGATTCGGCGTATGCCACCGCCATTGAGGCGCTTGAAGACCTCGAGCTTCGCAACATGCTCCGCCGGGAAGAGGACAAGCTGGGTGCTGTGCTCAAAGTGAACAGCGGCGCAGGTGGCACCGAGGGCCAGGATTGGGCTTCGATGCTTTTCCGCATGTATCAACGCTGGAGCGAGGCGCATGGCTACAAGGTGACCATTACCAACTGGCAGGACGGCGACGAAGCCGGAATCAAGACCGCCACCATTCAGATCGAAGGCGAATTTGCCTACGGCTACCTCAAGTCCGAAAACGGAGTGCACCGCCTCGTGCGTGTATCGCCTTACAACGCACAGGGAAAGCGGATGACATCCTTTGCCTCGGTGTTCGTTGTGCCATTGGTGGACGATACGATAGAAATAGACGTGAATCCTGCCGACATCACTTGGGACACATTCCGCTCGTCGGGTGCTGGAGGGCAGAATGTGAACAAGGTGGAAACGGGAGTCCGCCTCCACTACAAATACAAGGACGAGGAAACCGGCGAGGAGAAGGAAATCGTGATCGAAAACACCGAAAGCCGCTCGCAATTCGGAAACAAGGACAATGCGATGAGACTTTTGAAATCCCAACTCTATGAATTGGAACTCGAAAGGCGCAGCCGCTTGCAATCGGAAGTGGAAGCCGGGAAGAAGAAAATAGAGTGGGGGTCGCAAATCCGCAGCTACGTCTTTGACGACCGCCGGGTGAAAGACCACCGCACCAACTACCAGACATCTAACGTGCAGGCTGTGATGGACGGCGACATCGATGCATTCATCAAGGCGTTTCTCATGGAATTTGGCGGAGAGGCGTAATCATGCAGTGAAAGAATCAAGAAGTCCCTACGTGGAAAGCCGCTACGTGGGACTTTCTTTTACAAGTAAGATTGCATAATAATACCAAAAAAGAACAAAATCAAGTTTATTTTTTTCTAAAACTTCAAAACCGTGCAACGCCCCGATTGTTTATTGATAAAAAATGAAGTAAATTTGTGATCCTTGTTTCATTATAAGGGACATAGATGCATCGAGAGATCTTTTGGGAAAAATATACCTAATAATAAAATCATCTAACTATGAAACTAAGAAGTAATGTTTCTTTGCGCGTTGCGTTAGCAACGACAGTGCTATTTTCAGCTGCTTCGTGCAGCAAAAAACTGACACCCCTCACATCTGATTATTTTTCAGCGACACCCGCACCACTTGAATTGGTGGGAACTCAGGTGCCGGTGACAGTGAATGGGAAATTTCCTGAAAAGTGGTTCAACAAAAATGCTGTGGTGGCCGTTACCCCTGTCCTAAAATACGAAGGACAAGAATTGGCCGGAACTCCCTATACCTATCAAGGAGAGAAGGTTGCTGGAAATGGCATTGTCATCCCGAATGTGAGTGGCGCGCCAGTGGCCTTGAAATCGTCGTTCGGATATGTTCCTGCCATGCAAAAATCAGAACTATTCCTCCGTTTCGATGCCACCCTGAAAGGGAAAAAAGTGGTTTTGCCTGATGTGAAAGTAACCGATGGTGTGAACGCCACTGCTTACCTGGCTTCCGCTTCCCAATCTACTCCTTCGGTAGCACCCGATGCTTTCCAACGAATAATCAAGGAAAAACACGACGCCGACATCCACTTCGTGATCCAACAAGCTAACTTGAGAAAAAGCGAAATCAATTCGAGCGATGTAGCAGCTTGGAAAAAATTGGTAAACGAAGCTTTCAACAACGACAAACGCACTGTGAATGTAGAGATTTCTGCATACGCTTCTCCCGATGGAGGCCAAAAGTTGAATGAAGGATTGGCTGAAAAGCGTGAGAAAAACACAACCGACTTTTTGAAAAAAGACTTCAAGAAAAGCGACATCGATCCTGAAGTAAATGCCAACTATACTGCTCAGGACTGGGATGGCTTCAAGCAATTGTTGGAAGCTTCTAACATTCAGGACAAGGACTTGGTGTTGAGAGTTCTTTCGATGTATCCAGATCCTGAAACCCGCGAACGCGAAATCAAAAACATCTCTGCTGTGTTCAAAGATTTGGCTGAAACGATTCTTCCCCAACTACGTCGTTCACGCTTGACTGCAAACGTGGAAGTGATTGGCAAATCGGATGAAGAAATGAAAGCCCTGTGGGGATCGGACAAATCTGCCTTGTCTTTGGAAGAATTGCTTTACTTCGCAACGCTTAGCTCAAGTGACAAGAATGCCGTTTACAGCTACACCACCGAAAAATTCCCTTCCGATTACAGAGCTTGGAACAATTTAGGTAACCTATATTTGCAACAAGGAAACCTTGATAAGGCATCGCAATATTATAGCAAAGCAGCTTCCTTGTCGCCTTCGGCCGCAGCAACCAATGCTAACCTTGGATTGTTAGCCATCAATAGCGGAGATTTTTCCAAAGCACAACAATATTTGGGAAATGCCGCCGGTGCTACCAACCTGTCGGAAACATTGGGCTTGCTCTATTTGAAACAAGGTGACTATTCGAAAGCCGCATCTGCTTTCGGTGATGCCAAAACAAACAATGCTGCCGTGGCTCAGATCTTGGCCAAGAATTACAGCAAGGCTCAACAAATATTGGATGGCATCGCTACCAAGAATGCTACTTCCTCTTATTTGGCTGCTATCGTTGCCGCACGTACAAACAATGCTGCAGGCGTTGTCAGCAACTTGAAATCTGCAATCCAAAAGGATTCTTCGTTGAGAGGCAAGGCTTTGTCTGATTTGGAATTTGTCAAGTTCTTGGCAAATCCTGACGTAGCAAGTGTCTTGAAATAAGAAACTATATCCTACAATTTAAAAAGAAAGCTATCCCAACTGGGGTAGCTTTCTTTTTTAAGTGGGCTTATTTCCTTCCCAGCTTAAAAACTCAGCTTGCCGCCAAGATAGAAACTGCGGGGGAGGTTAGGGCCGTACACATAGGTGGAAATGCGGTTCGGGCCTTTGTCGAAATCCTCTTGGTAGCTGTTGAAGATATTCTGCACGCCAGCATTGACTTCGAACGAGGCTTGCTTGTAGAGTGGAATTTCGTAAGCTAATTTCCATCCCAATTCGAAGAAAGAGGGGCTATCTACTGTTCGGTTCAATGTGCCGCCGGCCTCGTAAGGGACAAGCATCCGCCCGGTGTATTTTCCCGAAACATTGGAACTCAATCTTTTCAACGGATTCCAAGTCACAATTGCGTAGCCATACACGTCCGGAGTACGCATCATCCGGCGTGTGGCCTTTACTTCGTCGTCTGCATTGCCCGACCATTTGACGGCTTCTTTGTAGAGGCTACGCTGAAGGGTGAGTCCCGCCTGCACTTGCAAAATGGATTTGTAACCAGCCTGTATCTCGAAATTTATTCCATACACTTTTGCCCCCGTTGAATTTATGACTGTTTTCACCACCGTGCCGTCTGCCTGGCCTTCGGAAATGGCCGTGAACGGATTCTGCAAGCGAGTAAGAAATCCTTCCACCAGAAAATCAACATCTACCGAGGTTGTTTCCACACACCAGTCCACAGCAGCACTCAGACTGTTCGACCGTTCGGCTTTCAAGTTGGGAGACAGTTTTCTCACAATTCGGGTGCCGGAAGCTAAATCGACATGTAGGTCTTCGTCAAATAGTTGCGGCGCACGAAACCCATAGCCATAACTTAGCCGGAGGCTCATTTCGGGGATAGGATTGTAGCGGAGGTTTGCCCGCGGACTCACTATGGCGTAGTCGATGAGCCGGTGCTTGTCGATTCGTCCTCCAAGCAGGATGCTCCATTGCCGGTTTTTCCACTCGTTTTGAAGCAACAGGCTGCTCGTTCCTGCTGTTTGGCTGATGTCCCCTTCCCTGTATCCGCTTTTGTCGGTTAATATGTCGGCGGTATAATCCGCTCCTGCTGTGAGGGTGGAAGGCATCCATAGGAATGAATCAAAATGACGGGAATATTGCGTGCCGAGCGAGTAGGTGAGGTCTTTTGTCTTGCCAAACGCTCCCATCCGTAGCTGAATTGCATCCAGCTTTTCGCTTTGAGTGAGGTCGGGATCCGAAATAATCTCCGAAACGGGAATTCCTGCCCCATAATAACTTTGGCGGTTTACCAACTGGGTGGCGCCGTATATGCTCCACCGATGCCTGCCATCGGGCGAGGCTATGTCGTATCTTGCGCTTCCACCATCGATGTACGACTGTATTTGTTCGGCGATGAAAGCATCGTAGGGCTGTTCCTCAAGGCGGTCGCCTCCCCGCCGGAATTCATGGATATGGTGGTAGGTGAAGGTCACTTTCGAATACATTCCTGTTTTCACAAAGGAGCGGAATCCCATGCTGCTACTGTTGAGCTGGGGAAGCTCGGAAAATCCGTCCCCGTTGTGATCGTAGGCCGACTTGTGCCTTTTTTGGCCGAAGGCCGCCACCCCCAATTTGGCATCGTCCGAAACAAGGGTGGCACTGAAGGCCGAATTGTTGTCAAAACTGTTTGTCCCGCCAATGAAAAGGAGCGAGTGCGACAACTGGGCGGAATTGCGCAACGGCTCTTTGGTCACGATGTTGATTGTTCCTGCAATAGCAGCTGCCCCAAACAAGGCCGAGCCAGCCCCTTTCATCACCTCGATGCGGTCAATCATTGCGGTGGGGATCTGCTCCAGACCATACACACCCGCCAATGCGCTGAACACGGGGCGTGAGTCGATCAGGATTTGCGAATAAACTCCCTCCAGCCCATTCATCCGCACCTGTGTGAAACCGCAATTCTGACAATTGTTCTCTACCCTGAGTCCTGGCACGAAACCCAATCCTTCGGCGATCGTGCAGGCATTTGCCTTGTCAAAAGTCTCCACATCGAGGATACTGACCAAAGTAGGAGACAAGCGGCGTGTGGTTTCGTTCCGGTTGGTAGCCACCACCACTTCGTTCAATGTGAGGCTCGATTTCTCCAACTGGAAATTCACCTCCTTGGGGCTGCCTCTATCGACAACCACGGTTTGCGACCCCGTCTTATAGCCTACAAAACGTGCCTCAAGCGTCATATTTCCCGCAGGAAGATTTCTCAATTCGTAGTTTCCGTCTGCATCGGTGACGGTGGCGATGCTCGTCCCTTTCACCAACAGGGTGATGTGGGGCAAATGTTCGCCCGTGGTTTTGTCACTCACATGCCCGAACAGCCGGGCATCGGCGGGGCTTGCCATCAAAGCAGAAGCTACGAGATGGCAAAGAAGAATAAGTATATATTTTCTCATTGTTGAAATTTGGCTTTGTGAATTTAGAATACAATCTTGGGCTTCTCCACCGGGAGAAACCAAAACAAATGGGGCGAATGCTAAAGTCAGAAAGTGGGAGGAGGGCGTAAGCGGGAAATCCCTTCTACGACTCCATTGGATGCGGAGCAAAAAAACAACGGACGGACAAGCTCCAGCAATTGGGGGAAGGAGCCGATTGTTACCGAAGGAACAATCTGGTCGGGAACAAAAAACGAGGATAGCTGGTGGATAAGTTCTATCTGGGCTCCTGAATGTCCGTGGGCAGGTTTGCCGTCGCTCCCTTTGGTATATGGGTGGGAGTGGACAATCGTTACCCCGTTGATAACATGCGCGTGCACAAATAGAGACACGGAGGCGGCATAGTAGATGAAAAGCGCCGGCAAGGCGACTTTCAAAAACGATTTTATCCTCTTGTGCAACATACTTCCCGTTTTAATTTCCACTGGAGCAAAATTCGTGTTGCCCCAGCGCATTGTCATTATACAACAACAAACTACGGATGCCAGGCGTCAGGCTTTCGAATTATAGGATTTTTTCACATTTTCCCCGGGTAAAATCATCCTTTGCTATTAGCTGTTAGAAAAGGCTAATGTCTAAAAGCTATTGATTAAAGGCTATTGACTATCACCTTACCCATTTTACGACTAAAAATAATTTCCATTACTTATTTATCCTGCCAACTTACTATCTTCGAAGAATTCCTTATCTTCGAATCTCAAAAAATATATTCTATGAAGCGGATTTTCCTACATTTCTTTCTCGCCTTCTCGGTTTCCTTGGCTGTGCAGGCCCAAAAAACAACGATAGACAAAGCTCTCTTCGAACTGCCCGACGTGATTTTCAAGGAAATAAAATCTTCCGACTCCACGGTGCGGACGTTCGAGTTGCAGGTTAAACAACCGCTGGATCACCAGCATCCCGACAAGGGGTATTTCTACCAACGGGCATTCCTTTCTCACAAAGGTTTCGACAGGCCCATGCTGATGTACATCTCGGGATATGGGCAAGACCGGGTGTTCAACAACGAATTGACCCCGTTGCTCGGTGCCAACCAGCTTTCCATCGAACACCGTTTCTTTGGAACGAGTGTCCCCGAGAGTCTCGATTATTCTTACTTGAACTTGGAACAAGCAACCGCAGATTTGCACTACATCAACGAGCTATTCAAAAAAATCTATGCCGGAAAATGGGTGAGCACGGGCATCAGCAAGGGAGGTGCGACCACTATTTTTTACAAATACTTTTTCCCCAACGATGTGGATGCGGCCATCCCTTATGTAGCGCCCATCAACCGGGAATACGAGGACAAGCGGATATATTCCTTCCTCTCGTCGGTGGGAACGGAAGCCTGCCGCAAGAAGATCTTCGAGTTCCAGAAACGGATGTTCCACAACCGCGACAAGGTGTTGCCTTTGTTGAAAATGTATTCGGAAGGTGCCAAGTTGACATTCACCTACCTGTCCCTTGAACAGGCTTTTGAATACAGCGTCCTCGAATATCCTTTTGCCTTTTGGCAATATGGCTCTTCGTGCGAAGAAATCCCAGCCGAAACTTCGTCTCTGGAAGAGGCCGTTCTCTACCTCAACAAGGTCAGTGATATACAATCATTCAGTGATGCCTCCATCGATACCTATCTGCCCCATTACTACCAATCGGCCACGCAGATGGGCTACTACAGCTACCTCACCGAGCCTTTCAAGGACGACCTGAAGGCATTGCCTCTGAAGCCGCATCCGAGTGCGGCCATCTTGCCCAAGGTGAAAGGCATTGCAACCCCTTTTGACGGAAGCTTGCTCAAAAAAGTGAACGAATGGGTGGCCAAAGACGGAAACCGGATTGCCTACATCTACGGAGCGGACGACACCTGGACGGCTACCGGAGTGCCTTCGTCCGACAAAGTGGATGCCGTGTGGTTTTTCATGAAGGGTAAGAACCACCGCTCGGCTCGGGTGGCACAAATGACACCGGAAGAAAAGAAAAAATTCGTCGCCACTTTGGAAAGATGGCTTGGAACGAAAATCTCCAACAAGGAAGCTGAATAAGGTCTCGCTGTGCACTCATTTTCCTCCCTGTTCACCGTCTCTTAACAGGATCGGCACCGCTATGAAATCTAATTGCGGTTTCTTTATGTCCGGAAATGGGGAGGTGCGGATCGCAGCATTGGCATTGAAAAGAACATCCCCAAAAACACAGCAGACACGACTTCTAACAATTAAAAGAATATATCAGGCTATGAAGATGAAATACATCTTATGTTCCATTCTGGCGGTAGCATTCTCGTGCGGACTACATGCCCAAACCAAAATCAGTGATGAACCGGCTTTGCATGACGGATTCAACTTTATCATCGCCACCGATTTGGGGCGGAACGGCTATTTCGATCAAAAACCCATCGCCGAACTGATGGGTGAAACAGCGTGGGCCGTCAATGCCGAGTTTGTCGTGGCCTCGGGCGACACCCACCACTACATGGGCGTGCAAAGCACCACAGACCCCTTGTGGATGACCAATTTTGAACTTATCTACAAGCATCCCGAACTACAAATTCCTTGGTATCCGGTGCTTGGAAACCACGAATACCGCGGAAATACGCAGGCTGTGCTCGATTATGCAAAGGTGAGCCGCCGCTGGTGTATGGCCGACAGGTACTACACCCAAAGCTACAAACTGGGTAACGGCGAATCGCTCCGCATCGTATATATTGATACCCCGCCGCTCATCGACAAATACCGCAACGACAGTAAGGGCTATCCCGATGCCGTGAAACAGGACATGGACAAGCAGCTGGCTTGGCTCGACGCCACCCTGAAAGCTTCCACTGAAACCTGGAAAATCGTGATCGGGCATCATCCCATCTATGCCTACACCGAAAAGGCCGATGTGGAGCGTCTGGACATGCAAAAGCGCGTGGACCCAATTCTTCGGAAATACAATGTGGACATGTACATCTGCGGACACCTCCACACCTTCCAGCACCTAAAGGTGAAAGGCAGCGACATCGACTACGTGGTGAATACCTCGGGTTCGCTCAGCCGCAAGCCGAAGGCGATAGAAGGCACCGTGTTCTGTAGTCCTGAATCAGGGTTCTCCGTGTTTTCAGCCACACCCAAAGCCATCACCCTCTACATGGTGAACAACAAGGGCGAAGTGATCCACCAAGTGAAAAGGAGCAAGTAATCCTTCCATATTTAGTTCTTCCATTTTTCAGTAAAGAGGGCATCCATAAACGAATGGATGCCCTCTTTCTTCGTGCCACCAACTCGTTTGGTTGTTCTTTGCCAGGGATTCGCTAATCTCCTTTCGCTCCCTTTGACCGGAGGGAATACCGCTCGGTAGAAAAAGAGAGACGGAGAGGCAGGGCATGCCGTAGGTATGCTCCTAATCAAAAATATTGAAGAACAAAGCCGAAACACCTTCCGGCATTTCGGCTTCTCTCCAGTTCTATTTTTTTATCCTCTTTAATTGTTTACGAGTCTCATTCCCGCCTCGTCGTAGCGATCTCCTACATTTGGATATTTGGATAAGATTGAGGAGATTTCCTTCAACTCTGCTTGACTCAAGGCAATGTCCACAGCTCCGGCATTTTCTTCCAGTCGGGAGGCCTTGCGGGTGCCGGGAATCGGAATAATGTTATCGCCTTGCGCCAATACCCAGGCAAGTGCCAATTGGGCAGGCGTCACTTGCTTCTCTTCGGCAAATCGGGCAAAATCAGCCACGAGATTTTGATTGTTTTCCAATGAAGCGCCACTGTTCCGGGGAATGCTCCTGCGGAAATCCTGCTCCTCCAGCTTGTTCAAATCAAGCTTATTGGTAACCAGTCCTCTCGACAAGGGAGAATAAGGCACAAGCGATATACCAAGTTCTTGCAAGGTGGGCAACACCCCATTTTCAACATCCCTTGTCAATAGCGAATACTCGCTTTGCACGGCAGCAATGGGATGGATGGCATTTGCTTTTCTGATAGATTCGGGAGAAGCCTCACTCAAGCCAAGATACCTCACTTTTCCAGATTTAACCAATTCTGCCATGGCTCCTACAGTTTCTTCAATCGGCACATTGGGATCTACACGGTGTGCGTAATAGAGGTCGATGGTGTCAATCTTCAATCGGCGGAGACTGTTATCTACCGCTGTTTTGATCCATTCGGGCGATCCGTCGAAATAAATATCACTTCGGCTACTTGGAGTGCTTTTTCCCCCCTTTATTCTGAAACCGAACTTGGTGGCGATAAATACTTTGTCCCTGTTGGAAACAAGCACCTTGGACAGCAGCTCTTCATTTGCACCACTGGCGTACATGTCAGCCGTGTCCCAAAAGTTGATACCCAGCTCCAACGCCTTCTCTAATGTTTTGATATTTTCACCTTCGTCTGATTGGCCGTAAGCAAAGCTCATGCCCATACAACCTAATCCAATGGCGGAAAGGCGCTCGTCTGTATTTCCTAATTTTCTGTACTTCATAATGCTAATGTTTTACAAAGACAAAGGTATGCTGTTTTTGCCAGCTAATTTTACAGTATTCAAACAATGATTTGTAGATTTCAAACAACTGCCCGCCGGTATTCCGATGCGGCTACATGCGCATACTTTTTAAAAAAGTTGGCAAAGTATGCTTGCGATTCAAACCCTAAACTATAGGCGATCTCGGACACCGACCAATTGGTGTGATGGAGCAAGGCTTTGGCCTCTGTCAAAATCCGATCAGCAATTATTTCGGTGGTTGTCTTGTTGGTTTCAGCCTTCACAGACCTGTTCAGGTGGTTCGTGTGAATGGAAAGATGCTCTGCATAATTCTTGGCCGTTATAATTTCCAAACGCATTTGCGGGTTATCGATAGGAAATTGTCGTTCCAGAAGCTCCAAAAACAGCTCCGTGATTCGTGCCGAAGCATTCTTATGAACTTCAAAACTATCTGGTTCCTGCATTTTGGAACCCTCATGCAACAACACGTGGAGGTAGTTTCGTATCAAATCATATTTGTGCTCGTATTTGCCCTCCATCTCCTGCATCATGGCTTGAAAGATGTATGTTATCTGCTGTTGCTGCTGTTCATCGAGAAAAAATATCGGCCTCCGATTCAATTGAAAGAGAGGAGAATGCTGCAAGCTTCCGAATTTTTCATCATGTCTCAAAAATGATTCGTTGAATAGGCAAAACCAACCTTTTTGCACACCCTCCTCAATCTCCCACGAATAGGGAACTTTTGGATTGGAGAATAAAAGTGCCGGCTTGTCGATGTAGAGCGATTTGTCGGCGTAATACAACTTCCCTTTTCCGATTATAAATGAGATTTTATAATAATCGCGCCTGCTATATGGGGCGGCAAAGGAACAGAAGTCCCTTGAGAAGACGTTGAAATGTCCGATCCCCGCATTGTTCTCTCCCAATTTTCGCGGATTCACTTCGGGATGCCGCTCGTAAAAATGCGCTAAGTTTTCACCTTTTTCCATGTTGCAAATTTACATTATTCAAACCAATATGAACGAATATAGGGGGATTTTTGTGAATGGTTGGCAGCCAACGGTGTTTGGGTAGAATAGATGCTGTATGGAGCGAATGGGCGATTTTCCGAAAAGGAAATACAGCCCGGTGGAAAACTAACGATATGCAGAAAGAAGGCATCCCATTAGGATGCCTTCTTATTTATTCGCTCTTCGTTTCCTTTTTCTTTGCAAGAGATTCGCTAATCCCCTTTCGCTGAGCCAGCGTCAAGCTGTACTTGTCAACAATCAGGTTCAGCTTACGGACGAATTCAGCAAATGCGGCTTCCCCTTCCACCACGATCAGTGCCTCCACACGTTCCACCAACTGTCGGTAAGTCTTGTCGATGGCATTCCTTGCTTCTTTCACCACTATCTCGGTACGTTCGGCATCTTCATCCCGCCCGCTTTTCACCAAGTCGGAATAAGCCGTGTTGTCCGCCTCCAATTGATTGACCCAGCCGCCAAGTCCCACCGTTTGGATTTCGGGAGCATATTTCCCCTTCAATTCTTGGAGCAGGTTGGTGATGGCGGCGGTCTCCTCGTTGAGAGGCAGGCGCGCCACGTTGCCATAGGTGTCGAACACAATCTTGAGGTGTCGTGCAGCTTCGGTTACCATCGGGTCGAAATGGTTGAGCGCAGCGCTGCTTGCGGCGGCCAACCCGCTGAAAGTCCGATCGCGAGCCAGGTCGGCATCCGCACGCAGGTCGCTGAACGAGTTTTTGGCGATCCGCTTCAAGGCTGTGTCTTCATCTTGGTAGAGGGCCACGTAAGCCGGAAATTGGTTTTCGAGCTTGATGGCGACTGGATTCGTATCGGTGATGAGGCCCTTCACTTCGGTGTGGAACTGGAAATGCTCGTTGTTGCGGAGCTGGCTAAGTTTGATTCTTGTAATTGACATAATCATAGTTTTTGTTTAACAAATAGTTCTTGTTTGTATAAATAGTATCTCTTGACATTCACCCGTTGGGTGACGGGGGCTTGCTTGTTTGTATTAGGGTTTCACCTGCTGGTTGAAAGGCTTTTCACGCGTGTTTGAGGGTGTCACCTGTGGGGTGAAGGCATTTCGCACGCTTGCTTGATGGTATCACCCGTTAGGTGAAGGTGGTTTGCACGCTTGCAAATTGGCCTCATCTGTCGGGTGACAGCTTTCGGCTGTGATTTTCATCACCTGACATTTGTTTATGAGGTGATTATGCGGTTTGCAAGATAAAAAATAGTTTTGAAATGAGAAAGAGAGGCGGGGGATTTTTTTATTCGGGAGGAAAGCAAAAGAGAGAAATCCATAAATATCAATTGCCAAATAATTATTTATCTTTGCAATAATCCATTTTGAATAAAACAATGAAACATCTCATCATTAAAAATATTGGTTCCATCTCTGCCTTGGATATAGAACTCGGTAAGCTAAATGTATTTATTGGTCCCCAAGGAAGCGGAAAAAGCACCATCATCAAAGTGATTTCGTTTTGCTCGTGGATTGAGAAAAAGTTATCTCTAAACGAAACTTACAAAGAACGCTTCGAGCAAGAATCGGCTTTTGCGAATGAACTTGTGCGTTTCCATAAATTGGATGGATATTTGAGCGAAGATAGCTATATCGAATACGAAACGGATGTTATCAAGATAACTTATTTTCATGCCGTAAAAGTGCCTATTTTTGAATGGAAAGACCATGCTTTATTTAAAAAGCCGAAGATTTCATATACACCTTCGGAGAGGAATATTGTTGCGGCGATTCCGAATTTTATGGAATTGAAAATTCAAGATAATTATATCCGAAATTTAATAGTTGATTGGGTTGAGGCTCGGCAAATGTATTCAAACAATACACCACTTACACTTCCATTCCTGGATGGTCAATTTTATATGGATGAAGCTGGTGACAAAATTGTAATAGGTGGTAGAGCGTTTGACTTCACAAACACTTCTAGCGGAGTTCAGTCTTCTGTGCCTTTATATGTTTTGGTGGATTATTTTACAAATTGGCAATATAACAATAAAATCTCTGAGAATATTAAAGAGTTAGAGTCAAATAAAAAATTAGAATTAAAGTTATTAATGAAATATGGAGAAAAACTTTTCTCAGATGGTAACCTTGACAAACTCAATGAAAACTTTAACAAGATCATAACGATACAACAAAATTATACTGCAATCCAATACACCAGCCTCTTTATCGAAGAACCCGAACAAAACCTTTTTCCAAAGACTCAACGGGACTTGGTGTATCAATTGGTGAAAACCATCAATTCGAATCCCGACCATACACTGACTCTAACCACCCATAGCCCGTATATATTGTCTTCCATCAACAACCTCATCTATGCCTCGCAGGTTTCTAATGATGACAATTCAGAGGCTGTTGCAGCAATCATTCCGCAGGAAAGCCATATTGGCTACGCTAAAGTACAAGCTTTCTATGTGGACAATGGAAAAGCAGAATCCATAATGGACAGCTCCGTTAGACAAATCAAGGCTGAACGGATTGATGAGATTTCACAAGTGTTGAATGATGAATATGATCAACTTTTAGCCTTGGAAGATTAATATGCCGACATTCAAAGAACACTACGCAGACAAAAGCTATATCCTTTCAGACGATGCCCGCGCCATCATTTCTCTTAAAGACAAGGGGGCAGGTAAAAGTGCATACGAGGGAAATAACAAAAGAAAACTCCATGTCACCACTTATCTGGTTGATGGAGGAATAATAACAGATGATTCATCCAAATGCGATTATGCACTCTATACAGATGAAGATATTCTTTACTTTATAGAATTGAAAGGTTCTGATTATTCAAAGGCCCTTGAGCAGATTACTTCTACGGTCAGACAATTATTGATCTCCCCAAACATAAAACCTGCTCTTGTGCATGCACGCATCGTATTATCAAAGGCGAGAACACCTGAACTGAGGGTTACAAGTGAAACGCAGCTAAAGAGTCTGCTGAAAGGACTTGGGAAAGGAACGTTGCAAAAGGAAACGCAAAAAATGACAGAAAAACTATAACCATATAACAAAGCCGAAACACCTCCCGGCATCTCGGCTTGCATATCTAACCTCTCGCGGCGCAATTCAAAGTCGCACCGCGAATGAAAATCTGAATCTTATTTCTG
>ERZ778028.1907-NODE-1907-length-18009-cov-7.525064_pt1 | contig 18009 bp, 17 predicted proteins | sample MGYA00375758_ERZ778028 | MGnify/ENA primary metagenome ERZ778028 (study PRJEB29350, sample SAMN05389828) | bioreactor metagenome | isolation source: Thiocyanate bioreactor | place: South Africa: University of Cape Town | collected 2014-03-17 ... | reverse complement strand
CGACCCCTATCCAGCCACCGCCGCCCGACCCCCGGCTACACCCTCAACTGCGAAGAGCCGCTTGAGGTACCGCCCTTCCCTTCGTGTGGCTGGCCCACCTGCGGCGCGATAAGGGCGACATTTATCGCCGCAGTTCACACGTCCGCGCGCAACGCGGTCCAGCCCAGCGCGAACAGCGGCACGTAGAGGATGGCGATGAGCAGTGCGTGGGTGAGGACGAAGCCGAACGCTTCCAGAGCTTTGCCCCGATGACGCAGATGGTCACGCAGCTTGCGGATCATGGATCCCGGATGCCGGATGTCCCAGCTGTTGAGCCGCAGGTAGCGCCCCAGATAGACGCCGATGGCACCGAGCAGGATCACGGTCGCGGCGAAGCCCCAGCTGGCGGCGGGGATGCGTCCGTCGGGGCGATCGATGAGAACGAGGCCCATCGTCTGCACGACGGCCAGGCTGAGGACCGCATTGGCGATGCCGGAAAGCGTCAGCGCCAGCGTCTGGACGATGTCGTACCACAGGGGTACCGGTGTGGTCTCGGCTCGATGGCTGAAGTTGAGCTCCGTGATCAGGTACACCGAGTTCGGGAAGAACACGAGCCACAGCAGCGTCGCGACGATCAGGTAGGCCCACACGGCAAACGTGCCCGCCCCGGCGATCGCCTCGGTCGCCCGCCCGATCAAGGGGGTCAGCAGAAGCAGGCCCGCGCCGAGCACGACCGCGAGCAGCACAGGAAGAAAGGAGAGTCCGATGTTCAGCAGCATCGGCCGGTACAGCTTCACGCCGTAGACCCGCGCGCGCAGCACGATCAGGACGGCCGCGTACAGGTTGAGCAGCGTGACGGCGATGACGCCGATGAGCAGAGCCGACATCCCGTCAGCCTGTCACAGTCGACACTCAGCGCAGCAGGTCGAGGACGCCGACCGGGTACACGGGCGGCGCATCCGCAGCCCACAGCGCCGCGATCTCGTACCAGCCCACCGTCGTGTGGCTGTCCCGCACGGGCAGCCGTTCACCCACCGGCAGCGCGGCCAGCTGCGGCGAACGTCCCCGGAAGACATGCACGATCTCGTGCCCGCGACCGCTGCCGCTGTCGAAGATGTTCTCGGTGACGGCCGCGAGCACGGCGTCGTCGAACTCCGCCGCAAGCTCCTCGGCGAACTCCCGGACGACGGCGCGCGCCGCGGTCTCGCCGAACTCGATGCCGCCACCCGGAGCACGGAGGAACTCGCCGTGCCGGTCGGTCTCCGGGTACGACTCCAGCAGCACACGTCCGTCCTGGACCACCAGCCCGACGGCGATCGCGCGGATGCGGGCGAGGCTCGCCAGCTCCCCCGCGTACGCGTCGACGGCCCGGCGATACTGCGGCAGCATCGGCGCGAGCGTCTGTAGAGCCGTGCGCACCGCCGCGGTCGGCTTCTCGTCGTCATGCAGCGCGAGGGCGAGGAAGGCGCGGGCGGGGGCGATCAGCGGGTCGTCGTCGCCGACCGTGCGCAGGAGCGCCATCGCGGCGGAGGCGTCGCCCACGTTGCGCAGTGAGCTCGCCAGCTGGATGACCGCCTGCGTGCGGTGCGGGGCGGCCAGGCCCCGATCAAGAGCCTGCCGGTACAGCGGGATCGCGGCTTCTTCCTCGCCGAGCGCGTCATACAGCGACGCCCGCTCGAATGCGGCGCGGGCATCCTCCTGTCCACACGCGTCGAGGAGGCGCCCAAGCTCTGCGTGCGCCGTCGCGGGGTCCGCCGGATCGAAGCGATCCCAGAACAGTGCGAACTCATCGACGGGATCAGCGACCGGCGTCGATCGCAGCGCACGCTCCAGCGCGGAGCGCACTCGCTCCTGTCCACGGCGGAGCACGGGGTCGGCGACGGATGCCCGCGTGAACACGAGCAGCCCACGCGCAGCCTCCCCCGCGTCGCTCAAACCGCCCGCCAGCAGGTGCGCGACGAGCTCGTCGATCCCGATCGTGCGAACGACACCCGTCTCGCCGTCTTCCCAGTGCGGATCTGCGACGCGGCGGCAGCCGGCGGCGACCACGACGTTCTTGCGTCGAGTGGAGTTGGCTCCCGACCACTCGCTCCCGGCGTGGAACAGGGCCGCGGCGCGATGCCCCGTCTCCTCGAGCAGCTCGCGCGCGCCGGCGGTGAGAGCATCCTCGCCTGTGTCGATCAGCCCGCCGGGAAGCTCGCGCACCAGAGCGCGCGGACCGACGCGGTACTGCTCGAACAGGAGGGCGTCACCGGTGTCGGTGAAAGCGATAACGGCGACGGTGTCGCCCTGATCGAGCACGTCCCAGTCGGAGACCGAGCCGTCCGGAAGACGGTACGTGTCGCGGCGTACCCGCGTATACCCGTTGTAGACCTCGGTCTCGGTGAGCAGCTGCCAGGGCTGTGCGCGCTCGTCGTCCATCTCTCGATCCTCGCACCGGCCGGCGGAGCGACAGTCTCCTCGCACGCCGCGGGCGCTCTCAATCCCCGAGAATCTTGCGGATCTTCTCGACGCGTGCCGCGATGTCGCGCTCCAGACCGCGTCCGGTGGGCTCGTAGTAGTGGCGCCCCCGCAGCTCGTCCGGCAGGTACTGCTGGGTAGCGACGCCCACCTCGAGGTCGTGCGGATAGACGTAGCCCTTGCCGTGGCCGAGCCGCTTCGCGCCCGGGTAGTGCGCGTCGCGGAGGTGCGTGGGCACACGGCCGAATCCCCCGGCACGCACGTCGGCGATCGCCGTGTCGATCGCGAGGTAGGCGGCGTTGGACTTGGCCGTCGTCGCGAGATAGGCGGTGGCCTCCGCGAGCGGGATACGGCCCTCGGGCATGCCGATGAAGGCGACGGCGTCGGCGGCGGCGACCGCGATGACCAGCGCCTGCGGGTCGGCGAGGCCGATGTCCTCGGATGCCGAGATCACGAGACGCCGGGCGATGAAGCGCGGGTCCTCCCCCGCCTCGATCATCCGCGCCAGATAGTGCATGGCGGCATCGACGTCGGAGCCTCGGATCGACTTGATGAACGCACTGATGACGTCGTAGTGCTCATCCCCTTGGCGGTCGTAGCGCAGCAGAGCGCGGTCGACGGCGTGGGCGACGTGGGCCGCTGTGACGGCCGGGCGCCCGTCGCCATCGGCATCGTCGTCGACGACCATGGCCGCCGCCGCTTCGAGCGAAGTGAGCGCGCGGCGTGCGTCGCCGGAAGCCAGCTGGACGAGCGCCGTGCGTGCCTCGGCATCCAGGACCACGGCCCCATTCAGCCCGCGAGCATCCGACACCGCGCGATCGAGCAGGAGGCCGAGATCGTCGTCGGTGAGCGGCTTCAGGGTCAGCAGCAGCGACCGCGACAGCAGCGGCGAGATGACCGAGAAGGACGGGTTCTCGGTAGTCGCGGCGATCAGGATCACCCAACCGTTCTCCACGCCCGGCAGAAGAGCGTCCTGCTGGGCTTTGGTGAAGCGGTGGATCTCGTCGAGGAAGAGGATCGTCGAGATGCCGTAGAGGTCGCGCTGGGTCATCGCCTCCTGCATCACCTCGCGCACGTCTTTCACGCCGGCGGTGACCGCCGAGAGCTCCACGAACCGGCGTCCCGACGTACGCGCGATCGCCTGCGCCAGTGTTGTCTTGCCGGTGCCCGGCGGGCCCCACAGGATCACCGAGACGGCTGTCTTCGCGGCGCCTGCCGGGTCGGCGAGGGCGACCAACGGAGATCCGGGGCGCAGCAGATGCCCCTGGCCGGCCACCTCCTCCAGAGAGGTCGGTCGCATCCGGACGGCCAGAGGGGTCTGGCCTTGGAAGAGAGCGGATGCCGATGCCACCGGACCAGGGTATCCGTGACCGCCGACGTCGGGGCCGCCCAGGTTTGTCGACAGCGTGCGCCGCGACGTAGTCTTCCCAGAGTGCTGCCCGGCCCGGATCACGGCGGCCGGGGCGCATCAACACGAAGGAGGTCCGGGTGGCTGCGGCGGGCAAGAAGCAATCGCGCGACGAGAAGGAACGCGCGCGCCTCTATCGGGCACGCCAGGAGTTCCACGCGAGCCTCATCGCACGCCGGCGCCGCGACAACGTCATCGCGGGCGTCGCGGGAGGCCTTCTGCTGCTCGCGGTGGTCGGCGGTCAGGTCGCGTACTACACCGCCGGACCAGGCGCGCCGACGCCCGCTCCGAGCGGCGCCGCCACACCCGCCCCGACGCCGCTGGAGTTGCCCGGCTCCTCCGAGATCCCGGCACCGACACCGTCTTCTACCACCGCGCCCTGACAGTCAGCGGTGGAGCGCGCGTCGCGGGTGAGCGCTCCACGGACGGCGGGCACGCCCGTATAGGCTGTAAGCCGACCGAACCCCCATGCGGCGTGCGCCGCGACGAGGTGCTATCCGTGACTGACGTCTCCCCTTCCCAGCCCGACCACGAGCCTGCCGAACAGGCCGCTGTCGAGGACACCGCCACCGTTGCCGCCGACGAGGCCGCGCCCGTCTCCGACGAGGCCGCAGCCGCGGAGGCTACGCCCGCTTCGGCGCGACCGGCGCCGGCTCCGACTCCCCGGGCGATGCCGGTCCCGCGCCCTCCCGCGCGTCGCGCCGCCGTCGCCCCCCTCCCGGCAGCCGCGCCCGACTCGTTCGGTCGCGTGGATGACGACGGCACCGTCTCGGTGCGCGAGGGCGATGACTGGCGTGTCGTGGGTCAGTACCCCGACGGCACGCCCGCGGAGGCCCTCGCCTATTTCGAGCGGAAGTACGTCGATCTCGCCGGTGAGGTCACTCTGCTCGAGGTTCGTCACCGCAACGGCGGGGCGTCCGCCTCCGATCTCCGTTCGACGCTGGCGACCGTGCGTGAGCGCGTCGTCGGTGCGGCCGCCGTGGGTGACCTCGCGGCCCTGGAGGCGCGACTGGGCGCGCTGGATGCCGCACTCAGCGAGGCGTCGGCCGAAGAGGCGCAGGCGCAGCGCGAGGCGGTCGATGCCGCCATCGCAGAGCGGACGGCGCTCGTCGAGAGGATCGAGGCCCTGGCGGCCCGCGACCCCAAGTCGATCCAGTGGAAGCAGACCACCGCGGATATCGGCGAGCTCTTCGCGCAGTGGCAGGCTCACCAGGCGACGGGTCCGCGCCTGCCCAAGAGCACGGGCCAGCAGCTGTGGAAGCGCTTCCGCGATGCGCGCGCCACGCTCGACAAGCACCGTCGCGAGTTCTACTCGGGCATGGACGAACAGCACCGCGCCGCTCGCGACGCCAAGGCTCGCCTCGTCGAGCGCGCCGAGGCGCTGGCCAGTAAGGGCGAGGACGGCATCGGCGCCTACCGCACGTTGCTGGACGAGTGGAAGAGCGCGGGGCGCGCCGGCAAGAAGGCAGACGACGCGTTGTGGGCACGCTTCAAGGCGGCCGGCGACGCGCTCTACGCCGCCCGCAGCGAGCGTGAGCAGGCGGATGCCGAGGAGTCGCGCGAGAAGATCGAGGCGAAGCGCGCGCTCCTCGCGGAGGCCGCCGCGGTGCCGCAGGAGAAGGACCTGGTGAAGGCGCGGACGCTGCTGACCGGTATCCAGCGTCGCTGGGACGAGATCGGCCGCATCTTCCCGCGCGAGGCCGAACGGGGTCTCGACGACGAGCTGCGCAAGATCGAGCACGGCGTCAAGGCTCGCGAGGATGCCGACTGGAAGAGCAACAACCCCGAGACCAAGGCGCGTCAGAACGACATGACGCAGCAGTTGCGCGACGCCATCGCCGCTCTCGAGGCCGATCTCGAGAAGGCCAAGGCGTCGAAGAATGCGGGAGCCATCGCGAAGGCCACCGAGGCGCTCGAGGCACGCAAGGGCTGGCTGAAGGCCCTCGGCGGCTGAGGACACGTCCTCCCCGGCCGGGCCCCGTCCGAATCTGTCCACAGATCGCCGTCTCCCCGTCCGCGCACCGCGCGCGACGGGGAGACTGCCCTCATGGGCTGGCCCTTCCTCTACTTCGCCGGAGATCGGCTGTCGACCGCTGAGCTGAGCGCGGCTCGACTGGACGGCGACCTCGTCGAGGTCGGCGAGGCCTACATGCCGACGGATGCCGTGGAGACACGGGAACTGCGCGCGGGATCCCTGCGTCCGCTGATGTCGGCAGCGCTCGCGCTGACGCGGCGATCGGCGGCCTGGGTGCACGGTGCGCTGGCGGAGCCGCCGGTGCGCCATGACGTCCAGCGGTTCTCAGCGCGGCGGATCCACTCCGTGGTCGACAACCGACTGGTCTATCGCGACGTTACGCTGCGCGGCGAGGACGTGATGGCGATCTCGGGTGTCGCCGTGACCACACCGGCCCGGACGCTCGCTGATCTCGTGCGGGATCAGTGCGGCGGCGTCGACACGGCGGCGGAGATCGCCGCTGTTCTCCGCTGGTCTCCGGGTCTTGCCTCGACGGCCGCGCAGGTCCTGGCCGACGGCCCACCGCTGCACCACAAGCGCGCGGCCATCGCCGTGCTGCGCACGTGCGCTCAGGAAGAGGTCACCCGGTAGACGTCGTACACGGCGTCGATACGGCGGACGGCGTTGAGCACCCGGTCCAGATGCACGATGTCGCCCATCTCGAACACGTAGCGGCTGAGCGCGAGGCGGTCATTGGTCGTCTGCACCGAGGCCGAGAGGATGTTCACGTGGTGCTCGCTCAGCACGCGGGTGATGTCGCTGAGCAGTCCCGAGCGATCCAGCGCCTCGACCTGGATGTGGACCAGGAACACACTCTTGGTCGTCGGCGCCCATGCCACGTCGATCATGCGATCGGGATCGTCCTGAAGGGATCGCACGTTCGTGCAGTCCGCCCGGTGCACGGACACTCCGCTGCCACGCGTGACGAAGCCGACGATGTCGTCGCCCGGTACCGGCGTGCAGCACTTGGCGAGCTTGACGAGGATGTCCGGCGCGCCGCGCACCAGGACACCCGAGTCGCCGCCGCGGGGTGCTTTCGAGCGGCCGATGTGCGGAATCTCGATCGGGCCGGTGGAGGTGTCCTCCTCCGAACTGACGAGCGCCGTGACCTTCTCGATCACCGACTGCGTCGACACGTGGCCCTCGCCGACGGCGGCGTACAGGGCGGTGACGTCCTCGTAGCGCAGTTGGTGGGCGACCTCGGTGAACGAGTCCTGGTTCATCAGGCGCTGCAGCGGCAGGTTCTGGCGGCGCATGGCCCGCGCGATGGCGTCCTTGCCCTGCTCCACCGCCTCTTCGCGGCGCTCCTTGGTGAACCATCCGCGGATCTTGTTGCGCGCCCGCGTGCTCTTGACGAAGCTCAGCCAGTCCTGGCTCGGGCCGGCATCCGGGTTCTTGGAGGTGAAGACCTCGACGACGTCGCCGGAGTGCAGTTCGGACTCCAGCGGAACGAGTCGGCCGTTGACCTTCGCGCCCATGGTGCGGTGACCGACCTCGGTGTGTACCGCATACGCGAAGTCCACGGGAGTGCCGCCGGCGGGAAGCCCGATGACCCGGCCCTTCGGCGTGAAGACGTACACCTCTTTCGCGCCGATCTCGAAGCGCAGCGAGTCGAGGAACTCCCCCGGATCGGCCGTCTCGGCCTGCCAGTCGGAGATGTGCGCGATCCAGGCCATATCGGTGTCGACGGCCTTCGTATCGGACTTTCCGCCCGCCATCCGCTCCTTGTACTTCCAGTGCGCGGCGACACCGTACTCCGCCTGCTGGTGCATCTCGTTGGTGCGGATCTGGATCTCGACGGTGCGACCGCCGGGGCCGATCACCGTCGTGTGCAGCGACTGGTAGAGGTTGAACTTGGGTGTGGCGATGTAGTCCTTGAAGCGACCCGGAATCGGGGTCCAGCGCGCATGGATCGAGCCCAGCACGGCGTAGCAGTCGCGCACGGTCCCGACCAGCACCCGGATGCCGATGAGGTCGTAGATGTCGTCGAACTCGCGGCCGCGCACGACCATCTTCTGGTACACGGAGTAGAGCTGCTTCGGGCGCCCCATGACGCGGCCGCGGATGCGGAGGTCGCGGAGGTCCGCCTCGACGGCGTCGATCACGTTGTGGACGTACTCTTCACGCTGTGGCGTGCGCTGCTTCACGAGGCTGTCGATCTCGGCGTACAGCTTCGGGTGCAGCACCGCGAAAGACAGGTCCTCCAGCTCGTTCTTGACGGCCTGGATGCCGAGTCGGTGGGCCAGCGGCGCGTAGATCTCGAGCGTCTCGGTCGCCTTCTTCGCGGCCTTCTCCGGAGGCACGAACCCCCAGGTTCGCGCGTTGTGCAGGCGATCGGCCAGCTTGATGATCAGCACCCGGATGTCCTTGGACATCGCAACGATCATCTTGCGGACGGTCTCCGCCTGCGCGGCATCCCCGTACTTGACTTTGTCGAGCTTGGTCACGCCGTCGACGAGCATGGCGACCTCGTCGCCGAACTCCGCCGTCAGCTCGTCGAGACGGTAGTCGGTGTCTTCGACGGTGTCATGCAGGAGGGCGGCGGCGATCGCGCGCGGGCCGAGACCGAGATCGGCGAGGATCTGTGCGACAGCGAGCGGGTGCGTGATGTAGGGCTCGCCGCTCTGCCGCTTCTGGCTGGCGTGCGCCCGCGCCGCCACCTGATAGGCGCGCTCGATGATCGCGACGTCGCCCTTGGGGTGGTGCGTGCGCACCGTGCGGATCAGCTGCTCGACGCCGTTGCGCGAGGGCGCGCGGGAGAAGATCCTCGGGACGAGGCGACGCAGAGAGCTGGGCGGGGGCGCGACGTTTCCGGCACTGGCAGACGTGGGAACCGTCTCGGCCATCCGCTCACCTCCGCCTTGACTGATCCGTTTATCCTACGCCCGGGCGGACCGTGTCCTGCTCACGCGTCGACGCGGGCGCGCTCGCGAGCAGCGAGAACGCGCGCGTCGCGCGACCTGAGGTCCGACTCGTTCTCGCGCAACAGCGAATACAGCGGGGCAGCGACGAACAGCGTCGAGTATGCGGCGACGATCGTTCCGACGAAGATCGACAAGGAGATGTCGGTCAGCGTCTGCGCGCCGAGCCACAGCGCTCCGATGAACAGGATCGCACCCGTCGGCAGTGCGGCGACCACCGTCGTGTTGATCGATCGGATCAGCGTCTGGTTGACGGCGAGGTTGACGGACTCGCCGAAGGTGCGTCCTGACTTCTCACCGTCATCGCGTGTGTTCTCACGGATCTTGTCGAAGACGACCGTCGTGTCGTACAGCGAGTACGACAGGATCGTGAGGAAGCCGATGACGGCCGCCGGCGAGATTTCGAACCCGAAGAGGGCGTAGACACCCACGGTGATGACGAGCACATCGACCAGGCCGATGATCGCGGCGACCGACATCTTCCAGGTGCGGAAGTAGATCGCGAGGATCACGAAGGTGAGGGCGAGGAAGATCGCGAGACCCCACAGCGACTGACGCGTGACGTCCTGACCCCAGCTCGGGCCGATGAAGGACGAGCTGACGTCGGACTCCTGCACCCCGAACTTCTGTGCCAGGGCCGTGGTGACGGCCTGCGTGTCGGTGTTGGTCATCTGGTCGGTCTGGATGCGCAGCGCGTCCGATCCGATGGTCGTGACCTTCGTCGTCGCTCCGGGAACCACAGACTGCACCGCTGCGGTCGCGGCGGTCTGATCGGGGTTCGCGACCTGGTTGACGGTGAACTGCGATCCGCCGGTGAACTCGATCGAGAACTGGATGGGACGAATCAGCGGTACGAGCGCTGCGGCGATGACGAGGGCTGCGGCGATGATGAACCACAGGCGGCGACGTCCGACGAAGGGGAAAGAGGTCTTGCCGGTGTAGAGGTCGTTGCCGAACTCGTTCATGGAGCGCATCAGTCGTCTCCCTCCGTCGTCGAAGTCGGTTTGCCGGCGTTCTTCGCCGCGAGCTCGGCCTGCTTGCGCTCGGCGATGGTCTGACGGCGTTCCGCCTCACCGCGCGAGCGGCCCGCGCGTCGCGCAGCCGAGCCCTTCGCGCCGTCCAGCACCGGAGCCCGGAACTGCGCGCGCCCGCGATAGACGGCGCCGAGGGCATCGGGATCGAGCCCCGACAGCGGGTGGCCCCCGCCGAAGAAGCGCGTTCGAGCCAGCAGCTGCAGGACCGGGTGGGTGAACAGGATGAAGATCAGGATGTCGATCAACGTCGTCAGGCCCAGCGTGAACGCGAAGCCCTTGACGGTGGCGTCGGCGAGGATGTACAGCACCACGGCGGCGAGGATGTTGATCGACTTCGAGATGTAGATGGTGCGCTTCGCGCGACCCCAGCCGTCCTCGACCGCGCCGGTGATCGACTTGCCGTCACGCAGCTCGTCGCGGATGCGCTCGAAGTACACGATGAACGAATCCGCGGTGAACCCGATCGTGACGATCAGACCCGCGACGCCGGCCAGCGACAGGCGGAATCCCATGCGCCAGGCCAGGATGCAGAGGGTGATGTAGGTGAGCACCCCCATCACGCCGAGGGAGGCGATGATGACGAAGCCGAGCGCGCGATACACGACGAGCGAGTACAGGGCAACGAGCGCGAGACCGATGAGGCCCGCGATGAGGCCGATCTGCAGCTGCTGCGAGCCCAGAGTGGCCGAGATGGCATTGTCGCTCACGATGCCGAAGCTGAGCGGCAGCGCGCCGTACTTCAGCTGGTCGGCGAGCGTCTTGGCGCTCTCCTGGTTGAAGGAGCCGCTGATCTGCGGCTTGCCGTCGAGGATCACGCCGTTCATGGACGGTGCGGAGATGACCGCTCCGTCCAGAACGAAGGCGAACTGGTTCTGCGGGCTCTTGCCCGCCTGGGTGAACGCGTACAGGCGCTGGCTGACCTCACCGAAGGTCTTGGTGCCCTGATCGTCGAAGACGATGTTGACGACCCACTGTCCGTTCTGGGTGTTCATGCCGCTCGTGGCGTCGCTGATGGACGAGCCGTCGAGTTCGACGGGACCGAGAAGATACTTCGCCGTGCCGGTCGGGTCGCACGCGATCAGCGGCTGGTCTGCCGGGCTGTTTGCCGGGTCATTGTCCTTGTTCGCGCAGTCGTAGGCGAGGAACTTCGCCTGGAGTGCGGGGGTGATCCAGCTGAGGTCGCTGCCGTTGGTGGGCGATGCCGTGGGTGTGGAGGGCAGCGACGGGTCGGGCGTCGGGTACGGCGTGGAGTTGCCGTCCTGTCCGACGAACGACGTGCTCGCGGCGGTCGTGGCCAGCACTGCCCGCAGCTGCATCTGTGCGGAGGACTCGATGCGCTTGCGCGTCTCCTCGTCGGCCTGTCCCGGGATCTGCACGACGATCTGGTTGCCGGCCTGGGTGGTGATGTCGGCCTCGCCCACGCCGGACGCGTCGACGCGCTGGCGGATGATGGCTGCGGCCTGGTTCATCTGGTCGGTCGTCGGCGCGGCACCGTTGGGAGTCTTCGCCTCGAGGATGATCTGCGTGCCGCCCTGCAGATCGAGCGCGAGCTCAGGCGCCCACGAGCTCTTGCCGAAGACGTAGACGCCGAGGGCGTTCACTCCGAACAGCAGTGCCGTGATGACGAGAAGTCCGGTCAGTGCGCGCCAGGCACGGCGCACCGGGGTGGGTGTGGCCACGGAGGGTCAGCTTTCTTCGGGAACGTGCGGCGAGATCAGGCGTGCGGCTTCGCGTCGCCGGAATCGGCCGGCTTGTCGGCGACCTTCTCGGCGGCTTCTGCGGCACGGTCGTCGCTCACCGACGAGATGACGCCGTTGGCGACATCGCCCTCGTACTCGGCCTGGTCGGCCTCGGCTTCGATGAACTCGTCCTCGGTGACGTCCTCGTCGTCCACGACGCGCAGGATCGCCTGGCTGTGGACCTCGACCGCGACGCCGGGCGCGAGCTCGACGGTTGCCGCCTTGGACAGGTCCTCGCCGTCGTACGAGACGAGCACGCCGTACAGGCCCCCCTGCAGCAGCACCTTGACGCCGGGGAGCATCGCCCGTGCCTTGGCCTCCTGCTCCGCCTTCATCTTGGCGGCGCGCTTGCGAGAGCTCCAGAACATGAAGCCGAGCAGCGCCACCATCGCGACGAGCAGAATCCAATCCATGCGGATACACCTTTCGGGAGCGCGCCGGATCGACGCTGAAGAGGGCGGCAGGAAGCCTTCAGTGATTATAGGTCATCGAATCTCAGCGCCCCGTCCGGACGAGGCACGCGCAGATGCGCGTAGGCCTCCGGCGTGGCAACCCGTCCCCGCGGCGTGCGCCCGAGGAATCCGATCCGCACCAGGTACGGCTCGACGACCGATTCGATCGTCTCCGCCTCCTCGCCGACGGTCACCGCGAGCGTGCTGAGGCCGACCGGTCCCCCGCGGAACCGACGGACCACGGCATCCAGCACCGCACGGTCGAGGCGATCGAGACCGATCGCGTCGACGTCATAGAGCTCCAAGGCGGCCGCGACGTGCGCATCGGTCGCCGACGACGCGCTCTTTCCGTGCACGATGACGTAGTCGCGTACTCGCCGCAGGAGACGGTTGGCGATGCGGGGTGTGCCGCGAGAACGTCGGGCGATCTCGGCGCGGGCGGTGCGGGGCAGATCGACGCCGAGGACCGCTGCCGAACGGGAGATGACCTGTTCGAGCTCGCCGGGTTCGTAATACTCCAGGTGCGCGGTGAACCCGAACCTGTCGCGGAGCGGGTTGGGCAGCAGGCCAGACCGGGTGGTCGCACCGACCAGGGTGAACGGCGCCAGGTCGAGCGGGATGCTGGTCGCCCCCGCTCCCTTGCCGACCATGATGTCGATGCGGAAGTCCTCCATCGCCAGATAGAGCATCTCTTCGGCGGAGCGCGCCATCCGGTGGATCTCGTCGATGAAGAGCACCTCGCCGGGCACCAGGCTCGACAGTAGTGCGGCGAGATCGCCGGCGTGCTGGATGGCCGGCCCGCTGGACAGACGCAGAGGCCGCTGGCTCTCGTGCGCCACGATCATGGCGAGCGTGGTCTTTCCGAGCCCCGGCGGACCGGACAGCAGGATGTGGTCCGGCGGTCGCTGTTGGATGCGCGCCGCATCGAGCAGCAGCTGGAGTTGTCCGCGCACCTTCTGCTGGCCGACGAAGTCGGTGAGGGATGCCGGTCGCAGCGCGCCCTCGACGGCGAGCTCGGTCTCGTCTTCCGCCACGGCGGGATTCTGGGAATCAGACACCGGCGCGCTCCGGACGGGCGGGACCCAGCTGGGCCAGAGCGAGCTTGAGCAGCACCGGCACCGACCGCCTGTCGGCATCGGTCGCGGCATCCAGCACCAGCGTCACCGCCTCGACGCTCGTGCGCTCGTTCCACCCGAGGGCCGTGAGCGCCGCGACGACCTGGCCGGCGATCTCGCCGGCGGCGGAGCCGGCAGCCTGCCGGCTTGTTGCGGAGGTCACGTGAAGTTTGCCGGCGAGCTGCACCACGATGAGCTTGGCCGTCTTGGGACCGATCCCGGAAACGCGCCGGAACGGGGCGTCATCCTCGTCGGCGACGGCGTGCGCGATCTGATCGACGCTGAGCGACGACAGCACGCCGAGGGCGGATTTGGGACCGACTCCCGACACGCTGAGCAGGTGATGGAACACGGTGAGCTCGTCGCGATCGGCGAAGCCGAACAGCGACAGGGCATCCTCCCGCACGATGAGCGCGGTGTGCAGTGTCGTCTCGTCGCCGACGTGGAGCGAGCGGGCCACGGAGGCGGGCACTGCCACGCTGAAGCCCACGCCGCCGACCTCGACGATCGCCGACTCGGCGTCCAGATGCAGCACATGGCCGCGCAGCGAGGAGATCATGGCACCAGCCTAGACAATCGTTCGCAGTTTTGTTCGATCGACACGCGTGCGGGGTGCGCAGTTGTCAGCGTCGCGTCGCTCTCTTCTCGGCATCCGCCCACGCCCGTTGCGCCGGCGTGAGCGCCCCGGTGGCGGCGCTGCCCGACGGGGCACCTCTCCGCCACCCGTGGCACAGGGCGATGGCGAGGGCGTCCGCGGCGTCGGCAGGCTGCGGCAGGGCGTTCAGGCGCAAAACCCGGGCGACCATCGTCTGCACCTGGAGCTTGTCGGCGGAGCCGTAGCCGGTGATCGCCGCCTTGACCTCGGAGGGAGTGTGCGTGGCGGCGGGAAGACCGTGTTCGGCGGCGAGGAGCAGTGCGATGCCGCTGGCCTGCGCGGTGCCCATCACCGTGCTGCGGTTCTGCTGGGCGAACACCCGCTCGACGGCGACCACGTCCGGGCGGTGTGTCGCGAACACTTCACGCAGGCCCCGGGCGATGAGGGCGAGGCGTTCCGCGACGGGAAGATCGGCGCCGGAGCGGACCACGCCCACGTGGACGAGTGTCGCTGACCGGTCGGCGCGCACGTCGACGACACCGACACCGCACCGGGTCAGGCCGGGGTCGATGCCGAGGATGCGCACAGCGGATGCCACTCCCCCACGCTAAGCGCTCGACGCGGATGGGGGCGTTTCGACTCGCGGCTGCGCCCCTCGCTCAACGACCGGTGCCCCCGGTCGTTGAGCGAGCGGAGCGAGTCGAAACGCGTGCGCCCCCGGTCGTTGCGCGAGCGGAGCGAGTCGAAACGCGGCTTACTCGTCGTTCTCGAGCTCGGCCTGAACCTCGGCGGTGAGGTCGAAGTTGCTGAAGACGTTCTGCACGTCGTCGCTGTCTCGGCGTCGATCTCGACCTTGAGGTTCGGCACGAACTCGACGTCGGCGGATTCGTACTCGATGCCCGCATCGGTCAGTGCCGAGCGGACCGCAACGAGATCGGATGCCTCGGTGGTGACCTCGAAGCCCTGCGCGTGCGGCTCGATCTCCTCGGCGCCGGCCTCGAGGGCGGCCAGCATGACGTCCTCTTCGCTGGTGTTCTCTTCGGACACGACGATGACGCCCTTGCGGGAGAAGTTGTAGGCGACCGAGCCGGGGTCGGCGAGCGTTCCGCCGTTGCGGCTGAGGGCGGTGCGCACCTCGGCGGCGGCGCGGTTCTTGTTATCGGTCAGACACTCGATCATGAGGGCCACGCCGTTCGGTCCGTAGCCCTCGTACATGATCGACGAGTACTCGACCGACTCGCCGCCGATGCCGGCGCCGCGCTTGATGGCGCGGTCGATGTTGTCCTTGGGCACCGAGGTCTTCTTGGCCTTGAGGACCGCGTCGAACAGGGTCGGGTTCCCCTGCAGGTCCGGGCCGCCGAGCTTCGCGGCGACTTCGATGTTCTTGATGAGCTTCGCCCACGACTTCGCGCGGCGGGAGTCGATGACCGCCTTCTTGTGCTTGGTCGTGGCCCATTTGGAGTGTCCGGACATGGTCTCCAGTTTACTCAGGCGACACCGTTGCTTTTCAGCCGAGGATCTTGACGAGTGTGCGCAGATTGCGCGTGGTCGTCGTCGGCTTGTACGCCGCGCGCCCGAGGAGCTTTCCGAACGGGGTGTCGATCGTCCGGCCGACCTCGGGGCTCCAGTACACCACCCCGATTCCGGGGTGCGTGGGGTCCTCCGCCGGGTCGAGGGATGCCGCGGCATCCACCAGCGCATCGCGCACGGCCACGTCGGTGCAGAAGACGACGTACGGTTGCCGGCTCGGCTCTGCCGCATCGAAGGGGTAGGCGGTGACGGCCGCGGCGAGCTCGTCGAGCGTCACGAGGACGATCCACGCGTCGTAGTCGAAGCGGTCACGCAGGGCCGCCTCGATGCGAGTCTTCAGCTCAGCGCGCCGGGCGACGTCGACATCGACCGTGAAACGGGCGTTGCCGCTGGCGAGCACCGTCTTCACCTCTTCGAATCCGAGCCCGCGCAGCAACGCCGCCAGCTCCGCGCTGCGGATCGTGATGCCGTTGACGTTCACGCCGCGAAGCAACGCCACCCAGGTCGTCATGCAGCCACGTTAGCCCGCCGCGCCGACACCGCGCGCGAGTCGAGGATCAGTGCGGCGGGCGCAGATCGCTGCGTGCGGTCGTTCCGCGGCAGCCGAGCTCGCCTGGCTGCAGGTACACGCGCGGCGCATACACCCGCTCGGTGCCGTCCACGCGGCGCACGAGCACGCACCTGCGCTCGGTGCCCATCGAGGCGCCGATCGCGCCGTCGGCGGTCCGCACGACCTCGAGGGGGGCGAGCTGCTCGTAGGGGCCGGTGGGCGCAGTGAGTCGGGCCAGGATCGCGCTCTCCAGCTCGCTCGTCGAGACCGTCGCGGAGGCGTCGGCGACCACGGCGAGGATCGCGTCGGCTGCCCCCTCGGGACCACGAAGACCGGAGAGGTGTCGGGCGGCGGCGTCACCGACCTCGCCCCGTCCGGGCAGTCGATCGCTCGGACCGTGCGGGGATCGCTCCACGGCCGATCGTTCGCGACCGGGCCGTATCTCGTGAAGTCGACGGCGTAGCACGACGTGCTCGACACGGTCTCGGCGGACCACATGCCGGTGCGGCGCGCGGTCATCTCAACGCGGAAGGACAGCGTGCCCAGCGGGTCGATCGGGTTCTGCGCGGTCTGCGGGGTGATGCCGATGAGCGTGATCGCGCTCCGGTCACCCGTGGCTTGCGCAGCCAGCCGCGCCCATCCGTCGATGTCGGGCGCCTGCCGATGCGAGATCTCGCCGATGAGGTCCGCGACCGCGTCGCGTGCGGCCGCGTCCGCCGCGTTCTCGTGGGCCGCGAACCGCGTGAGGACGATGACCGCGATCGCACCGGCCGCGGCGCTGCCGATCATCCGCGATGCACGTCGTGTCATGGCGCGATCCTCCGCATCCGCAGATGCGGGTCGCGGCATCCGCTCAGCTCGCGCGTGCGGCGACGAGATCGAGGAACAGCTCGTGGAACCGCGTCTCCCCCGACACCTCGGGGTGGAACGCGGTGCCGAACAGCGCTCCCTGCCGGACGGCGACGATCGCTCCGTCCAGAAGGGAGGCCAGCACTTCGACGGCCGGTCCGGTCTCCACCACCCGCGGCGCGCGGATGAAGGTGGCGGACACCGGCTCATCGAAACCCGCGACCGTGAGCTCCGTCTCGAAGGAGTCGATCTGCGAGCCGAAGGCGTTGCGCTGCACGGTGATGTCGATCCCTCCGAAGGTTTCCTGTCCGCGGATGCCGTCGGCGATGCGGTCCGCCAGGAGGATGAGCCCGGCGCACGTGCCGTACGCCGGCATCCCGCCTGCGAGGGCCTCACGGATCGGCTGCTGCATACCGAACGTCCGCGCCAGCTTGTCGATCACGCTGGACTCGCCGCCCGGGATCACGAGCCCCGAGACGGTTGCGAGCTCCTCGGGGCGGCGCACCGCGACGACCTCCGCGCCCAGCGTCTCCAGGGCCCGGACGTGTTCGCGGACATCCCCCTGGAGGGCGAGGACGCCGACCCGAGGCATCCCCGTCGTCACCATCCGCGCTCGGCGAGCCGGTGCGGGGCCGGCAGGTCGGCGACGTTGATGCCGACCATGGCCTCGCCGAGGCCGCGCGAGACATCCGCGATGACCTTCGGGTCGTCGAAGAACGTGGTCGCCTTCACGATCGCGGCGGCACGGGCGGCCGGGTCGCCGCTCTTGAAGATCCCTGAGCCGACGAAGACGCCGTCGGCGCCGAGCTGCATCATCATCGCGGCATCCGCCGGCGTCGCGACGCCGCCCGCGACGAACAGCACGACCGGGAGCGTGCCGGTCTCGGCGATCTCGGCGACGAGCTCGTACGGTGCCTGCAGCTCCTTGGCCGCGACGTACAGCTCGTCGCGGGACAGCGCCCCGAGCGCGGCGATCTCGCCGCGGATCTTGCGGATGTGCTTCATGGCCTCCGACACGTCGCCGGTGCCCGCCTCCCCCTTGGAGCGGATCATCGCCGCCCCCTCGGTGATACGTCGCAGCGCCTCGCCGAGGTTGGTGGCGCCGCAGACGAACGGAACGGTGAAGTTCCACTTGTCGATGTGGTTCACGTAGTCGGCCGGTGAGAGCACCTCGGACTCGTCGATGTAGTCCACGCCGAGCTCCTGGAGCACCTGAGCCTCGACGAAGTGGCCGATGCGCGCCTTCGCCATGACGGGGATCGATACGGCCTCGATGATGCCGTCGATCATGTCGGGATCGCTCATCCGTGACACGCCGCCCTGGGCGCGGATGTCGGCGGGCACGCGCTCGAGGGCCATGACG
>ERZ778028.1900-NODE-1900-length-18108-cov-28.156871_pt1 | contig 18108 bp, 14 predicted proteins | sample MGYA00375758_ERZ778028 | MGnify/ENA primary metagenome ERZ778028 (study PRJEB29350, sample SAMN05389828) | bioreactor metagenome | isolation source: Thiocyanate bioreactor | place: South Africa: University of Cape Town | collected 2014-03-17 ... | reverse complement strand
GATAGAATATTGTAACAGATTTAAAGGACAACGATGTTGTCCTTTAAAATTACAGGTATTCATCAAAAATTATATGATTTTTATTTAGTCTCACATTGGATTAATTGGATAGTAAAGACTCTGAAATTAAAATTATTTTTACTGGTTTACTTCTTCTTAACAGTGAAATTTCTAAAAAATATTAATATTTTTTGAAAATTTTTTCAGCTATTCTCTTATATATATTAATTTTTTTTCTTTATTTAATAATTAAAAATTATGTAGTATAAATAAAAAATCATATAAAATCTGATATCAATTATAACTAAGGTTCCGAATTTGGTATCGTTCGATACCAATTTTTTTGAAGAATAGTTTGCTAGAGTAGTCTCGAAAATTTTTTTCGATACCATTCGATACCAGATTCGGAACATTAATTATAACAGATTTAAAGGACAACAATGTTGTCCTTTAAAATTACAGATATTTATCAGAAACATATGATTTTTTATTTAGTCTCACATTGGATTAATTGGAAAGAGTGAAGTCATATGATATAAAATAATTCTGATTATTAACTTCTTTTTAATAGTGGGAATATTAAAAAGAAATAAAATAAGGTAATCTGTATCATGTTAAACATGTATTTCTGAATATTTTTTCCGAAAGAAAGAGTTTCAGAAAATTGGAAATAAATAAATATGGCAGATGATTTAAAGATTCTTTTTCAAATGATGAAGATATTTGTATTTATCATACAAATATTATCATTAAATGATTGTCAACCATGACAAAAATATTGTAAAAACAAATATTTTTCTTTATTAATGATCATATCGTGAATGATACATCCATAAATCAAGATCTATTATTGTATATTAACCTTATTTACATAGTTAGTATTTAAGACATTCGGATATTTTTTAATATTTACATTATATGTGTTGACATTTTATATTTAAAGAGATCCTTCATGAATATTTATACTATATATTTTTGACAACTTTTATAGATTTAATAATGTATATTTTTAATAGCGTACAAATGACAAATGTTTATACTATTACACAACTATTCTTACCAGCACATTCTTTTGTTCTCTCCACGAGAGTTTTTAAATTTCCAGAAATTTCCAGAATTTTTTTAAATCTTCCAGAAATTTTCCAGAAAAAATTAAAAATCTCCTGTATACATATACAGAAAATGTAAAATAAGGTATTTTCAAGACACGTCCATACCGTGTTGAAAGTGCTCAAAAATACCAATTTTAGAATGTTCTCAAAAAATTCCAGAAATCCTAGGAGCGAAAAGGTGTGACGAATTCCACCTGGGAACACTCTCGAATATTACCAAAAATTGAAGACCTACCATATAGGCAAATTATCGATATTGATAATATGTCATATAAGTGAATTACTATCACAACGGTAAAATGTGCTGTGAAAAATTAAAACGTGATAATTTAATTTGTAATCGTTAACTACAAATATTAGAAAATTTAACGAAGTAGAAAATCATAATTTAATAACAAATAGAACATCATATATGATAGCCATTATTATTAGATATTTTATGTCCTCATGTATACGTTATATAGTTTTATTTTACAGCATTGCTGCAAGATAATTATTTTATAGGCTTTTTTTAAGTTTATTGAACAGTTATTGCATACAAAATTTTACCTTTATTATATTTAATGAATTCTTCAGATGAGTAATACTCACTATAATGTTCTGCTATTATTACGTCATTTTCACTCCAATTTAATTTTTTAATCCACTCTCTGAAGAAATCTTTTAACTCTTCTACTTCCATCAAATTTAACCCTACGAATTCATATGAGTTATATTCTTCTTTTCCATTAGTTTTGTTGACAAGGTAATAATCTTTTGAATAAAATATTTCACCGTTTTTGAACATCATTTCACCCGAGAAATCATCAGGACGTGCCATAATTGTATCGGTCATGTCCCAACCATTGCGGATAATAACATCCTCAAATTCTCTTATTATATATTCATCTGGATAAGTATTTAACTTAGAACAAAATGACATGCCATTTGGTGTAAGATTCTTTGTTTTGTTATAGAAGTAAAAGTAGACACCCATTGTTTGTTTCTCTTTTTTTCTAGAAAAATTAGAAATTTTCTCATCAAATATATATTCTCTACCAATTGTCTGTATGAACTCTAATTTTCATGAATTTTTTATTAATATTCATAATTATATTTTAATAATCTCCATAATAAATTAATATTTTATTATTATTTATATCATCTCTGTACATATATGCAGTGGTAAAAATATATTTCACTATAATTATGGTAAATTACATCCCAGATATTTACGTTTTAATAATTTACATATATGTTCCTATTTACTGATTATTAACTTTTTATTTGCTTTTTTTTTGTGAAAAAGTTTATGACTGCCTCTGATATTATATTTTTTTAATTTTACTTTTTACACATTATTATTGCGTGCTTTTCTCTTCTAGAATGAATTTTAATTACCGATGTAATTCCTAGGAGCTATGGAATATGACATATTTTACAAATATAACCCATGTCAATATAAATTCCTTTATTTTTTATATTGTAAAATATTATAAATGTCCACCAACACAACAAACCTGGTTTTTGAATAAATATATACCAGATTGATGAAATTCACCTCTAAATGGATCCCATCAATAATTATAAAATTTATCATTAAATATACCATAATATGGTCATTAATCATATACATTAATATTCGATGTAACATATAAAATTAAATTTATCTCATTCATATATTTTATTATTCTCTTGATTATCATAATATGATATACCGTTGATTGATATACAATGTATATCAATATGTAATGTAATTTTTAATACAATGTATTATCAATATTGAAGTTTTCTCTTTAAAGAAAATCTATCAACATATAGCTGAGTTAATTGTGACTTAAATCGTTTGAAATGAAAATTTTTAGAATTAATCCTAACCTATCTTGATTACAAATAAATAATTTTGTTACAATTTTGATTGAGTCAAATAGATAATTGTATTTATTGTATATTTAATTAATTTTTTATTTATTAATATAAAAAATAAATTAATATATAAAATAAATATAATAAGAATATATTATCAATAAATTGATATAGACTGTATTAGAATAGTATAAATAATATTCATTTAAAAGTATAATTTTCAAGATAGGTTAGGATTAATATTAATAATTTTATTTTCAAGAGAAGATTTACAATATATAATTGAATCAATTATAAATTAAATCACGTGAAATGAAAATTATTAATATTAATCCTAACCTATCTTGATTGTAATCAAAATGTTTTGTTACAATTTTAACTGAATCAAATAGATCTATTATATTTATTGTATATTTAATTAATTTTTTATTTATTAATATAAAAAATAAATTAATATATAAAACAAATAAAATAAGAATATATTATCAATAAATTGATATAGACTGTATTAGAATAGTGTAAATGATATTCATTTAAAAGTATAATTTTCAAGATAAGTTAGGATTAATTCTAAAAATTTTCTTTTCACGAGAGTATTTACAAGATATAATTTATTCAATTATAAATTAAATCATTCAAAATGAAAATTTTTAGAATTAATCCTAACCTATCTTGATTATAAACAAATTATTTTTATATATTTTGACTGAGTCAAATAGATCTATTATATTTATTGTATATTTAATTAATTTTTTAATATATTAATATAAAAAAATTAATTAATATATAATAAAATATTTAGAAATTATTTAGTCTAAAAAATAGGATGGTTTATATTCATAATGAAAAACATCTTAATTTTTAAGTCAAATAAATTGTAATAGTGTGAAATAAACATAATTATTAATTGTATAGATTTACAAAATAACATTGTTTGTTTCATAGAATATGATATTAATTAGTAATTTACATATTATATTTGATATGTCTTTCATATATTATCATATGTATTATTTTTATTAATGTATGAAGAAAGTAATAAACAGTTATAATTCAATAAATTACAATTGTAAATAAAATAACATCATCAATTAACTATCAACAATATAATAAATTAATAAATTGTATATTATTGTGTATGTTTAAAAATATTTTAAAATGTTAACTTATTATTTAGTCTAATAATTATATAATAATGTAATATAGTTAAATATATAAAATATATTATCTATACGATTTAATTCTTAGTTGATATACATCAAAAATAATTGAATTACATAATTAATTCTATCATATTTACGTTATGTTAAATACAAATATTTTAATCGTAGTCAAGATGTAATAAACAGTCTATGTTTATTAAATGTGTATTTTTAATAACATGTTTATATATTATAGTCTTCTTTTTAATCAATATATTCTTTTTATGTTTGAATTAGGTTAATCAATATATCGTATTTTTATGATAATTATTTTTTATTATTAATAACAAAAAAATAAAATTAATATATGATAAAATAAATAGAAAATATATATGTTAAAAATTAAGATGGTTTTCCCTTGATTCAATAACAAACAGTGGAAAACAATTATAAAATCAAAACTATTCTACACAGTGATTAAACATTAAATGTGTTATTTTCAAATTAATACTGTTTATTACATTTAATGTAAACATACTGAAAAATATTTATACATCAACTGTATATCACTCAATTATACTTAACATTATAAATATTATCCTCGTATGATGAAAGTAATAAACGGTCATCTATTCATAAAACGTTAAAATTACATGGTCGACTGTTTATTACCATAAAATAATATTAATATTTTTGTTCATACAATTGATAACCCATAAAGTTTACAATAAAATTTATTGTAATATAAACATTTAAATAGACATATATCATGATGTACAACACATCAAAAATATTATTTAAAATTAATCATCCTAGCATATAATCGAATGATATCATGTTAAATTTATATAAATGAGCTTCGGAAAAAACGTGCGTAAATTTAATATAATATGATTACGAACCAGATTTGTATATATAATCAAATTAATTAGTAATTACTTTTCCTGAAAAACACGTACAATCATGATTACCAATATTAGTTTGTTAATTAATAAGTTACGATTATTGGAGAATCATTTATTTTCCAATATATTAACATCGTATTTTTTTAAAAAAAATTGAAAATTTTAAAAAATTTTTAAAGTAAAAAATTTTGGAAGTTGTGGAAAAACGAATGGACATCATGTTTTATCGATAACATAAGATATCATAATTAATGTAAATATGTAGGGTAATATAAACAATGTAAATATATAGAATAGTATAAATAATGTAAATGTGCAGGATAGTATAAACAATGTGAATATATAGGATAGTATAATTAATGTAAATATGTAAGATAGTACAAACAATGTAAATATGTAGGGTAGTGTAAACAATGTAAATATGTAGGATAATATAAACAATGTAAATATGTATAACAGTATAATCAATAAATATATATAAAATAAAATAATAAAACAATATGTTATTATTAAAATATTTAAACAGTATGAGAGTGAACCAATAAAATATGAATAACAAATTTTATATCAAGCGAGTAGTCAACGTAATGGAATATTATATTAAACAAAATCAAATATTGTTATATTAATACAAATAATATGATAAGTATAGGGAATATAAGCGATAATATATCAATTTCGTTAGATATTCTCAGAGAAAGATCATTATTGTACAAGAATATGCTCTCTGATTTGAACTCAGTAGAAGTAAATTCATTTATCTCTGACAATTATTCCAATATGTCACTGTATCTTAAATTTATCAATACTGGAGAATATAACAAAAATATTGATGACATTCTATCACTATTTAAGACATGTAACTATTTAGAAGATATACACACCGACTATGTATCTTATAAACCTGTTTATTATGAAAAAAGAACAACCGATATAGAAAAATCAGTAAAAATATTACATGTGTTATTTAGAAGTCAGTATACAGCCCAATATTACAATGTAAGAAATAATTTTCTCGATAAATATGACGGGAAAAATATTTATGATAATACCATCACATATGATAGAAAATTATATGGTGATATTGTTAAATATTTATTGTTAAACAAACATAAAAAAATACACCAATTAATGTTTAAGTGGTTATCATTAAATAAGTTACTGTTTATGATTAAATTATTACCATTGGTAATAATTAATACATATACATTGTTAACATATATGTTCGTTAGAATAAATATATTTTACAATGATAGTATTATATGCATTTGTACACATGCTATATAGCATAATTACGCTGTACGGAATATTGCAATAATCTTTATGTTAGACAATATGGAACGACCTTCAGGAGTTCCATATTGATTAACATAAAGGGGATTAGCTGTTCCAAGGGGGTACAAATAATAATTAATCTCATATAATTTATGTGTAATACATATATAATGTCGAAGCATATATATATTAAAGCAAATATTGAGCACATTGCTAACATCATATGTATTTGTATACATACTATATAGCATAATTACGCTGTACGGAATATTGCAATAATCTTTATGTTAGATAATATGGGACGACTTTCGGGAGTTCCATATTGATTAACATAAAGGGGATTAGCTGTTCCAAGGGGGTACAAAGGGTAATTAATCTCATATAACCTACGTATAATATATATGTGTAATATTACAGTACGTGTCTATCAAAATAAGTGTTATACATGTGTTAAATAAACATATTCCACACTCTTAACTCAATATTGATCCTTTATATATTATTTAAAATAGAACATACGGCGAGATATTTTACTGTCTGATATAAAGATTATTACATTAACTTCTTCTATTCGTAATACAAACTGATTTTATATTAAAATGTTATTATGTCTCTATGAAATAGTTATGACAGACATCTAAAAATAAAACAGACTGTTTTAATTGTATCTTACAATGATGATAATGAAATTGATAATCGATCTACTATTAACATTGAGTCATATACTCATGATATTGTTTCATATTTAATTTTAATAAATTTTAAATTTTTTATTATATATAATTATTTTTCTGTGCTTGCACAGAAAAATGAGATATTGCGAATTTCGCAAGGCGAAATTCTTGCAATATCGTATTTTATTTTATACAACAAATAAATATTAAAAATATATAATAAATACAATGGTATAGCTTAGATACAACATAAAGTTTATTTTTCCAATTGGAAAAATATTATGGTTGAGTCAAATAGACATGAAATATTCAATTACTTTAAAATAATATTATGGTTGAATCAAATAGACATGAAATATTCATATAATTTAAAATAATATTATGGTTGAGTCAAATAAACATGAAATAATCAATTACTTTAAAAGAATATCATGGTTGAGTCAAATAAATACGAAATGTTCTATTACTTTGAAAGAATATTATGGTTGAGTCAAATAAACATGAAATATTCTATTACTTTAAAAGAATATTATGATTGAGTCAAACAGACATGAAATATTCTATTACTTTAAAATAATATTATGATTGAGTCAAATAAATATGAAATATTCTATAGCTTTAAAAGAATATTATGGTTAAGTCAAATAGACATGAAATATTCTATTACTTTAAAATAATATTATGATTGAGTCAAATAGACATGAAATATTCTATTACTTTAAAATAATATTATGGTTGAGTCAAATAGACATGAAATATTCAATTACTTTAAAATAATATTATGGTTAAGTCAAATAAACATGAAATATTCTATTACTTTAAAAGAATATTATGGTTGAGTCAAATAAACATAATATAATATTTATCATAAATAAATATTATAATTACATGATATTGATATGCTAGATGACTAAAATTTGAATAAATTATTTTACCTATATTTTATGATAATAACATTGAAATTAATAAATTGACTATTATTATCATTGAGTCATATACTATTGTCATCAAACTATTTTTAAATTTAATATTTTTTAAATTATTTATTATATATAATTAATTTATTTTATATAACAAATAAATAAAATATTTAAATATGTTATTAATATAATGTTATATTTAAAATGTGATAAATGGTATGTCTTTCCATCCAAAAGAATAATATGTTTATTTGACTCAACCATAATATTTTTTTAAAGTAAATGAATATTTCATGTCTATTTGACTCAATCATAATATTCTTTTAAAGTAAATGAATATTTCATGTCTATTTGACTCAATCATAATATTCTTTTAAAGTAGAAAAATATTTTATGTTTATTTGACTCAACCATAATATTCTTTTAAAGTAGAAGAATATTTCATGTCTATTTGACTCAATCATAATATTCTTTTAAAGTAATATAATAATTCGTGTTTATTTGACTCAATCATAATATTCTTTTAAAGTAAATGAATATTTCATGTCTATTTGACTCAATCATAATATTCTTTTAAAGTAGAAAAATATTTTATGTTTATTTGACTCAACCATAATATTCTTTTAAAGTAGAAGAATATTTCATGTCTATTTGACTCAATCATAATATTCTTTTAAAGTAATATAATAATTCGTGTTTATTTGACTCAATCATAATATTCTTTTAAAGTAAAAGAATAATTCATGTTTATTTGACTCAATCATAATGTTCTTTTGCTTAAAAAGAATATTTTCATGTTTATTTGACTCAATCATAATGTTCTTTTGCTTAAAAAGAATATTTTCATGTTTATTTGATTTAATCATAATATTCTTTTAAAGTAATTGAATATTTCATGTTTATTTGACTTAATCATAATATTCTTTTAAATTAATAGAATATTTCATATTTATTTGACTCAACCATAATATTCTTTTAAATTAATATAATATTTCATGCCTATTTGACTCAATTATAATATTCTTTTAAAGTAATTGAATATTTCATGTTTATTTGACTCAATCATAATATTCTTCCAATTGGAAGAATAAACTACTCAATATATTTAAACCATACCATTGTATATATTATGTATTTTTAAGTATTTTATTTATTTATTATATAAAAAAAAATTAATATATATAATAAAATATTTAAAAATTATTAAATTAAAATATGGAACAATATCATGTGTATATGACTCAATGATTACAGTAACCCAAATAAATTTTTTGATATCATCACGATAAAATACAACCATGATAAACAATAAAAATTTTAACATACATGTATAATGAAACCACAGTTACATCTTATTTGTCATAATGTTTTACTATACAGAATAATCCCCAGCTGTGAATCAATTACATATACCAAATTTCTTACCATGTGTAAGATCATATTTTTAATAAAAAGATGATCCATAACAAATTTATTCTTATATACTACAACATAATTAATAAGTTCAACTCTTTATCCAACCACTTCCACTCCACGTGCTAGATCATCATTAAAATCAGGAATTATTACATTTGGATCTATATGCTCTTTTAAATATTTTGCTAAATTCCAAGCTAATAATATCAGATCACTAGAAGCCATTCTTATACATGATTGAGCATTCATCACACCTCCAAAGTATTCTTCAAAACTTCTGTTACCAATTAGTAGCGTATTTAATTCAGGTTGCATTTTTATATTCATTACTATTTTATGCAAATACTCTCTGATATAACTTTCAAATGAATATTGGAGAGTTCCAATATTTTCAATATCAAAGTTAAAATTATTTTTCTTAACTGATTTAACCAAATCAACATGAAAATCTCCAGGAGATGTTAATATGACTTCTTTAAGATATTGAGGATTATTATATATAAAAAATGTACATATAGATATTTTGGTAGATGCAGCATCTATAGGATATCCATGTCCAAAGCCCTTCCATCTTCTGATATACATTCCGGCAAAAAATAAATTTTGAATGAAATTTATCACATTATTTTCATTTTCTTCAAATAATTCGTTGATCAGTGGATAGTTTGACATTTTTTTAACCTCATCTATACTGTCTTTCAAAACTTGTGATTTAGCATATGATTTTAGATATTTTACATCTTCTTTTGATAATCTTTTATTATTGTATGGTTCATAAAACCCCATTCTTTTTTCAAAATATTCAGCAAGACTCTCCTCATTTATACATTTCATATATGCTTTATTGACATCACCAGATTGTATTCCATATGTAAGTACAGTTCCATAATCCTGATTTTGAAATTCGCTGCCATATATTTCGTCTTGATTACAAACTATTAACCTCCTGTCCATATATCTAAATCTTTCCTTTTTCATGCTGTCAGAAACTAATTTTATCAAATCATGTCTACTTCTTAAAGGATAAAAATCATCCAATTTGGTTATATCTGATGTGTTTATTATTTCATTATCTGTCAATAAATTCAGTACACTCTCAGGGTCTTGAATTTTCACCCAGTCTATCTGACGTGGATTTGGAATATTTCTGTCAAATAAAGGTACGTAATATCTTAGTGTTACCCAGACATTGTAACCATAATGAACTGTAAATTCTGAATCGATCATGAGACTTTTAAAACTTGCGAATGATCCAGATGTATATATAGTCATAGTGTACATTATTGATATATCATGTTGGGATAATTTATATTTATATCTCCCGTACATGAATGATATATAATCAATAACATTGGGTAAATTACCCTTGTAGCCTACTATGCGAGCCATATCACTTATTTTACTATCATCATCAATTATAAACGAGAATGAGCTCATGAGATAAAAATCAAGAAGTTCTTTTTCTAATACCCCCTCTTCACCTAGTTTTGTCATTTCCATATTAGAATCATCTACGTCGGGTGGATAGCTACCATAAAAATTATACAAGATGTCCAAATATCTATATGGTTCATCAATGACAAGCATTCCAATCCAGTCTGGACAACAATATTCTATGTCCGCCGATATTATATTCATACATTCCTCGTTGTTAAGTAAATTTTGGGGTAGTTTGACAATCTGGTCATCATCATACATATTATAGTCCGTTATACTAATAAACCTCATCTTTTCAATGAAAAGATAATTATTGTTAATTTTGGTGGATGGAAACAGAGATATGAGTTGTTACGATGTAAGTTTTTTATTTCTTTATATTCATATATGATAATAGCCACATATTCATATATGATATAAATGTGATGATTGTAATACGAGGAAATATTTGAAATTTATACTGGTTGATATTATTAACCCATGTGTATCATATCTGTTTATTAAAAAAGTTTTTACATTACTTTATAGTAAGGTCTGGCTCGTATGCACATGATACCATTCTATGTGGACATTTCACAACCATCTCTAACGCACACGATAATCGTATTTTTTCCCTGGAGAATTTCCAGATTTTTTCTAGTACATTCTAAAATTGGATATTTTTACATCATGAGTACTATTCCAACGTGTCTCAAAAGTGTTCGATTTTATACTTTCTGTATAGATACCCAGGAAATTTTTATATTTTTCTAGAAATTTTCCAGAAAAATAAAATATATGATTTTTACTCCAGGAGTAAATGTCAACAAATAGAGGGATTTGTGAAGTGAATACAATATGAACATTTAAGAAGATGATACATATGGTACAAAAATATATTTTAAGTAATAAAACAACATCTGTTACATAACAAAATTATATGATGAAATAAATTACAGAAGGTATAATGTTGTCATATGATATAGTTTATAATATAATGTAATAGAATAGAAACATCCAGAGAATATTACATTTCTCATTTAGGTGGTGATAATTATTGAGTCATTTAATAACAATGATAACCCATGTTTAATTAAATAATTTATATAGGATATAAAACTATAAATATTAGTTACACAGAATCTATTTTATTTTCAAATAATCATCACTTATCATGACGATATTATAGAATATACATCCAGCATAATAATCTTTAAAATTGAGATATTTGCATCGCATGTTATAATATTCAGTTGAGCTCTTGAATGTAATAATAGGTTCTACTATGCTATCCCATGACAATCTAAATTCTATATCATCGATTAACACGATCAATAATTTAAGAATTTCTTCACAACCATGTAGATATGCAGAATAATATGATTCTCTTATTGATATATCATTACATTTGTCAAATTTTGGATTTATTAAAATTATTTCTGCCAATTCACAATGGTTAAACGAGCAGCAATGTACAAGACAGTTAAAATTATATTTATCTACAGCATTTATATCAGTCCTCGGATCTTTGAGTAGAATTTTCACAATTGATACATGACCTTTTACACACGCATACATTAATGGAGTATAATCCTCAGAACCACTATTGAGTAAAAGTTTTACTATTTCACTGTGACCATATTCAGAAGAGATATGTAAAGCATTCTTCTTAAATGTAGATACATCTACAATAGTCTCATTTATATATGAATTCTCCAACATAGATCTTACAGTGTTTATATCATTTCTTTTACATGCTTCTAAAAAATTCATTCTTGTTTTATATTTTATATATGATTTATTTCATATAATAATGTTATACATACATTATTTAATTTGTTAAAATGCTGGACTCGTAACATCAGTGATATCGTACAGTTACTTATAGTAGAACCGAGTATAAACATATTTATTTTCAAAGGATTGATATATTAATAAACAGAGTATAGTAAAATGTTATATTTTAACATTTTATTAATTTGTACTGTTTGTTACAATCTTCACTGAGTTTAAATTATTTTACGATATATCATACATAAATAGTAAATAATATTACCATAATATAAATTTCAATGAAATGTATATTCCAATTATTAAACAGTCAATTTTAATTAAATGTGTATTATTCTCTTGTTTACATACCCATTATGTCTAGAAAATTGATTGTTCCAATTTTTCACTGTTTACATTGTTTAAATATATTCGTTGTATTTTTATATTAATATTTTTTTATTATTAATAAGTAAAAAATTAATTAATATATAATAGAATAATTGGAAATTATTTAATGAAAATTTAAAATGTTCCTTTTTTGTTATTACAAATGTTGTATAAATAAAAATATTACTGTAATAATAGTATGATAGATATATTAATCTAAAAAGTATCAAATTTCAAAAAGTAATTGTTTATTACATTTTAACATATATCATTTTATAAATAGTAATATATAATATATATTAGCAATAAACAAAATTACTTGTTAAAACAATTATACATCACACATATAAGTAATAAATCGTTATTATTTAACAAATAATAGAATGTAAAATTGAGATAATCTGTATTCTGTTAATATTTAATAATCTCAAAAATAATTTATTTGTTAATCATTGTTATTTATGTATATTATAATAATTAATATTTATATCATTATAATCGGGTTTAAATCTAGTATATTATAAAAAATTCATTATACTTAAATTACTCGATTTAATACAGGGATTACATATTTATAAATTATTTTTAACATTATATGTAATATGTGATATTTTGTAATTATATATTTAAAATCATTACAATAGTATATAAGATATAATAAACAGTCTATATTTGTTAATTATATTATTTTTTATATATGATTGTATAATAAAATCTTTATCGTAATAATTATATTTTGTTTGTATTTTGAATACATTAATTAATATATTGTATAATTTATATTAAATATTTTTTAATATTAATAATAAAATAAAATAATTAATATATAATAAAATATTTAGAATTTAATATGTTAAAAACAAAATGTATTATTTTTAGAATAGAAAATACAAGAACAATATATTTTGTAAAAATATATTGCAATGAAATAAACATAATTGTAAAATATACATGTTCGTAAATTAATAGTATTTGTTTCATATGTTACACTTATATTAAAATACATATGTATTTTAATATATTTATCCTAACGTCTATACATATTTAGAAAAATAATTGTATATATTAACGTATGTAATAAATCGTTATCATTAATAAATGTTAATGATACATATTTAAAGATAGTATCAAAATATCATCAACAGTATTCAATAAATTAATGAATTATATTACAATGTATACATACAAGTTATTGAAAAAGATATACTGGTAAACAATCAGACAAAGTAATGACAGGATTAAATAATAAAATATACGAAATATATTATTCGTATGATTTAATTCAGTATTTTTATATAACAAAAATATTTTGTTCACATTATAAATAATATTATATTTATATTATAATAACTAAAAATGATTATAATTCTAGTCAAGATGTAATAAACAGTATATATTTGTTAAATGTATATTTTTAACAATATATTTACATCGTACAGTAATTTTTATAAACAATATATTTCATCCATATTTTGACTACTTTAAACAATATATTGTATTTTATATTAATTATTTTTTTAATATTAATAATAAAAAATTAAATTAATATATAATAAAATATTTAGAATTTAATATGTTAAAAACAAGATGGATCGTTTTTAGAGTAGAAAATATAATAACAATTAAATTTTACAAATTATAATGTAATGAAATGAACACAATTGTTAAATATGCACTATTTCAAATAGACAGTATTTGTTTCATAGGATATAGTTGTAAATGAAAAACATATAATATAATATATACGTCATCATTTGTAATCATAATTATTAAAAATTATTGACATACAAAGTAAGTAATAAACAGTTATAATTCAATAAATTATAATTGTAAAAACAATAAGGGTAAACATTTGATAATTCATATTATAAGATATATTGATAGATTGTATATTATCACATCTATATAAAAATATTTAAAATATTGTTTAAGTAAATAATTTAATATTATTACAATAATATTATATAGATAAATTTTACAAATATAGTATTTACACTATTTAATCCATAATTGTTATATATCAAAGATAATTAGATCATATTAATATTGATATTATAGTTATATTATAATAATTGAAATATTTTTAATTGTAGGTAAAATACAATAAACAGTCTATATTTGTTAATATTGATTTAAAACTTTTAATAAAGTTACAAATAATAATGTTTGTAAATATTTTATAATTTTCATATTTGAGTTGTATCGACAGATATATTGTATTTTTATATTAATTATTATTTTTATATTAATTATTATTTTAATATTAATAATAAAAAATAAAATTAATATATAATAAAATGATTAGAATTTAATATGTTAAAAACAAGATTGATCACTTTTAATTATATGACAAATAGTTAAAAAATAATTACACAAATCAAAGCAAATCTATACCATGATTAAATGTTAAATGTATCATTTGCAAATCAATACTGTTTATTATATCTAATGAAGATATAATTAAATATAAACATATATCAACCATATACCATTCAACTATAAATGATAACAAATAAATTATCATACATATAAAGAAAGAAATAAACAGTTATATTTTATAAAATATCAAAATTTATTATTTAATTTATATGGAACAGTTAAAATCATATCAAATTAATATGATTTATTATCTTGCCATATCAATATGAGTGCATATTTTTGATGATTATCATTGAAAATAGATGAGTATCAATAACATAAGATATAATATTTTGTGTAAATAATAGACAATACTTTAATGTATATGGTGTAATTTTGTGGTTAATATAAATAATGTATTATATAATCATTGTAAATAGTAGCATATTTAATGTAGATAATAAGTAATATGTTTAATATAAATGGTAGATTATATAGTTAATGTTGTTGATAAAACAATATATTTAATGTAAGTAATAGAATAATATAATCAATGTAAATAATATGGGATGAATGACTAATCAGGATAATATAAATAATTAACACAAATTGAGATAATTGGGTATATTAGATGTTTTATAATATATTTTACAAGATATTATATGAACAATAGTAAAATAATTTACTATCACTTACATTCACAATATTATATATGAATGGTAAATAATATATTAAGTATATGCAATTACAAATGAAAAAAATATGATCTATATTTTTTATAAAAAATTTTCAAAAAAAAATGAATACAAAAAACGTAATTAATTTTTTCAAACCATCACTCTTTTCTAGCTTCTATTTTTCAAGAAAATCATTATATCTGGATATCCATGATGACATAGGAACTTTATATCAAATAAGTACAGAAACTAATACATTATTGTATATAAAATTTAATCTGAATACAGGTGAAGAAATTCAACTTCCGTATTCAACTAATAATAGAATTATGAAAATCTTTTCATCAACATATAACAATCAAATCATAAAATTCAATGGTGAATTATTATACATTAACAGTAATAATCTTTATGATAATAGTTATACACATAATAACATGTATAAAATTACAAACAATGAAGTTACACAATATAATTACGGTCACATACCAGTAAATTATATATCAATGGATTATATATTTATTTTAAATGGTGATCTAGCAATTTGTTCCAAGGATAAAGATACCAATACATTCATTATTTACAACTTTAGAACTAAAGAATCTGTAAAATTCAATATATTCCATGAAGTATTTATCAAAAGGAGTGATATCACATATTTTTCAACCAGTACAAAATTATATTTATATATAATAGATGACGGTGTAATATATGAGGTCGATCTGACAAATTTGGAAATAAATAAAATTGAATTACCCAAAAATACCACCATTAAGAAAATATCAGAATATGAATTTATATACATAAGAAGAGAATATTGTTTATTATACATATACAATTTTGAAAATTCAAAAGATGAGTATTACTCCATAGATGAGATGTTAAGCCATAGTGAACATAATGTATTGGACAACATCGTAACAAGCATCATATGTAAGTATAAATATAAAAATAATAATTATCTATTGACGACCAGAGGAATATATGTTCTTAACAAAATCAAATATAGTTATCCAAATACTAATAATATGATAACTATAGGAAATGGAAATGAGAATATATCAATCTCACTAGACACTCTTAAAGAAAGGTCGTTAGTATACAAGAATATGTTCTCCGATTTGGGTATAGTGGAAACAAACCCACTTATTTCTGACAATTATTCCAATATGAAATTATATCTTGAGTTTATTAATACTGGTGATTATAGTAGAAACATCGATGATATTTTAACTCTGTTTAAAATATGTAATTATTTAGAAGACATCCATACTGAGCATATATCTTACAAACTTGTTTATTATGAGAAGGGAAACAACGATATAGAAAAAACAGTCAAAATTTTACATGCATTATTTAGAAGTCAATATACAGATCAATATTATAATGTTAGAAATAATATTTTTGATAAATATGAAGGTATAGATATTTATAATAATACAATTTCATATGATAGAGAACTATATGACGATATAGCTAAATATCATATGATAAACAAAGTTAAAAAAATATATTAAATAATTATTATTGATTTAATTATCGTTAATTTAATTATTACCATTGGTAATAATTAATATGTAATAATATTCATAAACTGGTATGTATCAAATTAATTGTATAGAATTATATACATATGATATTTCAAATAATTTTTATGTTTAAATAGATATTATTTAAAACCAATTATTTTGTATAAAATTAGAAAGTATGAAATCGAACGGCATTATATTGTGTTAGTGCGAGTGAGCGAGAGCGAACATGCACCAACACAATATAATGAGGTTACGAGACTGGAGTCTACATACAAATCCAATTAATTCTAAATAATATCCTGAAAATATACGCGATCGTAATACCCATTAATTTTATTGTGTAATGAATAGAAATAATTGGGAAGATGTATGTTACAGCAATATTAATTTTATTATTTTATAAAAATTGAAAAAAATTAAAAATTTTTTAAAATAGAAATTTTGAAGATTCAAAGATTGTGAAAAAATGATATACTTATTTATGATGTTTATCATTGTAAATAAATAGGTATCAATAACACAAATATAATATTTAATGTATAATGTTTAATGTTTAATGTAAATGGTGTAATCCTATAACTGATATAAATAGTTGTATGTCTAATATAAATAATAGGTAATATATATAATGTAAATAATAGGTAATATATATAATGTAAATAATAGGTAATATATA
>ERZ778028.1898-NODE-1898-length-18137-cov-7.068079_pt1 | contig 18137 bp, 17 predicted proteins | sample MGYA00375758_ERZ778028 | MGnify/ENA primary metagenome ERZ778028 (study PRJEB29350, sample SAMN05389828) | bioreactor metagenome | isolation source: Thiocyanate bioreactor | place: South Africa: University of Cape Town | collected 2014-03-17 ... | reverse complement strand
GACCATCATTACGTCGGGATGACAGGATTTGAACCTGCGACCCCCTGACCCCCAGGGCACTTCTCACGCGCACTCCCCTGCAATCTGCTGCATTCCAGCGCAGGCATACGCGGCGCATTGCACAGGACCGCGCCGCAGGCTGTGCAACGACCGTGCAATGACGACCGCCCTTGCACAGGATCGCGGCGCACAGCCCTACGCGCCGATTTGCGGCGCGAGCGTCCGGGCACTCGACCAACGTGCGGAGACTCCGCATATCTTGCCCGTGCCCGTTACGCGGACCCAGTAGGCATGCGAGCATCTCAAACCGCCAGCGCGTTGCCGAAGCCGGTCGTCCAGAACGCGCGCGTTAGTTCGATTCGATGCCTTCCCCTGCCTGCACCTCGATCTCAGGCTCGCCGAGCACCTTGCGCGCACCGTTCATTGCCACCATCGCCTCTCCGATGACAAGCAAGTCAATCTGCAAGACGTTCCATTCCCAGCGGCCCTGAACTCCGGTCGGGCTGCGCCGCACGATGCAAGGCGCACCCTGATGATCCGCCACCTCGCCGAATAGCTTGGCGAGCGTTGTGATGTCGGCCATAAGTCTTGGTTCGACGTCTCGAACTGCTGCTGCATTGATTGTCTCGCACACCAAGTAGGCCGAGTGGACTACGACCGCCAACTCAGCATCCGTATGGCCTGCCCACAACGCTTGACACGCCAGCCATTGAGAACGGTGACGAGCGTTACCTGCAAGCGCCTCGGCAAACATCCTGGACAAATCTACGAACGCCGCTACCCGGCCTTCCTCCGAGGCGAATCGGATCAGCCTCGTTACCGGAGGAAAGTGTTGCTCGAAGTTCCGCATCTCCCAGGTAAGGCGGAACTCAGCATGATCGCGATGTGACCGCGCGAAGTTGTTGTGAACTTCAGTCAGCAGAACGCCGCGGTTTGACTCGATCAGGGTCTCAAGCTGACGTCTGAACGTTGTGAACGTCGTCAGCCAATGACCCAGCTTCGCACCCAGCTTGGCCTGGAACTCAGCACTGGTTAGCTGCGACCGAAGCGATCCAGTCGGTTGCAAGTACGGTATGAGGTCGTTCCGCGCGTTGACCAATGCCCCAATGAGGGTATGGCCGCTGAACTGCTTGAGGCGCGCTACGGCCTGTTGCACAGCGTCGTACTCACTCGCGGGCACGGGGCGGATTTCGTGAAGCACTCTCTCGCCGTTCTCAACGGCAAAGCTGCCAAGCATCCAGCCCTCGGTCATTAGCCCATCGTGACAGCACACCTATCGTCGCGCGAGGAAGGTGGGGCTTCCCCCTTTTCGGGGCTTCTCGTCCTTGCCGGAGCAAACGCCTCGATGGAGCGAGAGTTAGAGACTGAGTAGCAGCGCCACCGCCGCCAACTTCTCCGCCATCAGCACGCCGCTCGCGTGCACCTCTGAGTGTCCCGGGTTTGACGGACACTTAGCATCGAGCCGGAGCCCGCGGAACGGAGTCTTGATTGCCAAGCACAACACGCATCCGCAGGAGTTCGGGGAGCGCGCGATCGCGACGCGACGGACGGGGCGATGCCGCACCATCTAGCCATTGGGAAGCTCGTAACCGCGAGCCGTCATCGTACGGGTGACGAGCCCCGACACGGCCGCCGCTGCCGGCCGCATGACCTCGTTGTAGAAGGCCGCCACGATTGCGAAGTGCACGTCCGGTCCAAAGCCGGCCTCGTCGTAGTGGCCCTGAGGCGAGACGTGACCCACGAGGAAGTCGCCATGGAGTTCCGAGGCGTAGCGCCCCCGGTGCACAAGCCCGTCACGGATGCTCTTGGCGACAAGGAACATCTCGTGATCGAGCAGCGCTAGCAAGTCCGCCCACTCCGGCTCATCCACCCAGCCGGTGAGTTTGAGAAGCGTGCGGCGACGAAACGCGGGCGTCCAATCGGGGTCGACGGGCAGACCCTCCGTGTAGAACAAGAGGGTCACAAGTCGGTCGAGCACCGCAACACCTCGCATCATTGCGGAGTCGAATAGCTGGCCGGCCCACCATCCACCCAAGACCCGTACACCCGGCATCTGCTTCCCCGGCTGTGAAATGAGATCCTCGGGTGGGGCCGCGTTCGCGATATACGGGACAAGCATCGCCCTCGCCTGATTCGAGAAGGCAAGGTTGTGTGGCGGCTCCTTCATCTTCGCTCGCACTGACCTGAGTTCGTCACGGACGCCCACTGCATAGAGCACGCCAACGGCTGCCTCGAACCGAACTTCCTCCAGCAGGCGACTTAGGTCGATTAGGGCATTTGCATAGCCTTCGCCTTCGTGCGGCGGCACTTCCTTGCCGTGGGGTACGCCGATGGAAAGGTTGTTGATGTCGATGCGCGAAAGGGCATTCTCGAAAACGTCCGCCGCGGCCTCGATCGCAGCTGGACTCGGCATCCAAGCTTTCGCTTCTGCGTCGCCCGCAGTCTTAGGGGAGCTACCCTCCGGCGCAGCGCTCATGCGGCGAGGCTACCGCCGAGCACGCTGCTGAGGATGCGAGCGAAAGTCCTACTGCTCAACGACGACGACTACCTGTCCTCTAGCCAGGCACGGATTGCCAGGACGACGCTCGCCGGGTCTGGCGCGGTCGCTCTCACGGGCACCTCCAGGTAGTCCGATGAGTCGATCCCCAACGATGGCAGCGGCACTTCGCGGAGCCGAACGAGTAGCACACCCGCCGCGAGCAAATCGCACGACTTGTCAAGGTCCACATCAGTCTTGTCTGCGTGCCAATAGCTGCCGTCGTACTCGACGAGCAACGTGCGACCGCTGGCGAGCTGCACCGTCACGTCGGGCACCCACACCGAGCGGCGCGCGAACATCTCGCTACGCATGGCTAGCCCGCTGAACGCCTCTCCGAACGCCGAGCGCAGCGCGTCGAAGTAGCGCAGCTCGATCATTGACTTGCCGCTCTCTCGGCAGAGTGGACACGTCGAGCCGTGAACACGAACGTTGGTCCCGATCCGCCAGCGGTGCGAGGGGTCCGTCGAGCAGACCCATTCCGGCACGAACGGCAGCGTTCCACTTGGGCGCACCTGCCAAGCACTCCGCGGGTTGTCCGGCGACCACTCTGCCGCCAGGTCGGGGTAGTGCCAGGCGAGCGAATCGAGGATCGTCCTGCACACCGGACAGCGCAACCGATCGCGCCTCTCGCGCTCGGCGGGCGTCGCCATCCACTCATGCCCGCAGCTCGGCTCTCGCCACCATATGCGTCGCTTGGACGCTGGCCCCACGTCGGCGGGACGAAGCTTGCCGTTCAGAGTCGGATGCCATTGCTCGACTAGCTCGGGGTTGAGTGTTCGCCCTGGCAGCTCGCGGCCCTCTGCGAACGCCGCGAGGCGCGCGTCTTGATTGGCCTCGCGGGTAGCTTGCCCGCTGCACACCGGACACCCGCCCAGCCGGTAAGAGTACGGGAACGCGGTCAGCTCGTGCCCGTTCGCGCAGCGGAAGCGGTGCCGCGTGTAGTCGCCCAGCATGACGGTCGACGGGTCCGCGTCGTCGGCCCAGGCAGCGACAAGCTCGGCATAGGCGCTAACGGGTGTCACACGTTCCTGCGCGCGCTGGGCCGACCATTCCGCATCACGTCTGGGCGAGCAATCGGGACACCGGGCGGTCGCGTACATGTCCTTGACGCGCGCCTCAAATCTCAGGCCGCACTCGGGACAAAGCCACCACGCCATGAGCCGGGTCCGCTCGCCCGCAGTACCCCAGAGCACGGCGGGGTTGCGCTCGTGGTCCCACCATTCACGAGCTGCCGAATCTGAGTCCCGCAGCAGCGTGGCTGCTGGCTTTGCCATGCGTTCCCGGCGCGGGTTCACCTGGCAACTACAGCCCCAACCCACGTCGGCCAGCCTCTCGGCGCTGATCCGCCCGCAGTACCGACACCGTACGCGATGGGCGGGCGGCTGCACAGCTCCGAGGTAGTCGTATCCGTGCGCCTCTGCGAACGCCCGCGCCTGGTCTGGGTCGAGGTCGTGCAGATCGGCGCCGACCGGCGTTGCCCCGAGCGCGAGGGCTTGCGCGGCCCAGCTCGACCAGAAGCACGCCCGGCAGGTCGCCTCTCCCTCGGCGTTCTTGTCGAGGGTGTAGACGAATCGGTAGTGCGCCTCGCATCCGCACGTCAGACAGCGCGTCAACCGCCAAGCGGTTGGAGTCGTGAATGGCTCCAGCGGCTCCAGTCGGCCCTGGCGTAGCAGCTCGGTGATGTGCTCATCGCACCATGCGGGCTTAGATCGGGTGCCATAGGCGGCAAGCGCCCCGCACCCATCCCACGCGCACTCTTTGACGGCCATGTGGATGCAGCTATCTAGTAGTCCGCCGGATCGAGATTGATGTATGCAAGGAACGCAGCTTCGTCCGCGATGTCGAGGGGCTGTCCCTTGGCCGCCAGGGCTGCCGCCTTCTCCGCCTTGTTCGAGAGCTTGGCACCCGCTCGAAGATGTGCAGGACTGAACTGGCCGACGATCACGAGCGTCGTTCGCTTGGTTACGTTGTCCTCTACCGTGGCTCCGAAGTCGGCTGCGATTCGCTCGGCCTCTCCTTGCGTGAAACTGTCGAGCTTGCCGGTGAAACAAATCGTCCGGCCGTAGAGGGGGTGGTCCGGGTCAGCGGCAAGGTTCGGTTCGGGCAACGGCCCCTTCGGGACGTAGACACGATGCCTGGTCGCGTAGACCCGTTCGGGCCATAACGCGGCGAGGTCGGCATGGCCGTCGAGCGCGGCGAGCCTGAGCACGATCGACGCGCACGCCTCGGCATCGGCGACCGCACTGTGATGCTCAAAGGCAGGCACACCGAGATAGTCGGCCACGGTAGGCAGTCGGTAGTCGCTCAGCGTGTGATCGGGAGTCGGGAGTCGTCGTCGCGCGAGGGTGTGAGCGTTGTGCCATGCGAATCCGCGATCACTAGTTCCCGCGACAGTGTTGGCCGCGTTGTAGACCCCTCGGTCGAATCCGCTGTAAGCGACGAGCGGCAGTCCTCCCGCAAAGTCCGCGAGTCTGTCCAGGGTGTCGCTCCAACTCGGCGCACCGAGCACGTCGGTCTCGGTGATGCCGTGGATGAAGGTGTTGGTGAAGTACGCGCCGCCAGGTGGGTCGATGAACCATTCGGTTCTATCGCGCACTTCCCCGGCCTCCACGCGCACGACACCAACCGAGCAGGCCGAAGCGCGCGTGAAGTTCGCCGTCTCAAAGTCAACCGCTACGAAGTCCAGCGCCATTGCATCCCCACTCCCGCTTTCACTCGAACGTAGCCGGAGGATCGAATGCGCGATACGCCCAATAGGGGATGGTCCATAGGTCGAAGGGTCCTAGGTCGATTCAGGCCGACCCCACACCCGGCACCTCGATCACGAGTTGGCGAAGGCCCGGTCCACCGGCATCCAGGGCGCTCCTGTAGTCGGTCCAGTGAAGGTTGTATCTCCCGGTAAGGGTGAGCGCATCAAGACCGCGCGTGCTCGCCGTGGAGCGCGTGAAGTCGTGGACGCCCGGCTCCAAGGTGTCTCCGTCTCCGACCCGGAAGGCACGGTCGTTGGCATTGGTTTCAGGCATCGAGGTCCAGTAGGCGGGGTCGTTGGTCAGGACCACGACAGCACCGTTGGCATGTCCACCAGCCCTGAGAGCTACGAACCGTTCGACGCGGACGATGTCCTTGACAATGAAGTAGCGCCCGGGGTCGGGTGCACCGTGATGCTTCAGCAGGTACTGCTCGCCTTCCACGACTCCATCCCACTTCCTCGTCGGGTACTTGAGTTCGATAGCAGTGAAGTAGCCGTCCGTCTCGAAGGCCATGTCGAGATGCACGCTTGGCGCGGGTCTGGTCTCGAGACGGACATTCATGGCGGGGTTCGCCTCACGCACCTGCCACGCCAGCGCGAGTTGGAAGTCGGCCTCGGAATGGAACACTGGCCGCCGAGATGCGAGCCGGGTCAAGACTTCTTCTAGATCAACACTTCCGGCAATCAGCACCTGACCAGGCTAGGTGCATCTAGATGCACTGTGCATGTTCCTGCACCCCAGTGGACTGGATTCGTGCCGCTCCCGCCCCTCCCGGTTGACCCCGAGATCGAGCGGCTTGCTAAGAAGATGCGCGAGCTTCGAGCAGTATCCGGCTTGACCTATGACGCGCTCGCGGAACGGACCGGCATGAGTCGCCGCGGTGTCATCGAGTACGAGCAGGGCCGGACGAACGGCACCATGCGCCACTGGTACCGAATCGCCCAGGCGCTCAACGTCCCGTTCTCCGAATTCGTGAAGGTACTGGACTAAGCCGCAGCGGAACGTGCGCCCGGAGGTCTGACCACCGACTCGACATGCCCGAGCAGCACGAGGTCTGCGATGTCGAAAGCGGTCGTCATCTTCGACTTCGCTGTGTGGGCGAGTAGAGAGTCGAGCGGGACGATCACGAGGTCATCGACTTTCCCGCGCAGAAAGTCGATGGCCTCGTCCGCAACCTGACCGCGTCGCCGCCCCTCAAAGCTGAATGGCCGTGTCACGACTGCTACGACGCGAGCGCCCATGCCCTTAGCGATCTGCGTGACAAGCGGTGCCCCACCGGAACCCGTGCCCCCACCCTCGCCGACGACTAGCACCACGAGGTCGGCGTGTCCTAAGGCTGCCTTGATCGCGCCCGCCGCACCGCGAACGGCAGCGCGTCCGATCTCCGGATCGCCGCCAGCATCACGACCATTGGGGAGGTCGCCGCCGACAGCGACCTTCTCCGGCGCGAGGCTACGAGCCAGCCCGCCCTGGTCCGTGTTGATCGCCACGAACTCGACGCCAGCGAGTCCGGTAGCGATCATCCGGTTGACCGCGTTGCTGCCCCCGCCGCCGACCCCGACAACCACCGTGTTCTGCGTCGAGCTGAAGGCCGTAGTCGCGTCGTTCTCCTGCACGCTATGAGTATCCGGATGACCACCGACACTTCAGGGTAGCCCGGCGGCGAACACCGTACCTCATTCGGTACCTAGTCGGGCTGCGCGGCGACCTGCGGTGCGAGTACGTCTGCGAGCGCCCGCAGCAGCTCAGCGATTGCCTCGTGCCTGTAGTCGGCCCACAGCCCCTCCGGTCCCACCGAGACCCACGGCTGACCGGGCAGCATGGCACCATCGGGTCCCGGCAGGAACTCTTGGCAGACTCGCAGCACGTCGAAGGGGTCGCCTTCACGGTAGGCACTCGGGATCGACCAGGTCCGCTCGAATACGAAGGCGGAGGCCGTCTGGCCTCGCTGCTCTATCGTGACGCGCTCGGCCCATACCGGCGCGAATCCGGGCCAGCCCCGTCCGCCTGGCTCGATCATGCGGAATGCGGTGTCACTCGGGCTGGAGCTTCGAATCATGGGTGGATTCCTCTCGATTTCGGGTCATGCGTGCAGATGTCCGTGCAATCCGGCAGTCGCAGCCTCCGACTTCCGAGCATTTCCGGGGCAGTTCGGCGACTCAGAACTTGACCGCTGCTCAAAGAGGCCGACTGCGCCTCGAGTCGAGTGCGCCGACAGCCTGTAGCCCTCGCGTCGACTCGCCGGGTGCTTAGTGCAGTGCGCCATAGAGACGCACTGGCGCACTGAAGCACGAGTGGACTTAGTGCGTTCGGGCGCGCTCTGGCACACTGGCGCACTGAGAGCGCGAGATCAGTCAGAGGCCGCGTTGTCACCTGAGACCTCGACACTTTCTGGCAGGACACTCCAGAGGTGCGCTCTGCGTGGCCCCGGACTCCACATCACTCGATGAACGCGGTGTCCGTGATCGAGGGCAGCGCGCACCGTCCCACGCTCGAGTACCCCGCCGAGCGCCGTCTCGATCTCACGTCCGCTCATGGCCACTCCCTTGTCGTTCAGCAGACGGATGATGAGGCCAAGGGCGTGGTCGTACTGCGTCTCGGTTCGGGAGCCTCCCCGGAGCAAAAGGCGGCGGGTGTCGGGGTCGTAGTCAAGTGCCGACTCGGACAGCTCCACATCGCGACCTTCCGCCGACAGGTAGCGGGTATCGTTCTGCCGAGTCAGCATCACGATCGAGTCAGCCCAGCCCTCCAGCGTCGAGGCTCCACGGACATGCTCGCCCTGGTGACCGGCGTGGGCAGTCAGAATCACGTCGCGCGCACCGACCGTCGAACGGGCGAAGCGGTCCAGCTTCGACAGCCACGACTCGACGGCGCCGTTGTCGTTCGGATCCCCACAGCCTGCGAAGGCCTTGCTGAATGGATCCACGATCAGCGTCTCAACTGCGTATGCCCGGAGCGCGGCCCCGAGTTGAGCGAGGTCTTCGTCCCTTGTGAACGGGTTGCGCTTGCCACGCAGGTTCACGATCACCATCCGATTCCGCGGCACACCGACCTCATCGGCCCACCGAGCGAAGGTGCGTCCGGTCACCTCGAAGTTGAGGAAGCCGATGCGCGAGGTGGCCTCGATGGGCCGCACCGCCAGGGACCCCACGAACGGCTCGCCGGTCACGAGGGAGCGAGAAAGGTTCAACGAGAGAGTGGACTTACCTGCCTTGCGCTGGGCGATGAGCAACATGCCCGCGTCTCCCGGAAGGCAGGCCTCGATCCGGGGTGGAAGCTCAGCTTCAAGGTCGAGCAGATCGCCTAGTAGCCCGATGTCGAAGGGTTCCGGCGGCTGTGTCTCCGCAAGGTGGCGACGGCGAGCCTCGGCCCGGACCCGCAGCATGTTCAGTTCGTGCTCGACTGCGGCGAGATAGCCGGAGTTCACCCACTCGCCTGTGTCGCTCAACACCTCACTTCCGCCGAAGGCCCAGCGGGGACGCGGGAGGCGCTCCGAGATGGCCCCAGGCGCGGGCGGCGGCTCGCTGCGCCTCGGAACCGCTGGCATCGGAACAGAGCCGGCGGCTGGTTCGATGTAGTCAGTCAGGTCGATGGACAGCATTTCCTCCTGACCCGGTTCACGGTCCTCGGTCCCCGTCATCTCGCGCCTCCCTCCTGTCGTCCCGTCGATTGCCCGTTGTGCGGAGGTCTACCCTGCGGCCACCACCGGCTGAGGGGCGCACCCGGTCTGGTAGTTCCGCAGCGCCCAGCCCGGGACGCGGTAGATCGGCTTGGGACCGACCGGTACGGCATGAAGTCGCCCGGAGTGAATCTCCTTGAGCGCCGTGCGGTAGTTCACGCCGATGAGTTCGGCGACCTCGGTCACCGGGTAGAAGCGGTCGTTCTCGATGGTGGTCACGCCGGTCTGCCTTTCTGCTGTCTGGATGCGTTCGTCGCTTTCCAGAGTGACCGATTGCAGCGCAATGATCCAGTCTGTACCATTGCGGTATGTCAACAGCAAGCCGCAACTGGACAGCGACCCATTGGGAGCGAGAAGGCGTCCCTGGGGCCGCAGTCGTGGACCTCGACTCCCGCGTGATCTACCGGGTCACCATCGGACGTGGGAATGGCCGGGTATGGGTCAGCACACTCGACCTCGACCCTGAGATCGGAGAAGTGGAACCCGCGTCGCTGCGTCGAGTACCGCTCGCTGCGCTGGCACTGTACGTCGCGAAGTACCTCGATGCTCGGGAGAGCGAGCAGCGCGCCCTGCGGGAGGGCACAGGGAAGCCGGATGACTCGAAGCTCGTCCTAGGGATGTTCGGACCGGAGGTGCGGGTCCACGGGACTACCTACGGAGAGGTTCCCGACTCAGCAACCGTCGCGCGACTGCTCAAGGAAGGGGACACGCGTCAAACCCTTGCCGTGAAGTATGCGCGCAGCCCCAGCACTGTCTCCGACTGGATCGGTCGCGCCTACCGAGAGGTGCCCGAGATGATGCCGCCACGTCGCCCCGGTGGACGACGCCCTGCACCCAAGACCCCCGACGCCGAGTAGCGCCGGAACATCGAGGAAGGAACAACATGACGAAGGCAGGCGCTCCTCCAGGGGGCGTGAAGGCGTGCGCGTCGTGCGGTCAGCCGCGCGGCAACCAGCGCACCGGATGGGTGCCGATCACCCGAGAAGAAGCGGTCATCGGGTACACCTGCCCGATGTGTCCGACCGCCGCGGAGCCAATCCGTCGTGTCGAGACACGTCCGGGACGAGTGGTATTCCGGGCGCGGCTCGACGGTGCCAAGGCCGAGCGAGGCGTGAAGCGCCAGCAGGTCAGCGCGTCGTTCGAGACGCTCGACGCCGCGAGGGCGTGGGTCGCGGAGGTGCGCGGTGCGGTCGAAACGGGCGGCTCCTATGGCGCAGCGGCCCGCTCGGCTGAGGAGACGGTCGGGCAGCTCTGCGACCGCTGGCTAGCGACCCGCGTGGATGTGCGACGGGTCACTCGAGTCGGGTATGCCGGATCGCTCACAGCAGTCCAGCGGCACCACATAGCCTCTCTCCCGGTCATCGACATCACGATCGCGGACATCCAGGAGTTCGTTGCCTGGCTCGGTCGCGAGGGCGGCAGGCCGAGGAAGGGGCGCGAGTCGGGTCTTCCGCTCGCGATCAACTCCATCAAGTCTGTGAAGGTCGCGCTCCAGCAGCCCTTCGACCTCGCGCTCGCGGAGGGCACGATCACCCGGAACGTCGTACGGCTCGCGAAGTGGCCGAAGGCGCGAGTGAAGCGCGGGCAAGACCTGGAGCACTGGCAGCCCTCGGAGCTCGTGAAGTTCCGCGAGCGCGCCGATACCGACCCGCTGGCTGGTGCGTGGCGACTCACGCTCTCCGGGATGACCCGCGCCGACATCATGGGCCTCCGCTGGCCCGACGTGGACCTGGAGGCCGGGGTCGCCTCAGTTTCACAGGGCCGCGTCGCGTTGGACGACGGCACCACGGTCGTGGACGACCCGAAGAGCGCCCAGCGAGTTCGAGCGGTGCCGTTCGAGGCGATCCATCCCGGCAGCATCGCCCTGCTCAAGAAGATGAAGACGCGGCAGGCGGAATGGCGACTCGCGGCTGGAGCCGCGTGGCGCGACTCCGGCTTCGTGGTCGTCGATGAACTGGGCGACCCGATCCGCCCGGAGGTCTACTCCGACCGATTCCGCCGGCTGTGCGCCGCTGCGGGGGTGCGGATCATCACTCTGCACCACGTCCGGCACTCGCTGGCCTTCTGGCTCCACCAGATCGGCGTAGCGCCCGCGGACGCCGCCGCGCTGCTCGGCCACTCGACCGAGGTACACCTGAGCACCTACTTGCCGCATTCCGGTGCAGCGGGCATCCAGGCAGCCGCCCGCGCTCTGGGCCTGGCGGCCCGACAGCAGGAGCTCGCGGCGGAGGCTTAGCCGCCGCGGTCTCCCGCGCACCGTGCAACGGGCCTGTGCAACGACCCGTCGCAGAGACAAAGAGAGGCCCCATCCGTGGCTTAGTCGGATGGGGCCTCTCGTCGTCTACGGGGAGGTCTGCGCGACCTTCCTCGAATCCGTCGAAACCCTTGATCTATCAGGGATTTTCGTCGGGCTGACAGGATTTGAACCTGCGACCCCGTGACCCCCAGTCACGTGCGCTACCAAGCTGCGCCACAGCCCGCTGTTGAGTTGTTGAGTGCTTCCGGGCTGTGCGACCTACTTGACCCCCAGTCAGGTGCGCTACCAAGCTGCGCCACATCCCGTCGTCGCCCGGGCGCCGACCGATCGAGTCTAGCGGCTCCCGCGCGGGCCTCAGCCGTTGAGCACGGCGACGCCGGCGTTGAGCGTCGCCGCGTACAGGCACCACAGCAGGTACGGCACCAGCAGCCAGGCGGCGAGCCTGGACACGGGCACGGTGAGCACGATCTGCACGATGATCGCCGCGACGAGGACGACGATCACCCCGAACGCCGTCCAGAGCGCCGCCGGGCCGAACGCGGGGTATCCGGCGAAGAAGACCGGGGTCCAGAGGCCGTTGAGCGCGAGCTGGATCCCGTAGGCGACGAGCGCCGGACGGCGGTGACCCGGATGGCGCCAGACGAGCCAGGCGGCCACGGCGATGAGGACGTAGAGCACGGTCCAGACCGGACCGAACACCGCGTTCGGCGGCGTCCACGACGGGCGAGCGGCTGCCGCGTACCAGCCGTCGACGTTCGCCGTGGTGGCGAGGCCTCCGAGGACGGCGACGACGGCGGAGAGGGCGAGGAAGACCAGCAGAGCCGGCCAGGTGCGTCCTCCTCGGCTCCGCGATCCGGTGCGCTGCCCCATCCGTCCCTGCCTCATGCGTCCCTGCCTCTCGGTCGAGGGCGCTGGCCGAGCTGCGCCGCTCCGGTGGCCGCCCCGCGCGCGGCGGGGTCAGGCGAGTCTAGCCTCGCGACCGCTCCCCCGCTTCCTCCGCGTCGTCTCGGCCGGCCTCCCTCCCACCGCTCCTCCCCCTACGCTGGCAGTCGAGGCGCCCGCCGAGCGAAGGAGGCCCGATCATGCCCGACGACCGATCCGCGGCGATCGCCGCGATCGCGGCGGCGCACGGCTGGGAGTACGCGGCGGAGGCGCCGCCGCCGGCGCTCGGCGGCGGGCTCTGGGAGCAGGTCTCGCTCGGCGTGGTCCGGGACCGCGTGCGCGGGCCCGGCTGGGAGGCGGGGCGCATCACCGGCGGGGAGCGGCACGCGGAGCGCGTCGAGCAGCGCGGCGCCTGGACGGTGACGACGTCGGTCTCGGTCAGCACGCCGGAGCGGAGCCTGGAGCTCGGCTATCTCGCGATCGAGCTGCCGCGGCGCCTGCCGCAACTCGTGCTCGACGCGCGCGCGAACGACCACGGGCCGTTCTCGAGCCTGCGGAACCGGCCGCGATCGGATCAGCGCCTCTCCCTGGAGGGCGACTTCGACCGGCACTTCCGGCTCTACGTGCCGAGCGGCTACGAGCGGGACGCGCTGTACGTGTTCACGCCCGACCTGATGGCCCTGCTCATCGACGAGACGGGCGACCTCGACGTCGAGATCCGGGACGACCGCCTCATCGTCACCCGTCCGGGCGGCTTCGACCTGACCGCGCCGGAGACCTGGGCCCGGTTCGAGCGGATCCGCGCGACCGTCGGAGCGAAGGCCTGGGACCGCACCGAGCGGTACGCCGACGAACGGGTGGCCGGCGCCGTGCTCGTGCTCGGCGAGCGCCAGGCGGCCGACGGGGTGGACCCGGCGGGGGCGCGCCTGCGGGGGCGCGTGCCGCGGGTCGTCTGGCTCGCGGTCGGCATCGTCGTCGGGGTGCTCGCCGTGATCGGGGTGGTCGCGGGCGTGCTGCTGCAGGCAGTGGCGCGCTGATCCCGGCGGAGTCGATCGGCCGGAGCTCCCTCGATCGGCCGGAACTCGGCTCCGCCCGTTGACCGCGCGGCGCCGGGTCCCTAGCGTCGGACGGGGGCTGAGGCGGAGGGAGCCGCATGGCGAGCGGGGGTTCGCGGCCGTGGCCGATCGCGGTCGACGGACGGCTGCGCGACGAGCTGGCCGGCCGGCTCGCCCGGCCGGCCGCGCCGGCGCAGCTCGTCGTCGGGGATCGCGGCGTCGGCAAGTCGGCGCTGCTGGCGGCGGTCGCCGGGCGTCTCGAGCAGCGCGGCCTCGCGATGCTCCGACTCGCCGGCGATCGCGAGCTCGCCGGCGTGCCGCTCGGCGCGCTGATGCCCCTCGGCCGGACCGCGCCGATCTCCGACCCGGCCGACGTCACCGACGCCCCCGACGACGCCGGGCAGCGCCTCGCCGCCGCCCTCGCGGCCCTCGACGGTCCGGCGGCTCGCCGCGTGCTGCTCGTCGACGACGCCGACGAGCTGGATCCGGCCTCGGCGGCCGTGATCGCGACGCTGCTGCGCGAGGGGACGTGCGCACTGCTCGGTGCCACCACGGCCGCGGCGATGCCGCGCCCGCTGCTGCGCCTCCTCGCCGAGGATCGGATCGTCGAGCACCGCCTGGCGCCGCTCGACCGCGCCCGCGCCGAGCGGGTCGTCCGGACCGCGCTCGGCGCGGAGGCGACGCCCGAGCTCGTCGAGCGCTGCCTCACCCGGGCCGCCGGCAATCCGCTCCTGCTGCGCGCCGTGGTCGCCGAGCACGAGCGCATGAGCGACCCCGACGCCGTCCCGGCGCGCATCGCACGGCTCGTCGAGCACGAGTTGGCGGCGCTGCCCGCCGCGCCGAGGCGGCTCGCCGAGCTGCTCGCGATCGCCGGACCGCTGCCGGTCGCCGCGCTCGAGCCGTCGACGGCCGTCCTCCGGCTCGAGCGGTCGGGCCTCGCGCGCCGCGACGAGACCCTGATCGCGCTCGCGCACCCCCTCTTCGCCGACGCGATCGCCGCCGCGTGCTCGACGCGCGCCCTGCGGGACCGGAGACGCGAGGCGGCGGCCGCGCTGCGCGCCGCCGGAGACGACGGACGCCTCCGGGCCGCCCGGCTGCTGCTCGACGACCCCGAGCGGGCGCCCGACCGGGACGAGCTGCTGTGGGCGGCCCGGCACGCCGCGGGGCGCGCCGACCCGGAGGGCGCGGCGCGGCTCGCCGATGCGGCCGTCGCCGCGGGCGCCGGCCCGGAGGCCCTGCTGATCCGGGCCGACGCGCGCTCCGTCACCGGCCTGCTGGAGGAGGCCGAGGCGGACTTCGCGCGGGCGCGCGAGGCCGCGACCGGGGAGCTGCTCGCACGGGTCGGCTCGCGCGAGGGCTTCCATCTCGCGATGCGGCGCCAGCGGCACGACCTCGCCGTCGAGGTCGGCGAGCGACTGCTCGCCGACCTCGGGCCCTCCGCGCCGCGGGACGCGCTCGCGGCGGACGTCGGCCAGTGGCGCCAGATCGCCCTCATGCAGGCCGGCGGACGCCAGTTCATCCCCGAGCTCGACCACGCACCGGCCGAGCTCGAGCTCGCGGTGACCGCGATGGCGGTCGCGGCCTACGGCGGCGACATCGAGGGGACCCGTCGGACCGCGGCCCGGGTCGCCGCGCTCGCGGCCGCCTCGGATGCCGCGGGCCACGCGCCGGAGCTCGTGCAGTACGCCGAGTTCTCCGCGCTCGCCCTCGAGGCGCGGCTGCCGGAGGCCGGCCGGCTCGCGGCGACGCGGGCCCGCGAGGCGGCCCCGGCGTACCAGGGCCTCTGGGAGTTCGGCCGCACGCTCATCGCGGCGCACACCGGCCGTCCGCGCGACGCGCTGCGCGTCGCCGAGCGTGCCGCCGGGCTGCTCGCCGGGCAGGACCTGACCGGCACCGGCGGCGCGGCCGACGCCCTGCGCGCCGCGATCTCGGCGCAGCTCGGCGACGGCGCCGCGACCGAGGCGATCCTCGGCGCGACCCGGTCCGACCCGCGCACCGCGCCGAAGGTGGCGGTGTTCGCCGCGGAGGCGCGCGCCTGGCGGCTCGCCGCCGACGGGGACCGGGACGCTGCGGCCGCGGCGATCGCCGACGGCATCGCGACGGGCGTCGAGGCCGGCTACCGCGGCTACGCGATCCTCGCGGCGCATCAGTGCGTCCGGATCGGGCGGCCCGGCGCCGTGCTGCACCGGCTGCGGGAGCTGACCCGCGCGACGCCCGGGCCGCTGCTCTCGCTCGTCCTGGAGCACGCGGAGGCGGCGGCCTCGGCGGACGCCGACCGGCTGCTCGCCGTCTCCGCCCGACTCGCCGAGGCGGGCCTGCTCCCCGGCGCGATCGACGCCGCGCGGCAGGCCGCCCGACTCGCCGCGGCTCGATCCGACCGCCACGCGATCGCGACCACCGCCGACGCGCGGATCGCGGAATGGGCCTCGCGCGGCGCCGAGAGCGCGGTCGCGACGCTGCCGCCGGACGGCCGCGCGCTCACCGCGACCGAGCTCCGCGTCGCGCGCGCCGCGGTCCGGCTCGGCACGAGTCGCGAGGTCGCCGAGGCGCTCGGGCTCTCCGTGCGCACGGTCGACAACCACCTGCGCCAGGTCTACCGGAAGCTCGGCGTCGGCGGCCGCGCGCACCTGCCCGCTGCGCTCGGCCTCGCCGACCGCTCAGGCGCCCCCGCGCCAGCCTGAGCGGTCGACTCGGCCCCGGCTCAGCGGAACGGCCCGAGTGTCAGGTCGACCGCGATGAGGCCCTTGCTCTCCCCCTGCGAGGTGCTGTCGCCGCGGCAGACGAAGTCGTCCGCGAAGTCGTGGCAGGTGGTCTCGACGTAGTCGCTGACCGGGCTCGGCAGCCCGGTCCGCACGAAGATGCTGCCGGGGCGCGGCGTCTTCCCCGGCGCGGTGACGCGGACCTGCCACGTGCCGTAGGAGCGCTCGAACTGGCAGGAGGCCGAGTCGAGCAGGCTCGGCGCGACCATGAGCGGCGAGACCACCCGCAGCTCTCCGGTGCGACCGACCGTGTCGACCCAGTTCTTCGCCCACGAGAGCAGGCAGTTGCCCGCGTGAGGATCCAGGTTGTAGAACCACTCGACCTTCGTGCCGACCGGCAGGTCGTAGAACACGCTGAGGTCGACCTTCAGCGGCAGCCCCGGCCCGCTGCCCACTCCAGCGTCGCCCCCGACCCCGCCGTCGGTGGGGGCGAGCCCGTCCGGCCCGGCGGGCGCGGCGTCGCCGGGCGCGCAGTCCTGGGCGCCGCCCCCGGTCGCGCAGTCCGAGCCCCCGATCCCCGCCGATCCGCCGGAGGACGAGCCGACGCCGCCCGCCGCGCAGCCGGCGAGCAGGAGCGCCGTCGCGACGGCCGCCGCGAGCGCCGCGGGGTGGCCGCGACGGTCTGCTCGCGCGGGACGTGGCATCTCTGCGGCTCCTCTCGGGCTCCGGGTCGCTGCCGAGACGCTAGCGCGTCGCCCGCGGACCGTGCCGCCCGGCGCACGGATCTGAGTAGCCCGAGCCGGGATCTGAGTAGGCCCGGAGGGCGGCTCAGCGGAAGTAGGCGTTCGCCTGCTTCGTGTAGAGCAGCGCGATGCCGACCAGCGACAGCACGCCGGAGATGATCGGCCAGATCACCGAGATCGTCCCGAACCCGGTCGCGCCGAGCGAGAAGATCGCGCCGGCGAGCTGCAGCACGAGCACGATCGTCGTGAGGATGCGCGCGACGCGGCTGTGGCTGAAGAGCCCGAGCGCCACCGCGAGGGTGAGGATGCCGAGCGCCAGCGAGACGATCGCCGAGACGACGTGCCCGCCGGTGGTGAGCGAGATGATCGCGCCGGTGATGCTCAGCAGGCCGCTGACGAGCACCACGATCGCGACGATGGTCACGCCGGTGGGACGCTGGGTCGCCATGTCGACTCCTCCTCGAGCCCGTCGGGCCGTCGGCGACGAGCCTAGCGAGCCGCGCGACCCGGTGTCGACCGGGGCTCACCGACCGGCGGACGCGCTCGTCCACGCGGGTCCCGGCGCGATCCGGGAGCCGGCGGCCGCGCCCTCCGTGCGCCGCCCGAAGACGAAGGCGCGCTGCGCCTGGTAGCTGGTGACGAACAGCACGAGCTCGGTGAGCGCCTTGGCGAGCAGCAGCGGGACGCCGAACGAGGTGAGCGCCTGCATCCAGACGATGTTCGAGGCGAGCAGCAGGCCCGCGAGCAGGGCGTAGCGGACCGCCTGCCCGATCAGGCCGCGACCGCGGCGCCGGAACACGAAGCGGCGGTTCACCGCGAAGTTGACGGAGGCGCTCAGGACCCGCGCCCCGACGATCGAGGCCACGAGCGAGCCGGTCAGCGCGTCGAGCGCGAGCAGCGCGATCGTGTCCACGAGGAAGCCGAGGAACGAGGAGGCTCCGAAGAGCAGGACCGGGAGCAGCACCCGGATGGAGTCCCGGACGGGCCGGAAATGCGTGCCGGAGTTGCCGTCGAGGTAGACCGTCTCGATCGGCACCTCGGCGACCCCGACGCCGGCGGAGGCGGCCCGCAGCAGCGCCTGCTGCTCGTACTCGAACCTCCTGCCCGGCACCGAGACGAGCCACGGCAGCAGCCCGGCGGACGCGCCGCGCAGGCCGGTCTGGGTGTCGCTCACCGGGAAGCCCGCGGAGAGGCGGAACAGGCCGCGGGAGATCGCGTTCCCGACGCGGCTGCGCCACGGCACCCCGCGCCCGCCGAGCGCGCGGGCGCCGAGCACGAGCGTCCCCGGCCGCTCGCGCGCCTCCCGGGCGACTCGCGCGATGTCCTCGACGGTGTGCTGGCCGTCGGAGTCCGCTGTCACGACGCCCTCCCCCGGTCGGTGCTCCAGCAGCCACCGGAGGCCGGTCTTCAGCGCCTCGCCCTTGCCGCGGTTCTCCGGCAGCCGCACCACCTCGGCGCCGGCGGCGCGGACCGCCGCGAACAGCGCGTTCCACCGCGGCCCGCTCCCGTCGTCGACGACGAGCACCGGGAAGG
>ERZ778028.1896-NODE-1896-length-18169-cov-47.925748_pt1 | contig 18169 bp, 17 predicted proteins | sample MGYA00375758_ERZ778028 | MGnify/ENA primary metagenome ERZ778028 (study PRJEB29350, sample SAMN05389828) | bioreactor metagenome | isolation source: Thiocyanate bioreactor | place: South Africa: University of Cape Town | collected 2014-03-17 ... | reverse complement strand
TTATTGCAACATATCTGCGCGCTTGTCGTATAAAATTTGCCGCCAAGACTTGCCGTTTTGTTATATCTAGTATATGCTTATAACTGCTTACAACAAAGGAAAAAGTGGGATTTTAAAGGGAGATGAACTCTCCCTTTTGGCAAGAAAGAACACCATAGATTTTAGGAGAAGAATACGTATGGATAATATTAATGTGGTTAGAAAAAAAATTGAGCTTCTTAAGAAAAAAGAAGGTGAACTTATAACGCAGGAAGCCCTCAAATTGTATAAGAGGGTCCATCAGATTCTTGGAGAAGAATACTCCCTTGAACTAAGTGTAGGGCTTGTCTCTCATGCCTGGGAAAATAAGTCTCAAAAGCTGAAAGAGATGTGGCTACAAAAGGCAACTTCCTTTCGCTCTTCTCAAGTCACATCACAAACAAATTAAGCGCATTGAGCTAGCCATTCAGCGGTTAAAAAGAAAGGAAGAATCTCAAATTACATTTATTAACTCTGTGCGTCGCAAAGCAAGAACGAGAACACTCATAATGCTTGGGGGCTTAATCGAGAAAGCAGGGCTCTTGAATGAATTTTCAATTGATCTCGGCACTGATCTTCAGAAAGATGTTGAATGTAAAGATCAGGTGCATGCCCTCTTTGGTGCTCTCTTAGAATTAAGGTCCTTGCTTAAAGAAACAGATGAATATCCCCATAGCTATCTGACTCTTAAGGGAAGGGTAGGATTTGCTAAAGATAGCAGTTTGAAAAAATAAACAGAGGCCGAAACCCCTGAGAATTTTATTGCTTAGCTGAGTGAATCTTTTCACGAACTTTCCCAAAGTGACGACAAAGATACCGTTGAGCTGTCTTGAGGTGAGCAAGGTACTCTATATCTGTTAAAAGCAGCGCTTTATGAATATGAATAATTGCTCTTTTATAAGGAGAAGACAATTGCCAGATTTTACTAAGCTCTAAGGGATTAATCTGAGTTTTATCTTTGATGAAAGGTTCTTGAGGAAGTGCGTTATGATAAACCTCAGGTTCTGAGCAGGGAGATTCAAAAGAACTCAAGAATTCATAATATTGATAAATCCAATCTCCTAGCTCAAAGATAGCGATATTGAGATATACTCGCTCTTCTTCGCTTGAGTTTGCTTTCTTAGAGATATACTCAAGTGCTTTTGCTAATGAGCAGCCTGATTCTATGTTCCAGTCTTGAAGGACAGTAGCCAGATTATAGTGTTGTACTTTTGGCTGAGCCATTGCTCTTTTCTTACTTTGGTGTTTGATGGCATGAATATTTTTGTTGCTTGATTGATTGTGTTTCATTTTTTTTATCTACTTTGAGGTCGAGACCATCCCGACCTTTCATGGATTAAAAAAGCCTTGGCATGAGGGGCGTTTTTCAAGAGGCTTTTCGGGAGACTGCTTGGCGGCGCAAAGCCTCTTGAAAAAGGACACGCCAAAGCTAAAGCCATGAAAGAAAGGTCGAGATAGGTAGAGATTCAAGGAGTGAGAAAGAATAACTGAAAACAGCCAAGACAATTTTACTAAAACAATAAGCAATAATGAAAAAGAGATCGTCCTTGCCGCTATAATAGAGCAATATATTAAGGAGCAGCGTTTGAGAACTCTCTTATGATAGCATGAATAACAATTATTGCTAATCTTTGTTATAAAGTGTAAAGTAATCGTAAAGCTAATCAAGTAAAAAAGCGCATTATGAACATTTCCTTGAACCCAAATTTAGAAGAGTTCATCAATCAAAAAGTCCAACAAGGTTATTACAACTCTGCGAGTGAAGTGGTGCGAGATGCCTTAAGGCTTTTGATTGAGAAAGACACCCTTTTCAAACAACAAATCCAAAAGTTGAATCAAGAAATTGAGCTGGGTCTTAACCAATTATCAGAAGGACAAAGCATTGAAGGAGAGAAGGTCTTTAAGGAACTTAAAGCTTTAATTAAGAAGAAAAACCACTAATATGTCTTCCTTTATTTTCTCTCCTGTTGCAAGGCAGGATTTACTAGAAATATGGCAATATATAGCTGAAGAAAGTCCTGAAAATGCTGTTAAAGTTCTAGACACTATTGAAGAAAAGTGCAGGATGCTTAGTGAATATCCTCACATGGGACATAAAAGGAAAGACCTTACAAACCATTCTGTTCTCTTTTGGCCTGTTTATAATTATCTTATTATCTATAAGGAAGATTCCAACCCTCTAGAAATTGTAAGAATCCTAAGTGGTTACAGGAACTTAATTGATTTACTGAGATAACGAATGATTATTTATGAGTGCTACTTCTTCCTCTCCTCAGCTTGACCTTCTGACCGGCCTTATTGAGCGGGTCACCTACCATAATACAGAGAACGGTTATTGTGTCTTGCGCGTTAAAGCAGAGCGGCAAAAGGACCTTGTCACTGTTGTAGGACATGCCAGCATGATCTCAGCGGGCGAGTTTATTCAAGCCTCTGGGACATGGATGAATGATAAAAACTATGGCCCTCAATTTAAAGCCAATTACCTCAACACAACAGCGCCTAACACGGAAGAAGGAATCGAGAAGTATCTTGCTTCAGGAATGATCAAGGGCATTGGCCCTGTGTATGCTAAAAAGCTTGTTAAAGCTTTTGGATCTCAAGTCTTTGAGGTCATTGAAACCACCCCTCATTTATTGCGTAATGTTGAAGGTATTGGCCAGTATCGTATGAACACGATTACACGGGCCTGGGATGATCAAAAGATTATTAGAGAGATAATGGTCTTTCTGTATCAACACGGTATTAGCACTGCAAGGGCGGTAAGGATCTATAAAATTTTTGGTGCGGATGCCATAAGAGTTATTAAAGAAGATCCATATTGTCTTGCCAGAGAGATCAGAGGCATTGGCTTTAAGTCTGCAGATCAAATTGCGCAAAAGGTTGGCATTGCCAAGGACTCCCCTTTAAGAATTAGGGCAGGAATCAGCCATGTCTTACTTGAGACCATGGATGAAGGGCATTGCGGTCTTCCGATAGAAGTGCTCTTAACCTCAACTGCTCAAACTTTAGAGGTGCCAGCTGATATTGTTAAGCCTGTTCTTGAGACAGAACTAACGGCAGGAGAATTGGTGGGTGACACTCTTGAAGGTGAGGCTTGTGTGTTTTTAAAAGGCTTGTACCTTGCCGAAACCTTGATTGCTAAATCCCTTAAGAGACTCTTCTCAGGTAAACCCCCTTGGGGAGCTCTTGACATTAACAAAGCTATTCCTTGGGTTGAAGAGCGCCTTTCAATTGCTTTAGCGGAAAGTCAAAAGGAAGCTCTTAAGCTTATACTTAACTCAAAGGTATCTATTATTACAGGTGGCCCTGGGGTTGGAAAGACGACCCTTATTAAAAGCCTTTTAAAAATCCTTGCAGCTAAACATTTAGAGATCCTTCTCACTGCCCCCACGGGACGCGCCGCCAAGAGACTCTCAGAAACTACAGGATTTGAAGCGAAAACCATTCACAGGCTTCTTGAATACGATCCAGAAAAGAATAACTTTAAAAAAAATGAGGAAGAACCTCTTGAGTGCCAACTTCTGGTCGTGGATGAAGTTTCGATGCTGGATGTTCCTTTGATGCATTCTCTTTTAAAAGCCCTTCCCCCTCAAGCTGCCCTTATTCTAGTGGGAGATATTGATCAATTACCCTCTGTTGGGCCTGGGGCTGTTTTAGATGCCTTAATTAAGTCAGAAGTTTTTACGGTTGCGCGGCTTACAGAAATCTTCCGCCAAGCTGCTCAAAGCCAGATTATCTCAAATGCTCATCGTATTAACCAAGGACTGATGCCGCTTTTCGCTCAGAAAGAAGACAAATCTGACTTTTATTTTATTGAAAGTAAGACACCAGAAGAGTGTAAAGATAAAATCCTTGAGCTTGTGAAGAATAGAATCCCTAAAGCTTTTAGCTTTGATCCTATTTTAGAGATTCAAGTCTTGTGTCCTATGAACAGAGGCGGTGTTGGGGCAAGATCGCTCAATATAGAACTTCAGAAGGCCTTAAATCCTCCAGCTCAAAATAGAGTTGAGCGTTTTGGCTCGATTTATGGCGTGGGTGATAAAGTCATGCAGATTGCCAATAACTATGACAAGGATGCCTACAATGGCGATATTGGCTATATCAGAGAGATCCATCAAGAGGAGCAAGAGCTTAAAGTAGACTATGAAGGAAGACTCGTCTCATATGATTTTGGAGAACTAGATGAAGTCGTGCTTGCTTATGCCACAACTATCCACAAAGCCCAAGGTTCTGAGTACCCTGCTGTTGTTATTCCTCTTATGATGCAACACTATCCCATGCTTAAGCGGAACCTTCTTTACACTGGCATCACGCGGGGAAAGCAGCTTGTGATCCTTGTTGGGCAAAAAAAAGCACTTGCTATGGCTGTGAGAGATCAACAAGCCAAGAAAAGATACACCAAGCTGAAAGAGTGGGTGCGCCATGATGCACATTAAACAATTCCTAGCACAGCTAAGTACCATAGAAGACGTGAAACGTGGGCACAGAGCCAGGTTCATAAGAACCTGGCAAGGCCGAGCATCACTTCATAGCTGGATAAAAGTTGCTGTTTTTTTGCTTTAAGCTCTTCCATAGCTTGTTCGATCCCAAGGAGCGAAGAGCTAAGCTTAGAAAGTCGTGTTTGTACCTTATCTTTTAAGGCTTGAGCAAAAAGTTGATGGATATCACCTCTTCTTTTACAGACTAAACCTTTTCTTTCATATATAGAGATGATTTCTAGATTACCTAGAAGATGATGGCTATTATAATGAAAATACTCATTGATCGGCTTTGTCATAGAGCCAATCGTAATATCTCTTGTCTTAAGCCATTTATTCTTTGCTCTTCCTTTAGTGAGGAAGACAATATCGATGGTAATCTTTGCCCCTGAAAATATATCATCAGGCAAACGATAAGCAGCAAGGAGACTTCCCCCCTCCCGATGGATGATATAGCGCACATGGTCTCTGATGTTATCAAGGAAGAAGGAAGGCAAAACCATAGCAAGGATGCCTCCTTCTTTAAGTAAACGCATACACTTGGCAACGAAATAGTGATGGATGCAGTGGTGTTGCAAATCAGCATGATGCTTATCTTCAACAATCTGTGATCCGTAGGGCGGATTCCCGACAATAAGATCAAAGCTATCCTGAGTGTAATACTCCTCAAACCCCATCGTATAATGATTGAGATCTGGGTAAAGAGTTTGCACTATATCACTGGTAAGGCGATCTTTTTCAATAGTGGTGATGGTACTTTGCTCACGTATAGACTTTGGCATATTCTCAATAAAGGCTCCATGCCCAACAGCAGGCTCAAGGATGGCACCTCCTTTGAAGCCATAAATACTGAGCCAATCATAAATAAATTGCACTAAGAATGCAGGCGTATAATAAGCACTCTTAAGCGTTTGCTTTAAGCTTGTGATTTCCTCAACGCTTAAGGACTTTTTAAGCTCTTGATACACGCTTGGGACATAAACCTCATCACGTAATCCACCCCAGCCAGTGTAATTTTTTAAAACATCCGCTAAGGCAGTCTTATTCTTGAAAGCAGAGATGACTTCAAGGTTGTGAAAGATGCGTTGCTCTGTTAACATGGCACTTTCCTTTCTTGGAGAAAAGGGGCCTTATGCCCCTTTGTCCTCTGCTGATTTCTTGCGAACTACAACGCTTCCTGTAAGGGGAAGAGCGTCAAAAACAAGGTTGAAGCCTTCGCCATCCTGATGCATCCAAGCAGCACCTATTCTTGACCAGATTTTTGTATCTTTTTCGCGTTCAATTACTTGATAGATGGTATGTGTGGGTTGATTCTTTTTCATATTGATTCTCCATTGTTTGAGGTCGAAACCATTCCGACCTTTCATGGGTTGAAGAAGCCTTGGCATGAGGGGCGTTTTTCAAACTTCTTTTCGGGAGTCGCTTTAGCGTCGGAAGATGCTTGAAAAAAGACACGCCAAAGCTAAAGCCATGAAGCAAAAGGTCAGAGAGTGGTTGAGTCCCAACAAAGGAAAGATGAATGACATGAAAGGTTTAGACACACAGGCGTGTTAAAAGGGATCAGAAACAAAAGCAGGCGGGCAAAACAAGGATTGGTTGAGCGTATCTAGGTAGGTGTTCAATGAAGGTAAGCTTAGATAAAGCAAGCTTTCCGTAAGCTGCAGTGTAAAAAATCAGCTCCAGAAATAAAAGGCCGTGGATGCTTTTACTCTTGCAAATTTGAAATCCTGTTTGATAAGCTAAAGCTACTTAAGGCAGATGCTGCCATAGCCTTCAAGTGAATCAACAGACGAAGTTGATAGGGAGATTAATACACACGCATGCAGAAATGGCTAAAAGATTCTTACATCACCCCCACCAGCTTTCCCAATCAAATATTCATCTTACCCTAAACTTTACTTAGACTATGACCTTATTTTTTCGCTATAGGCTATTTTCTAAAAATCACTTATAAAACAATTGAGAAAAAAATTTTTTAAGCTTTAATAATAGATATAGACATGGCTGAGAGAATTTAATTGAATACTGAAAGACTTAATAAATTGTATGTTTTCCTTATAAAATAAGAATTCCAATGGAGAAAATATCTTGCTAGATAAGTTAAAAGCTTCTGGCTACGCTTTAATGGCCTTATCTATGTTCCTCTATTCTCTATGCGAAGCTTTAGAGAAGTATTTAACAAATTCATATGCACCTGCTCAAATTATTTTCTTTAGATCTTCAATAGCTCTTATATTTGCTCTCTGGATCACATATAAAAAAGGATTCGCTGCCTATAAACCTGATAAAGGTTTACACCTTTTACGTAACTTATTTGCAGCAGGAGCGCTTTTCCTAACGATCTACAGCTTGAAGCACCTCCCTTTGTCCTCTTATGGCTTTATGTCATTTACCTCGCCTATCTTTATTTCAATCTTTTCTTCTATTTTCTTGAAAGAAAAGCTTTCAAGTTCAGTTGTTATTCCTATTGCTCTAAGTTTTAGTGGTGGGTTGATTATGTCTTATCCTTTTAATGATATGAGCTTAAATTTAGGATTTATTTTTGCATTTTTCTCATCCATTTTATATGCATCGGCTTCTGTTGTAACCAAACAGATTTCCCATATAGATAATCTTATTTTATATGCGAGCTATACTTTTGTATGTTTTCTAATGTCTGGGCTATTTTCTTATGATAATATAGTTCTTAAGGTAACTGATATTCCTCTTTTCATAGTCATTGCTCTTATTCATTTTATGGCTTTTCAATGCCTGATTTTTGCATATCGAAGAGAAGAATTGGTAAAATTATCGCCCTTAGAGTATTCCACTGTAATTTGGTCCATTTTCTTAGGCTACCTCTTATGGCAACACCTACCATCCTACAAAGAGCTAATTGGTGGGCTGCTCGTTTTAATAGGTAGCCTTATTATAAAACGTGACGATTTAAAGCTTGTTATTGCAAACCGTATAAAGAAATTGAGAATATGACAAAATTATATATAAGTCCCTACATTTTCTTCCTTTTGAAAGAAGGAAGGACTATTGTTTGGAACTATAAGAACCATACTCAATTTGAACTTGAAGAGAAATACTTTAATCGTCTAAAAGAGCTGTCTTGTTCAGGGAAGATTATAATTCCGGAAACTGAAGAAGTTGATAAAGATTTAATAGAAGCCAATTTAGTAAGCTTGCAACCTTATGAGCCTTTTGAGTGGAAATGGGATGAATTAGGTCAAATTTACCATGTTGGTACACAAGATGTTCATGGTGGGAAAGAGTACTCTGATGAAGAGTTTGTTTCAAACTATTATGAATTCTGTAAGGAAGTTACTAATCAAGATGAATATCAATATGTGTCCTATAATGGTGATCAAGTAACTCTACCTAAACCCAATATTGACAAATTAGATCACTCTAGTGTTCTAAATGCAATTAAGCTACGAATGACCTCACGTTCTTTTAATGGGGAAAAAGTTAGTATTGAAAATTTTAGCACACTTTTATTTGCTAACTTTGGCCTGCTCCATGGAGAATGGGAAGAATTAAAGCAGAAAAACTTAAAAAACTTAGGGATACGTAGAGCTCACCCTTCAGGGGGTGGGTTGCATCCTGTAGAAGCTTACGTTCTCGTATTTAATGTAGAAAATATTCCTGCTGGTATTTATCACTATAATGTTAAGGGACACTATTTAAGCAAGATTGCAGAGTCATGCTCTTATGAAAAATTAAAACATACCTTATGTGGCCAGTTTTTTGGAGATGGCATAAGTTTCGGCATTTTTCTCGTGGGCCACTTCGATAAGGTATGGGATAAGTATGGTCACTCGAGAAGCTATAAAGATGTCTATCTTGATGCAGGTCATGTTTCTCAAACATTTTTACTAACTGCAACAGCTCTAGAGTTACTAACTTGGGAGACCGCCTGGTTTAAGGATTCTGAAGTTTCAAGCTTACTTAACATCAATGGAATAAGTGTTGCCCCTCTATTCTTTTTAGGAGCTGGTTATGGGCAGCGCGTGAGTGTTCCACCAAAGCTTCATAAGCTACTGCAACAAACTAGTTAAAAGACAGGAATAGATTACTAAATAATAAATTCTATTCATTAATGGCCAAAAAAGATAATTATACCTACTATTCAAATATATTTCTAATTCTCAATCTTATTATAGCAATAGTTACTTAATTCTGTAATTTTAATTATTTATTTTACTAAAAGTTAAAATTTAATTAATTTTTTTATTAAAATTGTATATATATAAACTCATATACTTATATATTTATCTATATAGGTATACGTGTAATGCTGATTACTTAAGTAGGAGAACAAGTATGAAGAAAGTAGCTCTCGAAACCATAGTGCCGCAACAATCTAAAATATTTCTAACGGTGGTAAGGTGATACTTGAATGAGCGCATCGTATATTATCTGTACGGTGTGCTCATCCAAATTTTTGGCTAAATGATAAACATATATTGGTACTGATATAGGCTTTTCAGTGGGAAATATATCGACTAACTCTTTATAATTAGCCTCAACTATATCTTTTGCAATAGAGGCAATTCCTAAATTACTTTGAACAAGGCGTCGCTCAACCAAATAGAAATCAACAGTTAAATGGTAATTTTCATAATCTCCTAAATCAGCAAATATTTCATTTGTATCTGCAAAGTAAGTTAGATTTGAGCCTGAGAAATTTATTAATTTATGCCTCTTTAATTCAGCTTTATTTTTTGGGTGTCCATATTTTTCCAAGTATTGCTTACTTGCATATAGTTTAAAGTCAACATTTGTTATAAATTTACACCTATAACTAATTGCAGATTCCGTTTTTGGGCCTATGTATATATCAAATTCTTCAGATTCTAGCGAAACTTCGAGATTAGAGGTGCACATTTCAATTTTTAGATAGGGATGTGCCTCCTGAATAATAGGGATAATTTTATAGACCCAGTCAGCAGCTAAACCTAGAGTTGTTAATATTTTTAATTTGTTTAAAGGGGTTTGCTTTTTTGCATCTAATTCTTTTTCTGCAAGCTGTAATTCTTTAAGGGCTTTAAGTACTCTATCAAGGTACATTTTTCCTTCTGGCGTTAAAGCTAACCCTTTCCATTTGCGTACAAAAAGCTTGTGTCCAAGATCATCTTCAAGCGCTTTAACAGCCCTTTGAACACTAGAAGGGGTAGTATTTAGTCTTTGTCCCGCTTTTGTATAACTGAGTACTTGGGCAGCTTCTTTGAAATAAATTAGCTTACTTAAGTCACTGATTTTCATAATTTATAAACCTATAATTACCATTTAACGCAAAATACTGATAAAATATACTTGACTGCAAAATATAGTCTTTATACACTCAACTATATAATAGAAAATAAACATTCTGCGCAAGTGTAAAGCTCCCAAATTTAGTACCAGGGGATCGTGTAGTTTTCCGTATTTCTTGTAAATAAACTATACTCAACAGGTGTCATATTTTTTAACGACTGATGAGGTCTTTCTTTGTTGTATTGACTGATCCATTGTTCAGTAATCTCCCGCACTTCATTAAGGTTTTTAAAGAGATAAAAATCCAACACTTCTTCTCGATAGGTGCGATTAAACCGCTCGATGTAAGAATTTTGAGTGGGCTTTCCAGGTTGAATAAATTCTAAAGTAACCCCATGCTTTTCAGCCCAATCAGCCAAAGCTAATGAGACTAGCTCAGGGCCATTATCCAGACGTAGTTTTAATGGGTATCCTCGTACCATCCCGATATTATCAAGGGTTTGAACAACCCTCCTTGAAGGTAAACTTAAATCAATTTCTATGCCTAAGACTTCTCTGTTAAAATCATCAATGACATTAAATGTTCTAAAACGACGCCCACATACTAAAGCATCACTCATAAAATCAGCAGACCAAGTTTGATTCGGGGAAAAAGATAGGGAGTATTTAATCAACTGTGTCAGTTCTGATAATGTAATGATTATTTTGAAGGAAGGACTGACAGATGGAAGTAGAGAAGAAAGAGACCTCATTTAATTTTGAGGATTTTAAGAATCAAGCGATTTCTGATTTAAAAGCAGGTAAGGGTCTTGTTGGGAAGGATGGTATTCTCACGCCATTAATAAAGGAGTTTTTAGAAGCAGCTCTGGAAGGCGAGATGACCTCTCATATGGCCTCTTGCCTTGAGGAGCCTGAGAATCAGAATCGGCGGAATGGGAAGAGCAGCAAGACCATGCAAAGCCCTATGGGATCCTTTGAGCTTGAGACACCTAGAGACCGTGAAGGCAGCTTTGATCCTCAAATTGTGAAGAAACGTCAAACAGTTTTAAATGCCTCTTTAGATAATAAAATTTTAGGCCTCTATGGTCTTGGGATGAGTTACCAAGATATTGCTTCTCATTTGAAGGAGATGTATGACTTTGATGTTTCTCCTGCCACCATTAGTGCTGTTACCGATAAACTTATTCCCATTATTGCTGAATGGCGCTCTCGTCCCTTAGAGGCTGTTTATCCCATTATGTTTATGGATGGGATGTATTTTAAAAGCCGTGAGAATGGGAAGGTCATTTCAAAAGTGCTCTATAATATTCTAGGTATTAACCAAGAGGGCCGTAAAGATATCTTAGGCTTTTATGTGGCAGAATCGGAAGGGGCTAATTTCTGGTTAGGGGTTTTGAATGACTTAAAGCAACGAGGAGTTCAAGATATTCTGATTGCGTGCGTTGATGGTCTTACAGGCTTTCCTGAAGCTATTAAAGGTGTCTTTCCTCAAACAGAGGTTCAGCTCTGTATTGTGCATCAAATCCGCAATTCTTTAAAGTATGTGGCCAGCAAGAATCAGAAGGAGTTTCTTAAAGATTTAAAATCTGTATATCAAGCCCCCAATAAAGAAAATGCTGAGCATCATCTTTTAAAGTTGGAAGAAAAGTGGGGAGAGAAATACCCGATGGTTTTAAAATCCTGGCATACAAACTGGGAAAATCTTACCCATTATTTTCAATATTCTGGAGAGATTCGTAAGCTCATTTATACGACGAATGCTATTGAAGGCTTTCATCGGCAGGTGAGGAAATTTACGAAAACCAAGGGAGCTTTTACCAGTGAAATGGCCCTTTTTAAGCTTGTTTATTGTGCCTGTCAGAAAATTGCTGAAAAATGGAACCAGCCCCTGCAAAATTGGGCTTTGACCATTTCTCAGTTGGATGTATATTTTGAGGGGCGGCTCAAATTGAAGCTGAACAATTAAACTCTGACACAGTTAATCGAACATTCCCGAAATTGTTGAAAATCTCTCTTATGGAGCGAATACCATACGCGATGGTGTATCTTTAAATCAGCAAACCCACACCAAACCTATTATTATCCCCACAGAAATCCAAAATCTTAAAGATCTTGAAGCTTATATCAAGCTGCCGGGGGATTACCCTATTACCAAACTACGAATGAAATATCAGCAACTTACTCAAAAAAACTTATATTCCCTCAACTAATTATAGAAGAATATCTTAAAACAATTCCCTAATTAAAAATTAAGCGAATAAATCAACTCAAAGACTTGAGCGCCTTCCCCTCACTCAATTTAGTCGCGTATGCAAGTAACAAACGCTGTTTGATATTGAATTTTATTGAGGGACAAGGAATTCGACCTTCTTTCCACTCTTTTGGACAACTCCCACCACAAATTGGAAGTATCGGACAGGAATGACATGAATATGCTTGTAGAGTTTCTTCATTATAAAAGGAACCGAAATGAGAACGATGTGATTCGTTACAAAGAGTTTCTTCACCTACATGGCCCAATTCGTGAATATTAGTTCCCTCTTTCTCATAAAAAGGAACCAAACTGACTTCAGTACAATTAAATACCTTCCCTGATGGATCTATTAATTCTGAGTTTTTATCAACTGCCATACATACCTGTTTTTTTCTTTTTGGTATCCATGAAACTTTAAATCCTAATTGATACATAAGAGAAAGCCATTCAATCTCCCAGTTACTAAATTCTGTCTTCTCTGCTGAAAGCTTATGAGCGTCATTTCCCCATGAGTGTATGGGGGCTACATAAAACTTAATGTTATTTTGAAAATTATGCTTCGCAAATAAATGCAATAATGGAGTAACACCCTCTTTATTTCGTTGATCAACATTACAGCGCAAAGTAATGTGGCATTTATTCTCATTAATCTCTATTAACTCCCTTACATTTTGAAAAATTCTATCAAAAGTTGGCTTATTCCCTTTCGTATGGCGTCTTTGGTCATGAAACTCTTTGATTCCATCCAAAGTAATCTCGATCATACTTATTTTATGTTCATCTATGAGTTCCCTTGTTAGTTGTGGATTAAGAAGAAACCCATTTGTTATAATTTTAGCACCATATTTTAAATTGTTTAGGACAGCAATTTCTTGAAGTTGTGGAGATAACTTACGAATAACACCAATACCTGATAATGGTTCCGCTCCAAACCAACCAATATGGAGAGCGTCAAACTTACCTTGAGAAATTTTATTTTTCACTCTCTCAAGTAACAACAGTTGATTTAAAGAATTCATATTCTTTTGGCTATGCAGCTGACCACAATAACCGCATCCTAAAGGGCAAGCAGCTGTTGGTTGGATTGCAAAGTATAATTTAGAGGAATTATCTAGAAATTCATTATTCTCATTCAAAACTGTTTGTAATTCATCTTCATAAGAGTGAACTAAAATTTTTGATTCTAAAAAACTATTTACAAGGTTTATATTCTTTGAGGAAAATTGTTTAATTTCTCGCCAAGAAAATAAATCGATAATTTTCACATGGCCGCTTCGGGTACTATATAAAATGACTAATTCTTGTTGACTTAGCTTATCATAAAATTCAACTTCAATTAGATAGCGTGACAGTTTTAAATTTTCTGAATTTAAGCTCATGTTGATAACTCTCAAATTTTGGTTAGAAATGGTAAAGGTTGAGTTCAGATGAACAGGTATTTAGGAGGAGGAGCGCGGTTTGGAACCTATTCACCTGAAACTCAGTTATAGTTTACTGAGGCTTTTTTTTAATATCAAAACTACCCCAACCCATGTTTCCATTTACAAAGTAATGTAATGGGTCACTGGTTGTTTCAGTAAACTCGTTATAAAAACGTGAAAAAAAGGGAGGCATTCCAACTTGTGCTCGAAGATTAGCTTTAGAGATGAATGAAGCTGTTACATTTCCTTTCCCTATATCAAGCTTGATTTCTTTAGAAGTCTCCGGAAGAGCATCATAGTCTAAATTTACATCTCCAACACCACTTTTAAAATATAGACTATTAAGCATGCCTTTCATGTTGAGATTTCCTATACCTGCTTCAATTTCAAAATCAGTAGAAGATGGGGTATAAATTCTAAAATTTACCTTACAAACACGACAAAAAGACAAGCCAGATGTTTCTCTTTTTTTACTTAAAATAATGAGCTCATCACTATTCCGAGTAAAAGTTAAATGACAAGAGTTTGGATCTGAACCATCTTGAGTAAATTCAACTCTTGAAATGTTGTTACCTGACTCACTCTTTGTAATTTCAATTTCACTTGACTCACTTATAATTTTTACCTTTTTAATGTCATCATATTCTTTGAAATCTGTTTGAGAAGCCATCAAGATTGAACTGCTCATAGAAAGCATATACAAAGTTGCTAAATAATGTTTCATAATATGTTCACCTTTTAACTTATTAATGTGAGCCGTAAATCACCAACATACTCCATTTACACATCCAGTATTGTTTCCTTCAATTTCTTCAGCTAAGTCATTACTTAGATCAACCATAATACTTCTAGGAGTTGCTGTTCTTGTTTGATCTTCCTCAAAAGTCATGTCTGGCGAGGCCTGAGCTTCCGTAATTGCAACAATGCCAACTGCACTGATAATTGCTAAAAAGTTTTTCATTTCAATATCCTTTCTACTTTCATAAAGTTTCTATATTCCAAAATGACTAAGATCTTTCCTTTATTTTTATACTTGCTCGTAATCAACCTTAGATGATGAACATATTCACAATATTTTATGAATTGTCCTTCATGTAATTCAAATTAATGTTGATTGTCTGAGTCGGCTATCCATGAAAATTACTCGAGAAGTGAATTAGGGCAGAAAATACCCTATTCAAGAGAGTTTATAAAAATTGTACTGACTATGCTTACTATTAGCAGTCCAACTTACTTTTCTTCCTTCATTATGTGAAAACGTTCAATAAAATTGTCATTAATAAGACTTTACTAATTAGAAAAGTATATTTAGATTTATTTTAGCCTCAATAAAGCAACAAAAAGGCTATTTATTCTTACAAAATTAAAAAGTAAGGAATTTGACCTTTGAGCCATCAAGAAATTAAATTTCCCCATCTTCTATATGAAAAATATTTAAAAATTATAAATGGCATAAAATTTACTAGAAGAGAAATTGATATAATAGCTTCCATTATTAGTGGAAGATCATCAAAAAGGATTGCTTCTCATCTATCAATTTCTTTAAAAACTGTGGAAAATTATACTCACAATATCAGAACAAAATTAGGATGTTCATCACAACAAGGCATCATTGATTTTATAGAGAAGTCTCATAAATATAATATGGTAAAAGAGTATTATATTAACTCAACAATTCAAAACGCGTTTGAAAGTTTTTTAAAAAATGCTGCAAAACAGATAGCAACCCAAAAATCTTCTACATGCTTGGTTATCAACTGGGTTGATCATAAAGAATATTCGCACATCGACCAACTTAAGAAACATTTGTCCCTTGTTGGTATCACTACTCAGCTTGTTCAAGTAAAAAATTCGCGCCATATTATTCAATCAGTCAAACAAGCCTTAGCTCAGCATATTCAACAAATCATTATAGTGATATCATCAGATCAATTAGGAAGTTTACTAACCGAAGATTTTAAAAAACTTTTTCTATTAGTTGCCCCAAAAAAAGAATCTCTCTTGATTCTAACTCCAGATGAAGAGGATAATGCAGGTTCATTAAAAAGAGTAAGAAATGAGAATCACCTAAAGGTTTTATACTTTAAAGATTATTATCAAACAACTTTTCTCATCTTGAAAGAGATCTTACCCCAAATAGAACTTGAAAAAATGTTCACTGAATTTATTAAGCAATATGAAAGTTTATACTCAAATTCTAGCAGATTTTCAGTTGAAAATTTTGAAACTACATTCCATAAGAATACAAACATTGATTTCTTCACAAAAATTTTTGGAAAAAATAAGAAATATCTTTTACCTGTTCTTGGAATTAGTATTACTATTTTTTGCGTTTCTCTCTTCCCTCAGAATATAAAAAAATACCTTATTCAATCATCCTTAAAGTATAAACAAGGCTCAATTCAGACTGATTTTATTCTTCCCTCTGAAACAACTCTTCTTGATCGTGCAGAATTGTTAAATGAGTTAAACAAGAAATTAAATAAAACAGATACTATTCAAACTATAGCTCTTGTTGGTCCTGGGGGAGTAGGAAAAACAACCCTTGCGCGCCAATTTGCTCGTACTCAAATAGCCCCTGTTGTTTGGGAAATTAACGCTGAAACACAGGAGAGCCTTGCTGAAGCTTTTGAACAATTAGCTCCATTTTTAACTAAAACTGACCAAGAGAAAAAATTTCTAAAAGGAATTCAAAATACAAAAGAAGAGAATGAAAGAAAAAAACAAATTCTCACTTTTGTAAAAGACAAATTGCGAGACCATAATAATTGGGTTTTAATTTTTGATAACGTCGAGAGATTTTCAGATATGCAAGAATATTTTCCTTATAACTCTCGTACTTGGGGTAATGGAAAAATTATTTTAACTACCAGAGATAACAATATTCAAAATAATAACCCAGTTGATGAAATAATACATATTGGTGAATTAACCCAAAAACAAAAATCTCAGTTATTCATTAAAATCATGCAATTTGGAAATTCACATAAACCAACTTTCTTTGAAAAGGAACAAGCTAATAAATTTTTGAAGGAAATTCCCCCATTTCCATTAGATATTTCCGTTGCAGCTTACTTCTTAAAATCAATGAATATTTCTTATAAAGATTATTTAAATCGGTTAAAAGAAAACGATAATTATTTCATATCCTTACAACAAAAAGTACTAAATGATGAAAGTGATTATTCAAGAACACGTTATGGTATTATAACCTTATCCTTACTTCAATTAATTGAAACTCATAAAGATTTTAAGGACCTTGTTTTATTTATCAGTCTCTTGGGCTCTCAAAATATTCCTAGAGAACTTTTAGAATTATACAAAAACCCTACTATAGTTGACAACTTTATCTATCATTTAAAAAAACATTCCCTTATTACTCATGAATCGTTTCCGCTTTCTCAATCAATCTCAACTTTTTCTATCCATAGAAGCACACAGGAAACTATGTTTACTTATCTTACTAAAAATTTAAAACCAGATAAAAATCCTCCTTCAATAGAAAAAGTAGCACATATTTTAGGTACCTATATAGATAATCTTTTAGACAAAGATGATGTTTCTCGAGCAAAGCTTACACTTCCTCATTGTAAGAAATTTTTAATATATAGAAATCTATTATCAGATAGTGCCTATGATTTAATAAAAAGCAAAATTGGACGTATATACTTCCATTTGGACGATTATACAAAAGTTGTTAGCTATCTTAGTTTTAATGAAGACGCATCAAGATTAGTTTGCGCTAAAGAATATAGTGCCAGAAATTTATCATATTTAGGGGTCTCTTATAGAGAACTTGGTAATTATAATAAGGCTAAAAAGTTATTAGAAGATAGTCTGAGAATCTACACGGATTCTCACCAAGAGAATGGTATTGAAGCAGCATGGGTCTTAATGCATTTAGGAAATGTTTACAGAGAATTTAAAGATTATGAAAAAGCAAAAAAGGTCTTATTAGAAAGCATTTCAATATATAAAAATTGCTCTGGCAAAAACAAATCTTTAATAACTTGGTCTTTGGTTCATTTAGGTGACGTGTATAGGACTTTAGGAGATTATAAACTAGCATCTAAATTTTACGAAGAAGCATTAAACATAAATATAAAAAAATTTGGGTATGATCATGTTAGAACTGCTTGGACAGCAGTATATTTAGCAAAATCTTATGGAGACTTATGTCTATATGCAAAAGCTGAAAAACTTCTTGACCAAAGTTTAAATGTTTTTAAGAACCATTTTTCTGAAAATCATGAAAGAGTAGGATGGGTTTTAGTGTACCTAGGTAACACCTATTATCAATTAGGAAAGTATAAAAAGGCACAAGAGGCGCTTACTAAGGGCTTAATGATTCACACGAATTATTATAATAAAAATCATATCAAGGTTGCATGGGTAGAAACATATCTTGGAAAAGTGGAAGGAGCTTTAAATAATTATAATGCGGCAATAACCCACTTAGAAAAAAGTCTAGAAATACATAAACTTCATTTTGGGGAAGAGCATACAAAAATTGGCTCAATTATATCAGAATTAGGCTCGACCTATATGAAAATAGGTCAACATGATAGGGCTAAAAAATTGTTTGAGCAGAGTTTAAAAATCTTTGAAAAATTTTATCCAAAAAATCATATTGAAATTAAAAAAATTTCTACATATTTAGCTCAAATTGAGTCTCAAAGAAATCTATTGAAATCCTCTTTGGAGTAATGGAATGGACTCGCCAGAGTAGAGTACAATATTCTGAGCAAAAAAAG
>ERZ778028.1878-NODE-1878-length-18330-cov-4.048482_pt1 | contig 18330 bp, 18 predicted proteins | sample MGYA00375758_ERZ778028 | MGnify/ENA primary metagenome ERZ778028 (study PRJEB29350, sample SAMN05389828) | bioreactor metagenome | isolation source: Thiocyanate bioreactor | place: South Africa: University of Cape Town | collected 2014-03-17 ... | reverse complement strand
GTACATAAATAATGATTTTATTTTTCAAAGATCTTGGCAAAGTAGTTTCTGTTTGCAATTCCTCGCGATGTTCGCAATGACGGGATTCCTTAAAGGAGTTCCTGCTTTTTTTGGGGAATTAGGGTATAATTAGCCTTTTGCCGGTTATGAGCCCAAACCTGTTTTCCCCTCTGGCTTTAGCGCCAATGATTGATTGGACGTACAGTCATTTTCGTGTGTTTATGCGTATGCTTGCTCCACATATGTTGCTTTATACCGAGATGATTACTACAGGCGCTGTCGAAAATAATCCTCAACGTTCATTACCTTTTTTGGCCCTAGAACACCCGCTGGCATTACAATTAGGCGGCTCTTCACCTGAGGTTCTAGCGCGTTGCGCTAAAATTGCCGAGCAAGTCGGTTATGATGAAGTCAATTTAAATCTGGGCTGTCCCAGTGATAAAGTAAAAGCAGGTCATTTTGGCGCATGTTTGATGGGTAAACCCGGTACCGTTGTTGCCTGTGTGTCGGCAATGCGTGAGCACGTATCAATTCCGGTCACGACTAAAATTCGTATTGGAATTGACCATCAAGACAGCTATGAATTTTTTAGTGATTTTGTGCATCGTTTAGTGGATGCAGGTAGCCAAAAAATAGTTGTTCATGCTCGAAAAGCCTGGCTTAATGGGTTAAGTCCAAAACAAAATCGCACCATCCCACCGGTTAATTATGACTTTGTTTATCGAATCACAAAAGAGCTACCTGAAATTCCTTTCGTGATTAACGGTAATATAACGACCGTTTCTGAGGTCCATAGCCATTTGCAAAACGTCGCAGGAGTCATGATTGGGCGTACTGCCTGTGATAATCCTTACCGAATCGCAGAAATTCATGAATCTCTTTACCCGCAGTTAAAAAAACGCTTACGCAGTGAAATTTTTGCAGAGTATCGTCAATATTTTTATGAGCAATTAACCAGTGGGGCATCTCTAAGTTTATTGGTTAAACCGCTATTTAATTTTGCTCATGGCTTACCTGGCGCCAGCCATTGGAAAAAGCAGCTTATGGCAATACTGCAAACTAAAAAAATCGATTTGCTTGACTCCTTATACGAGTTTTTATTGCATTACGAGAAAGAATTTGAATTTCATTCCAGTATTAATGAATAGAGCGGATAGTGTCTTTTATTAGCTTATAATGAGGACTGGAAATTGATAAAATTTCTGACTTATTTCTCCATGGTCTATGTCACAGCGAAAATATTAGTTAGGCGAGATCCCTGGATTCCGCGACCGAGTCGCGGAACGTAGAACTCCACGGTAGAGATTCTATTGACGAACATAATAGATCGTTAAGACTACATAATAGGTCGTAATTGCAAGGCTACGTAATAGATCATAATTAGACACACCCAAAAATCCAATCGAACCATTTGCCTACGTCCCGCGACTTGTTCGCGGGATCCAGGGGTTGCGCGCGATGTCTAATTCGTGAAGAGATGGAAGTTAAAACTTTTCATAAGCTGACTCTGGAATTTATAACAGGATTCATAGTATTTTACCGCAAATTTTAGTACATTAACCAATTTGCTATTTGAACCCCCAGAGGATTATTTAGGCCATGCTGAATACGTTGATCAAGAAAATGTTTGGAAGCCGAAATGAGCGCACATTACGGCGTATGGAAAAAGCAGTAGTGGCGATTAATGCGTTTGAAGCACAAATGCAGGCACTTTCCGATGCTGAGTTGGCTGCAAAAACCCAACAATTTAAAGCGCGTTATGCTGAGGGTGAGCGTTTAGATGAATTATTAGCCGAGGCTTTTGCAACCGTTCGTGAAGCTTCTGTGCGTACCTTAGGTCTTCGACATTTCGATGTGCAGCTTATAGGCGGTATGGTTCTACATGAAGGGAATGTTGCTGAAATGCGTACCGGGGAAGGTAAAACTCTCGTCGCAACGTTACCCGCTTACTTAAATGCAATTAGTGGACATGGTGTTCATGTCGTTACGGTGAATGATTACTTAGCCAAGCGCGATAGTCAATGGATGCGTCCCGTATTTGAGTTTCTTGGATTAACTGTCGGGGTCATTTATCCGGATATGGCACATGGCGAAAAGCAAGCTGCATATCGCTGCGATATTTTATACGGTACGAATAATGAATTTGGTTTTGATTATTTGCGCGACAATATGGCGTTTAGCCTTGGTGATAAAGTTCAACGTGAATTGAATTTTGCGATTGTGGATGAAGTAGATTCTATCTTAATTGATGAGGCGCGAACCCCGCTCATTATTTCTGGAGCCGCAGAGGATAGCTCGGAGCTGTACATAAAAATAAATCGTTTGATTCCTAATCTGAAAAAACAGGAAGAAGAAGAGGGTCCAGGCGATTATACGATTGATGAAAAACAAAAGCAGGCACATTTAACCGAAGCGGGTCATCAGCACGTTGAGGAATTACTTACCGGGGCAGGATTACTGGATAAAGGCGATAGTCTCTATCATGCGAGTAATATCATGCTGATGCATCATGTGAATGCCGCGCTAAAAGCACATGCCATGTTTCATCGCGATGTGGATTATATTGTCAGTGATAATCAGGTAATTATTGTTGATGAGCATACGGGAAGAACCATGCCGGGACGTCGTTGGTCAGATGGCTTGCACCAGGCAGTCGAAGCTAAAGAGGGTGTTAATATACAAAATGAAAATCAAACCTTGGCTTCGATTACGTTCCAGAACTTCTTCCGCATGTATAAAAAATTATCGGGGATGACGGGAACTGCAGATACAGAAGCTTATGAGTTGCAACAGATTTACAATCTGGATGTGGTGGTTATTCCGACCAATCGTACGATGATGCGTAAAGACGAGCCAGATTTGGTTTATTTAACACAGGCAGATAAGTTTCAGGCAGTTATTGATGATGTTAAAACGTGCGTAGAGCGTAAACAACCAGTCCTTGTGGGTACAGCATCTATTGAGGCCTCTGAATTTTTAAGTCAATTATTAAAAAAGGCGGGCATTAAACACCAGGTATTGAATGCCAAATTTCATGAAAAAGAAGCACAAATTATTGCTGAAGCAGGTCGACCAGGTGCCGTTACTATCGCAACAAATATGGCTGGACGTGGAACAGATATTGTTCTTGGTGGGAGCTTGGCAGCAGATTTAGCCCAATTACCTGCAGATGCAACAACCGAGCAGAAAAATGCAGTTAAAGAAACATGGCAAAGACGTCATGATGAGGTCCTGGCTGCTGGTGGTTTAAGAATCATTGGTTCAGAGCGTCACGAGTCCCGTCGAATCGATAACCAGTTGCGTGGACGTTCTGGTCGTCAAGGCGATGTGGGTAGCAGCCGTTTTTATCTTTCACTTGAAGATAATTTAATGCGTATCTTTGCCTCTGAGCGTGTAGCGAATATGATGCGTCGGTTGGGAATGAAACCCGGGGAACCAATAGAGCATAGTTTGGTCACTAAAGCAATCGAAAACGCACAACGCAAGCTTGAAGGCCATCACTTTGATGTACGTAAGCAATTATTGGAATACGATAATGTAGCAAATGATCAACGTCATGTTATTTATACTCAGCGTGCTTCCATCATGGAAATCAATGATACCTCTGAAATCGTTGATATGATGCAAGAAGAAGTTTTCGAACAATTGGTCGACAACTTTATCCCACCTCAAAGTATTGAAGATCAATGGGATGCAAAAGCACTGAGCGATGTGTTGGCTAATGATTTTCATATTCGGGTACCGGTCTTGCAGTGGATTGAAGAAGATCATCATATTCAGCCTGAGCAAATTAAAGAGCGAATTCTTAAGGCAGCTAAAATACACTATGAGGAAAAGGTTGCTAAAGCAGGGCGTGAAGTAATGTCTCAGTTTGAGAAATCGGTCATCCTGCAAACTTTGGATAATCAGTGGCGCGAACATTTAGCCGCGATGGATCAATTACGTCAGGGTATTCATCTGCGGGGATACGCACAAAAAGATCCCAAACAGGAATATAAAAAGGAAGCATTTACTTTATTTACCAGTATGCTTGAAAACTTAAAAAATGAGGTTGTTCGTATAATCTCTGCAGTTGAGATCCAAAGTGAAGCAGATGTTGATGCGGTAGAAGAACAGCGCCGTGCTGAGCAAGTAAGTAAAATGAGTCTGAATCATGGCGAGCTCTTCGATGAGAATGAGATGCAATCTGCACAGACCTATCGCCGTCTTGAGAAAAAAATTGGCCGTAATGATCCTTGTCCTTGTGGTTCGGGTAAAAAGTACAAATCGTGCCATGGCAGCTTAGCATGATCCAAGTTGCTGTTGCCATTATTGTTAATCAACAGCAGCAGGTGCTGATCACGCAGCGACCAGAAAATGTAAGCCATGGTGGCTATTGGGAGTTTCCCGGCGGTAAATTAGAGGCCGGTGAAACTGCTGAGGAAGCATTGATTCGCGAGATTAAAGAGGAAGTGGGACTGGAAATTCATCAGGCTCAATTTCTTTTGCGGCAAGAGCATCATTATCCACAAAAAGTTGTTGAATTAGCATTTTATCTAGTAAGAGAATATTCCGGTATGGCTTATCGATGTGAGGGGCAATTAAACCTACAATGGGTTAATTACAAAAATCTTAACCCTCGCCTGTTTCCTGAAGCCAACTATGCTTTGATTGAGAAACTTCCTTTTATTCTCGAAGCAGATCTTACTGAGATAAGCTGATTAAATCAGTTGAAGTGTGTCGCAAAGATGTTCGGATGATTATCTTTGCGAATAGTGAATCGTTTTTTAATATACATTCAATGAGGTGCTGAAAATATCTTGCTCCTCTGGTAGGGGGACTACAGTCATATTGGGTACCTCGTCTAACTCCTGTTCCATAAAATCAAACTCGTCCATGTACTCAAAACTCATATCCGCAATATCCATTAGCTCATCCGTGGAAAAAAATTGATTTGCTAAGTTTTTCACACTTATATTTGCCTTGGACAGTTTTTCTTTACTAATAGTGTCTTCGCGCAGGGTACTAATACTGTCTTGCATTTTTTTATTAATACGGTGTTGAGACAGTGGATCACAATGAAATTGTTCGTGTTTACTGACTTTCTCCCCCTCAATTTCTTCATCCCAGTGTAAATCATAAGTAATGAGTTTAGGGATACTAATTCCTGGTTCGTAATGAGGTGTTACTTCCATAATGATTTTATCGGTTTTTTTCTCGGAGAGTACCTCAATAATAAAACTCTCAACAGCAAGCCAAACATTGAGATTGGATGAACCTGTTGCAGGAACTAAATTAATCAGAGGCTGCTCCCCGATTTCATTTTGCAAATTTATATCCGTATCGTCTGCTAAAACTTTCGCTATGAGATGTGACCAATGTATTTTATAGGTTTGCTCTTTGGGGGTGTCTATCCCATGATCAATAAAAACGGATGCGGCACTTCTACCCATAATGGAAGCACCACTACGGCGGCGTTTGGTTCCATACTGAGTTTCAATAGGGGGCAATGTAGCCACGTATTTTAAAGGACGGGCTTGCTCAAACTCTAAACGTTTAGCTGTTTTGCCCAAGGATGAAGGGTTTACAGGTTTTGGTTTATCCTTAATAGGGGTAATTGGTTTAAACAAAGTAAGGCCGTTATGTGTAAATACCGGGCGAACTTTATCTCCATCAGGGGTCTGAAAAACGGTATTAAAACCCTGTTCAGGAGATGCAGGGCACAGTTTATCAACAATAGTTACTCCGGTTTTTGCCAATTTTGCAAGAACCTGCCTCTCTTTATAATTTTCTACACAAATAAACTCATTACATCCTTCGACATTATGAATTAATCGGCGCTTCATACGCATCCTTGCTCCATTTTTAAGCGAAGCAGATTTATAAGTTGTGCGCTTTAAATTCCTTTGGGTACTCATCATAATCACTTGGTTGTAATCGATTTTGAGTATTAATGCTATTTGTTCAAAAAAATACGGTGCAGTCAAATTTTTTCGATTATTTTTTTCAAAATGAGTAATAAATCGCAACCACTGATCTAAATTAAAGTCTAAATGCTGATAATTATTCTTTTTAAAAAATTGGTAATGTTGCTTGCAAAAGTTGCTAATTCTCAGCAAGGATGGAAGATTACTTTGTAAAAAATCTTTTGCATTTGGTGTTTTACTTAGCTTATCTAAAAAATCTTTGATAACAAATAATGGCGGGTATAGAGAGACCAGTTTATTGTTATTATTATTGTAGTTTTGGTTATTCTCCATGGATGCTTCTAAAGCACTGATTTCAATCCATTCCTCCGTGTTAATTTTATCTAAAGACCCCCTTGTCTCCAGTTTATTGATTAGTCGCTCAAACATCAAGCTAATTCCAGTTACAACTTACATAAAAAGGGATCACCATGATATATTTATGCGCATTGAAAAACAAGGGAATTTTTGTCTATTGTGCTTATTTTTTAATTAACTAGATCTTTTAGTTATCTTTCTGATTTTATTAAGAAAAATCTAAATATAAGGGAGCATGATCGGAAACTTCTTCCAACATAACCTGAAAATGATTCACTTTTACCTCCGGCGAGGTCAAAATATAATCAGCAAATTTTTCATTTTTTGTATAAAAGCGTGTACGGGTTGATTTGACACCGTATTGAGTGATCAAATTATGCATGCCTCTTTCTAAAATCTTGATACTTTGCGTATCCGGACGAAGGTTAAAATCCCCGCAAAGAATTTTGGGGGTATTTATCGTATCCATAAATGCTCGTATTCGATAAGATTGCTCAATGCGATCCTCGGTATCCTTTTTACCCATACCATTCCATAAACCATGTACGTTCAAAATTGAATAGGTATTCTGACTGAAACGACACTCAATCCACTGTAAATTTCGCGAATGGTTTTCACCGATCCCAGGATGATGTCGTTTCTCATGAATCATGATTTCACCTTCGCTTAATATATCGATGTCTTTCTTGATGAGCACAGCTAAACCATAGATGTTATCTACTGCGGGTTTAAATAGTGCATCATGGTGTGGGAGCAAGGTTTGCAAGTCTGAAAAAATATTTAGACTAAGTTCCTTTGAATCTTCTGTTAGTTTACGCCGAGCATGATGATAGACTTCTTGAAAACAAAAAATGTCAATATCTTTATTTGCATTAATGAACCTTAACAGAGGGTTACGTAAATGACCGCCCCAAAGATTTAAAGTGATTAATTTCATTTAATTTATTTCTCGTAGTTATTTTTTAGCGTATTGTCTGTACATGTGATCGAGTTTTGCCACCTGTACATCAAGTGCCGCAACATTTTGATCATTCATAATAAAATCATGGGCGAATTTGCGCCGAATTTCCAGCGGAGGTTGCGCATTAATTATCGCCAACGCTTGCTCTCTTGTAGTTCGATCTCTTTGCATAAGACGAGATATCATTTGTTCAGGTGGTGCTTCAATCAGTAATATGCGATTCAGATAAGGATATTGAGTGTTATTTACTAGAAGCGGGATTTCAACAACACAATAATCACTGGTTGCAGATTCGACTTGAAGCTGAATTTCTTGACGGATGAGCGGGTGTGTTAATTGTTCTAACCAGATACGTTCTTGAGGCTCGGTAAATATAATTTCTCTCAAGGCGCGGCGATTTAATTCACCCGTAGTTGTTAAAATATGATTACCGAAATGTTCTGCAATTTTTTTAAGAGTAGTGCTCTTCGTCGAGGTAAGTTCACGAGCAATTTGATCGGCGTTTATTACAGTAACACCGCGTTGACGAAATAATTCCGCGACAGTGCTTTTGCCGCTTGCTATTAACCCCGTAAGTCCAATGCTAAAGGTCATAATAAGTCATTATAAATTGAATTGATTTTTATTGACACAAGTTACCATATTGACATAGCAGGTAGCCGGAACACTACTTTTTTCGCGACAATAATCTTTCGCCGCGAGTGCCGCATCATCACGCAGGGTATATTCATTGCTACGCCAGGCGATGGCTTGAAAATCAAGTGCAGTACAAACCCACATTGGGCTTATATTAAAACCGTGAATATATCGCTCACATTGGGATAGAGGAGTTCGGCAGCTTGCAGGGGTCAAACTTTGCTGCTTACATTGTGCGGATGAATTATTTTGGGCTACTTTTTTGTAGTAATTTTGTGCAATCCATTGTTTATTTGTGCTATCGATAGTGATACATTGCCAGTAATCGTCAACGCCAGTCTGGAGGGCTGGGGCTTCAACAGCAAAACTCAGAAACAGTGGGTATAAAAAATAGTTGAGCCTATTCATTTTTGCCTCCATCCAGCACTATTTTTAATCTATGCGAGGAAATTGCCTTAGAAAAATACCAGCCTTGTAACAGATGAATCCCATTTAATGTTAAATAGCTGGCTTGTTCTTGTGTCTCAACGCCCTCAGCAATAACGGTCAACTTAATTTTTTTAGCTAAATCAATAATAGCAGTATTTAAAGATTCAGTAATTGCTTTAGTCCCAATCGCATGAATAAATAATTTATCTATTTTCAGGTAATTAAAGGGAAAATGCTGTAAATAACTGAGACTTGAATGACCTGTTCCATAGTCATCCACTGCCAGGGAAATCCCTTTGCTACGCAATTCCCGCATGCGTGTTAAATATTTTTCGTTTTGATTATCTAAAAGGTTACGCTCAGTGATTTCTAATACAATTTGGTTCGGAGCGATGGAATATTCTTCAAGCAGCTTATAAAAATGTATAAAAAAATGATCATCGAGAAAATGAATGGGACAGATGTTGAAAGATAAGTAAAGAGCGCGATTTTTTTGAAAAAGCAGGTGTAAATCTTTAAAGGACATTTCCATAATAAGCAGGGTTATGGGCACAATTACCCAGGTGCGCTCGGCTTCTTTTATAAAGAAATCAGGCATAATAATTTGATTGAGATGATTTCGCCACCGAAGCAGTACCTCGGCGCCAATATATTTATTTATTTTTGCGTCAAATATGGGTTGATACATGGCATAAAATTGTTTTCTCTTCATTGCTTGTTTTAATAAATAAGGTAAAGAAGAGTATTTCTCAAATAGACCATTAACCAGACTCAAGAGCAGCAGAGAAATTAAAAAGACATCTAAAATTAATAAGATTTGATAAAAAACCAATCTTTCTATAATTTTTTGAGGTGCAGCGGTGACAACAATCCTAACATTCGTTGCTCTCGTTAAAGTAGATGTCGCGAATAGTTCCGCAGGTTTCCAGAACAGCTGCAGATTAGATATATACTCTTGTTGATTCATATCAGTCTCGCGGTGTATCTCCAGGATATTTTTATCCGAAAAGCGATTGTGAAGAATGATTGATTGAGCGGTTAAACCCTCCTGATTAAGTAAATCAAAGAGCATCGAACGCATTAAAATAATCTCAACAGCGTACTCATTTGTTTCTGAACTTAGGGCGTATATTGGCTGTTCAAGAAAGGGAATTTTTATCGGCCCAATCATTTTACTTCCCTGAATCCCTTTTTTAAATAAAAAGCTCTGATTATTATCCAGGGTACTGCAGAAATATTTTTGGGCTTTATTCCATAGGGTGATACCTGAAATTTGCGGATGATTTAAAATAATATTTTTCAATTCAGGCAAAAGGTCCTTTTTGCATTGAATAGTTGCTGCTGAATTTTTATTCAGTGTCGGGGTAATCTCATTAAAAAGTTTTTCGATATATCGGTCCAATTTCATCGCAAGATGATTTGAGGTATCTTTTAATTTAAAATAGGTGTTATTCAGCTGGGTTAGCCACATGCTATAGGAGCAAACAATTAGAAAAGCACAGGTTAAGATAACCCATATTAATCTAATTTGTCGAAAAAAAAGATCCTGAAAGAATTGGCACAATCGCTCCATAATACCCACTAAACATAGGTTGCCTTAATTGAGTTTAGTGTGATTTCTGCTAATTTCCCAATTGTATCCAGGTCGGTGTTGAGAGGGGGTAACCAATAGAGTGTATTCCCGATGGGGCGAATTAGCGCGCCTTTTTTTAAGGCCTGCTGAGCGAAATCAAATCCAATTCGTCGCTTGGGTATCTTTTCGAGGTCTGCAGCAATAACGCCTCCTAAGCCGCGAATATTGCTCAGTTTTCCGGATAATGCTGCTATATCCTGCATATGCTGATGCATTATTTTACCCATAGTTTGCACGTGTTCGAGTATATTTTCTTCAGCAAAAGTGCGTATTGTTGCTAATGCTGCTGTTACTGCGAGCGAGTGTCCGCTATAAGTATGGGAGTGTAAAAAAGACTTTCCCGAGCCGTAATCATCATAGAATAGATCAAAAATTGATTGATCAATCATCACGCAGCTAAAAGGTATCGTGCCCGAGGTGAGTCCTTTAGATAAACAAATTAAGTCCGGGTTGATTTTAGCGTGTTCTGACGCAAGCCATAGTCCTGTACGCCCCATGCCGGTCATAATTTCATCAGCGATTACGTAGATATCATTACTTTGCGCCCAATTCGCAAGACGCGATAAAAAATCTGCACTGTAGCAGCGCATCCCTCCAGCTCCCTGAATAATGGGCTCAAGCACAAGCGCGCTCAGGGTATGCTTTATCGGTTCTAGCACGATCTCAGTAGCAGCCCATTGTGTGGCTGCATCAACCCATAAAGGGTCCTCATTATTTGCACAGTAGGGGATATCTTGAAGATAATGGCAGGGAATCAAGGCATAATCTTGATAAGGCTGTTTGTAAATCCCCAGATCACTAATGGCCATAGTCGCCATGGTTTCTCCATGATAACCATTTTTTAATGCTAAAAATTGTTTTTTTTCTTTAAAACCGCGGATTTGATTGGCATGAATTGTTAATTTTAAGGCAATTTCAACCGCTGAGGCGCCATCACTGGCGAAAAATAGGTGTTGTTTTTTTGTAATTTCAGCCAAAGCCACACCCAGTTCAGCTAAATTATTATGTGTAAACTGAGTCGCAATAATGTGTTCAAACTGTTCCAGCTGCTGACTTATTGCTTTTTTAATAAATGGATGACCATGCCCTAAAGATTTACACCACCAGCTGGATATTGCATCGATAATTGGCCCCTCGTTGGTATAAATATAACTCCCTTCAGCGCGATGCGCGACCAAGGGAGGAAAGGTTTCAAAATCTTTCATTTGGGTGCACGGATGCCAAATATGTTTTAAATCCTGTTGAAGGATTCGCTGAGTGTTAACCATTTATTTAAATTTTAGTTGACATTGAATGAGGCGACTTTATCATAATCCGAAAAATAAAAATAAGGGCTTTTGTGAAAAATAGTGAAATTCATTGGTCTCTAAGCAAAATAAAAGAGATTTATACTCAACCTTTTAATGATCTTCTGTTTCAGGCGCATACTATCCATCGTACACATCATGCTGCGAATGTTTTACATTTAGCCTCTTTGCTGAGCATCAAAACAGGTGCGTGTCCCGAGGATTGTGGTTACTGCTCACAAAGCGGCCATCACCAGACTGGACTTGGAAAAGAAAAGCTTATGACTACGGCTGAAGTCGTGCAAAAAGCAAAAGAGGCGCAAGCGGCAGGAGCTAAGCGTTTTTGTATGGGAGCTGCATGGCGCTCACCTCCTGACAAAGCCATTCCCGAAATCATGGAGATGATCGCAGGGGTTAAGGCTTTAGGTATGGAAACCTGTATGACCTTAGGGATGTTAACTCGAGACCAGGCTCATATTCTTAAAGAGGCTGGCCTTGATTATTACAACCACAATATTGATACCTCGCCATCTTATTACGAGAAAGTAGTAACTACACGTACTTTTAGCGATCGCCTCAATACTTTAGAGGAGGTTCGTAAAGCTGGGATTCATGTCTGCAGTGGGGGTATTCTAGGCTTAGGAGAAACGCAAGAAGACCGTATTGAATTTATTCACACATTAGCGAATTTACCGCAACCTCCTGAAAGTGTTCCCATAAATCGCCTGATACCAATTGCGGGCACGCCATTAGCTGATAAACCACAAGTTGAAGGGATTGAGTTAGTTCGTACTATTGCCACAGCACGAATAACTATGCCTGGCAGTATTATTCGTTTGACCGCGGGGCGGACAGAGATGAGTGATGATTTACAAGCACTGTGCTTTTTCGCTGGCGCAAATTCTGTGTTTATCGGTGATAAATTGCTCACCAGTGATAATCCGCGTCAGCAAAAGGATCAGGCTTTATTTGCGAAGCTGGGTTTACAGTGTCAATAAGCAAATCATGTTTTTAAATAATAAAATTACGCATTTACTAACAGCATTGGAAAGTAAACAATTATTAAGGCAAAGAAAAATAAGAGCCAATATACGGATGCATTTTGATAGCAATGACTACCTATCATTAAGTGCACATCCTCTAGTGACTCAAGGTTACCAACGTGCTTTTGCACAGTTTGCAGCAGGTAGTTGTGGCTCAATGATGATTAGCGGCTACCATCCAGCCCACCAAGATTTAGAGCGCCGATTTGCTGAAGTTTTAAGTGTTGATGAGTGTATGCTCTTTAGCTCAGGTTATGCGGCAAACCTTGCGGTTGCTTTCTTGTTAGGTCGTTTAAAAGCATCGGCAGTTATAGATAAGGAACTGCATGCATCCTGGTATGATGGATTATCATTGGCAGAGGTCCAATATCATCGCTATGTTCACAATGATTCAGAAGATTTATGCAAGAAAATATCTTCAAAAACAACAGGGGCAGTCATAACAGAAGGAATTTTTAGCATGAGCGGGCAAAAGGCGCCGCTAGAAAAAATTTCATCATACTGCCAAAGTTACTATCATGACTTGTTTGTGGATGAAGCTCATTCTTTCGGAGTGATGGGAACAAATGGCTTAGGGGCAATTTATTCTGAGGGATTGAATCAAAATCAAGTGCCATTACGGATCATCCCGCTTGGTAAAGCTATGGCCGGGCAAGGAGCCATAATAGCAGGGCAAAGCAACTGGATTGAAGCGTTACAACAGGTAGGGCGCCCGATTATCTATTCAACTGCATTCAGTCCAGCCTATAGTTATGGTTTATTACAAACACTGGATGTTTTACTAAATGCTGATGAGCGAAGGGCAAGGATACACGAATTAATCGCTTTGTTTCGCTCCTTGGTACAGAGTTCGCCGCTCGATTGGTCTGATTCCAACACCGCAATACAGCAATTACGCTTAGGTTGCCCCAAAAAAGCATTGGATTACTCACAAAAACTTGCTGCCCGAGGTATTCATTGCTCGGCTTTAAGACAGCCAACAGTTTCTAAGAAAAATACGGGTCTGCGCATTGTCCTGAATTATAACCATACAGAGCAAGACCTGAAACAATTGTTTGAGGAGCTTCGATTACTTGATGGCACTGCAACTTAAACAGTTTGGCCAGGGGGAGCCGCTGGTGTTTTTTCATGGTTGGGGTTTTGATAGCAGTATTTGGTTTTCACTTTTACCCCATCTGGAAGCCCAATATCGCGTAATTTTAGTCGATCTACCTGGTTTTGGTTCGACGCCGTTTATTAATTGGGAGTTGTTTCAAGAAAAGTTGCTCGCGCAATTACCGCAAATATTTTCTGTGGTAGGGTGGTCATTGGGGGGATTATATGCCACTCATTTGGCTTTAAATATGCCAAACCGCGTCAAAAGATTATTGAATGTTGCTTCCTCTCCTTGTTTTTTAAGAAAACCATATTGGCCAGGCCTATCTGCAAAAGAATTTACTCTTTTCAATGAGCGACTGCAAAGTTCACCTCAAAAGACAGCGCAAGAATTTATCGCCTTCCACACACGCGGTTTATTAGAATACAAACAGAGCTTAAATTTCTCTTATTTTGGCTTAATGGAAGGGATGCGAGTACTTGAGCAATGGGATTTGCGGGAGCCACTATTGAGTTACCCACATCAGGTGGGATATCTATTTGGAGGTTGTGATGCCCTGATTTCTACTCAAACAATGCACCGCATGCGGAAATGTTACAGTCATTTTGATTATTTTTTTTTAAAAAGGGCAACTCATACTCCTTTCTTATCACATCCTATACTTTTTATAGAAGCATTAGAGGATTTTATGCAATGAAAAAGTTTTTTGTAACCGGTACTGATACTGACTGTGGGAAAACCTATATCACCGCGAGTATACTTGATTACTTACCCTCATCCGCCGCGATTAAGCCAATTGCAAGTGGGTGCATTCGCGAGGGCGAGTTGCTCATTAAAGCGGATGCGTTGCTGCTGACAAAACGAGATTATTTACGTCCTGATACAATAAATCCATGGGCATTTGAAAAAGCAGTTTCACCCCACATTGCCGCGGCTAGAGAAGGTCGGCAAATTAACATAAATAAAATTATTCAATATTGTGAGGGACTTAAGCTCCCACAAGCTGAATATCTGTTTATTGAGGGGGCTGGGGGATTATTGGTTCCTTTGAATGAAGAGGAAACATGGGTAGATTTTTTAATTGAGTACAAAATACCGGTTATTTTAGTAGTCGGTATGAAACTAGGATGTCTTAATCATGCGCTTCTTACTGATGCCGTTCTAAACAGATATGGGATAACTCCCGCAGGATGGATTGCTAATTGTCTCGATCCATATATGCTGGAGTTAAATGCAAACATTGAAACATTAAAGAAAAAATTATCAATGCCACTTTTGGACGTTGTGGCGTACCAAGGAAAAATAAGTCAACTTCAGGGTTGGTAAAAAAATATTTCATTATTTTTTAAATAATTATACCATATGTTGTCTTTCAAAAGTATGGAGAACTCTAATGAAGGGAGAAAGAATTGTTCAATCAGCAGTCTCTGCTTTCCTTATTTTAATTGCAAGTACTACTAATGCTGCCGATACCACAACTCCGGAAATGGAAAAATGTTATGGAGTAGCTAAAATAGGTATGAATGATTGTGCAACTGCGACTGCATCGTGCGCCGGCTCCGCAAAAAAAACAGGCCAAAAAGATGCTTTTCTGTTTATGCCGAAGGGATTATGCGATAAATTAGTTAACGGCTCACTTAAACCCGAATAATCAAGGATTGAATATGAACACTTTATCACGCGCGTTGTTGTCACTCAGTATTTTTGTAGCTAGCTTTTGTTCTTTTGCAACACCGACCCAGTTCACTTTGGATAAAAATCATACTTATGTCTTATGGAGCATCAATCATTTGGGCTTTTCATCGCAATCCGGTAAGTGGTATGCATCAGGTGAGTTGACGTTGGATAAGGATCACCCCGAACAAAGTAAAGTCAATGCCATGATTAATATGTCGGATTTGAGCACTGGACTTCCCGAGCTCGATGATCATTTAAAATCTCCTTTATTTTTTGATGTAAAACAATTTCCTATTGCTACCTTTGTCAGCAATGAAATTAAAAATACGGGTAAAGATACTGCAGATGTCTCCGGAACATTAACCCTGCATGGCGTCAGCAAACCAGTCGTGTTGCATGTGAAATTCAATAAGGCGGGTATGAACCCTGTCACTAATCGGATGTCTGTTGGATTTACGGCCACTGCAACAATAAAACGTTCTGATTTCGGGATGAAAGCTTTACTACCTGCATTAGGTGATGAAGTGCAATTAATGATTGGTGCTGAGGCTTTCCAAAGTAATCAACCGTCAAAATATGATAATAAATCTGCAGAGTAGAGATTGACAGCTCCAAAGGAAGGATACTCGTATGCAAATACTCAATACGCGCAGTCAATTCGGGATTGTGAGCAAAATTCTGCATTGGTTTATGGCCTTTTTGATTATTGGTATGCTGATCATCGGCTTTTATATGAGCTCCTTACCTTTGGGAACGATTAAGCTCAAGCTTTATGGCTGGCATAAAGAGTTCGGTATTCTGGTGCTTTTTTTAGTCCTTGTTCGTTTATTATGGCGTATAAAAAATGTTGATCCTGAGTTAAATATTTACTGGCTCGAACGTTTAGCTGCTAGGAGTATGCACTGGGCTTTATACATACTGATGTTTGCTATGCCTCTAACGGGTTGGCTACTAACCTCTGCAGCTGGATTGGCTCCGTCTTTCTTCGGTCTCTTTTCCTTACCTCTCCTTATATCCCCTGATCGAGATAAAATGATGGTCCTGGGGATTGTGCATGAGTGGCTCGCTTATGGGTTAATCGCAGCATTGTGTATTCATACGGCTGCGGCATTGAAGCATCATTTTATTGATAAAGATGATATTTTAAGGAGGATGTGGCGTTGAATATTTTAATTGCACTATTTCTAAACGTTATAATAATTTCGCTTAGCTGGGCCGTGCCTCTACCCAGGTGGGAGATTATTCCGACAGAAAGCTCTATTACTTTTTCTGCGACTCAAAACAATGCTCCTCTAACCGGGGAATTTAAATCTTTTACCGGGACAATTAGTGCTGATCCGCAAAAATATCAAGATAGCCAAATTCTCATTACGGTAAAAACTGATTCCGTGAGTGTATCTTATGCTGAGGTGGCGACTTTGCTGTTAACGCCCGAATGGTTTGACGTAAAAAAATTTCCACAAGCAGAACTTAAAGCAAACGAATTTAAAAAAATAGATGCAGCAACCTATGAGGCAAAAGGCACCTTAACCATAAAAGACAAAATTATGCCGGTTAAGGTCCTATTCAATACCCAAGAATTATCACCGGAACATTGGGTGGTTACGGGTAGCCTACCCATTAAACGCAGTGAATTTTCCGTGGGTACTGGGGAATGGGTAGAAACGGATTCGGTCAAGGATCTCGTGACCATAAATTTCAAATTAGCGGTGAAGCGGAAATAGTTAATAACTCGTCGCTTTTTAAATGCATATTAAAGTTCTGCTCGATTATGGCATCAAAAAAATTAAGCTCATGCGTTGCTGCTTTCATAAATGCTACTTTCATTTCCTTACGCAGGTGCGCACTTGCAGTTGCTGCCAAGTTATTGACATTATCAACCAGATCCAGCGTTGCTTGAACGAAGGAGTTACCTGTATAAGTATCAATCCATGACTGGTAAACATTGTTATTTTGGATGATTTTCATGGCTTGTTGCCCTAATTGATAATAAATCCAAAAACAGGGCAGGATACTACATAAGGCCACATACAGCGGTTGCTCATGTACTTGGTTTTGCAAAAATTCTACATATTGAACAATGGCCTTGCTTGGCTTCTGCTCTACATAGAATTGAATATAGTGTTGGTGCATAGCTTGCTCTTCTTCTATAATACCTGTACCCATATAATTGAGTTGCTCGGATAGCTTAAGCAGATTATAAGAATGTAAACGCTGGGATAATTGCTGGAGCATGAGTGCATAATGGTGCAGATAATAAAAATCATCTTGAAGATAGCTGCCAAATGAATTTTTAGAGAGTGTCCCCGAGAAAAGTTGCTGATTGAAAGGGTGCGCGTAAATCAATTGCAGGATTCTTGTTACCTCTTCCTCTTGTGTTATTTCATCAATAAAAGGTAAAGGATTAGTTTGAGATTTATAAAAAAGACTATACATAATTCACTCTTCCTTCGCTGGCATTATCCAGAGCAGGTACTAAGGGTATGTCTCAGCTAACCGAAGTCAGCACCCCTGGCGATAAAAAAGTCATATTATAGTAAATATCGATACTGTCAAGAGCATCTTATGGTGATTCAAGGCTGTGCTATATTTATTTTTTTATTTTTGGCGATGCGAAATATTATGGCTTGATGGCTAAACTGCTCTAATTTGTTTCTAAGTTGCTGAAGGGGCTCATGCACTTTTTTATTTGTCATTACTTGGGGTACAGTGCGAAAAGCAGCAATATTAAACTCAACTCCTTGAGAGGATTTTTGAAAGCAACGAAGTATATTTTCTAATGCGTGTTTGACTACTTCATATTCCATACTGTGACTCATCGATTGATTCAATCTCATGAGTAAGTGCTCAAGCTCTGCTTTTGTTTCTTGTAGTAGCAGGGGAAGTGTGTCATGAAGTTCTGCCTGCTTTGATTCCAAAATACGAATGCGCCCCTCTTGAAGCTGCTGACCTGATTCGAGCCAGGAGGAGTCATTAAGCGTTCCTTCATCGACACCTAGAAAACGGAGCATGCCAAACAGATTTTCCTGCAGAGGAATGCTGTTTAAAGATTGAAAAGCCTGTTGTAATCCATAAGTTTGAAATGAAAAGGATTGAATGTAATCTTGAAAATGATGAGTGGAGAAGATATAACCGCCAAACAATGAATTAGCAATCTGCAAAGGACCTGTGGTACATACGATTACAGATTTTAAAAATAAGTCGAGTTCCTTTTTCATATGATAATTCAAAAATGAGACATCATCTTTTCGCAAATAATAGTTAATTTCCTGACAATCTTTTTTAAAAAATAATCTTTTAGTTAGT
>ERZ778028.1875-NODE-1875-length-18363-cov-4.499836_pt1 | contig 18363 bp, 19 predicted proteins | sample MGYA00375758_ERZ778028 | MGnify/ENA primary metagenome ERZ778028 (study PRJEB29350, sample SAMN05389828) | bioreactor metagenome | isolation source: Thiocyanate bioreactor | place: South Africa: University of Cape Town | collected 2014-03-17 ... | reverse complement strand
CAGCGCGATGTCCACATACTTCAGGTTGCCCGCCAGCTGGGTGTCGGTGACGGCCGGGCCCATCTGGGTGGTGGGATCCAGCGCGTCGCCGACCTTCAGCGCCTTGGCGCGCTCGGCGACGGCGGCGACGAAACGGTCATGAATGCCTTCCTGCACGAACACGCGCGACGAGGCGGTGCAGCGCTGGCCGGTGGCGAAATAGCCGCCATCCACCGCGATCTGCACGGCGCGGTCGAATTCCGCGTCGTCCATCACCACCAGCGGATTCTTACCGCCCATTTCCATCTGCACGCGGGCCTGGCGGGCCACGGCGGCGGCCGCCACCTTGGCGCCGACGCCCTGGCTGCCGGTGAAGGAAACGCCGTTGACGCCCGGATGCTTGGAAATCGCATCGCCGACGATGCCGCGGCCCAGCACCATATTGAAGACGCCGGCCGGGGCGCCCGCTTCATGGATGATCGCGGCCAGGGCATGGGCGGTGGCGGGGGTGGGATTGGCGGGCTTGAGCACCACCGTATTGCCGAAGGCCAGCGCCGGGGCCGCCTTCCAGGCGGGAATGGCGATGGGGAAATTCCAGGGCGTGATCAGGCCATACACGCCCACCGCCTCGCGATAGGTCTGGACTTCCACGCCGGGGCGGGTGGATTCCAGGTTCTGGCCGTGGCGGCGCAGGGCTTCGCCCGCGAAATACTTGAAGATGCGGGCGGCGCGGGCGGTTTCGCCGATGGCTTCCGGCAGGGTCTTGCCTTCCTCGCGCGCCAGCAGCTTACCGATGGCTTCCTTGCGCTCCATGATCAGCTGACCGGCCTTGTCCAGCACATCGGCGCGGACTTCCGGGCTGGCGCTGGCCCAGCCGGGCTGGGCGGCCTGGGCGGCCTCGACGGCCTTGTTGACGTCTTCGGGGCTGCCGTCGGGGAACTTGGCGACGACCTCGGCGGTGTTGGAGGGGTTGATGCTTTCGAGCGCGCCGGGGGCGGCAACCTGCTTGCCGCCGATGAAATGTGTCAGGGTCTCGGTCATCAAAAATCTCCTGGAAAAGAGGGGGAAAATGGCTGGTGGGTATTTAAGGCTTCGGGCCCTCCAATCCAACCCAAAAACCGCATCCCGCCAAAAACCGCATCCCGGAGGTGCGGCCCCAACATAGGCCAGGATATGGGTCGAAAGGCCCCGAAAGCCGGATATCAGGCCTTGAGCAGGCCGCGTTTCAAAAGGTTCTTCATCAGGTCGGCGATGCCGAAATTCCAGGGCGGGGCGGCCTTGGAGCTGGTGACCCGGTTTTCCAGCACACCCAGCCTGGGCGTGGAAATCCGCACCACATCACCCTCCTTGTGGGTGAAGCCCAGACCCTTGACGTCGCGGTCCTGGGTGGGGGCGAACAGGGTGCCCAGGAACAGGACAAAACCGTCGGGATACTGATGCTCCTTGATGGTCTGAGCCACCAGGTCCAGGGGATCGCGGCTGATCTGGTCCATGGTGGAGCGGCCTTCCAGCCGGTAATTGTCGGCGCCCACGATCTCCAATTCGACCACCGCGTTGCGCACATCGTCCATGGTGAACTTGCCGTCGAACATGCGCACGAACGGTCCCAGCGCGGTGGAGGCGTTGTTGTCCTTGGCCTTGCCCAGCAGCAGGGCGCTGCGGCCCTCATAGTCGCGCAGGTTGACGTCGTTGCCCAGAGTGGCGCCCACCGCCTTGCCGGCCCGGTCCACCACCACCACGATTTCCGGCTCGGGGTTGTTCCAGGTCGAGGTCGAACGCACGCCGATAAACTCGCCCCAGCCCACCGCCGACAGCGGCGGGGCCTTGGTGAAAACCTCGGCGTCGGGTCCGATGGCGACTTCCAGATACTGCGACCACATGCCGTCGGCGATCAGCGTTTCCTTCAGCTTCATCGCCTCGGGCGAGCCGGGCACCACCGACTTGATGTCGGTGCCGATGCGCGCCGCCAGTTCGGCGCGGATTTCCTGGGCGCGGCCCGGCACGCCCTTGGCGCGTTCCTCGATCACCCGCTCGATCGCCGAGACGGCAAAGGTCACGCCACAAGCCTTGACGCATTGCAGGTCCACGGGCGCCAGCAGCCGGGCCTTGCCAGAGGCGCCGCTCCAGGCCGTCACCAGGCCCAGGTCGTTGATGTCGCCCAGGTCCTTGCCGCCAAAATTGTCCGGCGGAACGCCGTTCCAGTTCTCGAGCAACTGGGCCACAGTCGGCGCGACAGCCGACACGTCGAACACCCGTCCCTCCTTCACCACCACCGGCGTCGGGCCTTCGCCCAGGTCGAGGCGGCCCACCAGGACGGCATCGCGCCAGTCTTCGGGCAGGGGAAATCGGGAAGCGGTGTTCGACATGACAGGCGGTCTCTTACAGTTCGAGTTTCAGGACGTTGCGGATGTAGTTGGCGGTGATGCGCGCGCTTTCCATGGGCGGGCGCCAGGGCGAGGTGTCCAGTTCGACATTGAGATGACCGCGCCAGTTGATCGATTTCAGATAGGCCATGATGGCGGGGAAATCCACACCGCCCTCGCCCATGGGATAGAAATACGGGTCGTTCATCATGTCGCGGGCCGGCGAAGGCACATCCTTGGTACCGCCCAGATCCTTCTTGGCGGTGTCCTTGAAGTGGAATTCGATGACGCGATGGCCCAGCTTCTTGGCCAGCGCCACCGGGTCCATGCCCGCCATGGTGATATGGCCGGTGTCCAGGATCAAACCCACATTCTCCGGCCGGGTATTCTCCATGAGGTACATGGTCTCATGCTCGTTCTGGATCTGGCTGCCCAGATGCGGATGGATGCCGAAGGTCATCCCCAGCTCCTCGCGGATGCGCTTGCCCAGCAGGTCCAGGGTGATCGCGATCTCCTTGAGATCCTCGTTGGGCGTGCCGTTCGGCTGCTTGCGCGGCCCGGCATTGGTCTTCTGGTGATCGCAGCCGAAGCGGCGCGAGAAGCGCGTCATGTTGAAATGGTTGTCCACCACATCCTTGCGCTGCGCCGGATCGTGGAAGGCCACGCTGCCGCCCAGCGCGCCGCCGGTGATGGCGGTGAACTGCGCCCCGATCTCGTACATGCGGTGCTGCAGGGCTTCCCAGCGGTCGGCGTAATAGACCTCGCGCTTGGTCACCTTGACGCTGTCATACTTCCAGCTATAGCCGCCCGGCCAGGTCTTCATGGGCTGCTTGTCGCGCGGCGGCGCGTTCATGCCGTTGGGGGTGGCGCAGAAGGAGGCGCCAAAAATCTCGAAATAGCGGAAGCCGATCTCGCGGCCCTCGCTGATGCCCAGGAAGACGTCGCTTTCCCAGCCGCCGCGCGTGTTGGTGGTGTAGCCGATGCGGAACTGCTGCTGCTGGGCGATCTTGGCCTGCGGCTCCAGCCGGGGCTCGCCGTGATGGGCCGGGCCGGTGGCCTGCGCGTTGGCGGGCAGGACGGTCCGGGCCGCCAGAAGGCCCCCCGCCGCCGCCGTAAGGCCAAACAAACTCCTGCGATCCATCATCCGCTCCCGTTTTTGTGTTTCTTCGCGGGCCTTTGGCTCCCGCGCCGGGCGGCACTCTAGACAAGGTGTCAGCCGGAAGGAAACCAATCCGATGCCGCGTGATCCAAAGACCGGCGCATTATGCCGTATTAATATAAGGGTATTGCGCCGCAACATTTCATTTTGGAAAGGCGCTGCTATAACCGGCCCGTAGCCACGAGGATCACGCCATGCTTTATCCCGGACGTTTCAACGGCCGCACCGCCATCATCACGGGGGGCGCGTCGGGCCTGGGACTGGCGTCGGCCGCGCGCATCACCGCCGAGGGCGGCAAGGTCAGCCTGTGGGACCTCAATCCCGAAGCCCTGGAAAAAGCCCGGAAAACCGTGGGCGCGGCCCATGTCGTGGCGCTGGACATCAGCAACCCGGAGGCGGTGGAGGCCGCCGCCGCCGAGAGCCTCAAGGCGCTGGGCAAGGTGGACATTCTGGTCAACAGCGCCGGCATCACCGGCGCGACGCATACGGTGGTGGGCTATCCCATCGACTCCTGGCGCAAGGTGATGGACGTCAATGTCAACGGCCTGTTCTATTGCTGCCGTTTCGTGGTGCCGATGATGCTGGAAAACGGCTATGGCCGCATCGTCAATATCGCCTCGGTGGCGGGCAAGGAAGGCAATCCCAACGCCAGCGGCTATTCCGCCTCCAAGGCGGCGGTGCTGGGCTTCACCAAGTCGCTGGGCAAGGAATTGGCCAAGAGCAACATCATGGTCAATGCCGTGACGCCGGCCACCTTTGAAAGCCCGATCCTGGACGGCGTGCCCCAGAGCCACATCGACTATATGCGCTCCAAGATTCCCATGGAGCGTTTCGGCACCGCGGACGAAAACGCCGCCGCCGTCTGCTGGCTGGCGAGCGAGGAATGCTCCTTCACCACCGCCGCCACACTCGATACCTCGGGTGGCCGGACCACTTACTGAGTTCGATGGCCGGGCGCGCCGGACGATGGCCCGGCCGCTTGCAGATGGGATCGCACCCGGCTCAGTTCGTCCAGAATCCGCGGCGCGTTCGAGGCGTCGGCGCAGAGCAGCCGCAAGGCCCGCACATGCACGGCGATGGCGTCGCCATGCATGGCTTGCTGCGCCTCCAGCGCCAGCACCAGGTCGCAAAGCCTGCGTCCCGCCTCGGCCAGCCCGTCCAGTCCATACAGGGTCGCCAGGGTAATCAGCTGGTCGGCGGCGCGGCGGATGTCCGGCAGACGGGCGGGCGCCGCCGCCAAATTTTCCAGGGTTTCGATCAGGCCCCCGATCACCGCCAGGGCGGGCGGGCGCTGCGCCTCCAGCCGCCGCTGGCCTTCGATGATGGCCTGGCTGCGCGGCAGGCCGCCGGGCCGTTCCACCAGAGTGGCCAGATATCCGGGCGCGGGAAAGATACGGACGGGTTTTTTCATGTCACGATCCGCATCGGCCGCATCAGATTGTCGATCTCGTCCTGCGACAGATTCGGCTCGGTGGCGGCGCCGATCTCGCTGGACAGGTCGGTGGCGCGCCGCGGCACCCCGCCGGGCGGACCCACCGACTTGAAGCGCCGGTCGGGGCCGGCATAGCTCTCGCATTCCACAAAGGCGCGCGGCGGCCGCGCCACCCAGGCGATACGGTCATACAGCGTCTGGGGCGAGGCGGGCTTTTTCATCACCAGATGCGCCCCTGCATCGCGGAAAGCCGTGACGTTGCCGAAACCCGAATATCCGGTCAGCACCAGGATGGGCAGGAAGCGCGCCGGCGTGACCTGCCGCCGGATCCATTGCACCAGCATCGGCGCGGGCATGTCGGGCAGATCGGCGTCGCACAGGCACAGCGCATAATCGTCCGCCGCGATCCGCTTCTGCGCCTCCCCGCCGCTGGTGGCGACGTCCAGCTTATCCAGGCCCAGCCCGTGCAGCATCTGGGTCACCAGGTTGGCGTCGAAGGTGTCGGCATTCACCAGCAGGGTCCGCACGCCTTTCAGGTTCATGCGGTCGCGCATCACGCATCCCACCAGAATTCGTCATTGCCGGTTTCGGCGGCTTGCGGCGCGCCGGTCAGAGCCGACAGCAGGCGCGCCCGCACATGCGGCAGGGGAATGACGGCGATCGCCGCCGCCATCTCGTCGGCACGGGTCATGCCCCCCGCCAGCCGGGCGATCAGCGCCGCCTGGGCGTCGGCCTGCTGCGCCAGATAGTCGAAATTCTGCAACGCCACCATGGTGCTGGCGGCGCGGGCGTCGGCGCTGACCAGTCCGCCCAGCCCGGCGATCTCGCCCGCCAGGCCGCGGCATTCCCGCGCGATGGCGGCAAGCAGGCGCGAGACGTCGCCCGCCGCATCAGAAGAGTTCGACATCGCCCGCCTCCCCTGGCCGCACCGCCGCCAGTTCACGCGCCGCCAGCGCGTCGCCACCCGGCATGGCCAGCTGGCGGGCGCGGCCGCTGACCGGCCAATACTGAATGCGCCGCGCGGCGACGCCGCGCAGATGCCCGCCCACCAGCGGGATGCCTTCGGCCTCCAGGAACGCTTCGGCGAAGGCGGCATTGGCATGACCGATGTCCGACAGGCCCGCCATCACCTTGGCGCCGCCGAACAGCTTGGCTTCCAGCCGGATGCGCGACGCGCCCCGCGCCAGAAGACCGTTGATCAGCATCTCCATGGCATGGACGCCATAACGGGCATCGCCCTGCCCGCCATGCGCCAGCAGGAAATGATTCATGCCGCCCAGCCGCGCCACCGGATCGCGGATGCAGGCGGCGATGCAGGAGCCCAGGATGGTGGTGAGGATTTCTCCGGCATCGCCGCTGACATAGGTTTCGCCCTGCGTCACCTGCACATGCCAGCAGCCGTCCTGCGGATTCAGGAAGCGGCGGGGATCGTCGGCGGCCAGAGCGGCGGTGCGCATCAGGACATCTTCATCAGGATAGGGGTCCGACCACCTGTTCGATCTTCTGCTTGAGGGTCGCCACCGTGAAGGGCTTGACCAGATAGTTGTTGGCGCCGAACTGCACGGCGCGCGCCACCAGCTCCTTGTCGGCGCGCCCGGTCAGCAGGATGAAGGCGATGTTCTTCATGTTGTCGCAGGCCCGCATGGCGCGCAGGAATTCCAGTCCGTCCATGCCGGGCATGTTGAAATCCGAGATCACCATATGGGTGGGCTGGGTCTGGATGCTGGTCCAGGCTTCGGCGGCGCCGGGAAAATCGCGGCTGTGGGTGATTCCGATCTGCTGCAGGCCGGTCCGCACCAGGCTGCGCATGGTGAGCTGGTCGTCCACGACCACGACCTGAAGTTTGGCGGCGTCGGGCATCAGGCGACCTCTCGCGTGGGCACGCGGCACAGCCGCAATATCTCCGGGCCGATCTTCTCCAGCGGCAGCTGGCGCATCACCGCGCCGCACTCCTGGGCGGCGCGCGGCATCCCATAGACGATGGAGGTGGCTTCATCCTGACCGATGGTGTCGGCGCCGTTCGCGCGCAGGGCCGACAGGCCGTTGGCCCCGTCACGGCCCATGCCGGTGAGAATCGCGCCCACGGCGCGCGGCCCGGCACAGGCCGCCACCGCGTGAAACAGCCTGTCCACCGACGGGCGGTGGCCGCTGGTGGCGCCGCCCGCGATCAGGCGGCAGCGCCACTGGCTGCGCCCGGTAATTTCCAGATGCGCCGCACCGCCCGGCGCCAGCCAGACCTGGCCCGGCGACAGCACCGCGCCCTCGGCCGCCTCGGCGACCCGCGGGGCGCACAATTTGTCCAGCCGCGCCGCGAAGGAGGCGGTGAAGCCGGCGGGCATGTGCTGGGTGATGACGGTGGGCGGACAGTCGGCGGGAAAATGCGACAGCACCTCCAGCAGCGCCTCCACCCCGCCGGTGGACGCGCCGATGGCGATGACCCGATGGGCAAAAGGCGCCGTATCCTGCACCGGCGCGGACCGCGGGGCGGCGCGTGGCCGCACCTGGGCGGATGCCGCCGCCTTGACCTTGCGGATCAGCTCGTCGGCCGCGTCGTTCAGGAAGCGGGCGGCGTCCCGCACCGGCTTGGCGAAATAATCCACCGCGCCCATCGCCAGCGCGTCCAGCGTCACCTCGGTGCCGCGCGCCGTCAGGGTGGACACCATCACCACCGGCATGGGCCGCAACCGCATGATCCGGTCCAGGAATTCCAGCCCGTTCATCCCCGGCATTTCGACATCCAGGGTCAGAACATCGGGATTCAGCGCCTTGATCATCTCCCGCGCCACATGCGGTTCGGGCGCCTGGCCCACCACCTCGATGCCGGGATCGCGCGACAGGATCTCACTCAGCAGATGCCGGATAGTGGCGGAATCATCCACGATCAGGACTTTGACCTTGGTCATGCCTGCCTCCGGTAGACGGTTTGGGCGGCCAGCGCGAAGTCGCGCGAGGCGATGCGTTCGGAATGGCCGATATAGAGCGGCGCGCCCGGCGGCAGCAGGGCGGCGAAGCGCGCCCAGATGGCGTCCTGGGTCGGCTGGTCGAAATAGATCATCACATTGCGGCAGAAGATGGCGTCGAACGGCCCGCGCATCGGCCAATCCTTGAGCAGGTTGAGCGGACGGAACCGCACCAGCGCCCGCGCCGCCTCGCCCAGCCGGAAATGCGCGCCGTGATCCTCGATATGGCGGCCCTGCAGCGTCTTGGGAATGTCGGCCAGCCGCGCCGCCGGATACAGCCCCGCCTTGCCCGCCGCCACCATGTTGGGATCCAGGTCGCTGGCCAGGATCAGGACGTCATGCGCGCCCGCATCCGGCATCGCCGCCAGCAGCGCCAGCGCGATGGAATAAGGCTCCTCGCCGGAGGAGCAGGCCGACGACCACAGCCGCACCCGCTGCCCGCGCCGCGCCCGTTCGGCCAGGCGCGGGAGCACCTCGTCCCGCAGGTGATCGAAATGATGCGGCTCGCGGAAAAAGCGGGTGACATTGGTGGTCATGGCCGCGACCAGGGCCTGGCGTTCCGCCGCGTCGCGTTCCACCAGCCCGCAATAGTCGCCGAAACTGGAAAGCCCCCGCGCCCGCACCCGCTTGGACAGGCGCGAATAGACCAGGTTGGCCTTGGCATCGGACAGCACGATGCCGGATTCCGCCCGCACCAGCGCCGCGAGCGTGCGGAAATCGTCCCAGGTGAAGGCGAACTCGCCTGCCACCGCCTGTTCGGAGCGCGCCGCCGGAGCCATCAGGCCGCCTTCGCCTCCCCCACCAGCGAACCGACCAGCCGGTCCATGCCCAGGATGGTGACCAGGCGTTCCGACAGCACCGCGATGCCTTCGACGAATTCGCTCTGCGCCTCCCGCGCCAGTTCCGGCGTGGGCTGGATGTCGCCCGCCGTGACGGTGAGGATGTCGGACACCGCATCCACCAACAGGCCGATGGTGCGATCTGCGGCCTGCACCACCACGATCACATGCTTGGGATTGGCCTGGGTCAGGCCCAGCCCCAGCCGCGCCTTCAGGTCCACCACCGGCAGCACCACCCCGCGCAGGTTGATCACGCCGCGCACATAGTCGGGGGCGTGCGGCAAGGGCGTGGTCTCGGTCCAGCCGCGAATCTCGCGGATGGCCATGATATCCGCCCCGAATTCCTGCGCGCCGGAGCGGAAGGTGATGAACTGGCGGCGCGGGCCCGAAGAATCGTCCTGTCGCTGATGCATGGTCATGTCCCGGTTGGCTGAAGGTCGTTGAGATCGGCGATCCGGTCCCGGCAGCGCGCCACGATGCCGTCCACATCCAGGATCAGGGCGACACGGCCGTCGCCCAGGATGGTGGCCGCCGCGATGCCGCCGATATGGCGGTAATTGTCCTCGAAGCTTTTGATCACCACCTGGCGCTGGCCCAGGATCGCGTCCACCGCCAGGGCCAGGCGCCCGGTGCCCTGGCTTTCCACCAGGATCACCACCCCATCCGATGGCGGCCGGGCGTCCGGCACGTTGAGGATTTCGCCGGTCATCACCAGCGGCACATAGGCGCCGCGCACATTCAGCAGGTTACGCCCCCGCCCGAAAGCCTGGATGTCGGCGGCGCGCGGCTTGAGGCTTTCCACGATATGGGTCAGCGGCAGCACGAAGGTCTGGCCGCCGATGGCCACCACCATGCCGTCCAGCACCGCCAGGGTCAGCGGCAGGGTCAGCGAGAAGCGCGAGCCCTGGCTGGGGCTGTTGCCGATCACGATGCGGCCGCCCAGATCCACGATGTTCCGCCGCACCACATCCATGCCGACGCCGCGCCCGGAAATGTTCGACACTTCCTTGGCGGTGGAAAAGCCCGGCATGAAAATCAGATTGTCGGTTTCCTCGTCCGACAGGGTGGCCCCCGCCGGGATCAGGCCGCGCTCGACCGCCTTCTGGCGCACCCGGGCCCGGTCGATGCCGCGCCCGTCATCGGCCACCTCGATCACGATGCGGCCGCCGCGATGCTCGGCCGACAGGGTAACGGTGCCTTCCTCGGATTTGCCGGCGGCGCGCCGTTCCTCCGGGCTTTCCAGGCCGTGGTCCACCGCGTTGCGGATCATGTGGGTCAAGGGCTCGCCCAGCCGCTCGATCACCGTCTTGTCCACCTCGGTGGCTTCGCCTTCCAGAACCAGATGCACCTTCTTGGCGGTCTGGGCCGCCAGTTCGCGCACCAGGCGCGGCATACGTTGGAACACCGACTTCACCGGCTGGGTGCGGATCGCCATCACGCTGTCCTGCAATTCGCGCAGCAGATGTTCCAGCTCGGCCAGGCCGTTGCCGACCGATGAGGCGCGGGGAATTTTGCACTCGGCCACCCGCTGCGACAGCATCGCCTGGGTGATGACCAGTTCGCCCACCAGGTTGACCAGCCGGTCCACCTTGTCGAGATCCACGCGGATGGTCTGCCGGGACTCACCATCTTTCCTGTCGGGCTTCTCCGGCGCTTTCTCGGCCGGCGGCGCGACCTGCGCCAGCGGCACGATCTGCGGCGCGTCTGCCTCCGGCGGCGCGACCAGAAGGAAAGTCAGCGGCGCGATATCCAGATCGCACTGGCCGGTGACGAAATCGAACACCTCTTCCACCGCGGCGCGCGGGATGTCGCCCGCCAGTGTCATGTCCCAGGCGAAATAGGCCGCCTGGGGCGACAGCGCCTCCAGCGCGGGCAGGGTGGACACATCCGCCGCGACCGTCAGATCGCCCAGCCCGCGCAAGGCGCGCAGCAGCAGCGCCGGTTCGCTGGCATTGGCATACAGCGCCGCATGGGGCGCGAACCGGATGCGCCAGCCTTGCATGGGCGTGGGCGCGGGCGGCGCGTCCTCCACCACGATCTGCAAGGGTACGAAATCCAGACCCTCGAAATCGGCCGGGGCGAAATCCTCGTCACCGCCTTCAGCGCCCGCCAGCGCCGCCAGCGCGGCGCTGACCTCGCCATCCTCCGGCGCGGCCCCGCCGTCGCGCGCGGCGGCGACATGATCGGCCAGCAGATCGCCCGCGCGCAGCAGCAGGGCGGTCACGTCACCCCCCGCTTCCAGCTGACCGGCGCGCAACTGATCCATCACCGTCTCGAAACCATGGGCGAAGCGCACCAGCGCCTCGAAACCGAAGGCGCCGCCGCTGCCCTTGATGGAATGCACGGCGCGGAACACCGCATTGATGGTTTCGCCGTCGGCGCCGTTTTCCAGCGCCAGCAGGCCCTCCTCCATCGCCAGCAGCAATTCCTCGCATTCCTGGAAATAGGTCTGCCGGATGGCTTCCATCGGATCGCTCATGGCGAAACCCGCGCCACCGCCGCCAGCAACCGGGCGGGATCGAAGGGCTTGACGATCCAGCCGGTGGCACCGGCCTCGCGCGCCTGCTGCTTCTTTCCGGCGTCGTTCTCGGTGGTCAGGACCAGGATGGGGGTGGCGCGATGCAGGGGATGGCGGCGGACCTCGCCGATGAAGCCGAAGCCGTCCATGCGCGGCATGTTGATGTCGGTGATGATGACATCCAGCGGGCCGGCCTGGGCCAGCGCCGCCACGCCCGCCACACCGTCATCGGCCTGGATCACCGCATGACCCGCATCCGACAGCGCCAGACGCAGCATGTCGCGCATGGTGCGCGAATCGTCCACCGTCAGGATGGTCTTGCTCATGCGATTCCCAGCTCCGCCGAAAGGTCCAGCGCGTCGGCAACCTCGCGCAGCGGCGCCGAAGGATTGACCAGCACCGCGCCGCGCCGCGCCGCCGCCACCAGCACCTGCAGGCAGGGCGAGGAGACGCGCTGCACCGCGCCCGCCTCCAGCGTCACCGGCGCGCCCTGCGCGAAGGCCGCCAGCAGTTCCGCCTTGAGGGTGTCGGCCTGTACGAGGTCCAGCACCGGCGCCAGGATCAGGGTGGGATTCAGGGTTGTCATGGACGGGGTCCCTTTCGCCTGCGCGCCCTAGAACTCCTTCCAGTTCTCGTCGTCCGGCACCGCCGCCAGCGCCGCCCCGCCCCGCGTGGTGGCGCGCGAGGCGCCAAAGGCCGAGGCGACCCGCGCCTGCATCTTGGGCACCGCGCGGGCCACCGGCGCAGGCGCGCTTTCGCCCACGGTGAAGAAGCCGATCAGGCTGGACAGTTCGGTGGTTTCCCCCGCCAGATTGCGCGAGGCGGCGGTGGACTGTTCCACCATCGCGGCGTTCTGCTGGGTTACCTGATCCATCTGGGTGACGGCGGTGTTCACTTCCTCGATGCCGGTGGACTGCTGCTGCGCGGCTTGCGCCATTTCGCCGACCAGGCTGTTGATCTCCACCACCTGGCTGACGATCTTGCGCAGCGCCTCACCGCTCTCGCCCACCAGCTTGACGCCGGAGCCGACATGCTCGCTGGACGCCTTGATCAGGCCCTTGATCTCGCGCGCCGCCTCGCTGGAGCGTTGCGCCAGGGCGCGCACCTCGCTGGCGACCACCGCGAAGCCCTTGCCGGCATCGCCCGCCCGCGCCGCTTCCACCCCCGCATTGAGGGCCAGGAGATTGGTCTGGAAGGCGATCTCGTCGATCACCCCGATGATGTCGGTGATCTGCTTGGAGGATTGCTCGATCTGGCCCATCGCCCGGATGGCGGTGTCGACGATGGCGCCGCCCTCCTCCGCCGCGCCCCGCGCGGTCGAGACGATGCCGCTGGCGGTCTTGGCGTTCTCGGCCGTCTTTTTCACGGTGGCGGTGATCTGTTCCAGCGCGGCGGCGGTCTGCTCCAGGCTGGCTGCCTGCTGTTCGGTGCGCTTGGACAGATCGTCGGCCGCCTGGCTGATCTCGCCCGCGCCGGTATTGATGCCGCCCGCCGCCGCCTGCACCGCCTTCAGCGTCTCCTGCATCTTGGCGAGGGCGCCGTTGAAGTCCTGCTTAAGCTGGGCGAACGGCCCGGTGAGATCGGCGCTGATGCGATGGGTGAGGTCGCCCCGCGCCAGGGCCGACAGGCCGGCGCCCACGCTGTCCACGATGGTGCGGGTCTGTTCCTGCTTGGCCGTTTCCGCCGCCAGCCTTTCACGCTCCACCGCCGTGATGTCGGTGGCGTATTTGATGACCTTGAAAGGCTTGCCGTTCAGGTCGAACAGCGGATTGTAGGACGCCAGGATCCAGACGTCGCCGCCATTCTTGTCGATGCGGTGGAATTTGCCCGCCACGATCTCGCCATGCGCCAGCTTGTCCCACATGGCGCGGTATTCCGGCGACTTGGCGAAATCCGGGCTCACGAACATGGAATGGTGGCGGCCGTTGATCTCGGACGCCGCATAACCCATCACCGCGAGGAAATTCTCGTTGGCCGAAAGGACGGTGCCGTCCAGCCCGAACTCGATCACGCCTTGCGCGCGCGTGACCGCCGCGACGCGGCTGTTCTGTTCATTGGCATGATTCTCTGTTTCGGTGATGTCGGTGGCGAACTTCACCACCTTGTAGGGCTTGCCGTTCCGGTCCAGGACCGGATTGTAGCTGGCCTGAATCCAGATCTCGCGCCCGCCCTTGGCCAGGCGCTTGTATTTGCCGGCATCGAACTCGCCGCGCCCCAATTTGTCCCAGAAGGCGCGATAGTCGGGCGACTGACGAAACGCCGCGTCCACGAACAGGGAATGATGCTGGCCGCGGATTTCGTCCAAACCGTATCCCAGCGCCTTGAGGAAATTGTCATTGGCCGACAGGATGCGGCCGGTCAGGTCGAACTCGATGATGGCCTGGACACGGTCCAGCGCCGCCAGCATCCCCTCCTGCACCCGCTGCGCGCTCACATCCGTCCACTCCAGGATGTTGCCGATATAGTTGCGGCCGGCATCGAACACCGCGCTGATGTTCAGGTCGAATTTGAGGTCGCCCACCGTGATCTCGGCCCGGTGGGGCAGACGCGCGGGATCAGCCAGAAGCTGGCGCTGGTGCTGGGGGTTCTTGTGGAACATGTCGATGCAGGCGCCGACCAGCCGGTCGGCCTCAAGGCCCGGCACCAGGGTGCGGAAGGCGTCGATCTTGTCCTGGAACAGCGCCCGCGTCGCCTGGTTCACAGAGGTGATGCGCAGGTCCCGGTCGACCATCATCACCGGCACCGTGCCACCTTCCACGGCGGCGGCCGTGAAGGCGCCGCTGCGCTGCCGCGCCAGGCTTTCCGCCGACGCCTTGCCCGACGATCCGATGCTTAACAGATTGAACATGCCCAGCCCCTTTTCGCGCCAGAAGGCGCCAGCCCGACGCCCCGCCCACAGGGTTGCGGGCTAATTACAATGCACGTAAAGGTTGTACATAAACCCTAAACAGACGGTTAACGCCGCGCGCGATCACGCCTCGCCGAACGGTACCGGGATCTCGGGCAGCTGATGTCAGGGCGAGGTGCCCGTACTCGATGTCGTGGTCGTGGTGGTGGTAGTCGTGGCCGGGGTGATCGCATTGCTGTCACCCGAGGCCGCCAGGCCGATGCCCACGCCTAACAGGCCCAGGGCGCCGACCGCCATCACGGTATTGTTGTTCATCTGCGCCTGTTTCACGCCCGCGGGCTTGCCCGGGGCAAGGTCCGGCCGGGCCATGGCCTGGGCCACAGCCTGGGGCACGGCAAACGCAGCTGGGGTGACAAGGGCGATGGCGAAAAACAACGCGCCGGAAACACGCATGGAACACTCCTCAGCTTTGCGGGACTTTGGGGGAGTACGCGCGACGGGTCGAAGCGTTCCCGGCCCACGCGGCTACGGAGACCGGCTGTACCATTTGATATAATTGGGCTTGCGGGCGTCCATGCAGACCAGATCGGGCCGGCCGTCGTCATCGATATCCGCCAGCACCAGGGCATGTCCCTGCAGCAGCCCGTCATCAATCACCTGGCGGCGCCAGCCGCCGTTACCATCGCCGGTATAGACCGCCACCATGACACCGTGAAAATTCTCGATGGTGACAAAGAACTTCCGTCCCGCCATCCAGCAGACCGGCAAAGCGCCCGCCCGCGCCCTTGCTGACCAGAAACGCCTTGTTCCAATGTTCGGATAGGAATCGTGCGCGCGTCAGCGGCGCTATGACATCATCGAATTCCAACATCGCACACACCCTGGCGCGCACCCGGTCGCGCCGGGCGCGTCATCTGCGGCCAGCTTAACGCGCCGCGCGTCCGGCGCAATCGTTCTATCGAACATGCCGGATCGCGGGAGATCGAACCGCACGCACGCACACAGACCGCGATGCGGACCGGCGGAACGTTGCAAGCCTCTCCGATCCCGCACGCCTCGAGTCAGACCGTCCAAAAGGGCGCGCGGCTTTGTCTTGTGAACAGACCCCGCGACGGCAACCGGGATTCGGATTATCCGCACCATTGCATCGCAGCCAGGCCGGGCTTGAGTCTTGGGGGCGGCCCTGCCACTCCCATGGCTGGCGCGGGGTCACGGCAGGGATTGCCTAGCCCCGGGGAGGGGCGATCGCCGACCTGAAACAACAACATGATTTTATTGAGAAACTTGGAGCGGGCGAGGCGAATCGAACGCCCGACCCTAACCTTGGCAAGGTTATGCTCTACCCCTGAGCTACGCCCGCACTCCAAGTCGGCGGGTTATGACCGTTTCCCAAACCGGATTCAAGCACATTCGGGGCGCTTTCAGACACATTCGCGGGGATTCCGGGCGGGATTTCCGGCGCTTACCCGGTTGCGCCCCCGGCGGGAAACCCCGAACAATCCGGCCCTGGGATCGGGGGCGGCGTGACAGGACGCAAGGCAACAGGGCGCAAGGCACAGGACGACAGGACGGCCGGCTATGCCCTGCTGACGCCCACGCTGGTCGTGCTGGCGCTGGCCCTGGCCGCGCCCATGTTGCTGCTGCTGGTCTACAGCCTGAAATCCCAGACCGGCATCACGATCGGCGGCGACCTGACATGGACGCAGTATCAGGCGGTGCTGGGCCGCGCCAGCTATCGCACCCTGTTCTGGCGTTCGCTGGCGATCTCCGGCGCGGTCACACTGGTGACGCTGCTGCTGGCCTATCCGATGGCCTATTTCGTCGCTTTCCATGTGAAGCGGGCCAAGTTCCTCTGGCTGATCGCGCTGACCATTCCCTTCTGGACCTCCTATCTGCTGCGGGTGTTTTCCTGGAAGGTGATCCTGGGCTTCAATGGCGTCATCAATTCCGCGCTGATGCGGCTGGGGCTGGTGGACGCGCCGCTGGAGTTCCTGCTCTACAATCCTTTCGCGGTGGTGCTGACCCTGGCCCATGCCTGGGCCGCCTTCGCCATTCTGCCCATCTATGTCAGCCTGGAGAAAATCGACCGCTCCCTGCTGGAGGCCGCCACCGATCTGGGCGACGGCCCCTGGCGGCGCTTCCGGCGCATCACCCTGCCGCTGTCCATGCCGGGCGTGATCGGGGCGGCCGTTCTGATCTTCGTGCCCACCACCGGCGATTACGTCACCCCCGAACTGGTCGGCGGCCCCAAAGGGGCAATGCTCGCCAACGCCATCGAGGCCCAGTTCAACAGCGTGGGCAACTGGCCGATGGGGGCGGCGCTGGCGCTGGTCAGCATGACGGGGGTAGCGCTGGTGACGGCCGCCTTCGTGCTGGCGGCACGGGCGGCGACAAGGGCGATCCGATGAAACGCCATGGCCTTCTGGCATACGCCCTGTTCTATCTGGCCTTTCTCTATGTGCCGGGGCTGCTGCTGCCGCTGTTCTCGTTCAACGATTCCCAGTTCATCGCCTTTCCCCTGTCCGGCTTCACCACCCGCTGGTATGCGGGCCTGGCCGCCGACGGCGCGATGCAGCAGGCGCTGGCCAACAGCCTGAAAGTGGCGACCGCCACCGCCCTGCTCTCCACCCTGCTGGGCCTGACCGCCGCCCGGGCGGTGACGCGCTACCGCCTGCGCGCCAAGGGCGCGATCCTGGGTTTCATCGCCCTGCCGCTGTTCATTCCCGACATCGTGCTGGGCATCGCCCTGCTGTTGCTGCTGGCGGCGCTGGCGCTGCCCCTGTCGCTGGCCGGTGTGGTGCTGGGCCACATGCTGGTCTGCATTCCGCTGTCCATGACGGTCCTGATCGCCCGCTTCGAGGGCTTTGACCGCAACCTGGAGGAAGCCAGCGCCGACCTGGGCGAGAACGGCTGGATGACCTTCTGGCGCGTCACCTTTCCCCTGATGCTGCCGGGCATCCTGTCCAGCCTGCTGCTGACCTTCATCACCTCCTTCGACGAGTTCCTGGTGGCCTATTTCCTGTCCGGCGGTTCGGCGACCCTGCCCGTCTATATCTGGGGCCAGCTGCGCTTTCCCGAACGACTGCCGATGGTGCTGGCGCTGGGCGCGATCATCCTGACGGTCTCGGTGGGGCTGGTGGCGTTGGCGGAAGTGCTTCGCAACAGCGGCGTGAAAGCCGACAAGCGCAGAGTGGGAGCGTAGATGAGCTTTCTGTCGGTCGGCCATGTCAGCAAGTCCTTCGGCGGCCCGCCGGTGGTGGAGGATGTGAGCCTGGACGTGGCGCGCGGCGAATTCTTCGCCCTGCTGGGGCCGTCGGGCTGCGGCAAGACCACCTTGCTGCGGATGATCGCGGGCTTTGAGACGCCCGACAGCGGTGTCATCGCCATTGACGGCGAAGACATGACCGCCGTGCCGCCGAACCTGCGGCCCACCAACATGGTGTTCCAGTCCTATGCCATCTTTCCCCACCTCAATGTCTTCGACAACATCGCCTATGGCCTGCGGACACGGCGGCTGCCCAAGCCCGAACTGACGCGCCGTGTCGAGGCCATGCTGGCGACCGTGCGGCTGGAGGGCATGGAAGCCCGCGCCGCCGATCAACTGTCGGGCGGCCAGCGCCAGCGGGTCGCCCTGGCCCGCGCCCTGGTGCGCCAGCCCAAGATCCTGCTGCTCGACGAGCCGCTGGGCGCGCTGGACAAGCGGCTGCGCGAGCAGATGCAGGTCGAATTGCGGCTGTTGCAGAAAAAGATCGGCATCACCTTTCTGCTGGTGACGCATGACCAGGAGGAAGCCATGTCCCTGTCGGACCGCATCGCGGTGATGTCGGGCGGCAAGGTGCTGCAGGTCGCCAGCCCGCGCGAGCTCTATGAGCGGCCCAACTGCCGCGAGGTCGCCGATTTCATCGGCGAGATCAACTTCTTCCCCGCCACGGTCAAGACCGTGAACGCCGAGGATGTGACGGTCAATGGCGGCGTGCTGGGCGTCGTCACCCTGCCCCGCGCCAACGCGCCGCAGGCGGTGGCGGCGGGCGATGGCGTGCTGCTGGCGATCCGGCCCGAGCATGTGCGCTTCGCCGCGTCCGGTGAAACCGGCGTGGCAGGCGAAATCGTCGCCGCCACCTATCTGGGCGAGCGCAGCCATCTGCATGTGAAGCTGCCCAGCCGGCGCGCGCCGGTGGCGGTCAGCGCTACCGCTCCGCAAGAGGGTTCCGGCGTGCAGCTTGTTTTTCCGCCCCAGCGGCTTATGGCGCTGCCATCAGCCGATT